>WNFV01017709.1_pt1 | contig 12444 bp, 14 predicted proteins | sample 5400101 | NCBI WGS metagenome assembly WNFV01 (sample SAMN13153361, study PRJNA577476) | soil metagenome | isolation source: 115 cm soil or saprolite under grassland replicate 1 | place: USA:California | collected 2016-06-15
GACGCCTCCGAGACGCTGATCGCGTTCGCGCGCACGCGCCTGCAGAACGCCAACCTCCGCATCGGCGAGATGGAGGAGCTTCCGTGGGCAGACGACAGCTTCGACCTGGTGACCGGATTCAACTCCTTCTTCTTCGCCAACGACATGGTCGCCGCGCTGCGTGAGGCCGGACGCGTCGCCAAGCGCGGTGCGCCGGTCGTGATCCAGGTCTGGGGCGCGCACGAGCGCTGCGACCTCGAGGCGATGAAGCAGGTAGCGCGGCCGTTCCTGCCGCCGAGACCTCCCGACGCGCCGCCCGACCCCGACCTCTCCCAGTCCGGAGCGCTCCAAGCCCTCGCAACCCGGGCGGGCCTCACGCCAGAGAGCGAGTTCGACGCCAGCTGGGCCTTCGAATTCTCCGACGCGGAGACGCTCGGACGCGCCCTCCTCGCCGTCGCCGGCCTTGCCACCCTCGCCGGACCCGAGCGGGAGCACGAGCTGAACAACGCGATCGTCGACGGCCTGGCTCCCTACCGCGGCACCGACGGCAGCTACCGGCTCGAGAACGAGTACCACTACCTGATCGCCCGTGCGTGAGTCTCTTCGCCGTCATCCGCGAAGCGGGACCCGCCTGGCAAGCCGGCGGCATCTTTCAGCAGCCGTCAGTGACCGAGCACGCGGCCTTCATGAACACGCTCGCAGACCAGCGCTTCGTTCTCTTTGGCGGTCCGCTCGCCGGAACCGAGCAAGGGCAGGTTCGCGTGCTGCTGATCGTCGATGCAGACGGCGAAGCGGCGATCCACCGCCGGCTCGCCGACGACCCGTGGGTGGCGACAGGTCAACTCCGCACCGTGAGCATCGAGCCGTGGAAGATCCTCGTGGGCGCAGAACGGCTGTCCTCCCCGCACGTCATTGGATCTCGATCTCCTGAGGTGTAAAGCCAGGGCTCGACCCCCGTCGCTCCCGTCTTCAAAGCCCGCCGCTGAGGCGGGTTTCGGAGGCGTATCGGCCGGTCGGTGCGACGCGCGGTCGCGCGGGCCAACAGAAAAAATCCAGCGGGGAAGAGGATTGCGGCGACCCAGATCCCGTCGCGGGCGAGCGCGTTGGCGACGCCATGAAGGTCGGCAGAGTCGGCGAGGATCTGTGCGACGAGCGCGAAAACCACAAAGACACCCGCGTGGGCGTGACCCGCGCGTGCAAAGGCGCGCTGAAAATCGGTCGCTGGTTGATTTCCGCGCACGATGCGGAGCATCACGAGGCCGCCATACTCGACGGCGACGATCGTGAGCAGGAGAATGCCGGCGGTCGTGCGGCTGTCATTCGAGAGGCGGCGAGCAGAGCGGCTCCTTTCCTCAGGGAGATGCGAAAGGTTTCGTTCGCCTCGCCGGGTGATGCGTCTCATCGGCATCACGAGTGGGCTCGAATCCAGCCGAGAATCAAGGCGCGCGTCCTGGCGGCGAAGGGCGCGTACTGGACCAGCTGCCAGCCGTGCAGGGATCCCGGGTAGAAGACGGTTCGTTTGTCGCGCGAGCCGACCCGGTGGAAGATCGTGCGTGCTTCCTTGAGGGGTGCGCGCGAGTCGCTTCTGCTGCCGATGTAGAGAAACGGCGCGCGTAGCACACTGGGGCCTGGTTTGTTGATCCCGTATCCGGGCCAGAGTCGCGTTCCCGACAGGCTCACCAGGCCGTCAACCGGCAGACGAGCGCCGTTCTGGACGACCGCGGCGCCACCCATCGAGGCGCCGATCAAGAAGACGCGCTTCGCGCCGTCCTTGTGCACACGCGCCACCGCAGCCGCCAGATCGCGGCCGAGCGCGAGCGAGTTCTTGGCGGGAAGCTCGGAGTGCCCGTCGCCGCGAAAGTCAAAGGCGAAGACCCGGAGCCCGCTGGCCAGCAGCGTCTTCGCGTAGGGGAGTTCCTCACACAGGTCGCTCGCACCCTGGTGGGCGAGGACGACCGCCGTCGGACTGCCTCCCGCCTCGATCGCATAGAGGCGAACGCCGTCCGATGTCGTAAGCCAGAGCGGCCGCCCCGTTATGCCGGATGCGTCGCCGCACGCATCGACGAGGGTAGGCGGCGCGTCGGCCGCGCGCCCCGCCGGCACGGCCAGGGCGACAGCCGCAAGCGCAACTGCGAGACCGCGTATCATGACCAAACGCTACCCTATTATCCGCGATAATAACCTCGTGGAGAAGACCCTCTCGACGACCGACGGCGCTGTGCTCGGGCTGATCGCGTTCGGCGAGCGGTCCGGCTATGACCTCGCACGGTTGGCCGAGAACAGCGTCGCGCACCTCTGGACACCCTCCCAGAGCCAGATCTACAAGACTCTGCCCCGCCTCGTCGCATCGGGCCTCGCCCGCCGACGGGAGATCGAACAGCACGGCCGACCCGACAAGTCGCTCTACAAGATCACCCCCAACGGCCGGAAGACCCTCCGCCGCTGGCTCGACGAGGCCGAGGAAGAACCGGCCGCCGGCAGGGTCGTCTTCGCCCTCAAGCTCTTCTTCTGCGAGTTCGCTTCACCAGGCACGGCACAAGCCCAGCTCGCCGCCTACCGCCGCTTCCTCACGCACCGGCTCGACCGCTACGAAGCGCTCCGCGACGGGCCACGCCACTTCGACAGCGTCTACCCCGAGCACGTTCTGCAGCACGGCATCAGCCGCGCACGCGCGACACTCGCCTGGATCGACGAGACCGCCGCCGCAATCGAATCCGGCGCGGCCGCGAGCGTCCGAACTCGGGCGACCAGCAGATAGTTGTCCATTCGACGAACGTAGATTGGTCGACCTCGCGCGACGCGTCAGCAGGCGTGCCGCGTGGTTGTGCGACGCTCCGTGACGAGGCGGGGTTCACCGCTGCTGGTGCGCGCGGCCTTCGACCGTAGCGCGGCCAGGGCTCGTCGGGATCGCCGGGGTGAATGCGGGACCGTCGGATCACCGGCGCACGCCCCGTTCAGGTGACTCCGCATCAGCACCCCGACATCCAATGGAACGCCATTCACTCCGCAGAACATGCTTCGAGTGTGCCCACGACACCTGATCAGCACAAATAATCCTTCTTGGTATGACATCATCCCTACTTATGATCGAGCCGCGTCGCCTACTGACCTTTCGCGAGGTCGCACGGCGGCGCTCGTTCTCCGATGCCGCCAGGGCGCTGTCACTCACGCAGCCGGCGGTCTCGCAGCAAATTCGCGCTCTGGAAACGCAACTCGGGGAGCGCCTGATCGAGCGCAGGCGCGGCGTCTTCGAGCTGACGCCGACGGGGGAGCTCCTGCTCGCCCATGCCGAGGTCGTCTCGGAGCGGTTACAGCTCGCCGAGACACAGATCGCGGAGACGCTCGCGCCCGCACGCACGCGCCTGAGACTAGGCGCGTTCCCAAGCTCGCTCGCTCGGCTCGTCCCCGCAACGCTCCAACGGCTTCGGTCGGCGTCGGACGAACTCGAGCTGAGCGTGATCGAAGGCAGCACGATCCACCTCGTCGAGCGGATACGCGATGGCCGCCTGCACGTCGCGCTCTGCTTCCAGAACGCCGCCGACTGCCGCCGCGAGCACTCAGCCACGCATCGTCATGACCTCTTCGAGGAGGCGATGGTCGCCGCGATCGGGCCGGCGCACCGGCTCGCCACGCGTGCGCGGATTCGCTTGGCCGACCTGAGCGACGAGACGTGGCTCGCATCGACACAAGACGGACTGATCTACCAGGCGTGCGTCGCGGCCGGGTTCGAGCCGCGGATCGCCTACATGACCGCGGACCCGCTTGCGATCCGGGGTCTGGTCGCAGCCGGGCTCGCCGTCACCCTGACGCCCAAGCTGCTCGCCCGGGACCTCGAAGGGATACGCACACCTTCGCTCCTCGGCACCGCTCCGCGCCGGACGGTCTACGCCGTAACGCCGACCGTGGGTATCCACCCGCTCGTACCGAGCTTCCTCGCCGCCCTCCGCACCGAGGCCGGCCGCTTCGGGCTGAAGCCGCAGGGCACGGGGGCGCGTCCGGGCACTCCATGAGCCAGGCAGAACGGAGGTTCCGCACCAACCCTAGGTCGTCATGCGACGGTGGCACGTAGACCTGGCCACGAGCGAGCGCCGGGCAACCGTCACATGCGCCTTGCCGCGGCTCGACCCCGCGCGAGGTGCGTTCCGCGACGGCGGTAGTCCAACGCGCTGCGGGACCTTTGGTCGTCGGCGGCCCCGCCGGAGCGGAGCCGCCGGGTCAGCTACTTCGTGGTCGCAGGGGCGCCCGCAACGATGATCGGCTGCTTCTTGCCGTCGCAGTCGAGCTCTACGCGGGCGAGGATCAGGCACTTCTGGATCCGCACGTCGTTTTGCGCATCGAGCCTCGTGTTGACGATCTGCTGCTCGAGCACCTTCCGCTGCGCCTTCGCCGACGCGATCGCGACCGAGCGGTTCATCGCTTTCAGCTTCGCCGCCTGCCGCTGCCGCGTCAGCTCCGCGTCGAGCCGCTTGAGCTTGTCGTGCTCCTCCGCGAGCGACTCGTCGCGCGGGGTCGACGCTGAGGATCTGGAAGTACATCGGCGGGCAACCCTCTTCGGGGCCTACTCCCGTGAGCCCGGGCTGGACGCCGCAGAAGTACCGGTCGCCGAGATTGAGCGCGAGGTACTTCGTGAACATCGCCCCGATGTGCTTTCCGTATCCGACGCTTACGGGCTCGCTCGTCGGCTTCGCGTCGACGGTCGGGTCGGAGCCGTACGCGAGCTGCTGCCACGTCCAGGCGCTTGACCCGTCGTGCACGACCTGTCGCATCGTGTCCCCGTGCGCCTCGGCGAGGAAGCGGTACCAGCCGGTCTGCCTCTCCTCGATCCCAGAGCGGACGGCGAAGCCCAGGTCGCCATACGACGCGGTCTGCAGGCCGTACTTCGAATACCACTTGCACGCCCTGTCGCCGGCCGTGTTGAACCGGAACTTCAGTACTCCCTCGACCCACACGGCCGTCTGGCCCTTCGTGAACGCGAGCACGCGAGCGGGCGCCAATTGCGTCCGGTTCCCCGACGTCGTGATGTTGTAGATCTGGTCGCCCGTCGGAAGCAGAACAAGCTCGTCCGAGTTCGAGATGCCGACCTTCTGGCCGGGCGGGATCGAGCGCTTGAACTGGTGGCCACTCGAGGCGGCGCTGTACACGCACCCGATCCGGTCGCCCGCGACCGTAACGCTCCTCTCTCCGTACCCGGAGACGAAGAAGACGCCGGCGACGACTCCCGCCGCGACGGCGAGCGCGACGACGAAGGCCGCGACCAGCTTCCATTTCCGTGGCATGTGCATCGTTCGAACCTCCCACGCATTGCGGTTACAACCGATGCGATGAACGTAGGGAGGGCTGCTCACGCGGAACTCACCCCGCGCTAACGCGGGTCCCACGGCGTCTGGGTCGGGAGGCGGTCGCCCGCCGCAGGCCTGCGCTACCGCTCGACCGGGGCCTCGGCAGCGCGGTCGCGCTCGAGCGCGCGGCGCCACCGGAACGTACGCAGCATGAGGGCGATGCAGGTGAAGCCGAGAACGACGTTGACGACAACCGTCGCGATGTTCATGCCGACGCTGAAGCTGAGGACGAGCCCGCGCTCCCGGCGCAGCACGTAGACAAGGAGCGCCTGCTGCGTGCCGGCGCCGCCAGGCGTGAACGGAATGATCGTCGAGAGGCTCAAGACCACCTGAACGAGCAACACCTCCTCGAGCGAAGGCTGCACGTGGAACGCCTCGAGGAAGAAGTAGATCGAGGCGAACCGGAAGAGCCACGACGCCGCCTGCCATGCGACGACCCGCCCGAGATAGCGCCGCCACGGACGGCGCAGAATCGCGAAGCCCTCCGCGACGCGCCGCCGGAAGTCAGCCACCTCACGCGCACCGCGGATCGCGAGCACGACAAGCGCGAGCACGACGAGCCCGCCGATGATCGCAGCGAGCCGTGGATGATCGATCGGCCAGCCCCAGTCGATGGACGGAAGTCGCGAGAGCAGGTGGAGGCCGGGCAGCTTCCCCGACGCGATCGCCCAGAGAAGAAGAATGGCGCCGACGAACGAGTCGAAGAGGGTCTCGACCACGAGCGTCGACGCAATGCTCGGATACGTGCTCTCGGCGACGCGGTGCTTGATCAGGTACGCGCGCAGCGCATCGCCGGCTCGCGCGGGCAGGATCGAGTTCAGCCCGACACCGGCGAGGTAGGCGCCGACGACGTGCCGCCAGCGGACGCGCCGCCGTCCGGGGAATGCAGCCGCGAGGATGTTCTTCCACGCCCAGCTACGGAGGAGTAGGCGGATAACGTGAAGTCCACACGCAACTCCGAGCGCGGTCCAGCCGACCGCGGCGAGCTGGTCGAAGAAATGCTGGACGACATGAACGTAGTGCGACACCGGCAGCCGCTCGAGTGAGCGAGGTTACTTCTCGGCCTCCAGTGCGGGCCGACCGCGGGCGGCCCGCCGCCTCAGGTACCAACGCGAGAGCTCGACTCCGCCTGCGACCGCGAGGGCTATCGCGAGCGCCAACAGCAGACCCTTCCAGGCTGCGTCCTCGAACGTACGCCCGCCAAAGTAGCCGAGCAGGGCGGCATAGCTTGCCCAGCCAAGCGCCGCAGCGACGTCGAAGAGCGCGAACCGGCGCCATGGAAAGCGCAGCGTGCCCGCGCTAAGCGTGACGGCAGTCCTGCCGCCGGGGATGAAGCGGGCAACGACGATCAGCTCCCCTCCGCGTTCGCTGAGCTGCTGCTCGGCCCAACCGATGCGCTTCTGTGCCTTGGCGCCGCGGAAGAAGCGCTCCCTCGCTCGTGGGCCATAGCGATGGCCAAGGAAATACGCGGTGTTGTCGCCCGCAAAAGCGCCGCCCGCAGCTGCGACGATGATCAACGGAAGGCTGAGATCGCCACTTGCAGCCACTACCCCTGCGGTAATCACCACCGTCTCGCTCGGCACCACAGGGATGAGCGCGTCGAGAACGGCGAGGAGGAAGACGACCCCGTACGCCCACCCCGACGCCCCCGATACAAGCTCGGTGAATTGATCGAACTCCACGCCTCCAACCTAGCCACGAATGGACCGCAACTCGCGAGACGAAGGGAACCTCGAACGTCTTCTCTGGAATCGCCGGACGAGTACCGCGGCGATCAGTATGAAGACCGCGTTCAGGATGGTCGTGTAGTCGAGCGTGACGTGCGCCTCGACCACCTTCGCGTTTCGCGCGTGGGGCACAATCCCGAGGCCGCCGAACGTGAACTCGACGATCAGGCCCGCAACCGCCATCGTCGCGTAGAAGGAGGCGAGGAGAAAGCCGGCCATTCGCCAGCCGTAGTACTTGCGATAGATGTCCAGTACCGGCAAGACGATCAGATCCGCGAAGATGAAGGCCAGGACGCCTCCGAAGCTGATACCGCCGTTCCAGAGAACGGCTGCGAGCGGGACGTTGCCGATCGAGCAGACGAAGCTGAGGATCGCCACAAAGGGCGCGACCAGCGGCCCCCAGACCTTCGCGAACGTGGGATGACTTTCGAAGAAGATCGACTGCCACCACGACTCCGGCACCCATGCGGCGAGCGCACCAGCGATCAGGAGACCGCCGAAGACGTCGATCCAGACTGCGGCCCAGTCCATGACGAAGTAGTGCGACGTGGCGGTGAATCCGGCGGGCGTATGCAGCCGCCGCCACCATGAGCCGCGACCGCGGACGCTCATGTCCATCTCCGCGTGACCCTCCATCCGCCCGCGGAGGCCGCGGTCCGCGTGCTTGCGCGCCTCGTAGACAAGCCGTTCCGACAGGAAGAGCCGAAACGAGATCGCAAGCAAAACGATCATCACCGGTCCGCCCACGAACTCTCCGAGTGTGAACTGCCAGCCGAGCATCAACGCCAGGATGATCCCGAGCTCGATGACGAGATTCGTCGACGCGAACTGGAATGCCATCGCTGCCGTGAAGTTCGCGCCCTTGCGAAAGAGCGACCGCGCGAGAGCGACGGCGGCGTACGAGCAGCTCGAGGACACCGCTCCGAGAGTCGACGCGATGGCGAGCGATCGAGGCGAATCGTCGGGTAGCAGTCGACGCATCTCCTGCTTCGAGACGACCGCCTGAACGACGGCGGAGAGACCGAAGCCGAGGATCAAGGCCCACAAGATCTCCCAGAACATTCCGAAGGCGAACGACAACGCGTCGAGCAGGTTCTGAACGAGTGCCATTGACAGCATCCACCCTCGTGCCTACCCGCACTCGCGCGCAGTTAGCCAACGAGATGCCAAAGCCCTCCCGAGCTCTGCGACATCACGGCGGCGCGACCCTGCGGCGCTCCCGCCGACGCGTAGCGCGATGAATCAGGTCTGAAGCTCGATCGGTGTCAGCGCGACGTCGAGTAGCTCCGACTCGCGTCCGACCGTGAGCGTCGTCGGAACGCCGATGCGCTCGGCGATCATCAGGCGTTGCAACTCGGCCATTCCGGTGACGGGCTCGCCGTCGACCGCGACGATCAGATCGCCGGCCCGCAGCCCTGCTCGTGCGGCGGGGGACTCTTCCACGACCTGGACGATCTCGACGCACCCGCTCCGGCCGAGTTGACGCGCGAGCCGGGGAGGAAGCGGACGCTCGCCGCCGCCGAGGCCGAGATAGGCGCGACGGAAGCGGCCCTCCGCCATCAGGCCGCCGATGATGCGCCGAGTTGCGGCGTTGATCGGCACTGCGAGCCCGAGGCCGACGCCGGCGACTGCGGTGTTGACGCCGACGACGCGGCCTCGGCCCTCGGCGAGCGCGCCACCCGAGTTGCCCGGGTTGAGCGCCGCGTCCGTCTGGATGACGTTGTCGACGATGCGCATCGCCGACCTGGAGCGCGTCGGCAGCGACCGGCCGAGCGCTGAGACGACGCCGGCTGTGACCGACCCGCCGAAGCCGTGCGGATTGCCGATCGCCACCACGAGCTGTCCGACACGCAGCCGCTCCGCATCGCCGAGCTCCGCAGCGACCAGATCGTCTGCCGAGACTCGCAGGACGGCTAGATCGGAGAGTGGGTCGGCACCCACGACCGTGAACTCCAGATCGCGCCCGTCTGAAAACGTCGCGCGTCCGGGCGAGTCCGCCCTTGCGACGACGTGCGCCGACGTGAGCACGAAGCCGTCGGACGTGATGACCACGCCACTGCCGCCTCCGTCCAGCACACGACCGCCGCGAACCCGCCGCGCCACCCGCAGGTTCGCGACCGACGGCGTCAGTCGCGCGGCAACTGCCGCCACCGTCCGCGAATACGCGTCGAGCGCCTCCGCGTCGTCCGGCTCTCCGGGCGCATTCGACTGCGGTACCTCACCCGCAACCCCGCTGAGAAAGGTCACCTCGGCCATTCCGATCAACGTAGCTGCCGGAGCCAGTTCTAAGCCGGGATAGGGGAACAGGCCCGCTACTTGGCGATCGTGCCGGTCACGTAGGCCGCCACGTCGTTGACCTCCTTGGTCGACAGCTGGCCCTTGAACGCAGGCATCCCGCCGCCTCCGTTCAGCACCTGCGCCACGACCTTCGAGCGGACCTTCGCCGCCGGGATCGCCGTCAGGTCGGGACCGCCGTTCCCGCCCTCGCCGAGCGCGCCGTGACAGACTGCGCAATTCGCGGCAAAGACGGCCTTGCCGGACGCAGTGGTCGAGGTGCCGCCCTGCTCGCCGGCGTGCCCCGTGCCCTTACCCGCGCCGGGTGCTGCCGCCGGGCCCATCGTGCCGTCCAGACCGAGCAGCCAGAGGCTGTCGCCGTGCGGTGTGGCGACCAGCGAGTTCCCGGCAGACAGGAAGGCGATCAGCTCCTTCCCCTTGTGCTTGAACACCGTCGCGGTGTCGTTCGCGCCCGCCCCCGTCTGGAAGCTCCAGAGCAGGTTGCCGGTCTTCGCGTCGTATGCCTGGAGCTGACCCCCGTTGCGGCCCACGAACACGAGCCCGCCGGCCGTCGTGACGGTTCCGCTGTAGCACGGCTCCGGCCAGGACTTCTGCCAGACCTTCTCGCCGCTTCTCGCGTCGATCGCTGTCAGCGTCCCCTTCGACTCGGCGAAGCTGATGCCCGCGATCGCGGCCACCCCGGCGAACGACTTGCCTTCCTGGAACGGGAAGTTGCCCGACTGGACGCCCACCGTCTGCCAGGCAGAGCAGATGTAGAACATCTGGGTGTCCTGGTTGTAACTCGACGGCATCCAGTTGTTGCCGCCCTGAGGGCCCGGCGTATAGATCAGCAACTTGTCCGTCGTCGGCGGCGTGAACATCTCCTGAGCGACCACGACCGGAACCTTGGTCACCGCTCCGGTCCGCTCCTTCTTCACGCGGGCGATCTCCGCCGCACTCGGCGGCGTGTGCGGGATGAACTCGCCGGTGCGCGGAAACGGCTGCGTCTTCGCCGTCTTTTGCTCGGCGTTCTGAGGAACCGGCTTCTCGTCGATTCCGTAGAGCGGCTTGCCGGTCTCCCGATCGAGCAGGTAGAGCCAGCCGGTCTTGCCCGGCGCGCCGATGCCCTTGATCGTGTTGCCGTCCTTCTCCGCGTCGAAGAGCACGTCGGGGCTCGGCGTGTCGTAGTCCCAGATGTCGTGGTGGACTTCCTGGAAGTGCCACTTCACCTTGCCCGAGGCAGCGTCGATCGCGACGATCGAGGCCGCGTAGAGGTTGTCCCCCTCGCGGTTGCCGCCGAACCAGTCCTCACCCGCGTTGCCGGTCGTGATGTAGAGCAGGTTGAGGTCCTTGTCGTACGCCGGCGTCGACCACACGGCCGCACCGCCGCGGAGGTAGGCGTCGGTCCCCCTCGGCCACGTGTCGCCGCCCGGCTCGCCCGGGCCCGGAATCGTCCAGAACCGCCAGACGCTCTTGCCGGTCTCGGCGTCGATCGCCTCGAGGAACGACCGGGCGCCGAAGTCGGCGCCGACGACCCCGATATAGATCTTGCCGTCCATGTAGAGCGGCGCGCCGGTGATCGTCATGCCCTTCTGCCATTGCACCAGCTGACGCGTCCAGATCTGATCGCCGGTCTTCTGGTCGAGCGCGACGACCTTGCCGTCGAGCTGTCCGAGGTAGACGCGGCCGTCGCCGATTGCGACGCCGCGGTTGAGCCAGCCGCAGCAGACCGTCGTGATCTTCTGGCTGATGTTCGACTTGTGCTCCCACAGGATCTTGCCCGAGTCGACCGACACGGCCGAGACATCGTCGTTGCCGGTCGTCACGTAGATGACGCCGTTGTAGACGATCGGCTGGCTCTCACCGGAGTACTTCGCGGCGATGCCGGAGCCGCGCAGGTGCGTGCGCCAGATGCCCTTCACCTTCGAGACATTCGTCGTGTCGATTGCATCCAGCGACGAGTAGCGCTGGTTCCAGGTCGACCCGCCGTTCGTCGTCCAGTTGTCGCCTGCGATCTTGGCAAGATCGTCGGCCGAGAAGTTCGGGGCGGTTGTGCTCTTGGACGACCCGCCGCACCCGGCAACGACCACCGTCAGGACGAGTGTGAGGAGACCAGCGGTCGCTCCACCTCGCCTCCGGCTAAACCCGCGTCGTAGCGAATTCATTCAGTCCTCCGAGGGTCTGCGGATCCTCGCTCCATCGCGAAGGTCCCTCTATCGATGGAGACGCTATCATCCTCGTCGCTCGTCACAATGAAAGCGACTCTCCTATACGGTGAGTCCGTGAGCTCCCTCAGCTCGGGCGCCGATCTCCCGGTGGGGAGGAGGGCGCGCAAGAAGCAACGGACACGCGACACGATCGCGCGCGAGGGGTTGCGGCTGTTCGCTTCCCAGGGTTTCAAGGAGACGACGATCGCTCAGATCGCCGAGGCCGCCGACGTGGCCCAGAGCACGTTCTTCCTCCACTTCCCGAGCAAGGAGGACGTCGTCTTCGCGGGGCACGCCGAAGAGGCGGAGGTGCTCGTCGGGCTGCTCCAGGCCAGGCCCGACGAGGGGACGACGATCGACGTGCTGCGACGCTACTTGCACGAACTGAGCTCGCCCGAGGAGTGGGACGTCGATCTGTGGACCCGCCGCGCCGAGGTGATCCGCGCCGAACCCGCACTACGCGCGCAGGAGCGCACGCGCTGGGCCGACGTCGTCCAGCCGGCGCTCGAAGCGTCGTACGCGTGCGACTTCCCGGACGGCGCGCAGGTGCGCGCGCCGCTGCTTGCGTCGATGACGATTGCGTCGATGGTCGAGCTCGGGCGCATCGAGACAGAGCTCGAGGAGGCGCGCGCAGGCGGCGCCGCCTGGAAGCGCGCCGCAGTCGACCGGCTGCTCGTGGCCCTCGAGGCGGCTGCGCAGGCGCTCGACATCTGATTGACACTGGGCGGCTTCACGCTCGAGGTGCCGCTCGACGCATCGGCGATTTAGGAGTGCGAGGCGGGGGCGCGAGGCCAAAGTGGTCGCCCAGGGTCGTCGCGGTCGACCTGAGCGACCGACGCTCGCTCCTCGCCGTCTCTCACCGGAGGCAAGTGACCAATCCCTGGTAGTAGGCGGTGTGCGCTTGGGCCCGGCGTGGTG
>WNFV01007634.1_pt1 | contig 12443 bp, 13 predicted proteins | sample 5400101 | NCBI WGS metagenome assembly WNFV01 (sample SAMN13153361, study PRJNA577476) | soil metagenome | isolation source: 115 cm soil or saprolite under grassland replicate 1 | place: USA:California | collected 2016-06-15
CAGCGGGGGCGAACGCGGCAACGACGGACTGCGAGGTCGGAACCCAGAGCATCTCGCCGATCACGCACAGGAAGAGCACGAGCAGGACGACGGGGATCGCGTCCGCGACGTTCAGCAGCAGGAACGGGAGTCCCATGAGCGGCATCGCCACTGCCAGCTTCAGCGCCGCCGGCGCGTGGGCGACCCGACGCGTCAGCCGGAGCTGCACGAACGTGACCATCAGCGGGTTGACGACGAGCAGGAAGCCCCACAGCGCGGGCTCGTATCCATGCGTCGTCGTCAGCGAGATCGGCAGCAGCGTCTCGTAGGCCACGTACGTCATCGAAGCGAGGATCGACGAGGCCATGAAGACGAGGAACGGGCGGTCGCGACGGATGACCCCGAACGACCCGCGCGCCGGCGGCTCGTCGGCCGCGAACGCGCCTCGCTGTGACAGGAACCGAAACGCGACGACCCATGCCGCTGCGCCGAGGCCCGCAACACCGAGATAGAACGTGCGCCAATCGCCGCCGAGGAGAAGCGCCCCGCCCACCGGCGGGCCCAGCGTCACGCCGAGGTTCTGCGCGACGCGGACGGCCGCGTACGACTGCTCGCGTCGCTCGGGCGGGACGAGGTCCGCCACCATCGCCGCGTCGGCGCCGTGCCCGAGCGAGCTGACCAGCCCGATCGAGGCGACGAGCCCGATCCCGAGATAGACGTGGTGGCCCGCGGCGAGGAAGCCGATCGGAACGACCGCCTGTCCTGCCCACCCCGCGAGGATGATCGGCCGCCGGCCGACGTGGTCGGAGAGATGACCACCGAAGTACCCGCCGGCGCCGGAAAGGAGGGCGCCGACGAGGTAGCCGACGCCGAGCTGCGCCTGGGAGGCGCCGAGCTCCTTGATCGCTCAGATCCCCATGAACGTCCAGGCGGACGAGGCTGCGAGCGAGCCCGCGAGGACGACGGCGAGCAGCGGCCGGAGCGCCGGCTCGACGTCGTCGCCCCAGATCAGACGCGCGATGCGAGCGAGCGCCCTCACTCGCCCGACGCTATCGAAGCTGGGCTACGGGTGGACGGGCAAGACGAGCACGATCGTCGCCAGGAGCCCTGCGGATGCGGCTAGAAATCTCACTTCGCGCACGGTACGACGGCGCTGTTCGCGATCCGTGAAGAGCGGGTCAGAATGCCGTTAGGCTCTGACACCGATGGCCAGCATCGCAATCGTCCTGTTTCCTGACGCGGAAGAGCTGGACTGGGCCGGGCCGTGGGAGGTGCTCGCCGCTTGGGCGCAGCAGTTCCCCGATGACGGTGTGCGCGTCTACACGGTCGCCGACGAGGAAGGGACGATCCGCTGTGCGAAGGGTCTCGTCGTCCAGCCTGAGTACACATGGGACAGGGCTCCGGCACCGGACGTCGTGGTCTGGCCCGGCGGAATCGGGACCCGCAGGCAGCTCGGCGACGAGCGCGTGCGAGACCGGATTCGAACCCTCGCCTCCCGTGGAGCGTTGATGACGAGCGTGTGCACCGGATCGCTCGTCTACGCGGATGCGGGCCTCCTCGACGGACGTCCCGCGACGACCTACTGGGGTCAGCTCGACCTGCTGCGCTCGCTCGGCACGGACATCGACGTCCGGAGGGAGGCGCGATTCGTCGACTCGGGCGAGGTGATCACGGCCGCAGGCGTCTCAGCCGGAATCGATATGGCCCTCCACCTCGTCGCCCGCCTGCACTCGGTCGAGCGAGCGCGCGACGTACGTCGCTACATCCAGTACGACCCCGAGCCACCGGTCTGACCGTTTTCACATTCGGCCGGCGGGTAACGCGGCCACATGAGTGAACGGCAGCCAGAAGTCGACGACCGTCACGACTCGATCGTCGTCGAGGGAGAGGATCACGATCACGTCCTTCCGCCGAGCGAGCTCGACCCCTACACGCCGGAGCCGCTACCCGCGCTGAAGCTGCGCCTGGGCATCTGGCTCGCGCTCCTGGCGCTGGCGGTCGTCGTGGCGATCGTCGTCTACGCCGCAGTCACGTAGCCGCGGAGTCGATCAAGCCTCGGCCCGAACGGGCGCCGGCCTCGCCAGCGGCGACGGCGGGACACGAACGAGACGGGCCACCTTGTCGGGTAGCCACCAGTTCCAGCGGCCGAAGAGCTTCATGGCGCTCGGGACGAGCAGGGCACGAATGATCGTCACGTCGATCAGGATCGCGGCGGCGAGTCCGAAGCCGAACTGCTGCAGGCCGACGACCGAGCCGGCGACGAAGCCCATGAACGCGGCGAACATGATCAACCCGGCCGCGGTGACGAGCCGGCCCGTCTTGGCGAGCCCCGAGGCGACGGCCTTCTCGTTCGACCCGCCCGAATCCCACTCTTCGCGCATGCGCGAGACGAGGAAGACCTCGTAGTCCATCGAAAGGCCGAAGAGCATCGCGAACAGCATCACGGGGATCCAGCCCTCGATCTGGTCATAGGCGATCAGCCCGACCCACTCCGCGGCGCCCCACTTGAAGACGACGACGAGCAGGCCGTAGGCGGCCCCGATCGAGAGCAGGTTGAGAATGATCGCCTTCAACGGCAGCAGCACCGACCGGAATGCCCGCAGCAGCAGGAAGTAGGTGAGGACGAGCACCGCGAGGACCAGCCACGGGAACGCGTCGTAGGTCAGGTCGAGGAAGTCGACGCCGCTCGGCGGACCGCCGCCGGCCAGGACGCGGGCGTCCTCGGGGAAGCCCGCGGCGGGGACGAGGTCGTCTCGGAGCCGGTGGACGAAGTCCATCGCGGGCGGCGTCCCGTACTCGCTCCTGCCGACCACTGCGAGGTGGAGGTAGCGCTTGCTCTCGTCCACGTACTGCGGCCCTTCGCCATACTGGACGGCGCCGACCTCGGGATCGGAGTTCAGTCCGGCGATCAGCCTTCCGACCGCAGACTGGACGGTCGGATCGTCGGCGCCGCCCTGACGTTTGGTGTCGATCACGATCTCCGTCGGCGCTATCGCCCCTTCCCCAATCGCGTCGGTGAGCGTGTCGAGGCCGCGCATGCTCTCGAGGTTCTTCGGGATGCCCCGGTTCGACCCGGGGCCGAGCTCGAGCGTCAGGACCGGGGCCGCCAGCAGGACGAGGAGCGCGGTCGTACCGGCCGCGATCGCAACCGGGCGTCGCATGATCGTTCGCGCGAGCGTGGGCCAGAACCCGTGCTCCTCGTCCGCTCGATGTGACGAGACCCAGCGCGGCACCAGCCGCACGCGATCGAGAGACGCACCGAGGAACGAGAGCAGCACGGGCAGGATGGTCATGGCGGCGACGATCGAGACGATCGGGATGAAGAGCCCGCCGATCCCGAACCCCCGCATGAACGGCAGCGGCATGAACAGCAAGAGCGCGAGCCCGATCGCAACGGCCGTACCGCTGAAGACGACGGCCCGTCCCGCGGTCGCCATCGTCCGGACGATCGCTTCGTGCTTGTGATCGCCGCGGCGAAGCTCCTCGCGGTAGCGGTAGACGACGAGCAGCGAGTAGTCGATCGCGATCCCGAACCCGATCAGCATCACGAGGTTCTGAAGGTACGTCGTCAGCTCCATGAAGTTCGCGAAGATCCAGATGATCCCAAGCGTCGTGGGGATCGAGAACGCCGCGAACATGAACGGGATCAGGAACGCGAGCGATCCGAAGACGAAGATCAGCAGCAGCAGCGCGATCGGGACCGCGATGTAGAGTTCGCCGACCTTCAGGTCGTGGTTGAAGACCGGATCGAGGTCGTGCTCGACCGCAGCCTGGCCGGTGACGAAGGTCTGAGCGCCGGGAATCGTCCCGATCGCCTTGCGCATGTCGTCGGTGTGCCCCTTCGCATCGGCGGGCTCGAGCCGCGAGGAGAGGTTCGCCGTGACGACGTCGGGCGCGACGACCTGGACGCCGACGACGCGGGACGTCGGCAGCTTCTCGGCCGCCCGCTCGGCCGCGGCGCGAACCTCGTCGACGAGCGCCGAGGCGCCGCCCTGCGACGTCTTGACGACGATCGTGAACGACCCGGTCGAGCGCTGGCCGAAGTGCTCCTGGAGGATCGACTCGGTCCGCTCGGTGTCGGTGCCCGGAAGCGTGAAGCGGTTCGTCAGAAGATCCGCGAGTCCCGACGCCGCCATGCCCGAGATCGCGAATACGACGAGCCAGACGCCGAGCACGGCCCAGCGATGCCGGAGGACCAAGCGCGTCCACGCCTCCACCGGCACGAGGCTAGCAGCCGCGTTTTCGCCGGTTCAAGATGGGTCGATGCGCGCCGGGAGGCTCGTGGCACTGCTGGCCGGGATCCTGTTGAGCTCAGCGGCCGGCTCGAGTGGCCAGCCTGCGAAGGCACCGGTGATCGCGGCGGCGGGCGACATCGCCTGCGCTCGGGAATGCAACCAGGACGCGACTGCGCGACTGCTCCTGCGCCGCCGCTACGACGCGATCCTGGCGCTCGGCGACCTCCAGTACGGGGGCGCGACGCTCGAGCTCTTCCAGCGCTGGTACGGCACGAGCTGGGGACGGCCGCAGCTCAAGGCCATCACTCATCCGGCGCCCGGCAACCACGAGTACGAAGACGAAGGCGCGGCAGGGTATTTCGCGTACTTCGGCAAGGCCGCCGGCACGCGAGGACAGGGGTGGTACAGCTTCGACCTCGGCGCCTGGCACCTGATCGCGCTGAACTCGAACTGCCGGCTCGCCGGCGGCTGCGGGCGGGGCTCGCAGCAGGAACGGTGGCTGCGCGCCGACCTCGCCGCGAGCGGGAGCCGCTGCACGCTCGCGTTCTGGCACCACCCTCGCTTCTCCTCGGGCCTGCACGGCGACGACGACCGGACCGCCGCGCTCTGGAGCGACCTCGCCGCCGCCGGAGCGGAGGTCGTCCTATCCGGCCACGACCACGACTACGAGCGCCTGGCCCCGCCCGGAGGCATCCGGGAGTTCGTCGTCGGTACCGGCGGGAGGAGCCTCTATCCGCTGAGGCCGTTCCGTCACGTGGACAGCGAAGCCGCGCGGAGCGACGCCTACGGAATCCTCCAGCTGACCCTTCGCGAGGATGGCTACGACTGGCGCTTCGTCCGCATCGGCGGCTCGGTACTCGACCGTGGACGCGGCAGCTGTGACGAGCGATGAGGTGGGTACGCTTGCCCCATGCCCAGCAGGCGTGACATCGAACGGCTCGGCGACGAGGTACACGAGCTCCTCGAAGAGGTCTGGCGCGTCCCGCGGTTTGCGGGGCACCGACGCGGCTTCCGGCCTCCCGTCGACTGCTTTCACACCGACGAGCCGTACGAGCTGACCATCGTCGTCGAGCTCGCCGGCATCGATCCGGAGACCGTCAAGATCGACGCGACCGACCGCCAGCTGCGGATCTGGGGCGAGCGCAAGCGGCCGCGAGCGGTGGGGCAGGTGTTTCACCACGCCGAGATCGAGTACGGCCTCTTCGAGCGACACATCGCTCTCGCGGAGCCCGTCGACCCGGCCCGGGCAAGCGCGAGCTACCAGAGCGGGCTGCTCACGATCGTCTTGCCGCTTACCAAGCGATCGACGGAGCCCGTGAAGGTGCAGATCGACGTGACGACGGCCCAATGAAGGCGGCGATCGACGTGAAGGCAGCGGAGTGAGCGACCTCGAGCACGAGATCTCGACCACTGCGGATCAGCTCGAGTTTCCTGCGACGCTGCCCGTGCTGCCGCTCAAGGAGACGGTCGTCTTCCCCGACTCGGTGACGCCGCTTGCGATCGGCCAGGAGCGCTCGATCAAGCTGATCGACGACGTCGTCTCGGGCGACCGGCTGCTGGCGCTCGTGACCGCGCGCGAGCCGTCGGAAGAGTCTCCGGGATTCGCCGACCTGCACGAGATCGGGACGCTCGCCGTCGTCCACAAGATGATCCGCGTTCCCGATGGGACGCAGCGGGTGCTCGTCCAGGGGGTCGAGCGCATCCGCATCGAGCGGCGGGTCTCCGAAGATCCCTATCTCGTCGCCGAGGTCGTCGACGTGCCCGACGTCGTCGTCGAGTCGCCAGAGCTCGAGGCGCTCGTCCGCAACGTCCAGGGCCTCTTCTCCCACATCATCGGGCACGCTCCTTACCTGCCCGAGGAGCTGCGGATCGCGGCTGCCAACGTCAGCGACCCGAGCGAGCTCGCGCACCTGGTGGCCTCGACCCTGAGCACGATCAAGGTCGAGGATCGCCAGCGGCTGCTCGAGCTCGCCGACGTGACCGAGCGGCTACGCGCGCTCGTGACGATCCTGAACCGCGAGCTCGAGGTCTACGAGCTCGGCTCGAAGATCCAGTCACAGGTGCAATCGGAGATGGAGAAGGGCCAGCGCGAGTACTACCTCCGCCAGCAGCTCGAGGCGATCAAGAAGGAGCTCGGCGAAGCCGACGACGAGCAGGCGGAGATCAACGAGCTGCGCTCGCGAGTCGACGAGCTCAGCCTGCCGGAGGACATCGACAGGGCGGCGCGCCGCGAGCTGTCGCGGCTCGAGAAGCTGCCGCCCGCCGCGGCCGAGTACGGGGTCATCCGCACCTACCTGGAGTGGATCCTGACGCTGCCGTGGAGCCAGACCACCCCGGACAACCTCGACCTCGACCGTGCGAAGAGCGTGCTCGACAAGGATCACTTCGACCTCGACAAGGTGAAGGAGCGGATCATCGAGTTTCTCGCGGTCGCGAAGCTCAAGAACGATCTCTCGGGCTCGATCCTCTGCTTCGTCGGCCCACCGGGCGTCGGCAAGACCTCGCTCGGCCAGTCGATCGCCCGCACGCTCGGACGGAAGTTCGTTCGCATCTCCGTCGGCGGCGTGCGCGACGAGGCGGAGATCCGCGGCCACCGGCGCACCTACATCGGCGCCATGCCGGGAACGATCCTCCGCTCGCTCCGTGACGCCGAGTCGAAGAACCCGGTGCTGCTGATCGACGAGATCGACAAGATGGGATCGGACTTCCGCGGCGATCCGGCCTCGGCGATGCTCGAGGTGCTCGACCCCGAGCAGAACAAGGGCTTCCGCGACCACTACCTCGACCTGCCGTTCGACCTCTCGAAGGTGCTCTTCATCTGCACCGCGAACACGGTCGACACGATCCCGCCTCCATTGATCGACCGGATGGATCTCATTCATCTCTCCGGCTACACCGAGGACGAGAAGCTCGCGATCGCGAAGCGCTACCTGATCCCGAAGCAGCTCGAGCGGCACGGCCTGGCGAAGGCGCAGCTGGCGATCCCCGACAAGACGCTGCGGATCGTGATCCGCGAGTACACGCGCGAAGCCGGGCTCCGCAACCTCGAGCGCCAGATCGCCGCTCTCTGCCGCAAGGCGGCGGCGCAGGTGGCGAAGGGTCGGACGACGAAGATCCGGGCCGACGCGCGCAAGCTACGCGAATGGCTCGGCCCGCGCCGGTTCGCCGGCGAGGTGCGCAAGCGAACCTCGGAGCCGGGTGTGGCGACCGGGCTCGCGTGGACGGCGGCCGGCGGCGACGTGCTCTTCATCGAGGCGACCGCTTATCCGGGCAAGGGCAGGCTGACGATCACGGGCCAGCTCGGCGAGGTGATGCAGGAGTCGGCCCAGGCCGCGCTCTCGTGGGTGCGCGCCCACGCCGACCGGCTGGGTCTCGCGGAGGACTGGTTCGCGAGACACGACGTCCACATCCACGTCCCCGCCGGGGCGGTGCCGAAGGACGGCCCTTCGGCGGGCATCACGATCGCGACGGCGGTCGCCTCGCTCGTGCTCGGGCTCCCCGTCTCCGACGAGGTCGGGATGACCGGCGAGATCACGCTGACCGGGCAGGTGCTCCCGATCGGCGGCATCCGCGAGAAGGCGCTTGCCGCCCAGCGAGCGGGGTTGACGCGGATCATCCTGCCCCGCGAGAACGAGCACGACCTCGAGGAGCTGCCCGAAGAGACGCGCCGCGAGCTCGAGTTCGTCCTCGCCGACACGATCGACGAGGTCTTCGAGGCGGCCTTCGACCGCCGGCTGCTCGCGGATCGTCCGCGGGTTGCGGCCGGCAGCGAGCGCCAGGCCGCGCTGCCTGCCTGACCGGCGCCATCACCGCCGGTGGCCGCCGTCGCGATCTCCTGTGGACGTCTTTTCACGCTTTTGGCGCTGAGTCGTCACCGAGATGCGCGTTTTTCGTCACTAGAATTCATAGCGGGTGGTGGGATGGGGTGCCCCGAGCGGAGGCCGCAAACAACGGGAACCCGTTCGCCTGTACGGACTTCTGCGATTGGCTAGGTGAGCCTGAAGCTGGCCGTGAGGAGCGCACACGCGTCGCGGTCCGCATTCACTTTGCGGCGGCACGTAAGCAGGTACTCGCGGCGGTCGTCGAGCACGAACGTCTGCTCCTGGACGAGGTCGCCGTAGCGCAGGTCGTATTGGCGAGCCCGCATCCCGTCTACGGTGACGGTCCTGGACGCCGTTACGGTCGCATCGCAGTCGCACCGCTTCGCGAGTCCATTGGCGACGTCCCTCGCAACCCGATCGAGTTCAGCCGTCACACGGGTGAACAGCGATGGGCGATACGGGCGAACGAGTGGGATCACGTCGACGGAGACCAGTGCCGGCCCACCCCCGCCGGCGTTCACCCGCCGCCCCGTCCGCGCGACCTCCCAGCCGCCCGGCGCCTCGAACGAGAATCCGTTTCCTTTCACCGCTTGTGAGGAACCATCTTTCCCGGCCCCACCGCAGCCTGCTTGAATCAGGCCGACGATCACAAGGGCGCCGACAACGAGGATCGAGCGAAAGGACGGAGTGAGCATGGCGAAGACGACGGAGAAGGTTTCGGACACGGCTGCCAACGTCAAGCCGTACGTAGAGCGGGCGATTCGTGACGAGAAGCTTCGCGAAGACCTCCTACATGCCTTCACGACAGCCCGGCAGATTTACGACGAGCTGATCGGGACCCGAGGCGTGACGACGATCGCGTCGCGCGTGGCGACCGACAAAGACATGCAGGAGTCCGTACGCAAGGCGGTCGAGGACCTGAGAAACGCGGCGGGCAGGCTGCAGGGCCGCGAGCAGCACAAGGGGCGGAACACGACGCTCCTGATCGCGGGGATCGCGCTCGGCATCCTCTTCAACCCGGTCACCGGTCCCGAGACCCGGCGCTGGCTCAAGGACGTGGTCTCGGGCGGCAGCGACGAGTTCGGCGGGAGCTACTCCTCCGACGGCTCTTAGCCGCTCGAAATCCGTCGGCGGCCCCTCGGGCCTTGACATGACGATCTCGAGCGGGGGCTGGTAGCGGGACACCTCGATGCGATGCCGGAGTGAATCCGGCATCGCGCCTGCCGGTTCGCCTTGAAGGGTCAGGGCGCTCGCTGAGGTTTTCGGCGTAGCGCCTTCTGGAGGGAGGCTGGGTCGAGGCCGTCTGCTGTCGAGATGTCCGAAGCTCCCAGGAGGATCGCTCCCGGTTGCGGCGCTCTCACTCCCCCTCGGATCGCCGGTGCCCAACCGAGGATGGTCGGGAAGCGAAGGTCTTCGGCTCGGCTCCACACGCGTAAGTACGGCGTCGGGTTGACCGCGCCGTTGTAGCCCAGGAACAGAAGCGAAACCGGGTGCACCTCGAAGTGGAGATGTGGGAACGTCCCGAACGCATCCCCGGTCGTGCCCATGAAGCCGATCACCGCGCCGGCTCTCACGTGCGTGCCGTTCCGCGCAGCGGCCGAATACGCCGAGAGGTGCGCGTAGTAGAACTGGTTGCCTTGCCGATCCCGGAGCCACAAGCGGTAGCCACCGACCTTCTGGAAGCCGACGTCGAAGAGCGTTCCGTCCGCGACCGCCAGGATCGGCTGACCGATCTGGCCGAAGATGTCGTCGCCGTGGTGGTACTTGCCGTCGACGTCGTTGCGAAGCACACCGAAGGAGTCGCCGTAGGAGACCGCCCCGTAGACCGGGAAGACGTACGGGCCTCCGTTCAGCTCGGGCAGGAGCTTGAGCGGGCCCTTCTTCGCCTGGGCCCGTAGGTCGAGGATCGGGTTCCTCGGCGCCTTCTCGATCGCGTTCGGCCGTTCGTCGTGCCCGCGCCGTGCCGACTTCGGCGGCGGGGGAGCCGGCCTCGGAGGTGGCGGCGACGTCTGCACGCTCGCCTCGGCGAAGCCGAGATCGATCTCGCTTCCTGCTGGCAGACCGCCGTGGTCGGCGGTGAGATGGACCGCGATCGCTGTCACGAACGCGCGATAGCCCTTCGTTCCCGCCGGCGCCGTCGTGTCCGCGCCCTCGCCCTCCACCGTCGCAAAGCCCCAGTCCGCGAGCGGCACGCGGAGGTTGGGCGCGGCCTGGATCGGCTGTCCGAGCACGACGAGGTTCGTGACACCCGTGCCCGCCGTGTCGCCGGCCGCCGCCTTCCCAGCCGCTGCTTTCGCCCGCGCCGCGACGGCGTCGGCCGTGATCTCTCCCTTGAACAGCGAGATCGCGGCGACGTCGCTGCCGGCGGACGCAGATGCGGTGCCATCTGGATTGACCACAGCCGCGGTGCTCACGGTGATCGCGCCGGTCAGCACGATCGAGCCGTCTGCGGGATGCGCGAAGCCTGCGACCGACCCCTGCGTGCCGGGCGGCGCACCGACGAGGGGCGTCGAGACAGGCTGCTGTCCGGGCACGAGCACCTGGACGCCGAGGCCCCGCGCCGCCGCAACCGGCTTTTGCGCCGGCGGAGCGGCGCCGCCGACGCCGCTGAGGAGGCCCAGCACGACGGCGCCGAGCAGAACGTGAAGGCGCATCGACACGCTGAGCTTCAGTATGCCGCCCAGGACCCGCGGTCCTACTCGTTCCTTGCCCGCCACGCGACTTGGAGGGCAACGCCGAGCATGAAGATCGCGAACAGGCGACGCAGCCAGGCGTCCGAGAGCGCATGAGCGATCTGCACTCCCGCCTCGACGCCGACGATCGAGGCGACGCCGACGATCCCGGCCTCGCGCCAGCGGATGTTCCCGTACCGTCGCTGGCGAACGGCTCCGGCGGCGGCCGTCGGCAGGATCGCCAGCAACGAGGACGCCTCCGCGTGCAACTGCGTCAGCCCGAGCACGATGCCGAGGGTCGGCACGAAGAGGATGCCGCCGCCGACGCCGAACAGGCCCGCCAGAATGCCGGCGACGAATCCCAGCGCCGCCGCCAGTACGAGCTCCATCAGACCAGGAGCCTCACGGCGATGACGACGAGCAGAGCCGCGAACGCGAGGGCGAGTGTCCGATTTGCAAGCCGCTGCTGGAGCGCCGTTCCGGCGACCGCGCCGAACGCGGCCGGGATGCCGACGATCAGCGCCGCGCCCGGCTTCACCTCACCCCGCGCCGCGTAGGCGATCGTGCCCGCCAGGGCGGTGATGCCGATCGCGACGAGCGACGTCCCCGTCGCCGGCTTTTGATCGAAGTGGCAGAGCAGGACGAGGAGCGGCACGATCACGAATCCGCCGCCGACCCCGAAGAGCGCGCTGAACACGCCGGCCACCACCCCGATGACGACGAGCCGCACGGCCCTATCCTAGTGAGGTGGATCCGATCGCCCAGCTCGCCGCGGAGCCCGGGCGGGCGGCGATCTTCCTCGACGTCGACGGAACTCTCTCGCCGATCGTGCCGCGGCCCGAGCAGGCGTTCGTACCGGAGGAGACGCAGGCGGAGTTGCGCCGGCTCGTGTCGCGCTACGTGCTCGTCGCATGCGTCAGCGGCCGGATAGGCGAGGACGCCCGGCGCCTGGTCGGCGTCGAGAGGATCGCCTACGTCGGCGAGCACGGGCTCGAGCTGGAGCCTGAGGCAGAGGCGTGGGCCGAGCGGCTCGAGGCCTTCGCAGAGACCGCCGGCTGGCCGGACGACGGCAAGCGGCTGAGCAAGTCGTTCCATTACCGCACGAGTCCCGATCACGCGGAGGCCGTCGCGATTCTGCGCGCCGTCGAGGAGCGGGCCCGCGAGCAGGGCCTCCGGACGCGCTGGGGCCGGATGCTGCTCGAGGTGATGCCGCCCGTCGACGCCTCGAAAGCGACCGCGGTAGCGCGTCTGCTCGAAGAGTCCGGTCTTCGGCGCGGGCTCTACGCCGGCGACGACACGACCGACCTCGACGGCTTCCGCGCCCTCGACGGGCTGGAGCTGGCGGTGCGCGTCGCGGTGTCGTCGACCGAAGCGCCGCCCGCGCTCGCGCAGGCAGCCGACGTCGTCGTCGACAGCCCAGCCCAACTGCTCGAGGTGTTACGGCGTCTCTAGCTCGGCCTCGGTGAGGACAGTCGTGTAGATCTCCTCGTCGCGCGCGGCCAGATTGCGTGTGTCCGTCCAGATCGGGTGCGCGACGCCGTTTGCCACGGCGAGGCCGGCGTAATCGCCGACCTGGAACTCCGAGGCGCCTCGCACGGAGACATTGGAGGCGACTCGAGCCGCGCGGACCGGCGGGGCCCACGTCAAGCCGCCGTCGCCCGACGCGGTACACGTGTAGAAGATCCGCTCGCGGCGGCGGTCGCCCGTCGTGTCGTAGAAGCAGACCCAGAGCCTTC
>WNFV01013783.1_pt1 | contig 12442 bp, 8 predicted proteins | sample 5400101 | NCBI WGS metagenome assembly WNFV01 (sample SAMN13153361, study PRJNA577476) | soil metagenome | isolation source: 115 cm soil or saprolite under grassland replicate 1 | place: USA:California | collected 2016-06-15
CTCGCGTTCCTCGGTGGGTTTCACGCGTTTCCCGGTGGCCAGTTTGACGAGATGGACGCAGAAGCCCCGGTCGAAAACTGCCCTAATGCGGAAACACGCGTCGCCATTAGTTGCGCCGCGCGGGAATTGTTTGAGGAGACTCAAGTGCTCGTCGCGCGTGGTGGAGAGGCTTTGACGCAAGGCCAACGCGCTTCTCTGCTTGACGATTTGCAGTCCGCACGCGTGTCCTGGCCGTCGTTACTCAAGCATTACGATCTTCATCTTGACGCCGGCGATTTCACTTTCGTGGGCCGCTGGGTAACTCCTCCATTCAGCGCGCGGCGTTTCGATACCTGGTTCTTTCTCGTTAACAGTCCTCGGAAACAGCACGCTTACGTGAGCGGTGACGCGGAACTCGCCAGTGGCGAATGGATCGCTGCAGGCGCGGCATTGGCGCGCTGGCAGCGCTCCGAAATACTCGCCGTGCCGCCAGTTCTGCATGCTTTGAAAACATTGGCAGACGGACTGACTGACGATCTTGATAAAAGATTTCTTGCATCGCCAAACGCCCTCCGTCAGCCGGTGCGCCGTATTGAGTTTCGGCCAAACTACATCTGCTTTCCCGTGCGCACTCCGACCAGGCCTCCAGCTACGCACACTAACTGTTATCTCATCTACAACTCCGCAGAGCTGCTCATCATCGATCCTGGTTCGGCTTACGAAGATGAGCAACAAGCTCTTGCTGCATGTGTTGATTCGCTGGTTGCCGAAGGTAAAAGCGTCGGGGAAATAATTTTGACTCACATGCATCCGGATCATGTCGGGGGAGTCAATGCGTTGCGAGCTCACTTGGGTGAATCAGTAAGAGTCGCCGCTCATCGTCTAACCGCCGAACCGCTCGCAGGCAGCGTAAGCGTGGATCGACAAATTGAAGATGATGAAGTAATCCGTTTGGAGGGTTCGCCTGAAATTGCTTTAAGAGCGATGCATACGCCCGGTCACGCGCGCGGTCATCTTTTGCTGAACGTTTCAGTCATCTTTGGCGGCCACGGCCCAGCCATCGCGAATCCTTATTCGAAGCTGGGAGAATACATTGACCACCGGCTGGAACGTGAACAGAATATTCTCCAGGCTGTCCGCGAGGGCGCGGTCTCACCGAAAGAAATCGTCGCGCGCGTCTACACGGATGTCTCGCCCAAGGCTCACGCGCTGGCCGAGCGCGCAGTGCTTGCCCATCTGGAGAAACTTGTCGACGAGAAGCGGGTACGGAAAACGCGGGAAGGGCTGTTCGTTTTGGTTAAGTAAATCAAGCCACTACCTCTTCTACTCGCAGTCGCGTAAGATATTCCCATCTCCCGTCCATATTCCGAACTAAGCGCAGGGGTTCTATGAGCAGTCCAAAGCCTTCAGGTGAACTAGTCAAAACTCTCGGTGAACTTAAGCAGAGCGGCTACAAGAGCGTTCCTGTTAAAGACGAACTGCGCGCGAACCTGGTCAGGAAACTGCGCACCGGTGAGAAACTCTTCCGCGGAATTGTGGGTTATGACGAAACAGTCATTCCCCAACTCGTCAATGCAATTCTTGCCAGACACAATGTGATCCTGCTTGGGCTTCGAGGGCAGGCCAAGAGCCGCATCATTCGCCAGCTCACGGAACTCCTGGACGATCAGATTCCGATCATTGCGGGCTCTGAAGTAAACGACGATCCCTTCAAACCGATATCTGCTTATGGTCGCCAGACGCTCGCGATACACGGCGACTTAACACACCTCGACTGGATTGCTCGCGATTCGCGTTTTGTAGAGAAGCTGGCCACGCCGGACGTCACTATTGCCGACATTATCGGTGATGTAGATCCGATCAAAGCCGCCAAGGGCGGACATCTTCTGAGCGACGAGCTGACGATTCATTATGGCCTTTTGCCGCGCGCCAACCGCGGTATTTTTGCCATCAATGAGTTGCCGGATCTCGCCGGTAAGATTCAGGTCGGACTGTTCAACATCATGCAGGAAGGCGACGTGCAAATTAAGGGGTACCCGGTGCGCCTGCCGCTTGATGTAATGCTTATTTTCTCAGCGAATCCGGAAGACTATACCGCCCGCGGAAAAATCATCACACCGCTGAAGGATCGTATCGGCACCGAAATCATGACTCACTATCCGGCCCAACTTCAGACCGCGGTTGAGATCACTCGTCAGGAAGCGTGGGTCAGCCGCAGTGGTCTGGTGCCAACAGATGGTTCGCAACCGCGTTTGCACATTCCGGAGTTCATTCGCGAGCTGGTCGAACAAATTGCCTTTGAAGCACGTGAGGACGATAGGGTTGATAAGCATTCCGGAGTCTCGCAGCGCATGCCGATCACTGTAATTGAGTCGGTACTTTCAAATGCCGAGCGGCGGGCGCTGCTTACCGGGGAAGAAGAGGTTGTGCCGCGCATCTCTGACGTATACGCGGCTATTCCTTCGATGACGGGAAAGATGGAACTTGAATATGAGGGCGAACAGATCGGCGCTAACCGCATCGCGAAGGATTTAATTAAACGCGCGGCAGGCGAAGTATTTGAAGGCTACTTCGTGGGCATTGACTTCGCCCCGACGGTGCAATGGTTTGATCAGGGAAACAATCTTCGCCTGGCAGATACTGCTGCAGCCGACGAATGCAGGACGTTGTTGGAAGCTGTGCCGGAGTTGATTGAGACAGCGGCCATTCCGTTTGAGTTTAAGAAGGGAGACACGGCGCAGTTGGTGGCTGCCTGCGAGTTTGTGCTGGAGGGACTCTACGCTCAGAATAAGATCAGCCGCAACGAAGAGGGCGGCTACACGGCGGTAACTAAGGCGAAGAAAGATCGCCGTGGAATGATCTATGATGATCTGACTGAGACTGGGAAATATAGTTAGGAGAATTTGCCGCGGATTAACGCGGATACACACGGATCAGCAAAACACCTGCGAAACAGTAAAACGCCGCTTAGGAAATGCCGCTTGGAGACTTTCACGATGAAGGAGAACGATAGCGGTCTTAAACATCGGGATTTAACGCAACAGATTATTGGGGTTTTCTATGAGGTGTCTACAACGAACTGGGACACGGATTTCTTGAGTCGGTTTACGAGGCGGCATTTGAGATAGCTCTTACATCGAAAGGCCTTTCCGTACTGAGGCAGATCGAGGTGCCAGTCTGTTCCGTGGCAAGAAGATAGGAGACTTAGATTGAGGTTGGCATGTTATTTAGTTTTGGACTCAAGCCTGAATTCAAGCGGCTGGCTTTCGACAATGCGCGCAAACAACGAGGAGAACATTTGCGCCTATTGGACAGCCTATTGTGCGTCGATCAGAAGAGGCTCGATGACGAATCCGGATGAATATTTCAAAGCCTAAGAACTCTTTCTGATCTGCGTTTATCCGCGTTCATCCGCGGCTAGATTATGAAGTTTACGCGCTACTCAAAATTCAAGGGCCTCGACGTTTCCGGAATAAATCTTGGCGACCTGATGGAAGGTCTGTCTGATTCGCTGCTCGACTCCGGCTACGATGACGATTACTACTGGACGCGCCAACGTCGACCGCAAGACACCTCGCTGGACGCGCTAAGGCGCGCGCTGCTGCAGGCGCTGATGGATCAGGGCTTGCTTGACGAACGCCAGATCCAGGAGATGCTCGCCGATAACGAAGGCAAGTTTAAGGGCTCGCTGCTCGAAGAAATGCTAAACCAGTTGATCGAGCGGCTGGTAGAAGAAGGATATCTGAAACTCAGCGAGGAGCCGGCGCCACAAGCCGGGCAGCGACGAGAGCAACCCGGAATGGGCCGACCCGAAATTTCAGAACCTTTGCCGCGCAACGTCAAGTTTGAAGTTACCGAAAAGGGCCTCGACTTTCTCGGCTACAAAACTCTGCGGAACCTGCTCGGCAGTTTGGGCAAGAGTTCGCTGGGCCGTCACGATACAGCACATCTTTCGACCGGCGTGGAAGCTGCGGCGGCCAGCAAGCTTTACGAGTTTGGCGACACGATCAATCTCGACGTGAATACAACCCTGCTTTCGGCGATCCAACGCGAGGGATTAACAGTCCCACTTAATCTCGAATACAGCGACTTGCACGTTCATCAGTGTGACTATCAATCGTCATGCGCAACGGTGGTCATGCTGGACTGTTCCCATTCAATGATTCTCTATGGCGAAGATCGTTTTACGCCGGCGAAGAAAGTCGCATTGGCACTGGCGCATTTGATTCGTACGCAGTATCCGGGCGACTCGCTCAAGATCGTACTTTTTCATGATTCCGCGGAAGAGTTGCCGCTGGCCAAACTCGCGACGGCCTGTTTTGTTGAAGGTGCAGGACAGCCAGTCTTGTCTGTCCCCTCGGGACGGCATGTCGATCCGAGTGGCAGGACCGGCAGGAATGCCGGTTCTACTCGCCGTCTTTACAGGAATTCGATGGGTGGCGACCCGTTTGTAATGGAGGCAACCTTCAAAGAGGTCCAGGCTTGTCGGAAAGCCGGTATAATGATCAATACCTTCATGTTGGCGAGCGACTATTATCTGGTGGAGTTCGTGAAGCAGATGACGGCGATGACAAACGGCAAGGCTTACTTTGCTAACCCCGGTAATCTTTCGCAGTTTGTCTTGATAGATTTTCTTCGGCGCCGAACCAGCCGTGTTCGTTGAGAGGAAGCTCCGAGTGGCAGCGTCGGCCAATTGTCACGCCTGGGTCCCAGGCCAAACCTGAAGAACTCGAAATCTCCACGGCGAACGGCTGCTGTGGCCCGCTTAGCGGCTGAATACAACTGATGGAATTCGTAACCCCCAAACCCGCGTTCTCTCCGCGTGGACGCCGCCTTAGCCCATATCTGGTTCTCGGTGCCGGCCTGCTCTTCACGTTTATCGTTTCTTACCGACAGCAGTGGTCCGCTTACATTCTCGCTGGCGGAATATTCATCAGCATTCTCTTCTTTGCTGCGATACGCTCGCAAATGCGCGCGCGCGACGAGGCTGAACGCTCGGAAGCAGAAGTGCGCGCCTCGGCAGCAACCATGCAAAAGATTCTCGAGGAGCGTGAGCGCGCGGAGGCAGCAGTCAAAGAGAGTGAGGAGCGTTACCGCGAATTGGTTGAGAACGCGAACGACATAGTTTTCACGCTCGATCTTGAGGGCAACGTCACTTCGGTTAATAAGGCCGTAGAGTCGATTACCGGTTACACGCAAACCGAACTGCTCGGAATGAACATGTCTGAGTTTCTCACGCCCGGATCTACTCAGAGCGCTCGTAGCATGACTGAGCGCAAATTGGCCGGTGAAGAACGGACTAACTATGAAGTGGACGTACGTGCGAAAGATGGCCGCATCTTCACTTTGGAAATTAGCAGTCGGTTGACCATACATCAGGGGAAACCGGTGGGCGTGCAGGGCGTTGCCCGCGATATCACGACGCGCCGGCATGCAGAAGAGGCCTTGCGACGCGCTGATCAGCGCGCGCTGTCGGAGTATGAGCGGTTGCTGGAAAAGGTCGCAGGCCTCGCCCAGACGTTGGGAACTGCGCGAGACCTGCTGGCGATTTTTCGCGGGCTGCGGGAGTTTACACTTCTTTCCGTTCCCTGCGACGGACTGTTTGTTTCTCTGTACGATCCTGTTCGCGATGTGCGCACCGCGTGCTATGGCTGGGGCGATGGACAGGAGATAGATACCTCAGAGTTGCCGCCGATGCCAGTGACCTTTAGTGGTCCTAACAGCCGGGCCGTCAGAACGAATCAGGTGATCATTACCAACGATTACATGAGTGCGACGCTGGGTCATCCGGCGGTGCTGGTCGGTCCCGACAACGGACTGCGGCCGCAATCGTCGCTCTCCGCGCCTATGGCTGTGATGGGAAGGATCATTGGCACTATCGAAGTGCAGTCATACGAAAAAGCGGCCTATCGTGACGAACATGCAACGGCTATTCGCATGGCCGCAAACCTCACCGCCGTAGCAATTGAAAATGTTCGATTACTCGAGCGCGAAAGTACCGCGAGAGCCAGCGCGGAGGAATCGAACCGCCTGAAGGATGAATTCCTGGCTACGGTCTCTCATGAACTGCGCACCCCACTGACTGCGATCCTTGGTTGGTCACGAATGCTTCAGGGCGAATCACTGGGAAGCGACATGGCCGCTCGCGCGATTGAGACCATCAAACGAAACGCGAAGGCCCAGGCTCAGATCATTGATGACATTCTTGACGTCTCAAGAATCATCACCGGCAACTTATATCTGGAATTGCAGCCGATAGAACTTGCACCCGTATTGGAGTCGGCAATAAATGTGGTGCGCCCGACGGCAGAGGCGAAGGGCATCCAAATTGGCGTTGACTTCGCACCCGAGCCCGCCGCCGTCCCCGGTGACATAAACCGTTTGCAACAAGTTTTTTGGAATCTGCTTTCAAACGCAGTCAAGTTTACACCCGCCGGTGGCAAAGTGATGGTCCACCTTCGTCACGTAAATTCAAAAGTCGAGGTTGAGGTAACTGACACCGGACAGGGGATTACCGCGGAATTCCTGCCGTTCGTTTTTGATAGATTTCGTCAGGCCGATAGCACATCCACGCGGCAACACGGAGGACTGGGACTGGGACTGGCCATCGCCAGACACTTGATTGAGATTCATGGCGGCAGCATTCAAGCGAGGAGCGGCGGCAGCGGCCAGGGTGCCTCGTTTACCGTTGCACTGCCGTTAGCCGGCTCAGTCGTAGATACGCCAGGCGCCTCAGTGACAGCGGCCAGCATTGATGCGGAGGCTGAAAGCAGAGAGCGAATGAAGTCGCAGCAGATATTATCCGGCTTGCACGTCTTAGTCGTCGATGACGATAGAGATACTCTGGACCTGCTTAGCGCCGCTCTCACGCAGCGAAGCGCCAGGGTTACAACAGCGTCGTCCGCAGCTGAGGCCATCAGGGCTCTGAAATTTTTCCGGCCTGACGTATTGATATCTGACATTGCAATGCCGATCGAAGACGGTTACCAACTAATTCAAAAAGTACTCGCACTGAATGTTGTGCCGAGAATTCCGGCGATCGCAATTACCGCGTACGCGAAGCAGGAAGATAAAGAACGCGCTCTGGCGGCAGGCTTTCAACGTTACCTCGCGAAGCCGGTAGAACTCGGAGAATTCATCACAGCCGTGGCTGAAGCAAGTCAAAACCGGGAGTAGACCGTGCTCCGGCGCGGGCGCGCGTCGGGTGATAGTAGCGACCAGGTTATCGTGGCAATAGCGCGAGCATAATTGAGGGCGTTGTCACTCGATAACCCTGGTTCGTTTGATGACGGTCACAATGTCAGAGCCCACAAAGTACACAATCGAAGAACGCGTGCGCTGGGGCGACGTTGACGCTGCGGGCATAATTTTCTACGGCGCGTACATCCGCTTCTTTGAATTTGCCGAAACAGAACTTTTTCGCTCAGTTGGCTTGCCTTACAGCGTTATGTTTGACGAGCTTGACGTGTGGCTGCCGCGTGTTCATCTGGAATGCGATTTTCATCACGCGGCCCGACTCGATGACTTGCTGGAGGTTTCGGTCTATGTCGGGCACGTCGGCAATAAGTCAATGCGTTTGAATTTCGAAGTCCGGCGCAAAGGTGAGGAGTTGTTGATCGCGCACGCTCATTTTGTGCTTGTTTCGGTGCGCCGCGACACGTTTGAAACGGTGTCGATTCCTGACGAGCTGACGGTTCGTCTGGAGCCGTATACGAACACAACAACTTCAGCCGTAGAGAACGCGGACGAGGTGCAAAGGTGCGCTAAGCTTGAACCCTGACGCGAAGTTGTCTTCTCTGCGTACTTTGCGACGTGCTTTGCTTACTTCGCAGTTAAATATTTTTTTAAAAACAATCACCCAGATGAATGAAACTCAGAATAGCACCACGGCTGAAGATCTTGATGAGAGGACAGTGAAGCGCGAACCAATAAAGCAGTTTCGACGTTGGTTCGACGACGCCATCGCCTCTGGATCTCGTTTGCCGGAATCGATGACACTGGCAACGGCGACCAGGGACGGTCGGCCCTCAGCGCGAGTGGTGTTGCTGAAGGAAGTTGATGAACGTGGCTTCGTTTTTTATACCAACTATCGCAGCGCTAAGGCGAAAGAACTGGAGGAGAATCCACGGGCGGCGCTGGTTTTTTACTGGCTTGGGCTTGATCGTCAGGTGAGAGTTGAAGGAACGGTAGAACGCGTCTCTGCACAGGAATCGGATGAATACTTCAAAACGCGTCCACGTGAAAGTCAACTGGGTGCGCTTGCCTCTCCGCAAAGTGAAGTGATCGAAAGTCGCGAGGTTCTGGAGAAGAATTTTCGCAAGCTGGACGAACTTTACCGTGACCGTTTGATAGACCGTCCGGCACATTGGGGCGGCTACCGTTTAAAACCCGAGCGGGTTGAGTTCTGGCAAAACCGCGCGGGCCGGCTGCACGATCGAATTCTTTACGAGCAGCAGACAGATGGAACCTGGACCATTAGCCGTCTTGCTCCGTAGTTTTAGAAACCGCGACCGATGGCGTACTCGACTGAACGAAAAACTCCCTTGCCTGCCGCGGCTCTGCCGCCTGATGTGCGGAAGGTCTATGACGGTCTATGACCTTCCGGCGCAACTTGAATTTTGTCCGGGGCTATGCCCCCAAAATCTCGGGGCGCAGCCCCCGAAGGAGTAAGAAGCATCGCCGGTGGGGCATTGCCGTCACCGCACATCAGATGGCATAGCCGAATGCGATAGGTCCGTAAAAAGACGCTCGCGAACTCAAATCGGTCGCAGCGCGCGTCGCGCTAATTTCTTCTTCAGGTCCACGTAACCCTGTTCGCCGGCGACGAGATCGCCAAGCACTTTCTTGATCCCACGATGTCCCCGCGCAAACTCGATCATTCTTTCCGTGAAAGGCGCGCCCCAGAAGTTTCCGTAGAAGCGCCGGCGCATTTGTGAAGCGCGCCTGAGTTCCCAACCAAAGTCTTTGCGCCAGAGCTTCTCGTATTGCTCCGGCCGGCCTTCAAGAACGGCATCAGCAAAGAGCTCAGCCGATCGGAGCGCGTAGTAGATTCCTTCCCCAGTAACCGGATCCGCAAAACCCGCAGCGTCGCCAAGCAGGGCCCAACCCTCGCCACACGCACGCCGTTTATCCCACGTCTGATCAGCGAGGCCCGGAATTCGCGCCGCGTAACGTTCGGCAGTTGCGCGGAGGCTCTTCACTGTTGCCCGAGCGGCGGGTTCGTCCAGTTTTGCCCAAATCCTCGCTTTACCATTTTCGCGTTGCTGGTAATAACCCAGCATGAATTGCCACAAGAGATCGTCAAGAGCCTTGTGATCAAACGCCTCTTGCGTGGTAGCGATACCAAAGGAGATGTGATCCAAACGCGGAAACGCCCATGCATAACCAACCCAGTTGGGAAGAAACGCAATTACGGTTGGAGCATCGCCTTTCTCAGGCAACGGGGTTCTGTAGCCAAACGCCACTTCCAGGTCCGCAGCCTGCAACGGACCGGCAAGTCTCTTCGCAATGGCGCTGTTGGCCCCGTCCGCTCCAACCAAAATCTTACCTGACCATTCAGATGAGGGGTTCCCCGGTTGATCATTCCCATTCGCACCGCGCAGTGTCCACCCTGACGCGGTCTTTGTAATTCCACGGGCAGTGATTTTTTCAAAGAAGACTTGCGCGCCTGCTTTGACCGCGCGATCGCGTAGATACGAATCAAAGGCAACGCGCGAATAAATTGCAAAGGGTTCGTCGAGCTTTAAGTGAAGACGCTTGCCCGAGGGTGCATACATTTCCAACTCATCAACTGTGCGACCGACAGCGTCCAGCAAATGCGGCCAGGCCTTGAGAGCTTTGGCTGTCACACCGCCACCACAGGCTTTCGGTTCGCCTGCGGGCCGCCCATCAAACAGCGCTACACGTACGCCGCCTTTCGCCAGTCGCTCGGCAGCGAAAGATCCGGCAGGGCCGGCGCCGACTATCAAGACATCAAATTCTTCGCTCAATTTCGCATGCTCTTTGCTCAAATTCAGGCTACATCATAAGTGTGTTACCGGCGACCAGCAATCGTGACCATGCTTCATTCGGGTGATAAAATACGGGCGTTCCCGGTGATTATCGTTTATGTCGATCCGCGTTCTGGATTTCGCGGTGGAAGCAGCACGATGAAGAACGCCAACGCCATTGTTTTTTCGGGTATAGCTCCCCACCCACCGATAATGGTTCCCGAAGTGGGCGGCAGGTCCAGCGGTGAGGTGCGCCGCTCGATCGGTGCAATGGAAGAACTGACCCGGCGCATTATTCGGAGCGGCGCGGAAACGGTGGTGCTCATCTCGCCCCACGCCCCGCTCGACGCACGCGCTTTTGTCGCCTATCACAGTCCGAAGCTCTACGGAGATTTCGCAGACTTTCGCGCGCCCGATACACGCCTTGAATTTGCACTCGATAAGGAATTGCTCGAGGCGATTAGCCAGGCCGCTGACAACGACGATTACGAGATCATTAACCTCAACAACTACAGGTTAGACCACGGTACCGCCGTACCGCTATATTTCCTCGATCGGAATGGCTGGCGCGGTCGAGTAGTTGCCCTCGGTTATAGCTTTCTTTCAAATGAGGACCACTTGAGGTTCGGTGCTTGTGTTCGAAAGGCGGCCGATGTGATTGGACGATCCATTGCGTTGGTTGCAAGCGGGGATTTGAGTCATCGATTGAAACCTGAAGCCCCCGCCGGCTATAACCCGGCTGCCCATCGTTTTGATGAAGAAGTAGTTGACGCCCTCGAGGTCAACTCGCCAAATCAAATCATCCATATCGATCAGGATCTGCGGCGGACGGCAGGAGAGTGTGGCTATCGCTCAATGCTGGTCGCGCTGGGCGCTATTGAAGAGCTACCGCCGACTTGCGAAGTTCTGAATTATGAAGCGCCGTTTGGGGTTGGTTATCTGGTGGCCCAGCTGACCAACGCGAAAGCCACGGGCGAAAACGAAAAAGTCGATAAACCTGCGAATGTTATGGTGGCCGCAAAAGATTCCGACCCGGTTGCTGAATTACCGTCGCTTGCTCGCCAGGCTGTGGAAGCGTTTATCCTGACCGGGAAACAAATCCCTGCCCCGGCGAAAGTTTCTGCCCTTCTTTGCGCACGTGCAGCTTGTTTCGTTTCACTCAAAACTCGTAACGGAGAACTGCGCGGCTGTATTGGAACGATTGAACCGGTGAAGCAATACCTGGCCGAAGAATTAATTGCCAACGCCATTAACGCCGCCACGCGCGATCCCCGATTCGAACCGGTTTCGCCCGGCGAACTGGCGGAGTTGACATATTCAGTTGATATTCTCGGTGCTTCAGAGTCCACTACGTTTGAAGGGTTGGACCCGAAGATCTACGGGGTGATTGTTGAAGACGATTCAGGAAAGCTGCGTGGGTTGTTATTACCGGACATTGCGGGAGTGGAAACAGCCAGGCAGCAGGTGGAAATCGCTGCACGCAAGGCCGGGATCACTCCGGGCACACCTTTGAAGCTTTCGCGCTTTCGCGTGGATCGTTTTCGCGAGCAGTAGGACAGAGACATTCCTGCCTGTCCCCCAGAAAGTCCCTCGAAGCAATCCGTAGGCAGGCAGAGCGGCCTGTTCTACTTAGACGTCCAGGTTCCTGACGTCGAGCGCATTGTCTTCGATGAATTTTCGCCGAGGTTCTACCGCGTCGCCCATTAACACCGTGAAGATCTCATCTGTTTCCACCGCGTCGTCAATCCTCACTTGTAACAAGGTGCGTTTCTCCGGGTTCATGGTTGTTTCCCAGAGCTGCTCGGGGTTCATCTCGCCAAGACCCTTGTAACGCTGAATCGATAAGTCCTTCTTCGCGGCGGCCAGCACTTTCTCGAGCAACGCCTCCCGCGTCGAAATCTCTTCACTGGTTCCATTTGTGCCCGTTATGAAGGGCGGCGCCAGTTTGTCTTCAAGAGTCATGTGGAGTTCGACCGCCTTTTGAAACTCTACGAAGCTTGCAAAATTCCAGTCGATCGCGATATTCAAGCCCGAGGTCGTCGTGGTCTCAATCTCCCACAGACCGTGTTCGTCATCCGTTGTGAGTTCGGTTTTGAAACCTGCTTTAGCCAGCACGCCTTCAACCTTCGCCATCAGGTCGCCGTCTTGAAAGACGTTTCGCAGCGTAGTTCCTTCCTTACGCAGCACGCCCCTCTTTCCGGCAAAAGCCGTTAGCAATGTATCGAGAAGATGCGCATCGCCACCCAGACGCCTCGCGGCACGCTCGCAGTAGCGCTTAAGGTCAACCAGCTTTTCCAATGATTGGGCCAACTCCTTGCCTTCAATATCCTGATTGGCTCCAACTGACTTTACGGTCATGTCGGCGGTGGCCATTCGCATCAAATAGCGGACCATCAAGCTCTCGTCTTTTATGTACTCTTCTTTTTTGCCACGCTTCACCTTGAACAGCGGCGGCTGGGCAACGTAGACATAGC
>WNFV01007636.1_pt1 | contig 12440 bp, 16 predicted proteins | sample 5400101 | NCBI WGS metagenome assembly WNFV01 (sample SAMN13153361, study PRJNA577476) | soil metagenome | isolation source: 115 cm soil or saprolite under grassland replicate 1 | place: USA:California | collected 2016-06-15
CTTCCAGTGGAAGTTCACCCCCGCCGACCTCGACGACCTGCTCACCAGGATCGACCAGCACCAGCAGCAAACCACCGCACCTGCTATTCCGGAGGCAGCGTGACCACCCCCGACGGACTTCCGGAGCCGACCACTAAGGACCATTCACGTATCAGGCCGATGGCGATCTGCGACAAGTGCAGGCCGCCGAGACTGAGCCGTGTCGCATCGATGGTCGCCTTCTCGTGGGCGCTGAGCCGGCCGGGGAGGACCATGGCGAGGAGCGCCGCCAGCCCAACGTTGAACACCACGGCCGCCAACAGCGTCCAGAAGGTCGAGCGGACCGAGCGGAGCTTGCAGAGCTCCGATCGGAGGATGCCGGCGAAGCGCGACAGCGGGCCGAAGGAGGCCTGCCTGGTGGCGATGGCTTCCATGGCCGGCCTCACTTCCGGCCCGGCACGAGCGTGCCCTCGGCCGTGCGGTAGTCGGCGGAATCTCTGGTCAGCTCCATGTACCTCTCCTCCAGCGACGCCTGCTACACATTGCCCGAGGATCTGCTGGCCCTGCTGGCGCTGGCGGGCATCATCTGGCTACTCCACCGCCTGAGCCAGCGCTCCCCCGACGTGTTGTTCCGCGATCCCGGCAAGATGGAACGGACCCTTCTCGTGGTGCTCTTTGCCGGCTTCGTCGTTGGCGGCACCGTCTACCTTGGCGGCCTTTTCCTGCCGGTCGGGCTAGGCGTCCTGCGCGACCGCCTCGAGGAGGTTGAGGAGGCCACGCTCGCGTTGAACCCTGGCGCGACCCCCTCCTGCTCGCTCGATCCTCGTCGCCCGGCACCGCGAGCTGCTGGACCGGGCGACCCGTCTGGTGGCGGTCAGGCGACGTCTGGCCAGCGTCGATGATGCCTGGCGGTCTGGGACGACCGAACAGGGCGCCTATGACGACCAGCGCGAGCGACTGGAGCGAAAGGAACGACACCTCGAGGCGGGCGGTCCACCGGACACGCCGGCGGTCGTTTCGACCGTGGCGTGGCAGCGGCGGATCGGTCCGTTCACGTTGACCGCAAAGCCGCCCAAGCACAGACCGGTGGTGCGGAGGTGCCGTTGCTGCGCCTGCCTGTCGAGCAGGGCGCCCACCCCGATGGCCTCGTCTTCTCGATCGGTCCCATGGAGTCCTGGTGGGAGAATGGATTGGCAGCGGTGCGGCTTGGCGCACCGCTGGCCGTGCCTCTGATCCTGTACGGGCTGAGCGTCTACCTCCACAGCGCCCAGGCGTTCTTCGAAACTAGTAGCCCGTCAGCCGTGATTTGCGTGATGCGGTTCTGGCCCACACGAATGGACGCGTCATAGCGAGAGCGCCGGTCCCTCGTCAGTCTCCGCCGCCGAGGTCGGGATTCCCCGGGTCGCTCCGTGCCCGCCGGGCCTCCTCGACGACCTCAAGGATCACCGCGGCGACCAGGTCAGGCCGATCATGGTGGATCGCGTGACCGGCGTCGGTGACGACGATCTGCCTGCCCCGGGCGTGAGCCGCGGCGACGACGCCGGCCTGGAGCGTGGTCCAGCGGTGCCGCAGCCGGGGCGGGTAGCCTCGGGTGGCGCCCAGTGCTTCGAGGACGACATCACCCATCGCCATCGGATCACCTCCACGGCCAGCACACCTGGACTTGCCACGTCCAGACGGGCGGCCAGCCCGATCCCCGATCACGGAACTTAGACCACCCAGGTGCTGACCCATGCCCGCGTCCTGCTCAAGGCCAACCAGGGCGAAGCCGGCCCCGCCTGGAACGACCGGGCGATCGCCGCCGCACTGGAGGTCCGCCACACCACCGTGACCCGTGTCCGCCAGCAGGACGCCACCGCTGGGATGGACGCTGCCGTGTACCGCAAGGCACCGTGCGCGAGTGGCGCCGCAAGCTCGACCGGAGCGGGCCACCCTGCCGGCGGCAGGGTGGTCCCAGGGCGCGCCCGGTCGGGACGGCGCGGCACCCGAGCAGGCACTAGTGGCGTGGCTGGCCAGCCCCTCAGGCGGCATGCGCGGTTGGACCGACCCGGGCGATGTTGTCGTGCTGTTCGGTTCGGAAGGCTCGCGCGGCCATCCACAGCTGCAGCACCCCGAAGGCGGTGACCAGCGCCACGCGGAGCCAGTTGGCCGCGACCAGCCAGCTATTTGCCGAGCTCGGCTACGACCGGACCACCATCCGGGCCGTCGCGGCGGCAGCAGGCGTCGATGCGGGCCTGGTCATGCACTACTTCGGCTCCAAGGACGAGCTGTTCCAGCAGGCCGCCTACCTGGCCCCCGACCAGCCGATCAGCGGCACACCCCAGCAGGTCGCCGAGCTGCTGCTCGCCTCCCTTGGCGCCCGACTCGACCAGGAGCCCGTGGCCTCGCTGGCCATGCTGCGCTCCATGCTCACCCACCCAGAGGCCGTCGCCGGCGTGCAAGCCACGGTCGAAGCCCAGCTGCAGCAGATCAGCAACGCCATCCACGCCGACGACGCGCTGCTGCGGGCCAGCCTCATCAGCGCCATCACCATGGGCGTGGTCGTCAGCCGCTACCAGCTGCGGCTGGACGGCCTCCACGACGCCGACCCCAACAAGATCATCGACCTGCTGCGCCCCTGCTTCCACGCACTGACCCACGGGGACCCCGCGCCCCAGCACCCCGGCCAAGACGCGACCCCAACGGCATGAGCGCCGACGATCCAACCAGGTGAGCAGCGCGGCAGCGGAAGCACGAGCACGACCTGGTCGCTCTTCAGCCGTGCTTCAAGATGGTTGGTGTTCAGGTGCGCGTCTGCGTCACGCAGAACACGTATCCGCAGGCCGCTGATTCGAGCTGGAGTCCCTGGAGCCTGAACAGCAGCGACGGCACCACCTACGAGCCGGCAACCGAATACAACCACGTGCTCATCCCGCCCCTGTACCCGGAAGGTCAAGCCGCTGAGCGCCGGGACCTGCCGGAAGGGTTGGATCCCGTTCCAGGTGCAGAAGACCTGGCGTCCCGAGACCGTCCAGTAGATCACCGACGCCGTGGACCAGGTCCTCACCTGGGAGCTGTAACCGGCGGAGCCCAGGACCAGGAGCGGAGCGCGAATACCATATCACTCATCCTGTATATTGTGCCCGAAAAGTTCGGCCAGCCTGGTCGTGCGCTGGGCCGGAACCCCTTGATCGGGTTGGCAACAGAAGGAAAGGTGAACGCATGAGGGGTCCTGCCGTGGAGGTGTTGCTGCCTGGGAGGGCGGCAACGATCGTGTACACCGATGGTGCGTGCTCGGGGAACCCGGGGCGGGGCGGCTGGGCCTGGGCCGTGCCGCGGGGCCGGTACGCCAGCGGGGCGGCGGAGCAGACGACGAACCAGCGCATGGAGATCGCGGCCGTGCTCGAAGCGGTGCGAGCACTCGACGGTCCGCTCGACGTGGTGAGCGACTCGACATACGTCATCAACTGCTTCCGGGATCGGTGGTGGCAAGGCTGGCTCCACAACAACTGGAGCAACAGTCAGCGGAAGCCGGTCGCCAATCGCGACCTGTGGGAGCCGCTCATCGAGATCGTGCGGCACCGTGACATCAGGTTCCGTTGGGTGAAAGGCCACTCGGGCGACCCGATGAACGATCTGGTCGACCAACTCGCCGTGAAGGCATGTCGAACCCAGAAAGGTCAACAGGGCGAAGTTCCGGACGCGGAGATAGCCACGAGCGGCGCCGAGGAGCCCGCACGCGCCGCAAGAACCTCGCCCTCCGGCCAGCGACGACGGTGATGCGCGGTGAACCGCCGCTACGTCATCGATCTGCCGAAGCCCGTCGGGTACGTAAATGCGTTCACGCAGCCAGGGTGTTCACAGCGTAAAGACCCGAGCCGCTCGCGGCGTCGCCCATGCGCTTGGTCTCCCCTGTCCCCGACTGCGCCGGGACCAGTGATGGCCTGATGGGCGCGTTTCTCCCGGAGCGGCGGGACTCCCGGCACGCCGAGCGCATGGGAAACACCCCCAGCAGCCCGTTTGCCTCGCCGCCTGATCCTCAACGGTAGCTTCACGGTCGAGGGTGGCCGCCACCGCCACCTCGACCAGCAGGCCACACGCCTGGGCTTCGCCGACCTGCGCGCCTGCCTGCAGGCACTGCTGGACGACGGCTGGAGCATCCCCCAGCTCACCAGACACCTCGACACTACCCACACGCCATCCGCTGCGCCATCGCCGACCACCACCTCCGGCAGCCACCCCGCCGCGAGCAGCTGGCCCGCCAGCGCCAGCGCGCCGCCCAGCAGCGCGCCGCGGCCCGCGTGGCCGAGCTGGCTTTGCGAGCATGCGGATCTACCTGGTGGACCGGCTAGTCACCAAGGCGTGGATGCTGACGCAGGTCCAAGGCGAGCTTGGCGCCGCGCCCAGCACTCTGCGGCGCCTGCTGGACCAACACCAGGTTCAGCGGGCAGCACCCACCCGGAACCGACGCGGCCGCCACCGAGCCTGACAAGCGTAACGACAGCCCTCCACCTCGGTACTGGCCGACGACGCCTTCTGCACAGATGCAACAGCGCCGACGCGCCGGGCTTCAACAGGTCCTGAGTCGGCACAACACCACAGGCCCCATGTCATGTGTTGGGTCGGCATTGAGCCGCAAGGCTATGAGGCGGTGCGGTAGGTCACCCAGCGAAATTCGAGACTGCCACTCGCGTCGTACTTGAGGATTTGCAGCTTGGCGTAGAGCGTCGCTTCAACGTGGACGGCCAGGACAGTTCCGACCGGGATGTCGGCCAGCGCCAGCACCGGGTTGGCGCTACCCCGACCATAGTGCAGTGAGCGCAGCCTGGCCGGTGCGAAATCTTCGAAGCGAACTCGCCCGAGGTTCACCGCGCCCAGCGTCGTCTCGTCGAAAATGGCGAGCGCGCTGCCGTTCCAGGCCATGTTGCTCTGTGTGAAGTCGACGGTTCGTCCATTGACCAGGTCGAATCCTTGGAGCGGGTCCGCAAGCCGGGCCGTTCCCCGCGATGCAACGCCTGGCGATGGCGTTGTCAACGTCGTGGTGGACGTTGCTGCACTGCTGCTAGTAGTAGCGGCCGTGCCGGAGTGCGTCAACAAGGGGCTGGCACGCAGCGCGGTCAGCAGGCCTGCCACGGCAAGGACGATCACCACGGCAACCACCCAGGGCAGACGTCGCCTTGGTGACGGCGCCGGCAAAGCGCGCCGGTCCACCGTTTCGCTCGGCGCCTGGAGGGCCGCCGCTGGTGCCCGGTCGGCCGGCACCTCCCCGGGTGCAGGGCCACCAGCCCCGCGATCGGCTTGCCGGGCGCTGTCCGCCTCCACCTGCTGGGGCTCGGCAAGCTTGCGCCGACTCTGAGCGATGTACAGCTCCCCTTGCACATTGCTCATCATGCTTGGGGTCTGGTGCGGGGCGGCGTCTTGGACCTGCTGGAAGACATAGTCATACAGCTCGTCGACCGAGATCTTCCCGTCGCCGTCGAGGTCGGCGGCACCGCTTTGCAGGCCCCCGACGACGGCGCTGGTGAACACCGACGGGATACCCTCGCCCGAAAGCCGGTCGCCGTCGAGTTCGAACGCGTACTCCATGGCGGTCGATGCGGTGATCACCACCCGGCCTCGACCCTCGAAGCGCTCACGAACATCCACGCCCGCACCTGCTCTGGCCGTCATGCCCCGCGCGAATGCCCCGCTGTAGCAGCAGTCCAGCAGCAGCACGATCTTCCTGGAACGGCTCTGGTCCATCTGCTCGTTCACGAACACCGACGAGACCGCGGTGGCGGCAAGCCGCCGAAGCTTGGTGTTGCTGCCGGCGAAGTACAACCGCCCGCTGTCGTCCTTCACGCCATGGCAGGAGAAGTAGACCAGGAGCAGGTCGTCGCGGCGCCGGTCGGCAAAGAACCCCTCGATTTCCTCACACACCACAAACGTTGGCTGATTCACGAGCGTGCGGACCTCGAACCCGCCAATCGCCGGGTCAGCGAGAATCCGGGCGAGGGCCTCCGCATCCCGCACCGGGCCGCGCAGCCGTTGCAGCCCCGGGTCGTCGTAGCGGTCGCTCGCCACGATCAATGCAAGCGAAGCGCCAGCCACGCACTCACCGATCCGTGTGCCGAGCGATCCAGTCGTCGATCAGGCGCCGCTGCTCGTCGGAGGTCACCCCGGTCACCTCGAGGGTGTCGCCGCCGATCTGGACCTTCACGCTTCGATGCTGCCGGCCCGCCAGCCAGGACTGAACGGCGCCGACCACGGCGGCCAGACCAGATGACTTGGCCAGGGTGACCAGCAGGGTGCCGACGGCAAGCACGCCCACCCCCTTGCTTCCCGCCGGTGCCGGTCCTGTTCGAACCAGCTCGACCGCCGCGACATCCAGGTCGAGGAGCTCCCGCCGAAGCTGGGAGGCCATCTCGGCTACCTCCTCGGCGTCGGCGTCGGCTCCTGCGTCTACCCCAAGCGACAGCCGGATTCCCTCATCCACGCCGATCACCCATTTCGGTTCGCACTCGCTAAGATCCCAAGGCACCCGTGCAGATGGTAGGCGATTCCGCAGACGCGGTGGGCTCGTCGTGACCGCCCGGGTGGGTCGCGGCCGGGGGAGTCGTAGCGGGTGGCGATCCCGCGCCACTGCTTGAGCCGGTTGGCGCCACGCTCGACCACGTTGCGGCCGCGGTAGCGGTCCCGGTCGATTCTGCCCGCTAGCGAGCAGGCAGAAAGGGTCCGTAAAGGTTCGAATATGTCATCTTGCGCATCACGCCAAGTTAGGGCGATCATTCTCTCTAGCCCATTCAAGGACTAACACCTCAACACCATCCTCGGAAGGCCCGTGGGGTGCCAGAAGTCGGTCGGGGTGGTGACCAGCAGGTCCCGCTTGACAGAGGGCTACGATGCGTGGTCGCTTGCTCGCCTTCGTTGGCGCAGGCCTGTGTGGTCTGGTCGTTTGTCTACCTGGCAGTGCGTCGCAGCCTGGAGCCGATCGTGCTCTGCTGCCGGTCGGCACAGGCCAAGCAGATCGAGATCCTGGTGTTGCGCCACGAGCTTGCGGTGCTGCGCCGCCAGCATCCACGGCCTCCTCTGCAGCCTGCCGACCACGCGTTGCCTGCGGCGCTGCGCGGTCTGCTCCCACGGCTGCGCTGGTCGAGCTTGCTGGTCCCCTCGAGACCCTGCTGCGCTGGCACCGGCGGATGGTGGCCCGGCGCTGGACCTCCCCGTCCACAGCCAAGCGCTGACCTGCTGTCTCCGACCAGGTGCAGCAGCTGGTCGTCAGGCTTGCCCGCGAGAATCCGCGGTGGGGCTACCAGCGCATCCACGGCGAGCTGTTGCGCCTTGGCTGGCGGGTGTCGGCCAGCTCGATCCGCACGATTGTGCGCGTCCACGGCCTTGACCCGCGCCTGGGTGTGCTCAGGCGAGCTGGCGGTGGTTGCTGCGCAGCAGGCCGCCGGGATCGTGGCCTGCGACTTGTTGACCGTCGACACGGTCTTGCTGCGGCGGGTGTCGGTGCTGTTGGTCATCGAGCTGGGCAGCCGGCGGGTGCACCTTGCCGGCGGCACCGTCCATCCGAGCGGCCTGTGGGTCGCTCAGCAGGCCCGCGATCTGCTGGCCAGCCTCGGCGATCAGACGGTGGCATGGAGGTTTGTGATCGGCGCCCGGGACGCCAAGTTCACCAGGGTGTTGGATGACGTGTGGCGCTTGACTGGGGCCGAGGTGGTCTGCACGCCGGTGCGGGCGCCCAACGCGAACGCATACGCCGAGTGCTGGGTCGGGACAGTCGGCCGGGAGTGCCTGGACCAGCTGCTGCTCGTCGGTCGCCAGCAGCTTGTTGGCGTCCTGCGACGCTACGTCGAGCATGACAACCAGCGCCGTCCCGCACCGCAGCCTGGCCCAGGCGACGCCGGTGCCGTCGCTGGGTGCTGATCCGATGCGTGCCGTGGCCGTTGGTCAGCTGCGCCGCCGCGACGTCCTGGGTGGACTGATCCATGAGTACGAGATCGCAGCATGACACCACGACTTCTGGCACCCACGGGGTGTGAGCAGGCGAACGGTCAACCAGAGCATGAAGACCATCGAGGGATGGTACGGAACGCCTGCTCACGGCGCGAATCCAGGTTTCCGCGCCCCACAGGCCTACTTTCGGCACGCGGTGGCCAAGGATGCCTTCGGCCACATCGATCAGCATGCGTGGCGGCGACTGGCGAAATGGCTGCGCTGCAAGCACCGGATCGGCTGGAAGCAGCTGCGGCGCAGGTTCTGCGACCGCGGCTGGAGGATCGCCTCCAAGAGCGTGGTGTTTACCGGCGCAGCCAGCGTCAAGGTGACTCGCTACCGCTATCGCGGCAGCACCATCCCGACCCCTTGGACCCCGACACCGGCAGCCACCGGCTGACCAGCGGCACGGCACGTGGAGAGCCCGGTGCTCGAAGACGGGCACGCCGGGTTCGGCGGGCGGGGACAGGAAGACCCACGGCCGAAAGGCCGCAGGGCGTCCTGTCCCCGACCCAACTGAAGCGGGCAACGGGTTCCGGGCGTCCGTCGGCTGCGTCCTGAGCTGCTGCGCCGCGGACACGGTGAAGAGATCCCAGGCCTCGCAGGCAGTCTGCTTCCCGGAAAGTGGGCCAGATCCCAGATCCCACTTCGAGTTGACATTCCCAGCGAGGTCCTGGGCGGGCTCTTCCACGAGTACCAACTCGCTGCATGACGACCTGATCACGGGTTTCCGTGCCCCTCAGGCCTGGGCAGTAACTCGCCCAGCCCAGGGCATGGACAGCCTAGACGCCCAGCTCAGGCGCCATGACCTACTTCTGACACCCCACGGGCCAGGGTCCTGGGGATCAGCCGGTCGTACTGCTACGAGCTCGTCCAGGAGGGCTGCTACCCTCGCTGCGCCTGGGCCGACGCAGGCTTGTTCCTCGGGCGGCGCTTGAGCGCTACGTTGCGGAGCGAGCAGCCGCGGTGGTGGAGCTGGCGGGGGGACTCGAACCCCCAACCTGACGATTACAAATCGCCTGCGCTGCCGGATTGCGCCACGCCAGCGGGACGCCCGAATGGTACGTCTTCTGGCCCGACCGTCGCCGCGCCCGCACAGCCTCGAGCGAGATGACCGAGGCGTCCGGGGAGGTGGATCCTCACCGCCGCGTCGGACTCATACCAGAGCGGACCGACGAGCAAGTCTGTCTCCCGGCGGTCCGCGACGCCCTCGCGGTAGTAGTAGTGCCTGTCCGTCACTGGGGTTGCCTCGTCGTGGCCGACGGGACCGCGTAGGACATCGTCAGGGACGCGGGCCCTGCGCCAGTTCGTCACCATGAAGACCCGCGGTTCTTGGCAGTGGCGTCGATGCCGATCGAGGCGAAGAACCGGCTCACGGTCCTGCCCAGCCTCGTCGGCAGCATCGGCCGGTCTGGAGCGACACCGGTCGACGTGCGCGAGCACGATCCGCATCGTCTCCCGATGGACCGCCACGGTCCGCCATCGCCTCGCCGAGCCGGCAGTCCAGGTCGGCGACCCGGACCAGTTCCTGCTCCCACCCAGGCGGGTAGTGGGGTGGCTGGCCAGGGTGGGGCCGGTGCGGCACCGCGTCTGGCCCACCGCCAAGCTAGCGCTTGAGGACGCGGCGGACGGTGTCGGGTGGCATCGGACCAGCCGGGCGATCTGGGGTGGGGTGTGGCCCTGGGCGTTGAGCAGGACCATCTGGTAGCGGGTGCGGGTGGGGGCGTCGCGGGTGGTGTGGTAGCGGCGTTCCAGCTCGGCCTGGGCGTCGGGGTCCAGCGTCACCTGCAGGGTCGGCGGCGGCATGATCGTCCCCCTCAGGAGAGTTGACCATGCTCATTGTCCACCGATCCACGCCACGACTCCCAGGAAGCATTTAGCCGGGATGCGCATACCTGCCTCCCAACTCCAGGCCGCTAGCAGCAGAGCTGGTCGCGAAGGCGCCCGCGGGCGTGACACAGCAGCCGCGACACCTGCATCTGGGAGCAGCCGATCAGGTCTCCGATCTCGCGCTGCGTGAGGCCCTTGAAGTAGTGCAACACCACCGCGGTGCGCTCCACCGCCGGCAGAGCGGCGACCAGCGTGGGCAGCGCCATGAGATCCTCGACCTCCACCTCAGGGTCCGGATCGGCCAGCAGCTCACCCAGCGCCGTCCCGCTGTCCCTATTGACCGGCATGTCCAGCGACAGGGCGGTGCGGTTCTCGACCGCGCCCACGGCGCGGGTGACCTCCTCACGGGTGAGGCCGAGCCGCTCGGCAAGCTCCTGCACGGCCCTCGTGCCGTCGCCGTGGCTGGCGAGCTGCTGGCGGGCGTGCACCAGCCGCAGCGCGTGCTCCTTGACAGACCGGGGGATGCGCACCGACCAGGTCGCGTCGCGCAGGTAGCGCTTGAGCTCCCCGCTGATGGTGGTGATCGCGAACGCCACGAACGGCGTGCCCCTGGTCGGGTCGTAGCGGTCGACGGCGTTGATCAGCGCGACGTGGGCGGTCTGCCGCAGGTCCTCGGGAGTGGTGTTGGGGTGGTGACGGTAGCGGCGGGCGAGCCGATCGGCCAGCTCGAGGTGGTCAAGGATGACCTGCTCGCGGTGCTGGTCGGTGCGGGTGTCGCGCTGCGCCGCGTCGCCGCGGGCCGCGGCACCGGTGGTCCGCTCGGGTGCAGGCGGGCTCATGATCGTCATGCTCGAAAGGGTCCCGCGGCGGCGATGGGATGTCGTCATGGCCAGCGTCCGTCTGGGCTGCCCGCCGGCTGGAATCTTGGAATACCAGCCAGCTTCAATAGTCAGCGGCACGTCCTACCGAGTTGACGCCCATCGCACTGGTCGATCGCTCGGTAGACGTGGCGCCACCGGCCAGCCACCTTCGTAGGTCTCGTCAACCTGCCAGCGGTCGCCAACAGCGTGTCGGCCGCAATCGCCGCGGGTATCCAGCGCGGCTTGCAGCTAGCCGGGATGCGCAGGGCCATGCCGTCCTGCGATGCTGACGCCATGACTCTGCGCTGCCTCATCGTCGACGACAGCACGCGCTTCCTGCAGGCCGCCCGCAGCCACCTCGAGCGCGAGGGGATCACCGTCGTCGGCGTGGCCTCCACCATCAGCCAGGCGCTCCAGCAAGCCGAACGGCTGCGACCAGACGTCACCCTGGTCGACATCGACCTGGGCGGCGAGAGCGGCCTGGAGCTGGCCCGGCGCCTGCACCGGGCAGCAGGCCCGGCAGCGTCCAGGGTGATCTTGATCTCCACCCACGCCCAGGACGACTTCGCCGACCTGATCGCGGCCAGCCCCGCGGTCGGATTCCTGTCCAAGGCCGACCTGTCCGCCAGCGCCATCCGCGACCTGCTCGACCGCAAGGGCGACCGCGACCCCCAGGCTAGTGGGCCTGCAGGAACCTGACCACCGCCAGAACCCGGCGGTGGTCGTCGTCGGTCTCCGGCAGCTCCAGCTTGGCCAGGATGCTACGCACGTGCTTTTCGACGGTCCCCTCGGTGACCCACAACCGGCGGGCGATGCCGGCGTTGGAGCGCCCCTCTGCCATCAGCGAAAGCACCTCCCGCTCCCGTGCGCTGAGAACGGCCAGCGGGTCGTGGCGGCGGCGGGCGGTCACCAGCTCGGCCACCAGCGCCGGGTCCACCACCGAACCGCCCCTGGCGACCCGCTGCAGCGTGTCGATGAACTCCTCCACCTCGGTGACACGGCGTTTGAGCAGGTAGCCGATCCCCCGGCCACTGGCCAGCAGCGCCATCGCGTGCTCGGCCTCGACATGGGCCGACAAGACCAGGATGGCGGTCTGCGGAGATTCCGTCCGGATCACCTGGGCCGCTTCCAGGCCCTCGATGGTGTGGGTCGGCGGCATGCGGATGTCGACCACCGCCAGCTCAGGCACCCGTTCGCGCACCAGCGCCAGCAGCTGCGAGGCATCGCCGGCCTGCCCAACCACCTGGAAGCCGGAGCGTTCCAGCAGGCTCGCCAGCCCCTCGCGAAGCAGGACGTCATCCTCGGCCAGGACCACCCGCATCCCAGTCATGGCTTGGCCGTCACCATTTCCACCCCGGACCAGGCTGTGAACCGTCCCTCCATCGTCATGGTCAGGATTATCGGCTAGCCGCAATGCCATCCGGTTAAGGGCCCTCCTGGCCTGATTTCAACCTGCTGACCAGGGAGTTTGTGCTCGCAAGTCCACCTAACCGGATGGCATTGCTCCTAGCCGTGGGTCCCCGATCGGCTGGCATGACGCAGCACGGCACAGGATGCAACCGGCCAGCCGCCACAGGCTCACGGAATGGTGAGAGAACCGCAAGCGGCGACGAGGAGCAAGGGGGCCTGCCATGACCAGCGACGCGACACCCTCGGGCCCACTGCGGGACACCATGCGGGCGGGCGTGCGGGACCTGTCGGCGGTGTGGTGGTGGTTTTTGATCCTGGGGGTTGTGTGGACCCTGTTCGGCATGTTCGTGCTGTCGTACCGGGTGGGCAGCCTGTACGCGGTGGCCGCGTTGGTGGGGGTGAGCT
>WNFV01007638.1_pt1 | contig 12439 bp, 9 predicted proteins | sample 5400101 | NCBI WGS metagenome assembly WNFV01 (sample SAMN13153361, study PRJNA577476) | soil metagenome | isolation source: 115 cm soil or saprolite under grassland replicate 1 | place: USA:California | collected 2016-06-15
ATGGCCTTCGCCGTTCCATCCCCGGCTCGGCTCCCCCTTGGCCCGCTCGCGCGGGAAAAGCTAACGGGGCGGCAGGATTCGCTTCACGCTACGGACCGGTCGCTCGCACGCCCCCACGGGACGCTTGACGCTGGGCTCCGACGCCGGGCGTTTCCCCCCGACGCCGCCAGCCTGCTACCCGGCGCCCTGGCACTTACAGGGACCGGACTCTCACCGGCAGGCGGATGCGAGCTTATGTTCGGATCAGATCACCTGAAGGCATCACCTCCGAATCTCTGGGCACACGACAGAGCCCTTATGACATCCAAAACGCGACATCCGAGGCCTACGCACCCCGGCCAAAGGCATGAGTGTGGCGACGATGGTCGTGATTCGCTGTTTCTGCGTTTCTGCGTTTCTGCGTTTCTGCGTTTCTGCGTTTCTGCGTTTCTGCGTCTCGGCGTCTCGTTTTTGCGCGGCGAGATCGTGAGGATCAGATTCCGGTCGCCAGAGCGCTCCTTCCTTCCACAAGCGCTCCTCAACCAGCTCACCGCTCCCGGGATCAAAAACGGCCGCCTGGAACGCCCTGCCACGATCGGCGGACTGCCGCCTCAAGGGTTCCGCGCATGGGCGGTGGGCGTAGGCTCAACGCATATGAACGACGCCGTGGCCACCGAACAGCTGCTCGAACGAGGTAAGCAGCTGGCGCGGATCGAGTCGGCGCTGGCCGAGGCTCGCACGGAGCGTGGCAAGTTCGTGGTGATCGAAGGGCCGGCCGGGATCGGCAAGACGGCGCTGCTCGCGGCGGCGCGGACAGCGGCGACCGGCGGCGGCATGCGCGTCCTTCGGTCCCGCGGAACCGAGCTGGAGCGCGATTTCGCCTTCGGCGTCGTGCGTCAGCTGTTCGAGCCGTCGCTGGCCCAAGCATCGGAGCCAGAGCGCGCCGACCTGCTCCAGGGCGCTGCCGGGGTGGCGGCCGCCCTGCTCGGGCTACCAGGCACACCTGCCACAGACCTCACGCTTTCCTCTGGCGTCGATCCCTCGTTCGCGATCGTGCACGGCCTTTACTGGCTGTGCGCGAACCTCGCCGCCGCAGGCCCGCTCTGCCTGGTCGTCGACGACGCGCACTGGGCAGATGCCGCATCGCTCCGCTACCTGGCCTTTCTGCTCACTCGACTGGAAGAGCTGGAGGTCGCGCTCCTCCTGGCAACCCGCCCTCGCGAGGCGGGCACCGACGCCGAGCTGCTCGCAACGGTGACGACCGACCCCTCCGCCGATGTGATCCGTCCCCCGCCGCTGACGAGAGCAGCCGTTGGCGAGCTTGTGGAATCGAGGCTCGCCGGGGCTCCGGATCCGGTTTTCGTCGACGCCTGCCTGCGGGCAACCGGCGGGACACCGTTCCTGCTGCGTGAACTCGTCGAGGCACTGAGCGAAGGAGGGATCGCGCCGACTTCGGAGGCGGCGCGCCACGTCGAGCGAATCGGTGCCCGAACGGTCGGCCGCTCGATCCACCTTCGGCTCCGCCGGCTGCCGGAGCATGCCGGGCGGCTCGCCCGGGCGCTGGCGGTGCTCGAACAGAGCGACCTTCTCCAGGCGGCGCGACTTGCGGGTCTCGACGAGGCCGAGGCGGCCGACGCGGCCGACCTGCTGGCGGCGGCCGGGATCGTCGAGCCCGGCCGCCCGCTGTCGTTCATCCATCCGATCGTCCGAAGCGGTATCTATGCCGAGCTCTCCGACGCCGAGCGTGCAGAAGCCCACCGCCGTGCCGCTCGCTTGCTGGCGGAGCAACCGGGGGCGGGCGAGCGCGTCGCCGAGCACCTGCTGAACACCGAGCCGGCCGCCGACGGCTGGGTTGTCGAGCGGCTCGTCGAGGCCGCGCGCGCGGCCTCGCGGAACGGAGCTCCCGAGTCGGCAGCTGTCTTCCTGCGCCGAGTGCTTGATGAGCCGCCGCCGGCCGACCAGTCGGGATTGCTGCTCGAGCTCGGAATGGCCGAGGCTATCGCCGGACTCACCGGCTGGCCCGAGCACCTGCAGCGGGCTGTGGAGGCGGCTCCGGACGCAGTGGCAGCCGCCGGTGCCGCCCGGGTGCTGGCACTCGCGCTCCTTCGCGCCGAGCGCTTCGCGGAGGCCGTCGAGGCTCTCGATCGTGCCTCCTCGGCACTCGATTTCCACAATGCCGAACTCGCCCTCCAGCTCGAGGCCGAGGCCGTTCTCGCCGGCATGAACGACCCGGCCACGGCAGCCTCGATGGCGCTCCGCCGTCAGGCGCTATGCGAGCGAGCCGTCGCCGATCCAACAGCGCCTCCTGAGCTGATTGCCGTGGGCTCGTTCATCTCCGTCCTGGCCAACGAGCCTTCCGAGGTCGGCGCCCACCTTGCGACCCGCGCCCTGCAGGCCGAGGAACGCACACCCACAGGCTCCGAGGGGCTGCCGTGGTTCTCGTCCGCAACGTTTGTGTGGACGTTGTCGTTGCTTTGGGCCGAGCGGTACGACCAAGTGCGGCCGCTGCTTGACTCCTTGGTCGCGCAGGCCCGGGCGACTGGCGACGGCGGCCGGCTGGCCCTCGGGCTGGCGAGCCGCAGCTGGCTCGCGCTCCGGCGCGGCGATCTGAGCGCCGCCGATGGAGATGCACGGACGGCACTTGCAGCGACCGCCCTCCCCGCACCACCCGTGTACCGCCACTTGAACGGCGGTGTGCTCGTGGAGGCACTCGTCGATCAGGGCGAGCTCGAGGCAGCAGCGGACGCGCTCGCGCCACTCGACTCTGAAGCCGAAGGCGGCTTTCTCCCAAATGCAGTTCTTCGTTTCGCCCGTGGCCGGCTTCGGGTCGCACAAGGACGAGTCTCGGGAGGGCTGGAGGACTTGCTGGGCGTCGGGACGGTCCTGACGCAAGCGCTGGTCACGAGCCCGACTTTCCTCCCGTGGCGATCGGAGGCCGCGCTCGCGCATCTCGCGCTCGGCGACCGCGAGCCGGCCGCACGCCTCGCAGAAGAGGAGCTCGAGCTCGCCCAGGAGTTCGGCGCCCCGCGCGCGCTCGGCGTCGCGAAGCGTGCCGCTGGCGTCGTGGCCGGCGGTGAGCGTGGAGAGCTCCTGGTTCGTGAGGCCATCGACGCGTTCGAGCACGGTGACGCAAGGTTGGAACGAGCGCGCGCTCTCGCCGACCTCGGGGCCATGCTACGGAGGCGCAATCGACGCACCGAGGCACGCGAGCTCCTGGGCGCGGCACTCGACTCCGCTCACCGCGCGGGCGGCAAACGGCTCGCAGAACAGGCCGAGACTGAGCTCCGCGCCACCGGCGCCCGCCCCCGCCGTGTCGTGCTGACGGGGCTCGACTCGCTGACTGCCAGCGAGCGCCGAATCGCGGCGCTCGCGAGCGGAGGCTTGACCAACCGCGAGATCGCACAGACGCTGTTCGTCACCGCACGCACGGTTGAAGGCCACCTCACGAGCGTCTTCCGCAAACTGCAGCTCGCCTCGCGAGACGAGCTTCCCGCCGCGCTGGCGGAGGGCACTTCAGTCTCGGCATAGGGGCCCCGCGACCCCGAGCACAGTGAAGGTCTCGGGATGCGGACCTGTCGCGTTAGCCCCAAGCGCGGAAGTCGGAAAGAAGCGCGGCCTAGCCGCGCGCCTCTTTCATGTCCGCGAAGCTAGAAGGGCAGGTCAGGTTGCTCCCGATGGGCCGTCAGCAGCCTCGGCGGCGGGTCGAGTAGGATCGCGCCACCCACGACGCGTGAGGGTGTGGGTGCGCAAACTCGATTCCCGCGGCGGGCCGAGGCGCCAGATCATCGGATTTGCAGGCGAAGATTGTTTTCGCACCCCGCACGCACCAAGCCCTCGTCCTGCGGGCGCCTATCCCCGCCTCGTCGTACTAACTCACGAGCCTCCACCCGCAAGGCTCGATTGGTCCCACTCGCTCAGCGGCTTCTCCACGAATACGCACTCGCCGCCTGACGGATGAGTTTCTGAACCCACAGGGATGGCGCGACGAGGTGCTGGGTCCTTCCGCCCGGGCTTGGCGGCTGGGAGGGAGGGCAGCTCTGGCAAACGCGCGAGCGAGCGCGGCAGCGATTGCCCCGGCGCCGCCAATGTGGTTGACCGGGGCAATCGAAGACGCCGTCGAGCTTAGGGCGGCCTCAGCTGCTGAAGTTCGTAATCGCGGAAGCGCAGCCAACACCCTGAATCCAGACGTTCTGGATCCCGGCGATGTCGGGTGCGATGTCGTCGCCGGAGACGATCATCTGCGCCGTGAAGGACTCGTCGTTACCGTCACCGGCGCGGTAGAAGTCTGCGAGAAGCACGACCGTATTCTCAGCGGTGGTTGCAGTCTTCAGAGGCTCCGCCGCCGCCCCGGTGCACTTGAAGGTCGTGCTCCTCCGGAGCTCGACCGTGTCCCAGCGAACGCCTTCGCCAGCGAGACATCCGGCAAGTGGGCCTTGGCCGACGTCGCTCGTGCATCGAAAGCCGCCAGCGGAGTTGACAAAGCCACTCACGGGGTTGTACGACCCGCCGCCCGTGAGTGTCGCGGCACCGGTGGGGAAGCCGCTGATGTCGGTGGCGTTGAACCCGAAGCCGACGTTCCCGGTCGCTGCGGATGCGGTCGCCGAAACAAGGAGAACGGACGCCGCCAGAACGACGGACACTAGTACAGTCATCTTCATTCTCTTTCCTCCAATCTTTTCCGTAGACAGGCAATTAGGCACGGGCAGGCTACGAGGGAATACGCATCTCGCTCCGCCCGTCGGCTCGGCCGCTTTGCATCACCCCCTTATTTGTTCACCTCCGTCACCGAGTGAGCGAGACGACATCGTGCGCCCGGCGGGGTTTCGTTCGCACCGTGGCCACCCCCCTGTCTTTTGAACCCGGTGGGTCGTGCCTAGCTGTCGGTCCACATGCCGCGCAGACAACGCGTATTCCGGGACCGCGAGCAACACCCCCTAGCGCCCGCGCAAGCCTCGCGGAAGCGGAGCACCACCTCGGGCGGAAAGGCGAACTCAAGGTTCTCGGCGTCCGCGTTTCGGCGACTTCCGTGCGCAAGGTGCTTCTCGAGGCAGGTCTCAGGCCGGCGCCACAACGAACGCGCTTGTCGTGGCGAGCCTCTTGCGAGCGCAAGCGGCAAGCACTCTCGCCTGCCACTCCCTCACCATCGAGACCGAGTTCCTACAGCGGATCTACATCCTCCTACCAGCTGACGGTGCAAGCGCAGCGGTGTCGCAGGCGACACGAAGAACGACGACCATGCCGGCGGTTTTTCGGCACGCACAGGCTCGAGCTGTGATCGAGTGGTTGCAGCAGCACGGTGCCCACGAGGTCATCGCCGCATCCATCCGGATCACCGGGCGTCGGCGGTCGTAGCAACGGGAGCTGGGCTGCGACCGACGTGGGAGCAGCGACTGGTGAACAGGTCTGGGCGTGCACCCCGCGGCGGCTACCAAGCTGGTCTAACCGCGACGGCGAGCGCCCGTCGAAAACGGCCCGCAGGTCTTGACGGTGCGGGCGCTACGCAGTGACTGGAGTGCCACCCGCAAGCACGGCGTCAAGCTCGTTTCGCGACGGCTGATCTCGTCAGCGGACGAAGACGGATCACCTCCGCGGAGGGATCGGTCATCAGCGCCGCAAGCAGCTCAGCATCCGTACCTGCTTCGCGGGGACGGGTCGCCACGACGAGCGCGGCGTCCAGCTCCTCGAGTCGCATGAGCAGGAAGGCCAGGTAACGGAGGGACGGGGCGTCCGCCCAGTGCGCGTCGTCGACGACCAGGCAGAGCGGACCGACGGCGGTCAGGTTCGCGCACAACCAATAGAGGCCGTGGAGGATCGCGAACGAAGGATCGACGCCCGATGAGGGCGGGCCGTCCACGGGGCGTGCGCCCGGAAGCCCGAGCAGGCCGGCTGCAACGCCGGCCGCGGCTTGCGGCAGATCGGCGCGCTCGCGCTCCGATGCCTCGGCCAGCGGCGGCTCGAAAAGCTGACGCACCACTCCGAAGGCGAAATCGCGCTCCAGCTCCGTCCCCCGCGAGCGAAGCACGCGCATTTCACCCTGCGAGGCCGCCGCCCGCGTCGCGGCCAGCAACGCCGTCTTTCGATCCCGGCAGGCCCTTCGATCACCAGAAACCTGCCGCGTCCCCCGCGCGCCTCGGCCAACACCGATTCGATCCGCGCTAGCTCCTCGCTCCGTTCGAGGAGCTGTCCGATGGCCGCGGCCTCTTTCATGCCTTGAGCCTACGCCTATTACCAGCGTACGACCGGAAAAGTCAGGGGGCTCACCACGGTGCGAACGCGCGTCCTCCGTCTTCACCATCGCTGGAACACCAATCCCTGAGCCGCCGTTCCACTCGAACGTGCACAGATGAAGAACCTCGTCGACGTGCCGATCTGCGGCCCGGCTCTCCACCGAAGCCCACGTACTGGAGGAGTATCGAAATGAGCACGACCTTCGATTCCGCGCACGTCGCCGACTTGACTGGACAGGTCTCCGGATCCGTCCTCGGCCCACACGACGCGGGCTACGACGCGGCCCGTGCCGTGCACAACGGCCTCATCGACCGCAGACCCGCTCTGATCGTCCGCTGCCGGACGGCGTGCGACGTCGCTGCGGCGCTCGCGTTCGCGCGCCGGGCACACCTCGAGGTCTCGGTCCGCGGCGGCGGCCACAACGTCGCCGGCCGCGCCGTGACGGACGGCGGGGTGATGATCGACCTCGCCGAGATGAAGGCCATCGCGATCGATCCCGAACAGGCGACGGCCACCGCCGAGGGCGGTGTGGTCTGGGGGGAGCTGAACGAGGCGGCCGCCGAGCACGGGTTGGCAGTGACCGGAGGAGCGGTCTCCGGGACGGGTATCGCGGGCTATACGCTCGGCGGCGGGCTCGGGTGGCTGATGGCCAAGTACGGCCTGGCCGCGGACAACCTGCTCGCTGTCGAGCTCGTCACGGCAGAGGGCGATGTACTCCGTGCCGACGCCCGGTCACACCCCGATCTCTTCTGGGCGCTTCGCGGCGGTGGCGGGAACTTCGGCGTCGCTACGTCCTTCACCTACCGGCTGCACCCGGTCCAGACGATCGTGGGCGGACTGATCGCCCACCCGATCGATGCCGCGCCTGAGCTGCTGCGCTTCTACCGCCACGCGGTCGCAGACGCCTCGGACGACCTGACCGTCTTCGCCGGACTGGTGCACGCACCGGATGGCTCCGGCGCCAAGCTCTCGGCGCTGCTCGTCTTCCACACCGGAGAGCCGGGCGAGGCGGAGCGCGAGCTCGAGCCGTTCAAGACGTGGGGCTCGCCGTTACTGGTCGAGGTCGGTCAGATGCCATACCCGGTCATGAACACGATCCTCGACGCCGGCTTCCCGGCCGGATCGCTCAACTACTGGCTCTCGAGCTTCACGCGCGGCCTCCCGGACGAGCTGATCGACATCGCCGCCGAACGCTTCGCCATCGTCCCCTCGCCGATGTCCGCGATCCTGTTGGAGCACTTCCACGGCGCCGTGACGCGGCTCGGGGTGACTGAGACCGCGGTGCCGCACCGCGACCAAGGCTGGAACCTGCTCGTCCCGTCGCTGTGGACTGATCCGGCCGACAGCGAGGCGAACGTCGCCTGGAGCCGCGAGACGTTCGCGGCGATGCGCCCGTACTTCGGAAGCGGCCGCTGGCTCAACTACCTCGGCGACGATCAGGCTGAGGACGCCATCCGCGCGGCCTACGGCCCGAACTACGAGCGGCTCCGTGAGATCAAGCGGCGCTACGACCCCGACAACGTCTTCCACCTCAACCACAACATCGCGCCGTAGTCGCGACGGCTGAGCCAGATCGGAAAGTCCGGGGAGCCTCTACGGTGCGAATCACCCTCCCGGCATTCGAGGATCGAGCAGTCGATCCTTCGGAGCGGGCTAGTGGCGGACGATTCGGTCGAGCGCTGTTAGGTACCTGCGGCCGTCCCAGCGCAACCGGAGTTTCTCGACCTTGCTCCAGCAGCAGACGCTGTCACCGGGTTCGTAGTAGGGCAGGTCGAGCGCCAGCAAACCGTCGCTTGCTTGCAGCGTCGTCTCGCAGAGCCAGGCGCGGAAGATGCGCCAACTTGCGCCCTTGGCCTGGGTCGAGACGACCTGATGCGGTCCGCAGCCGTGGTTTGTGTGTGGGTACTGCTCGACGAGTACGTCGGGGTGCCCGTCGTTGGTGACGTCGGCGAGAGCGACGCGCATGTTCGGTGCGCCCGGTGTCAGTCTCATCAGTGGCACGGCGACGCCTTTCCAGGGCACCGCGTAGTCCGCGGGCCGGCGCGGGGTCTGCGTCCACAAGGTCAGCCTGAAGGGCGCCAAAATTGGTGTCGGCCCTCCTTTGCGCGAGAGCTGGGAGGATCGAGGGCATGGTTCTCTCCTTTCTCTACCTCGCTTTTCGGGCCCTGCTTGGTGCGCTTGTCCGTAGCCGCCGCGGCCTGCATGTCAAGGACATCGAGCTGCTGGTGCTCCGCCACGAGCTCGAGCTTCTCCGCCGCCAGGTCGCGCGGCCGAAGCTCAAGCCTGCCGATCGGGCCCTGCTCGCGGCAGCTGCCTGTTACCTGCCGCGTCCCGCGCGCAGTGCACGCTTGGTTACTCCGCGGACGCTGCTGCGTTGGCACCGGGCGCTTGTGCGACGGAAGTGGCGGCAGCCTTCGGGACGGCGCGGGCGGCCGGAGCTGCCGGCTGAGGTTCGGGAGCTGGTGCGACGGCTCGCGCGCGAGAATCCGCGCTGGGGCCACCGGCGGATTTGCGGCGAGCTGGGCAAGCTCGGCCCCCGGGTATCGCCGACAAGCATCCGCCGGCTGCTCGCCAGCGCGAACCTTGAGCCGGCGCCGCGGCGCGCGGGGCGAGCTGGCGCGAGTTCCTGCACGCGCAAGCGGCGAGCATCGTCGCCTGCGATTTCTTCACCGTCGAGAGCGTGCTCTTGCGCCGCTACTACGCGCTGTTCTTCATCGCCCACAGCAGCCGGCGCGTCTGGCTTGCCGGCTGCACGAGTAATCCCAGCGGCCCCTGGGTAACCCAGCAGGCGCGCAACCTCGGCCTCGACTTCTCCGAACAGGGCGTCCGCTTCCTGATCCGCGACCGCGACAGCAAGTACAGCGGCGCCTTCGACGAGATCTTGCGCAGCGAGGGCATCCGGATCGTGAAGACGCCGGTGCGGGCGCCGAAGGCGAACGCGATCGCCGAGCGCTTCGTCAGAACCGTCCGTGCCGAGTGTCTCGACTGGCTGCTGATCTTGAATCGCCGCCACCTCGAAGGCGTGCTCCGCGTCTACGTCGACCATTACAACCGCGAGAGGCCGCATCGGGCGCTCGAACTCCGACCGCCCGAACGCGACGAGCGACGGGAGAGATCGCCTGCGAGTGAGATCTGCCGTCGCGACCGGCTCGGCGGCCTCATCCACGAGTACCACCAAGCAGCCGCCTGAGACGCGACATGAGTAATGGCACCCTTCAGGTCGACTGGTGCTTTCCGAAGCCCTTCGCCTCGCCTCGAACGCGGCGTACAACACAGCCCGCTGGTTTTCAGCTACGGCAACGGCGCATCCCGCATATATCCCGCAGGAGGCCGCCGGAAGCTCCCGCCGGCGCCCGCGAATCCCCGCAACGGCAGGGTCGAAAGAGCCTGCTCTCGCCGGGAATCCCCGCCTATCCCCGCTCAGCCCGGAAGCACCATGACCGGCCTGTCACGCCGGAGGTCTGGGCAACGGCCGCCCGCGGCCTGAGCCGAACTCGGTCAAAAAGGAAGCGGTAGGAATGCGATTAGTTCTTAGGGGCCCGACCGTTGTTGTTGGAGTTCGAAGGCCAAAGCAGATTCCACCCGAGCCATGTGGTTCGCGGTTCGGATCGGCCAAGTCGCCTTCCTTCCGCCCCAGCAATGCTTACCGGGACTTGCTCGGCAAGTCGGACAAGGCACCTTACGAACCTCCCACCGTGTCATTGGCGCTGGGATCTCATCCGACAGGCTCCTAGCCCACCGCCGCTAGGAAGTCTCGCGCGATTGCTTCGGTCGCCAGTTCCGCGTAGGCCTGTTCGGTGATCGTGGTTGAGGAGTGGCCGAGAATCCGCGAAATCGTGGAGAGGTCGGCGCCCCCGTTGAAGGCTGCTGAGCCCAACGTCTTCCGCAGCCGGTGAGGGTAGAGATCGACGCCTGCTCGCTCACCGACTCGCCGGACAACTGCGTACAACTGGTTGCGGTGCCAAGGCTTGCCAGTGCGGGTCTGGAAGATGTAGGCGTCTTCCTGATTGAGTACGCCCGGCCGCGCGAGCAGAGGGGCTAGCTCGCGCGGGACGGGCACTCGGCGGATGCCACGGGCGGTCTTCGACTTGGTGACCGACACCCATAGCTGCTTGTTCTGCCACTCGATGTTCGACCAGCGCAGGTTCACAGCCTCTGACGCCCTTAGGCCCGTGAAGCGCAGGAGGTAGATGGCCAGGTACTCGTCCCGCGTGAGGCAGGCGTCGAGCACCTTGACGTCGTCCGCGGGGCGCAGCCAGTCATTCGATTTGCGGAAGACGGGTGGCGGGTCGATCTGCCGCATCGGAGTCTTCGTTACGTAGTCGACCGCTCGGCCCACTTGAAGAAGTTGCGGATCGCCTGATCGACCTTGCGGCGCGTGTTCGCTGCCGGTGGCTTGCCGTGGCGGGCGAAGAAGTCAGTCTCGTACTGGTCGAAGTACGCTTCCATGTCGCGAGGCGTGAGCGAGTCCAGATCGCGGTCGCCTGCCCACTCAGAGAAGGCCGCGAGCGGTCGGTGGTATAGCTCGATGGTGGACTCGGTTCGTCCCCTTCGACGCTGGTTGCCCTCGAAGGCCGGAAGTAGCTCAATCGCAGTAGTCATGCGGGATTAACCCCCATTGTACAGGGCCGCTTCCGACCGTCAGGGCGTCATCTGCACATAGTGCTCAGAGGGGGTTGTCTGACCCTCTCATCCGCACTACGCAGGCGGCCTGCCTGCACCAGACCCACTGGCGTACGCCTTGAGGGCGCTAGGGGACACCCACGATGAGGGTCTGCATTGTCGGGGCCTCTGGGAAGCTCGGGCAGTACATGGTGCAGCAGGCTCTGGATCGGGGCTACGAAGTGGTCGGCTTATGCCGGGAGCAAAGCGTGGGGAAGCTCGACGCGTTCAAGGGGCGTATCACTGTCATTCCGTGAGCGACCAGCGACCCCGAGGTCATCAAGCGCGCTGTCGCGGGCTGCGACGGGGTGCTTGTCGTGCTGGTCCCGCGAGGAGTGCACGGGTACTCGACGAGAACGGCCCAGGCGGTGCTCGACCACGCGCCTCCGGGTGCGCGCCTCGTGTTCTCATGCGGGTGGCACATCACGCGCGACGGCCAGGACGTGTACTCGTGGAAGCTCAAGGCGCTCGTGAGGTCGGCGGCTCGCTCGCTCGTCTCGCTCGCTTCGCCGACCTTGACGACCAGGTGGAGGCGTGCCGGCGGGTATTCGCCAGCGACAAGCGGTGGACCGTCGTGCGCGGGAGCGACCTGGAGGAGGGCGAGAGCCAGGGCCTGCCCGTGTGGAGCCGGCACGTGGGCGACCCCATCCTCGAGAGCAACATCACGCGCCGCGTTGACTTCGCCCTCTTCATGGTGGAGGCCCTCAAGAACGACGAGCTCATCCACGAGGCCGCGGCGATCGTCGGCCGCCACACGCCCTCAGCGCTTGCGCACGCCGCCAGCGAATGAACTCTTGAACCACTCATGGCGAGGCGAGCGCGAGGATTATGAGGCGTGGCAGCCGAGATCGTCGATCGACCCGTTGGCGCCCTTCTGCATCGGGCTGACACCGCAGGTGCCGCGCCGTCCGGGGCGAACGAGTAGCGTGGTTACGCGCAGTTTTCTTCGAATCGCCCCAGATCCTCTCTCCCTCACATTCGTCACACGTTTCTACCCGTTTGTGGGTTGAGCCCGTTGCGTAGGGGGACGATGGTTATATCCGTGCGAGGGTTTCTGAACTATTGCCGCAGTCCCAGAGGACGGCTTGTAGTCAACGTCGTCTCCGGGCTGATCGCCGTCACCGTGGCGGTGCTCGCCGCGCGCCATTTTGCGGAGACCGGCTGGCCGCTCGCACACGCCGACCTGCGTCTTCTCTTCGCGGCCAGCGGTTTCTTCCTCCTCGCTTACCTCTTCAAGGCACTGGGCTGGCACCGGCTCTTCGCGGGAAGCGATCGGCCTAGCTCCATGGCCCTCGCGGCTGCGGGCGGCGCCGCGACGGTCGGCGGTGCTGCGCTCCCCGGTCGCTTCGACGATGTCGTCCGCGTCGCCGTCGTCCGGCGCTATTCGGGCGTCCAGTGTGTTCCCACCGTCTGCTTCTCACTCTTCATGCTCGGTCTTATCGACGCGGCGGCGCTGATGCCGCTCGCGTCGTCGGCCGCCGCAACGTCCGACAGCTCTGTCGGCGTGCGAGCGGCCATGGGTGTAGTCGCGCTCGCGGGGCTCGGGGCCGCGATGCTCGTCGTCGCGCTC
>WNFV01018161.1_pt1 | contig 12439 bp, 15 predicted proteins | sample 5400101 | NCBI WGS metagenome assembly WNFV01 (sample SAMN13153361, study PRJNA577476) | soil metagenome | isolation source: 115 cm soil or saprolite under grassland replicate 1 | place: USA:California | collected 2016-06-15
GTGACTTGCGCTATACAGTCTGTAGCCATCGAGCCTCCTCGTCGTGGAGTGCGGAAGCGTCTTGTCACCGCTTTTATCGCACCCCTGAGGGGCTCGGTGGCTCTTCTCTTTCATCCTTCGTGAATTATCCAGGCTAAGCTCTTGTCTTCTTGCTGAACTTCCAGGCCTCAGCCCTTGGCACTCGCCGTGCAGTTACTCACTGCATTATGGATCATCATTGTAAGTCTCAAGATCGGCAGCGTTGGACGCGTTTTGCTCCAGTTGCGGTCATGCTTGCGGTGGGATTGGCGCTCTCAGTCACCGCTTTCATTGTTGTGCGGCATCTGGAGAATGCACGGCTGGAAGACGCCTTCCAGCAGAGGGTCGGTGCAATCGCGGCGTCCCTGAAACGCTCCGTCGACATCAGCCTGGGTGACGTCTACTCGCTCGCAAATTTTCTTACCGTCTCTAACGACGTCGACGCCGCGAAGTTTCGATCATTCGTGACACCCATGCTCGAGCGCCATCCGGCGCTGCTGTCGCTCACCTGGGTGCAGCGTGTGACGGGATCGGCGCGATCGGCGTATGAGGTGGACGTCCGAGCGGCGCGGCGCCCGGGACTCGAGATCTTCGAACTGGACGGGCAGCGGCACGCGGTCCGCGCCGGCTCACGCCCCGAGTACTTCGTCATTCACTACCGTGAGTCGATCGTTGAGTCGGACGGTCGGAAAGTTCTCGGGTTCGACGTCGCCTCGAACGTTGCGTCCCGGGACGGGATCACGCGGGCATGGTACACGGGCGCGCTCGCCGCCAGCGGGCGAGTGCCCATTCTCACGTCCGACGGTAAGGAATTCGGCTTCGTGGCCCTCGCGCCGGTCTACCGGAAGGGGGCTCCGCTGGACACGCTGGAGGCGCGCCAGGCCAATCTCCTCGGGTTTGCGCAAGCCGTGTTCAGCATCGGGCACCTCGTCGATATGTCCTTGGCCGGCACGCACCCGCCGGGGATCAACGTCCTGTTCTTCGACTGGGGAGCGGATCCGAGCGAGCGTGGCCTGTACCGTTACGGCTCGAACCTCCAGCGCGGCACCAGGGAGCTGGCAGAAGACGAGTCCACGATTCGCGCCGGGTTGCACTACAGCACGGTCGTGCCCGTGGGGGGGCGCGAGTGGGAGCTGCTCGGCTACCCGACGACCGCCTACTTGTCGGCCGAGCGGAGCGCCTGGAGCCTCGGGGTGCTCGGCGGGGGCTTCCTCGTCACCGCGGCCATCGCGGCGTATCTGCTGTCCGCGGCACGCGCCAATCGGACCGAGCGGCTCGTCGCGCAGCGGACCGCCGAGCTCGCCACGACGAACGAGTCCTTGCAGCGCGAGATCATCGAGAACCGGTTTCAACGGGCCGCTTTCGAGGCGGCCGCCGACGGCATGGTCATTACCGACGAGACCGGGAGAATCAAGTGGGTCAACGCGGCCTTCTCTCGGCTGACGGGTTGGGCCGCATCCGAGGCGATCGGACAGACTACGAGGATCCTGAAGTCGGGCAAGCACAGCGCGGACTTCTATCGCGGAATGTGGACGACCCTCTTGTCGGGCTCGACCTGGCGCGGCGAGATGGTCAACCGACGAAAGGATGGGACGCGTTACACGGAGCAACAGACGATCACGCCCGTTACCAGCGCGGACGGAGCCGTCACCGGATTCGTCGCGGTCAAACACGACGTCACCGAGCCGAGGCGCCTGGCCGAGACACTGCGCATGCGGGAAGCTCACTACCGCTCTCTCATCGAGAACATTCAGGATATGGTCTTCGTGGTCGGTCCGGACGGTATCAATCGATACGCCAGCCCGTCGGTCGAGCGCATGCTCGGCTACCCGCCGGCGGAACGCGTCGGGCGGCCGGCGCTCGAACTGGTACATCCCGACGACGTTCCCAATGTCGCACGGCTCTACGCGGCCGCAGCGCGGGAGACCGGCTTTCTCCACTCGGCGGAGTATCGCGTCCGGCACCGTGACGGCTCCTGGCGCCAGGTCGAAGCGGTAGGGAAGAACATGTCCGATGGCGAGGTCCCTCGGGACGTCGTGGTCACCGTACGGGACATCACGGAGCGCCGCAGCGCCGAGGAGCTCCAGCAGAAGCTCGAGGCCCAGCTCGCCCAGCGGGAGAAGCTCGCGGCGCTGGGCGAGCTCCTCGCCGGTGTCGCGCATGAGCTGAACAATCCCCTGTCGGTGGTCGTCGGCCACGCCACGCTGCTCAGGACGGCGGCCGACCCGACAGTCAGAGCCAGAGGCGAGAAGCTGGCCGCTGCCGCCACGCGTTGCGCACGGATCGTCAAGAACTTCCTGGCGCTCGCCCGCCAGCACGCGCCGGAGCGTGATCGAGTCGACGCAAACGCGGTCGTCCGGGAAGTGGTCGAGTTGCTGGCGTATCAGTTGCGCGTGGACGACGTGACCGTGACACTGGACCTCGCCGACAACCTCCCGCTGTTATGGGCCGACCCGCATCAGCTCCAGCAGGTTCTGGTGAACCTGATTACCAATGCGCATCACGCGGTCCGGGAAACGCCGGCGCCTCGGCGCGTTTCCATCGCCGCACGATTCGACCCCGAAAGGCTCATGCTCCGGTTGGAGGTCTCCGACAGTGGCCGCGGGATCCCCCCGGAAGTGGAGGCCAGGATCTTCGAGCCATTCTTCACCACGAAACCGGTCGGCCACGGAACCGGACTCGGCCTGCCGATCTGCAGGGGCATCATCGAAGCGCACGGCGGCGTGCTCGAGGTAGAGGGACGTCCCGGTGTCGGCGCACTGTTCCGGGTGTGGTTGCCGCAGGGTGCGGAACCTCGCGATACTCAGCGGGACACGGCCCACACACCGCGCGCTGGGCATGGCGAGGCCGTGCTCGTGGTCGACGACGAGCCCGAAGTCACGAACCTCCTGGTTGAGATGCTGTCCGACGCCGGCTATCGTGTCGACACCGCTGCAGACGGCAGGGTCGCCGTGGAGAAAATCAGTAAGAAGGCGTACGACGTCGTATTGAGCGATGTGAAGATGCCGGGCCTGGATGGGCCCGGCCTCTATCGAGAAATCAAGGTGTGCCGCCCGGAGCTTCTTCGGCGGTTCGCCTTCATCACCGGCGACACGTTGAGCCCGGGCACGGCCCAGTTCCTGGAGGAGACAGCAGTTCCGTATCTATCGAAGCCCTTCCGGCCCGACGAGACTGAGCGAATCGTCGCTCGGATCCTGGACGGCGCCTCCATCTAGGGCTCCTCTTGTCGTGAGGTTTCGATGCGGTATCAGGCACTCGCGCTGGCACGCCGGCGCGACGCCGACGATCCGGAGGCTGCCCTTGTCACGACAAACGCCGTCCCGGATCGCGACCACAATTTTAGACCTGGGACAGTAGATCCCGCTCTCGTCGCTTGTCCGGAAAGACTCTCGGATGAAAATGGCGACCGTGACGATGACCGCGAATACGACACCGAGGATGACCTCGCCCATGGCTCGTTCCTCCTTACGCGGCAACCCCGCTCGCGCCTGCGTGGCCATAGCACACGAGCAGCATAGGCCGTGTCGTCTGGCGCTCCACTGCGGCGTCCTCGGACTCCGCCTCGCGGACGATCTCCTCGACGGGGTCGTCGAAGCGGACAGCCAGTGTGCGCACGCCGGACAAGCGTGCCATTGCTTCCTCCCTCATAGCCGCGGTGGCGTGTGGCGAATGCCGTTGCGTTCTTACGCCGGCTCCACTCTGCTGGCCGGTGTCCACCGGCGGTTCACCGGACACTCGGCGTAGCGTTCGGTGGCGCAGAAGCGCCGAATCTCCTCTGCCGATGGGATGTGCACGCGCCCGCCCGGCAGGCGGCAGTAGAAGCCCTCGCTCGTCCCGGACGACGGCGGACAGGGCTGAGCGAATCGACACCCGTCGCTCGATGTTCCTTGTCTCATGGGTGCCCTCCCAAACGCTCTCGTTGGCCTTCTGTATTACAAGGACCGTGCCGTGGTGCACCCTCCCTGCAAGTGGCCACAAGAGATGGCGTTCGCGGGTGGAGGGCCCGCCCGGCGACGGGGTCGACTGGGGCGGGCACGCGCATAGTGGGGAAGTGACGCCACAGAAAAGTCCCGCGCCATCCCACCGTCGCGGAGCGCCCCGTGAGCGTAAGTACTTGATCCCTAGAAGATGCCGTTCGCGTGGACAGTGGCACTCGCATTGCGTACTTCGTCTTGGCGACGCGTGGTCCGAACCGCGGCTGCTGGGGGTGGCGACGATGACGAGCGAAGGGCTGTTCTCTCGAATCTTGGTACCCACAGACTTTTCGGGTGGCTCGGAAAGAGCCTGGGCGGTGGCACAGAGGATGGCCGCGAATCTCGGCGCCGAGCTCGTGCTCTTGCACGTGCTTCCCGGGACGCCCCTGGACGTGGAGGTGTTGCTCGCGTCAGAGGAGCGGAAAGCGGAGCTCAGATCCGCTCAGGCCGAGCACCAGCTCGGCATCCCGCGCGCCGACGACGAGGATCCGCCACCCGCCAGGAGGGTCTTCGAGGGACCGTTCACAAGGGGGGCGCTCCGCGAGTTCTCCCCCCAGGGACGCGCGTGGGCAGAGATGCTCGAGGCGTGGGCGGTCCGCGCGCGCGACGCCGGGGCCAAAGTGCGCACGGTCCTCCGTGTGGGCGTGCCGTATCGCGAGGTCCTCAGCGAGGCGAAAGAGTCGCACGTGGACCTCGTGCTGTTGGCCACGCACGGGCGCGGCGAGATTCATCGACTCCTCGTCGGGAGCGTGGCGGACCGCGTGATCCGGATGGCGCCGTGCCCGGTGTTCACACTCAAGGAAGCTTGATCCGGGCATGCCCGCCCCAATGGGGCACGACCTCCCCATCTAACGCGCCCGCGCACGTCCGAGATGATTGGGAAATCCGTGGCTTCCCGCGCGGCCCGCGATGGCACCTTCGTTGCTCAGTTTTCCTGTGGCGCTACCGGCGCCCGGAGGGAGGTGCGACGAGGGAGGGGCCCTGTCGGCAGCTGCAGTGCTCGTGACGAGGCGGCGAAATCGGCCGACCTCGCAACCGCTGCGACGGTGGTACTGACGAAAGGAGGGAAAGGGTCATGCGTGCCCTGGCTCCGCGGACAGGGATGGATCTGTTCAAGGGCGAAATGGATCGGCTGTTCGACCGCTTCTTCGAGCCGCGCCTCGGCGCGTTCGAGGTGGTCGGAGAGTGGATGCCGAAGCTCGACCTCTCCGAGACCAAGGACGCGTATGTCGCGAAGCTCGAAGTCCCCGGGGTGGAGCCGAAGGAGATCAACGCCTCGGTCCGCGAGGGGCTGCTCGTTATCACGGGCGAGAAGACACGCGAAGAGGAGGTGAAGAACGAGAAGTTCCACCGAGTGGAGCGCGCGTGGGGCACGTTCGCACGAACGATCCCGCTCCCGGGCCCGGTGGACACCGAGAAGACGACCGCCGCGTTCAAGGACGGCGTCCTGACGGTGACGCTGCCGAAGACGGCGGCGGCGAAGGGAAGCTTCATCCCGGTGAAAGCTGGGTAGGAAGCTGGCGTGGGGCCCTGGGTCGTCCCGAGCCTGGGGCCCCGTTGCTTGACCGCAGTTCTGAAAGGAAGGGAAGCACCTATGTGGGGACCAGGACCGTGGGGAGCGCCAATGTGGGGCTTCTGGTGGATCGTGCCGCTGATCGGTCTGTCGATCTGTCTAGGGTTCCTTGTCGTGGCGTTCCGCTTCATGAGCACGGGCCGCGGGTTCATGTGTATGGGCGGACACCGGAGCATGGGGAACGACGAGGTCGCGGAGATGCGCAGCGAGATCCACGCGCTCCGCGAGGAGGTCAAGCAGCTCAAAGCCTCTCGATGAGCAAGCGTTCGCGCCGCTCGCGACGCCGGCGAGGTCCTCTTCGTGCAATGATTATGGAGCGAGGCCGCCGACGACGGCGAGCGTGTGACGGGCGATCATCAGCTCCTCGTCGGTCGGGATCACCCACGCTGTCGCGGGGCTGCCCCCGGCGCTGATGCACGGCCCGCCCCGGTGGTTGGCGACTTCATCGAGGCTGAGCCCGAGCCACGCCGCATCCCGGCACACACGCGCGCGGATCGGCGCGGCGTGCTCGCCGATCCCGCCGGTGAAGACGAGGGCGTCGAGACCGCCGAGAGCGGCGGCGAGCGAGCCGAGCTCGCGGCCGACTCGATAGACGAACACGTCGAGCGCCAAGGCCGCGCGGGGTGAGTCGCTCGCGAGAAGGTCACGGACGTCGGAGCTCAGACCCGACATGCCGAGCAAGCCCGACTTCTTGTACAGGAGCTCGGTCACCGCGGCGAGCGACAGCCCGCGCTCGCTCATCAGGTGAAGAATCACCCCGGGGTCGATGGAGCCCGTGCGCGTTGCCATCGGCAGCCCTTCCAGAGCGGTGAAGCCCATCGTGGTCGCGACGCTCCGGCGGCCACGCATCGCACACATCGAGGCCCCGGCACCGAGGTGGGCGACGACGACCCGGCCGTCGGCGGCGTCGCCGAGTTGCTCGGGCAGCACGCTGGCGATGTATTCGTAGGAGAGGCCGTGGAACCCGTAACGTTTGATCCCAGCATCGCCAAGTGTGTACGGCAGCGCGAACGCCTGCGCGACGGGCGGCTGCGTCGTGTGGAACGCGGTGTCGAAGCATGCGACCTGTGGCAGCTCCGGCCGGAGTTTCGCGAGCGCCTTGATGGGCGCGAGGTTGTGGGGCTGGTGGAGCGGCGCGAGCGAAACGAGCGCCTCGAGCTCCTGCAGCACGTCGGGCGTCACGCGAATGGGTCTGGCGTGCTTGACGCCTCCGTGAACCACCCGGTGCCCCGCACCGACCACGGCCGCCTCCGCCGTGCGGGTCTCGATCCAGGAGAAGATCGCGCCGAGCGCGTCGTCGTGGCTCACGGTCGCCCCCATTGTCTCGTCCGCGAGACGGGTGCCGCCCGCATCATGCGCGACGAAGTGGGGGCGCGCTCAGGCCATGCGCGTCGACGGGGTGTCGGCGCGGCTCGTCAACACGATCGGCACGCGGGCGCCGAGCACGAGCCCCGCCAGCTGTGCCTCTCCCAGGTACTCGAGCTGCTTGGCGAGCATGTTGCCCGACTCGAGGTCCGGCACCACGAGGATGTCGGCACGGCCGGCGACCGGTGACTCGATGCCCTTGGCCTTCGCGGCCTCCTCGGAGATCGCGTTGTCGAAGGCGAGCGGACCATCGAGGATTCCGCCGGTGATCTGCTTGCGCTCGGCCATCTTGCAGAGCACGGCGGCGTCGATCGTGGATGCGATCTCCGGGTTCAGCGTCTCGACCGCCGAGAGGATCGCGACCCTCGGGGCTTCGATTCCCAGGACGTGGGCGAGGTCGATCGCGTTCTGCACGATGTCGCGCTTGGCGGTGAGGTCGGGCGCGATGTTGATCGCGGCATCGGTGATGAAGAGCGGCCGCGGGCAGGTCGGCACGTCCATCACGAACACGTGGCTGATCCGCCGACCGGTGCGGAGCCCGGTCTCCTTGGCGACGACCTCCTGCATGAGCTCGTCGGTATGAAGGCTTCCCTTCATGAGAGCCTCGACCTCGCCCGCCCGGGCCAGGACGACCGCCTGCTCGGCGGCCTCGTGGCTGTGGCGCGTCGGCACGAGCCGGTACGGTGCCAGGTCGACGGACTCCGTCGCGGCGACGGCGCGGATTCTCGGCTCGGGGCCGACCAGCACGGGGACGATGAGCCCGGCCCGCGCCGCGTCGATCGCACCGAGGAGCGAATTCCGGTCCACCGGGTGGACGACGGCGGTCTTGAGCGGCTCGAGGCCGCGCGTCGAGGCGATCAGCTGTCGGTGGCGCTCGCCGCGATCGTGCGGGTGGACCGTCGGCAAGATGGCGCGCAGCCGCTTCACCTTCTCCGAGGGGGCGATGACCTCGGCAATGCCGTCGATCACGACCTCGCCCGAGTGGTTCACGCAACGACACTCGAGGGTCACGCGATGCGTCGCCGGATCCTTGAATGTCGCCGTCACCGACGCGGTGATCGCTTCTCCGACGCTCACCGGTCGCTGGAACCGGAGAGTCTGCTCGACGTAGATCGTGCCGGGGCCGGGGAGCTTCGTTCCGAGCAGCGTCGAGACCAGTGCGCCGCCCCACATCCCGAAGACTTCGAAGTCGTCGCTCGTGAGGCTGCGAACGAGGCTGGCCGTATCGCCCACCTTGATCTCGTCGAAGGTCCGGTTCTCGATCGTGTCCACCGCACACCATTATCAGACAACTCACGGCGGGGCGGCTCAAGTTCACGAATTTTTGATCGTTCCGTTCTGGCATCATGGTTGCGCGAGCTTCGGGGCTCACGAAGCGAGCCCGGGAGGGTCCATGGACGAGAACGAACATCCCAAAGGCGCCCTGCTGTTCATGCTGATCTACCTCTTTCTCCTGGCCGCGCTGTGGACCAACGCGTACCTGAAGCTGTGGAGGGGCTGAGGCGATGAAGCGAGGCACCACGGTCTATTTGTACGAGCTCGCGTGGATCCTCCCGAGCTTTGCGATCCCTATCGGCATGCTCGTCGCGCTCGTCGTCACCGCATTCGGGGCTGGGGTTCACCTGCCCGGGAACGAGGGGAGAGTCGATCCGAGAACGGTCGGCCAGACCGGTCCGTTCGCCGAGCCCGGCGTCGTCCAGATCGCTCCGGGCCAGTACGAGGTGCGAATGACGGCGCAGATCTGGTCGTTCGCGCCGAGCGAGATCCGGGTGCCCGTCGGCTCCACGGTCCACTTCTGGGCGACGAGCAAGGACGTCGTGCATGGATTCCTGATCCCCAAGCACATCGTCAACGTCATGCTGCTACCCGGCCAGATCGCGCACGCCCAGGTGCGATTCGATCAGCCGGGGGAGTTCCCGATCATCTGCCACGAGTACTGTGGCATCGCACACCACACCATGGCGGGAAGGGTGATCGTGGAGGCTCGCCGATGACCACCCCGGAGAATTCCCTGAATCGTCTCACCGCGGCGAATCTGATCGTCGCCCTGGTGGCGCTCTTCGGCGGGGTCGTGACCGGGTTCTTTCAAGCGCTCGAGCACTCGGGCGTCAACGTGTACCCGTCGACGCCGCTGGTGCAGTCCTACTACCACAGCCTCACGCTGCACGGCGTCCTGAACGTGCTCGTCTGGACGACCTTCTTCATCTGCGGCTTCGTGCCGTTCATCACGACGCGGGCGCTTCGGATCCCACTCACGAGCCTCGGGCTCGCCTGGGGGACGTTCTGGCTCATGACGGCGGGGCTCGTCATGGCGGCGATCCCGCTGATCGGCAACGCGGCGACGGTCATGTTCACGTTCTACCCGCCGCTCAAGGCGCACTGGGCCTTCTACGTCGGCCTGACGCTCGTCGTCGTCGGCACCTGGCTGGTCACCCTGAACCTCGCACTCACGTGGCGCGCCTGGCGGCGGCAGAACCCCGGCGCCCGGACGCCCTTGCCGGCGTTCATGTCGCTCGTGACGTTCGCGATGTGGACGATCGCCTCGCTCGGGATCGCGGCCGAGATGCTGCTCATGCTCATCCCATGGTCACTCGGCCTGATCGGCGGGACCGACCCGCTGCTGGCGCGCGTGCTCTTCTGGTTCACTGGCCACCCGATCGTGTACTTCTGGCTCCTGCCGGCGTACATCTCCTGGTATACGCTGGCGCCCCGCCAGGCGGGTGGCAAGCTCTTCAGCGACCCGTTGGCGCGGACCTCGTTCATCCTGTTCCTGGTCCTCTCGACGCCGCTCGGCTTCCACCACCAGTACACCGATCCGGGCATCCAGGTCGGCTGGAAGCTCGTGCACGCGTTTCTCACGTTCGCGGTGTTCTTCCCGAGCCTGCTCACGTTCTTCAACGTCGTCGCGTCGCTCGAGAGCGGCGCCCGCGCCCGCGGCGGCAGGGGCTGGGTAGCCTGGTTCGGGAAGCTCCCGTGGGGCGACCCGTCGCTCGCGGCCCAGGTCCTGGCGATGCTCCTTTTCACGTTCGGTGGTATCGGCGGGCTCATCAACGCGTCCTACAATCTGAACCTCGTCGTCCACAACACGGCGTGGATGGTGGGCCACCTGCACTTGACGGTCGGTACGGCGGTCACGCTCACGTTCATGGGCGTGAGCTACTGGCTCGTGCCGCACCTGGCCGGCCGAGCCCTCTGGAGCCGACGGCTCGCGCTCGGGCAAGTGTGGTCGTGGTTCATCGGGATGATCATCTTCTCGAACACGCTCCACCGCCTCGGGCTCATGGGCATGCCGCGGCGGACGATGATCGGGGCCGCGTCGTACGTGCAGCCGGAGTGGAAGGCGCTGCTGCCACTCGTGGGGATCGGGGGGTCCATCCTCTTCGCCAGCTCGATGCTCTACTTCCTCAACCTGATCCTGACGCTCACGGCCTCGCGCGCGCCCGCTCCCGCGGTGCCCGAGTTCGCCGAGGCCCTGTCGGGCGCGGACCATGCGCCGGCGATCCTGGACCGGTGGCGCCCGTGGCTCGCCCTGGCTGTGCTGCTGATCGCGATCGCCTACGGGCCGACGCTCGTGCGGCTGGCTGCCACGACGCCGCTCGATGTTCCCGGCATGCGAGTGTGGTGAGCCCGATCGCTGAGGCGCGGATGCCCGCCCGGCGGGACGCCGATGCCTCACTCCGACTCCCGAGCCGCCTCCCAACTGGTTGACTTATCGTCCCTCATGTATGGCAGCCACATTGCACTTCTTGTCGGCCATGAACGAGCAGAGCTTCTACCTGAGGGTCTTACTCGAAGCCGGGCGGCCGAGCCTCGACGACGCCAAGTGCGTCACCGGTGTCGTCTTTCACGCTCTACGCGATCGGCTCACGCCCGCCGAGGCCGACCAGGCAGCGGCCCAGCTCCCGCGACCGCTGAAGCTCTTGTGGTGGCGCGGCGACGTCGACGGACGCCGGCCGGTGAAGCTGCACCGCAAGGAGTTCTACGCGCGCGTGCGGCGCGAGGCGGGGCTCGCATCCGAGCGCGAGGCTCGCCTCGCGACCAACGCGGTGTTCGCGGGGCTCAAGGAGCAGCTCTCGCCGGGCGAGGCCGACGACATCCTCGGCCAGCTCCCAAAAGATCTGAAAGCCGTGTGGGAGGACGCGTGATGCCACGGAAAAGGCGCCAGACCGCGGCGGCCAGGACCGAATCCGACCCGGAAGACCGGGAAGAGCTCGTCGGGCTGGCACGGGACGTCGCCGCGCACACGGAGACGAGCCCTCGGCTGACGGGCGGTGACGTCGACGCCGACTGGCAGGCGGCATACTCCTCGGGTGAAGAGTCGGTCGGCGGCAGCGTCGCCACACCCGACCAGGACATCGTGGACGAGATCGGTCGAGCGCTGGGAGTCGAGCAGGAAGCCGACGCGCCGGTGCGCACCTCCGACGAGATTCTCCGCGCGCGCGACCGCTTCCGGTGGCACCTCGAGCGTGATGCTGCCGATGCCGAAGAGGGACAGACCCGGAGGAAGCGGTCATGAAAATCCTGCACCCGACCGATTTCTCCGACTGCGCCACGCAGGCGCAGGCGCTGGCGGTCGAGCTCGCCGGTAAGCTCGACGCCGAGATCGTGCTGCTCCAGGTGCTCGTCGAGACGCCGCTCTACGGCGAGGGTGTTCTGAGCGTGCCGCACGTGCAGACGATCTACGACGCGCAGCGAAAGTGGGCGGAGGAGTCGCTCGAGACGCGGGCCGGCGATCTCCGCCAGGGCGGGATCAAGGCGAGCTGGCGGCTACAGGTCGGGGTGCCGTTCGAGGAGATCGTCAAGGTCGCGGAGGAAGAGCGCGCGGACATGATCGTGATGGGCACGCACGGCCGGAGCGGGCTGAACCGCGTCCTGCTGGGCTCGGTCGCCGAACGGGTGATCCGGCTCGCGCCGTGCCCCGTGCTGACAGCGCGGCAGACGACGCCTGGAGTGAGCCGGTGATGCGCCGGGCCCTGCCGCTCGCCCTGGTGGTTGCGATCGCGGCGCTCGTGGCATCGTCGAGCGCCCAGGAGCCGACCGACCAGGGCCGGCAGTACTTCATGGACAGCGGATGTTACGGCTGCCACACGGTCGGGAAGATGGGGACGCCGATCGGGCCCGACCTCTCCCGCATTGGCACGAAATATTCGCGCGCCTACCTCGAGCGCTGGTTGCGCGATCCGTCCGCCCAACGTCCGAGCGCCCACATGCCGGCACTCGAGCTGAGCGAGCAGCAGGTGAAGGCCGTCGCCGCCTTTCTGGCGTCGCTTCGCTGAGGCGGAGGAGGAGCAGAGGTGATCTCCATTCCGATGATCCGACGGCAGCTGGCGAACGATCTCGTCGGGCGCCACATCTACTTTTTCGGCCCCGGCCCTTCCGCCAACGCCAATCTCCGGAGGCTCGCCGAGGCCGGCGCCCAGGAGGGCACGGTCGTCCTGGCGGAAGGCGACGGGTCGACGTTCCACGCCTCGGCGCTCTTCCGGCCGGTGCTTCCCCTCGCCGCGGCGCC
>WNFV01007639.1_pt1 | contig 12438 bp, 15 predicted proteins | sample 5400101 | NCBI WGS metagenome assembly WNFV01 (sample SAMN13153361, study PRJNA577476) | soil metagenome | isolation source: 115 cm soil or saprolite under grassland replicate 1 | place: USA:California | collected 2016-06-15
CAACTCAGTGCCACCGCGCCCAACGAAACGTCTCGCGCTGCTCGCATCCAGCATGATCCGCGAGGCAATCGCCGCCGGCTGCTCACGTGCCTCGCGAACGCGGCAAGGCTAGTGCAAGCTCGTTGCCACCGAGGAAAGGCGCCCAGGGAGGGAATTGGGCTTCACTCTGTTCGCTTTCCCGACGTCAGGGCGTCACTCCACCAGCCGCAACATCCGCTCGTCGTACAGCGCGCCCGACATCGGGCCCAGCTTATCCCGGAACCGGCGCGTCGCCTCCGCCATCGAGTGTGTCTCCACCGCCTTCCCGTCCTTCCAGATCTCCACGACCGTGAAATGATTGGGACGGTTGGTCTGTTGCACGACTTCGAAGCGCACGTTGCCGCCCGAGCGGCTGGCGTCCCCCAGCTCTTTCAGGGCGGCCAGGCCGTCGTCCTTGCGCGGCGGGATCACGTCGACGTGCGTCACCACGTACACGGCGTCCCCTCCGGGACCGGGCTGCAGCGGGCCGACCGAGACGCCGATGTGCACGCGCTCGTCGACCGGGGCGTTGCGGATCGCGGCGAGCGATGAGCGAGTCTGCGTCGTGTTCGCCGACTTCCCGTGCGCCTCGAACGCCTTCTGGTCCTTCCAGGCCTCCAGGATCACGAGGTGGTGCGGCTGGCCGATGCGGGTCACCACCTCGGCCCTCGAATTACCGTCCTCCTGGCGAGTCGCGTCGCGGTAGCGCCTCAGCAGCGCGACGCCTTCCGCCTGGGAGGTGGGCATCACCTCCACGTAGGTCACCGAGTAGATCGGCTGCGCCGCCGGGGCCTGGGCCTGTACGTCCGTGATCGCACCGATCGCCGCCATCGCCAACCCGAGGACGAGTAACCTACCGAGTCCGGTTGTACACATAGTCTTCTCGCTCCCCGCTCCCCACCCGCAGCTCGGGCCGGAGCGGCGGACGCGTGGCGTTCAGCTTGGCGTGCACATCCAGCGCCGCCTGGTCGACCCAGCGTTCCAGCAACACCAGCCTGTCGGGATCCTCGGTGCTCTGGAAGGCCTCGAACTGCTCGCAGCCGGGCTCCTTCGCCGCCTCTGCGCAGCGCGCCTTGTACACCTGCGCCAGCTCGGAGCCCTTGCCCGCTGCCGCGGTGATCGTCACGACGAGTCGGATGGCCATGCCGTCTCCTTCTCAGGGTTGCGGGCGGGAGCGATTCGGTGGCGGTACGGGACGACGAACTCGCACAGGCCCAGATTATCGGCCCGATCGTCCGCCGGCAGGACGACTTTGGCGCCGCTCGAGCGGCGCCGGGAACACGACGACCGGCGCGACCTCACGATCGCGCCGGCCCTTTCCTTCCGCGTTTCCGCTCAGTAACCGACCGCCGGCTGCTCGTTGCCCTTGAAGACGCCGTTCTTGAACGTATTGAGGCACAGCGGATGGGTGAACGCGGACGCACCGCCGTCGGACGAATAGCTGATGTCGTCGACCAGCGCCCCGCCCGGCGGATTCAGATTGCCCAGATCACGCACGCGCTTGGCGATCTCGTGGTCGGCGCAGGCGGTGTCGCCGCTGACGCCGAGGCCTCCGATGATCTGGCCGTCCTTGTAGAGTGCGACCCCGCCCCCGAACGTGATGATGCCGGCGCAGATCTGGTTCAGCCCCTTGTTGGACCCAGGAGCGCCCAGGCACTTCGTGTCGAAGATGTTCGACATGTTCAGCCCCTAAAGGGAGTGCCCGGGCTGCGCAAAGGTGTACAGCATGGCCGTCGAGAGCGCGAGCGTGTCCAGGCTGAACCCGTTCGCGGTGTGCGCCTTGTGGATGGCGATGTGACGGCAGCCGGGGGCTGCGGTCGCGTACTCCGCCTGGATACTGGGGCAACTCGGCGGCACTGGCGGGGACTCGGAGCCGCTCACGGCGTGGTCGAGGAAGTCAGGGGCGTAGCATGGGTACACGAAGACCGCAGGGGTCGGGCAGAAGGAGGAGGGCACGATGGGCAGCGTCAGCGTTCGCTACATCGTCGACGATATCGACAAGGCGATTCAGTTCTATGTGGAGCGGCTCGGCTTCGCGGTGACCATGCATCCCGGGCCCGGGTTCGCTCTCGTCTCCCGCGGCGATCTCCGTCTACTGCTCAGCGCGCCCGGCGGAGGTGGAGGTGCTGGGCAGGCCATGCCTGACGGTCGGCGTCCGGAACCCGGCGGATGGAACCGGATTCAGATCGAGGTGGACGACCTCGCCGGGACGGTCGCGGCACTGAAGCAAGCGGGGGCACGGTTCCGCAACGACATCGTCATGGGCAACGGAGGCAGGCAGATCCTCGTCGAGGATCCGGCGGGCAACCCGATCGAGCTGTTCCAGCCCGCTGGGCGTTGAGGTCGATCGAGCATTGGTGGGGAGCCCAGTCAGTCTGTCGCCTTTTTCACCAGCGTCTCGGCGTCCCAATCCGGAAGGAAGGCCTCCCGCTCGCGTGTGTAGTCTCCCTGGCCTACCTCGTACTGCCGTAGGAAACGCACGGCATTCACCCACCCAAGCGCCTGCACGAGCGCTTCGAACCCACGCCGCCGAAGCTCGACGGGATCGGCGATAACTGAGCTCATCTGAAGATCTCCTGCGTCAGTGTAACGACATCGACCAGCCGTATCCGAATGGCCGCCTCGTGCTGCTTCGCGAGCGCGAGCAGTCTATCGTCGGTCGTCGCAAAGGCGTCGGCGCCGGCGAGTTCCGCGCACGCCACATGGAACGCGTCGAAGTTGCGCAATCCCAGATTCACCAACTCTCTCTCTCGTGCGACGTGCGAGATCCTCGGCTCGAGCGTCGACTCGCGGCACAGCGGACAGCCAGTAGGCGACGCGGGCGGCTCGCCACGGGACTGGATTCTGAGCATTCTCGAGGTCCTGGGCTGCGCCATGAACGAAGGTCAGACGTTCTGGAGGTGCGGCCAGCAACTCGAGCACCGCATCCGCCTCGAGCCGGATGCGCGGTTGCGTCTGATCGTCGAACGGGCGCTTCAAGGCACAGATGTCGAGGTACACACGCACGGGTCCCATTATCGGCATGCCGCGCGTCGTGTGGCAATGGAAGGGGCCGCGGTGAGCGTCGCGGGGTGCTGGAAGAACGCGACGGTGATCGACGTCGAGGGCGACTACGCGCTGCAGATGGAGAACCCGGCGGGGCTCGCCGAGGCTCTCGTGGGATGGACAGGAGGATTTCGGGGGAGCCGCCATGAGGCGGCTCCCCGGTAACCCGTGCTCACGATACGAGGACCAGCGTGCGCGCACTCCGTCGCAGACCTCGCCGCGTGTGCTCGCCACGGCTCGCGAGCCGCCGCTCGCCGCGCGCCGCGACGCGCGCTGCCCAGCGCAACCCCGCACGCTGGCGACGAACGTGATGGCCATGGGCGGTCTCGAATCCGGGCGCTGTCATACGCTGTGCGGCGCTGGGCTCGACGCCATGCGCCAGCAACGCCTCCACGGCGGCACCGTAGTTGAACGGCCACCACCGGCGCACGTCTGCGACCCACAACCAGAGCACCCCCAGCAAACTGATCATCATTGCGCCCGCGACTTGCACCACCATCTGGTCGACCCGTGGCCGACGGCATCGCTGCTCTCCCGCTGATTCGGGTTAGGGGTTAACCGCGCTGTGACTTGGCGGGGTGCAGCGAGCAAGCGCCGTATCATCCCCCAAGAGAGCCCGATAAATGGCCGACAAATATAGCTAACTATGCTCGGCTCGGCGGCCGTCTTCACCAGTCGGGGCCATCTTGTCACGCGACGTGACAGTGGCCGGCAAGGTGTCTCGGCGGCTTGCCTGGCAGAGCGAACGGAGTCCGACATGTCGACAGCCCACGTCTCTCACGGCGCGAGCGCGCTCGCCGTGCTCGCCCTGTTGGTGCTGCCCGCTCTCGCCCAGGATGCCGCGCGCTCGGCGACGCCAGCGTCCATCAAGGTGGCCGCTCGCGTCACGGAGGTCGCGCGCGGCCTCGAGCATCCGTGGGCGCTGGCGTTCGTCCCGGACGGCCGGATCCTGGTCACCGAGCGGCCAGGACGACTGCGATTCGTCGACCGCGCCGGGAAGCTCTCGGCGCCGCTGGCCGGTATCCCAGAGGTGTACGCGAGTGGTCAGGGCGGGCTCCTCGACGTGGCGCTCAGCCCCAGCTTCGCGCAGGACCGGCTCGTCTACGTCTCGTTCTCCGAGCCGGGTGAGGGCGGCGCCGGGACTGCCGTCGCCCGCGGGCGGCTCGGCGAGCGCGGGCTCGAAGGGACGGAGGTGATCTGGCGCCAGCAGCCGAAGGTGAGCGGCGCGAACCACTGGGGGTCACGGCTCGTCTTCCGACCCGACGGCACGCTGTTCGTCACGACAGGTGATCGATTCGGCTATCGCGACAAGGCGCAGGATCTCTCGGTCACGCTCGGGAAGATCATTCGCATCAACGCGGACGGCTAGGTCCACCGCGACAACCCGTTCGTGGGCCGCGACGGCGTTCGTCCGGAGATCTGGTCGTACGGGCACCGCAACGTCCAGGCCGCGGCGCTCGATGCGCGCGGGCAGCTCTGGACGGTGGAGCACGGCGCGCGGGGTGGGGACGAGCTGAATGCTCCGCTGCCGGGCCGCAACTACGGCTGGCCGGTAATCACGTACGGGGTCGACTATTCGGGCGCGCGCATCGGCGTGGGCACGTCCCGGCCGGGCATGGAACAGCCGGTGTACTACTGGGATCCGGTGATCGCCCCATCGGGCGCGCTCTTCTACACCGGCGAGGCGTTTCCCGACTGGCGCGGTGACCTGTTCGTCGGCTCCCTGAACCCTGGCGCTCTGGTGCGGTTGACGATCGACCAGAGCCGGGTCGTCCGCGAGCAGCGCTACCTCGGCGATCTCGGGGCGCGCATCCGCGACGTGCGGCAGGGGCCAGACGGGTCGATCTACCTGCTCACGGACCACCCGAACGGTCGCCTCTTGCATCTGGAGCCGGCGGGTCGCTGAGGCGCGCAGCATGAGTGCACCGGGCCGAATGACCACAGGGAGGCAATCCCACGGGGGACAATGATGGCCAACCCGGCCGGCCCCGAGAGGAGGACGCGATGACGAGCCCGCGATCCCGGTGGGCAGCATTCCTGGCGACGGCGCTGAGCCTCGTCGCCGGCCCTGCCGCGGCGGAGAATGGCTACAGCTTCCTCGACGCGTCGCGCTCCGCGATCGACTATCGCGTCGCGCCGGCGGCGCCGCGCTCGCCGTGCGGAGATCTTCGAACGCTCTCCGCGGGTGAGATGACCATCGTCTCGGCGGAGAGCGTGGCCGTCTCGGGCGCGGTGCCGGCGTTCTGCCGCGTCCTCGGGGTGATCCAGCCGGAGATCCAGTTCGAGGTCGCGCTGCCGGCGGCATGGAACCGGCGCCTGTACATGCGGGGCAACGGCGGCTTCGCCGGCGAGGCGCTCGACGGTCCGCCGCGGCTCTCATTGCGCAACGCGGCCCTGGGGCACGGCTTCGTCGCGGTCCAGACCAACACGGGGCACGACGCGGGCGCCGAGCCGCTCGCCACCTTTGCCGGCCAGAGTCTCCAGAAGCGGATCGACTACGCCTTCCGCGCCGTGCACGTGACGGTGCAGGCGGCCAAGCGTCTCGCCAGCGCGTACTACGACCGCCCGGTGGCGTTCTCCTACTGGGACGGGTGCTCCACCGGCGGGCGTCAGGGTCTCATGTCGGCCCAGCGCTTCCCCGGAGACTTCGACGGCATCATCGCGGGGGCGCCGGTCCTGAACTTCGTCGACACCATGGTCTGGAACCTCTGGAACGCGAAGGCGCTCGCGGCGGCGCCGCTCTCGCTCGAGAAGATCGCGCTCGTCGCCGACGCGATCTATCGCCGGTGCGGCAACGCGGACGGGCTCGTGGACGATCCGCGGAAGTGCGACTTCGACCCGGCGCGCGACCTTCCCACGTGCGCGGCGGGTGCCGAGCGCGCGGGCTGCGTCACTCCCGGCCAGATCAGAGCACTCCAGGCGATCTACGGCGGCGTCGTGATCGGCGGCAAGCCGTATTTCCCGGGGGTGCCCCTGGGCGCCGAGAGGGCGGGCAAGCAGCCCCTCGGTGGTGGCGGGCCGTCGAGCGGCTGGGACCAGTGGCTCATCAACCCGTCCGGGAAGAGCCGGCAGGTCCTCTTTGCCGAGTCGTTCACACGTCACATGGCATTCCCCCGGCCGGATCCTGATTACGACTGGAGCACGTTCGACTTCGACAGGGACCCCGCCCGCATGAACGCCGTTCGCGCGCTCCTCGATGCGCGCGACGCCGATCTCTCCGAGTTCAGGGGGCGCGGCGGCAAGATCATCATGTACTTCGGCTGGGCGGACACCGCGCTGACGCCCTACATGGGCATCGATTACTACGAGCGGGTGGTCGCGACGATGGGGCCCCGGACCGGCGACTTCTTCCGGCTGTTCATGGTCCCGGGCATGTTTCACTGCCGCGGAGGCATCGGCCCCGATCGGTTCGACGCGCTCACGCCGCTGATCAACTGGGTCGAAGGCGGTCAGGCGCCCAGCAGGATCGTGGCGGACCAGGAGGAGGGGGGCGTCGTCGTCAGGACCCGTCCGCTGTGCCCCTATCCCCAGGTGGCGCGCTACACGGAGGCAGGGCTCCGCACCGACGCGACGAGCTTCGTCTGCCGTGACCCGTCCTGATCGAGGGAGAGGCTACTTGTCGGATCCGGTTCCCTGGCCGGCCAGGTATTTCCGCAGTCGATGCTCGCTCGAGGACACCGGCGGATACTTCGGGGGATTGCCCGGTGCGCTGCAGGTCGGCAGGCATGCGATCACCGCGTCGTAGTTCGGCTGGTGGAAGAAGGCGAACGACACGCGACGGTTTCCCGCGGACTGCTCCCTGGCGGGATTCACCACGCGGTGCATGGTCGACCGCCAGCGGTCATTGGTCCAGCGCTGCATGAGGTCGCCGAGGTTGCACACGAACGCGCCGGGCGGGGCCTCGACGTCGACCCATCGATCAAGGCCGCTGAGGACCTGCAGCCCTCCCGGAACATTTTCGGGCAGCAGCACGGTGAGAACGCCGTAGTCGGTGTGGGCACCCGCCCGGAGCTGGCCCGGTAGCGGCGGCGTCTTCTGCTCGGGGTAGTGATTCGCCCGCAGCGGGCTCACGTGCTTGTCGATCGACGGCCAGAAGTGATCCTCGGGCAGGTCGAGAGCCACCGCGAGCATGCGCATGACACTCAGGGTGACCGTCTCGAGCGCGCGGTAATACGCCGTCCACACCGCCTGGAGCTCCACCGGCCGCTCCGGCCAGAGGTTCGGGGCGAAGCTCGGGTACGCCGCCGGTCCGCGGAAGTACTCCGTGTCCGGGACGTCGCTGCGGCCGATGGCGAAGGTTTCCTTCAGGTCGGCGGTGGTCTGATCGCCGCGGCTGTAGGAGAGGTTCTCGCTGCCAATGCCGAGGTATCCGCGGCTCTGCTCCGGCTTCGGCTGCCGGACGCGGAGCTTCTCCTCCAGCGGCAGATCGAAGAACGCCTTCGTGACCTCGATCGTCTCGGACACCAGGCCGGCGGACACGCCGTGGCCCACGATGGTGAAGAACCCGATGTCGGTGCAGGCGTCCGCGATCTGCCGGGTCACGGCCCGCTTGCCCGCAGCCGTGCCCGCGAGAAACGGGGCGACATCGACGACGGGAACCACCCCGGCGCTTGCTCTTTCCGTCGCGCGCATGCTGTAATCCTCGACGATTGCTCGACCGATGTAAACGTATCGCATGACCAGCGGGCAAGGCCACACCCTCGACATCGACCTCGTGACGCATCGCTACGGCCCCGTCACCGCCGTCGCCGACGTGTCGCTGAGGGTGCGAGCGGGCGAGATCGTGGCGCTGCTCGGCCCCTCGGGCTGCGGCAAGACGACGCTGTTGCGGGTCGTGGCGGGGTTCGTTCGACAGAGCGCGGGGTCGGTGCGGATCGACGGCCAGGCCATCGACCACCTGCCCGCGAACCTTCGCAATGTCGGGATCGTCTTCCAGAGCTACGCGCTCTTCCCGCACATGACGGTGGCCCACAACATCGCCTACGGGCTCGAAGCCCGGGGCATCCCCCGCGCAGAGGTGCGGCGGACCGTCGACCAGTTCCTCGAGGTCGTGCGTCTCACCGACTTCCGTGACCGCCTGCCTCGCCAGCTCTCCGGCGGCCAGCAGCAGCGCGTGGCCGTCGCGCGGGCGCTCGCCGTCGAGCCCACCGTGCTGTTGCTCGACGAGCCGTTCAGCGCTCTCGACAAGGGCCTGCGCCTCGACATGCAGATCGAGGTCAAGCGGCTGCAGCGCCAGTTCGGCCTGACGGCCATCCTGGTCACGCACGATCAGGACGAGGCGATGAGCGTTGCGGACCGCATCGCCGTCATGCAGCACGGACGCGTCGAGCAGCTCGATACGCCGGTCAACGTGTACGACCACCCGGCGACGCTGTTCGTCAGCGGCTTCATCGGCACGACGAATCTCCTGCCGGGACGGGCGCTCGAGTCATCGAACGGCCGGACGCTCGTCGAGCTCGAGGCCGGAGCGCGCTTCGCCGTGCCGAGCGATGGCGCCTTCGCGGCGGGCGCGCCGGTGGTGCTCTCGGCCCGGCCGGAGCAACTGTGTCTTCACGCGGAGCCCGCGGCGGAGCGCTGGCGCGTGCAGCGCCGCCTCGCGGTGCCCCTGGGCCCCAACACGGTCCACGATCTCGCGACGCAGGACGGTGTCACGCTGAAGCTCGTCGAGCCGCGGCTCGGCGCACCGGTCGGCCTGACCGGAGAGGCCTGGTGCGCCCTGCGCCCGGACGCGCGCCCCGGGCTGTTCCACCTCCCGACCCGATCCGAAAAGGAGAAGTCATGACCCACGGACGATTCACCCGACGTGAGTTTCTCGCCACCGCAGCGGTAGCGTCCGGGACCCTGGCGCTCGGCCGATCCGCGCACGCCAAGGGCTCGGTCACCGCGGCCATGTACCCCGGAACCTGGGAAGAAGCCTTTCGCGCGCACGTGGTGCCCGCGCTCAAGAAGGCCCACGACGTCGATCTCGAGATGACCCCGCTCTTCGCGGTCGACCAGATCGCCAAGGCGCAAGCGTCGCGCGGCGCCCCACCGTTCGACGCGTTCGTGCTCGATCCGGGCCCACGCGTCACGGGCCTCGACCGCGGACTGTACGAGAAGTTCGACGCCAAACGGCTCGGGAATCTCGGCCGGCTGCCCGCAGGCATGGTCGACGAGTGGGGCGTCACCGTGGCGGCCCAGGTCGTGGGTATCGGCTACAACCCGAAGAAGCTTCCGCGGCCGAAGAGCTGGACCGATCTGCTGAAGGACCCCTGGGTCTCACGCCTCGGGATGACCGGCTTCCAGACCACCTACGGCACCGTGTCGATCATCGAGATCTCCAAGCAGTTCGGCGGCTCGGAGACGAACGTCGAGCCGTTCTTCGTCGAGATGAAGAAAGTCCTGTCCAAGGTCGCGACGATCGGCGCCCCCGCGTCGATGCCGGCCCTGTTCCAGCAGGGCCAGTGCGACATCACCTACACCAACACCCAGACCGTCGCGACCCTGCGCGGCCGCGACGTCGACATCGAGTTCGTGAAGCCCGAGAGCGGCGCGGTGGCGTTCTTCACGACCATGCACATCGCCAAGGGCTCCAGGGAGGTCGAGAACGCCTACAAGTACTTCGACACGGTGATCAGCGCGCCGGTGCAGGCAGCGTTGATGCAGCCGCCGAACAACTTCATCCCCGTCAACCGCGACGTGAAGCTGGCCCCCTACTTGCCGATGGCCTCGCTCGACGAGATGGCGAGGTTCGTGCGGCACGACTGGTCGAAGATCAACCCGCTGCGGGCGAGCTGGATCGAGCGCTTCAACAAGGAAGTCAGCAAGTGAGATTCCCCTGGGCCGAGTGGCAGCTCGTGCTGCCACTCGGCATGGCGTACGCCGCCTTCTTTCTCGTTCCGCTGGCCCTCCTGATCGCGGTCAGCGTCTTCGCCGACGAGAAGATCACCACGCTCGGCTTCGCGACGTGGCACAAGTTCCTGGGGGATCCGTTCACCTGGAAGGTGATCTTCGACACGGTGAAGCTCGGATGCCTCACGGTCGCGGCCACGACCCTCATCGCCTATCCCCTCGCGCTCGTGTACCTGGGCGCGGGCCCGCGCTGGCAACGGGTGATCCTCTTCGTCGTCATCTTGCCGTTGCTCACGTCGGTGGTGGTCCGGACGTTCGCCGGGATCGTGATCCTCGGCCGTGAGGGTGTGATCAACCAGACCATCCTGTGGCTCGGCCTCTCTCCGGCGCCGTTGCGTCTCTTGCAAACCGAGCACGGCCTGGTGATCGCGCTCACCCAGATCGAGATGCCGCTCCTGCTGCTACCGTTGCTGAGCGTGATGTCGCGCATGGATCCGAGCCTGCGCGATGCCTCGGCGGGGCTCGGCGCCTCGAAGTGGCGGACGCTCTTCCGCGTGACGCTGCCGCTCAGCCTGCCGGGCCTCGTCGCCGGCTGCATGCTGGTGTTCGCCAGCTCCACCACCGCGTTCATCTCGCAGTTCGTCATCGGAGGAAACCGCCTCGTCTACCTGCCGCTGCTCATCTGGCAGCAATCGCTGGTGGTCTACAACTGGCCCCTGGCGTCGGTGGCCGCCCTCACCCTCCTCGTCTCCGTCGGTCTCGGGGTGGCCGCCATCTCCGCCCTCGGCCGGCGCAGCCGCGCCTACGCGGTCTAGCGGATGGCCGCCCGCATCCGCGCCAGACGACGCCGGGCGAGCGACCTGTCCTACTCCGTCGTCATCGGCCTTCTCGCCGGGATCGGCCTGCTCATCCTGATCGGGCCCGTGGTGATCGTGCTCCTGACGTCGTTCACCCAGGGGCGCTCGATCAAGTTCCCGCCGGCCGGCCTGTCGCTCCAGTGGTACCAGCTCCTGTTCGACCCCGTGCGCTCGAGCCAGATCCACCGCGCCGCGCTCAACAGCCTCGAGGTCGCGGTGGTCGCGATGACGCTCTCGACCGTCCTCGCCACGCTCGCCTCGGTGGCGTTGGCCCGTCGGACCGGGAAGTGGGCGCGCGCGGTCGACACGTTCTTCATGTCGCCGATCATCCTTCCGATGCTCGCCTTCGGGCTGGCGGCCCTCATGTACTTCACGTTCATGGGCTTCCGTCCCTCGCTGGCGCTGATCATGGTCGGCCACATCGTCGTGGTGGCCCCGTTCGTCCTGCGCACGACCTCGGCGAGCATGTCGCAGCTCGATCCCGCGCTGCTCGAGAGTTCCGCCAGCCTCGGCGCCGGCTGGTTCTACACGTTCCGTCGCGTCACGCTGCCGGTCATCGCACCGGGGATCGCGGCCGGCGCGTTCCTCGCGTTCGTCGCGTCGCTCGACAACGTCCCGGTCTCGCTGTTTCTCGCCGGGCCGCGCAGTGACATGCTGCCCATCCGGATGTGGGGAATGATGGAGAGCATGCTGGATGTTCGCGTGGCCGCCGTGTCCGGAGTCCTGATCGCCACCGTGCTGGTTCTCATGCTCGTCATGGAACGGGTCGTCGGGCTGACGCGCCGGCTCCGTGACTGACGTCGGAGGGGGCCTCGACGGCCCCCTCCGATGCCTCCCCCAGGAAACGGCAGGATTGCGCCGGCAAAGCCGGCGCTCGAACGGAGGTTGATCATGGCAGGCAGCCCGCGGAATCGTGGCGGAGACCAGGCGACAGCTTACGACCGTGATCTCATCGGATACGGACCGAACCCGCCGGATCCCAGGTGGCCGAACGGCGCCCGGCTCGCCGTGAACTTCGTCATCAACTACGAGGAGGGATCGGAGCCGTCGGTGCAGGACGGCGAAGGCTACTCGGAGAATGGCCTCACCGAGTCGAGCGGGCAGAACCAAGGCGTCAAGGGCCGCGACCTCGCGGCCGAGACCATGTTCGAGTACGGCAGCCGCGTCGGGTTCTGGCGGTTGATGCGCCTGTTCCAGGAGCGCCAGCTTCCCCTGACCGTGTTCGGATGCGCGCTCGCCCTCGAGCGCAATCCGCCCGCGGCGGCGGCGATCCGCGAGGCCGGCTTCGACGTGTGCAGCCACGGCTGGCGATGGATCAAGCACTACCTGCTCTCGCGCAACGCGGAGCGCGAGCACATCACGAAGGCCATCGCATCGTTCAAGCAGACCATCGGCGAGCGGCCCCTCGGCTGGTACTGCCGCTACGGCCCGAGCGTCAACACGCGCGAGCTCCTCGTCGGCGAAGGTGGCTTCCTCTACGACTCCGACGCCTACAACGACGAGCTCCCCTACTGGGTGACGGTGAACGGCCGCGGCCACCTCGTCGTCCCCTACTCGCTGACGAACAACGACGGGAAGTACGCCGTCGTGACCGGGACGTCCGATCAGTGGTTCTCGTTCGTCAGGGACGCCTTCGACATGTTGCTCCGCGAAGGCGCGAGGCACCCGAAGATGATGTCCGTCGGCA
>WNFV01007641.1_pt1 | contig 12437 bp, 11 predicted proteins | sample 5400101 | NCBI WGS metagenome assembly WNFV01 (sample SAMN13153361, study PRJNA577476) | soil metagenome | isolation source: 115 cm soil or saprolite under grassland replicate 1 | place: USA:California | collected 2016-06-15
CATGCGATGAGCACATACTCGATCATGAAGATCGACCGGCTGAGGTATTCCAGCGCCAGCGCTTGCACGAACCGCTGGGGGCGCCGGTGGTAGAACTCGGTGATCTGCTCGTCCATTTGCGCCAGGCTGGCGCGCTTCGGCTCGAGGCGACGCGCCACGCGGTCGAGCAGCGGGACTCGGTGCAACAGGTCCAGCAGCCGCTCGAGCCCTCCGTGCCGGTGGCCCGTCAGGAGTAGCCACACCAGCGCAGCCAGGACGACGAAGGCGAGCGCCAGGCTCGCGAGCATCGCCGGGTAGGGTGGCAGCAGCAGGGCCCCCAGCACCACGGCCGTGATGAAGCTGAGCAGCATGCCGAGCGTGTGGAGCATCTGGTAGATCACGACAGAGCCCGCTGCACGGCGCAGCCCCAGCCACGGCGCGACCGCGGCGATCTTGAACGGCTCGCCGCCCACGTTGACCATCGGCGTCATGAAGTTGAGCGAGAAGCCCGCGACGGTGATCGCGTACGCGCGCCAGAAGGGGGGCCGGCTCGGCTCGTCCGCCATGATCAGCCACCACGCGGCGGCGTTGCACAGGTACACCAGCCCGTACAGCAGGAGGATCGGCACGAACAACCACCCCGTGTCCGCCGCGTCGGCGAGGAGCGTCCTCACGCCGATGCGCGTCACCAAATACGCGAACACCGCGCAGCCGGCGACGAACAGCCCCAGCCGGAGCCTGCGGCTCACGCGTCGTCCGGGAGCGGGACCCGGCAGCCGGAGCGGGCTGCCTCATAGGCGTGTTCCACCACCGACGCCACCCGGCGGATGTCGTCCAGGTGCGGCTCGGCGGCGGCGCCCGCATCCGCGCGATCGAGGGCGGCCACGAACGACTCGAACAGGCCGGCGAACCAGCGGTGGTACGCCGACTTCTCGAGCTCGGCGGAGCAGTCGTGGCGTTCCACCGCCCCGCCGCGCTCGAGCCGCAGCTCCCCGCCCGCCCACTCGATCGTGCCGTCGTCCCCGATGAAGCGGATGCGGTTGTCGCGCGCGCGTGCCGCCCAGGTGAAGAACATCGTGGCGAGGCGGTTCGGGTATTCGAAGTGGAGCGACGCCGTGTCCTCCACCTCGTACTCCCGGTGGCGCAGCCGGCCGGTCCAGGCGCTCACCGCGGCGGGCGGCCCCGCCACGTCGAGCAGCTGGTAGACGAGGTGCGTCCCGTGATCGAGCAGCACGCCGCCCCGCCCCGCGGCGCTCGTGGCACGCCACGGCGTATCCCCGGCCTCGCGGCCGGGGTCAGCCGAGAGCCGGTAGACCGAGAACTCGGCGAGGTGCCAGCGCCCGATGGCGCCGGACCGCAGCCACTCCTTTACCCGCACCCACACCGGGTTGTAGCGGTATTGGTGGCAGGGGACGACCAGCCGGCCGTTCGCGCGCGCCGCGGCGGCGATGCGGTCGGCCTCGGCCCGCGTGAGCGCGACCGGCTTCTCACACACCACGTGGTAGCCCTGCTCGAGCCCCCACAGCGTGAGCTCGAGATGCGACGCCGTCGGCGTGCACACGTCGATGAAGTCGATGGGGCCGAGGTCGTGGAGCTGCCGGCGGCTGCGGAGCAGCGGGATCCCGTCCACCGGCGGCGCGTCGGGCGCGCTGTCCACGACGGCGACGACATCGACGCGCGCCCGCACCGCGGGGGCGGTGCGCAGCGCGGGCAGGTGCGACTGGCGCGCGATGCCGCCCGCCCCGATGACGGCGCCGCGGTACCGCCGCACCTCAGGTGACGCGGGCGTAGGCATCGCGCTCGGTGGTGAGCATGCCGCCGAGCGCCGTGGCGTTCCACTCGTGGATCCACAGCAGCACGAGGAGCAGCAGGCTCATCCAGACCGCCTCGGCCCACAGGAACGCGGCGATGTGCCCGGCGACCCCGGCGGCACCGAGCAGCACGAAGCGGATGTTCTGCCCGAGCCACGTGCACAGCGGGAGCACCACCGCCTGCCGCGCGCGGTACTCGGCGCGGAACGCTTCGGAGACGCTCGTCTGCCGCAGCAGCCGGATCAGCTTGACCGAGCGCGGAAACAGATGCGACTGGCGCAGCACGTAATCGCGGTACACGCGGGCCCCGAAGCGCTCGAGCAGCGAGCCGCCGGCAGCGCCCGCCAAGTCTTCCGGGAGATCCAGCTCGCCCCCGTTGCCCACGCCGATGTAGAGAAACGCGTTGCGCACGAAATCCACGGCGGCGCTCTGATACGTGTGCGCCAGTCCCGCGGCCGCCACCAGCAGGGCGCCCGGCCACCAACCCGCGTGGATCAGACGGTAGATCAAGTGAAAGTAGAGGTTGACGAACCGCAGGTTGTCGCTGATGCCGTCGAGCGCGCGCCCGAACCGGGTGGACGTGCCGCGCAGCCGAGCCAGTTGCCCGTCGGCTGAGTCGAAGATGTCCGACACGATGAACAGTGCGAACCCGATGAGGTTGGTCCAGTGGTCGGTGTAGGCGAACAGGTGCCCCGCGACCAGCCCTATCAAGAGCGACCAGAGGGTCACCTGGTCCGCCGAGATCCCGGTCGGCAGGAGCGCCCGCGCGATGCGGATGCCGATGGGCCGGAAGAAGTGGAGGTCGGCCCACTCCTCCACCGCCTGCCCCTTATGCGACAAGTCGTTCTGCGGCTTCACCGAGCACGTCCTTCAGCGTGGCGAGGGCGCTCATCGCCTGGTCTTCTTCGATGACGAGCGGCGGATTGATGCGGACCTCGGGATTGTAGATCATCGCGAGCACGCCGCGCGACAGCAGCGTGTCGAAGATCCAGCGGGTCGTCTTCTTGTCGAGCAGCGTACGCGTGCCGGGGACGACGAGATCCATCCCGATCAGGAGACCCCGGCCGCGCACGTCGGACACGATCGGCAGCTCCGCCTCCCAGCGTTTCATCTCGGCGAGCATCCGGTCGCCGAGCCGCCGCGCGTGCTCGACCAGGTTGTCCTCCACGATCGTCTCGAGCGTGACGCGAGCCGCGGCCGCCGCGAGCGGGTTTCCCCCGTAGCTCGAGGAGCTGCCGCTCGGGTTGGCCCACGGCTTGGAGAAGGCGATCTCCTCGCGCGCGATCACGCCGCTCATGGGGAACCCCCCGCCGAAGCCCTTCCCCACCGTGAGGATGTCCGGCAGCACGCCCTCGTGCTCGATCGCGAACATCTTCCCGGTGCGCCCGAAGCCCGTGATCATCTCGTCGCAGATCAGCAGCGCACCCAGCTCGTCGGCGAGCTTCCGGAGCACCCGCAGGTAGCCCGGCGGCGGCACCACGTTGCCGGCGGTGCCCTGGATCGGCTCCACGATGATCGCGGCCACGTCCCTGGTGGTCTCGAGCTCGATCTTCTGCCGCAGAAACTCGACGCAGTGCCACTCGCACGACGGGAAGGTCTTGTCGAACGCACAGCGCGCGCACGCGGCGTAGGGTGACAGGTACGCGCCCGGCAGCAGCGGTCCGAGGGCGTGCTTGAAGCTCGAGCCGAGCAGCGGGAGCACGCCGCCGGTCTTGCCGTGGAACCCGCCCCAGAACCCGATCACCTCCGTGTGCCCGGTGCGCGACTTGGCGAGCCGCAGCGCCGCCTCCACCGCTTCGGCACCGCTCGAATAGAACTGCGTGCGGTTCAGGTCGCCGGGCGTCACCTCCGCGATCAGCCGTACCAGCGCCGCCCGGTGCTCCGACGTGAAGCTCCCCACGTGCACGCGGGCCACCTGCCGCTGCATCGCCGCCACGTACTTGGGGTGCGCGTAGCCGAGGCTCGCTACCCCGACCCCGGCGAGGAGGTCGATGTAGCAGTTCCCGTCCACGTCGTACAACACCGCCCCCTCGCCCCGGTCGATCGCGAGCTGGCTGAAGAGCGCCACGCTCTGCGTGCCCGGCGCGAGATAGCGCGCCTCGGCGTCGAACAGGGCTTTCGACGTCGGGCCCGGGACCTGAACCCTGTGCAGGGTGTGCGTCACGCGTGTTTCCGGCGGACGCAGCGATGCGTGATGTAGTCGGCGATCGCCTGCGCGGCCTCCTCGCGGAATGGCGCGAAGCTTGGCCAGTCGTTGATGTCGATCAGCACGGGGCGGTCGGGCTCCGGAAACGCGACGTCCCCCCCGAACACCTCGAGCCCGAGAAGCGACGCCGCCTCGAACACGAGCGCCCGGAGCCGCGTTTCATCCACCTCGGGCCGCGCGCCAGCGAACCCGGCGTCCGCGCCGTACCAGCGGAAGAAGCGGCCGTCGGTCACCCCGTAGAACTTCACCACCGGCCCGGGGATGTGCTCCTGTAGCGCGACCCACCGAATGCCGCGCGCCCGGAACGCATGCAGCGTGGACGCCAGCCGCCCGAGCGGCGCCGCGACCACGTCCTCGGACCGCTCGGCGTGCACGTCGCCGCGCTTGACCCACACGTCCTGATGATGGGGGCTCAGATCCGCGAGCTGCGGAGGGGGCGGCAGCGGCGCCGCCGTGGCGAGAATCAGCGTGCGCGGGAAGGGCAGCGTGCTCTCACCGAGCCGCTTCACCAGCCGGTAGCGGTGACAGGTGAGCGCGCTCGAGGGCCGGTTCACCACGACCGCGCCGTCGGACTCGAGCGGCATGAGCTGCTCGGCGGCGAGCGAGCCCTGGCACATGTTGAGATACAGCTCGGCGGCCGGGAGCAGCCCCCGCTCCACCTCCAGCTCGGTCGTCTTCGTGACCCACCACCCCTGCCGCTCGAGCCGGGACACCGTGGCGTCCAAAATGGCAGTGTCGTTCACGCGATGCTGGAGCGGCGAATACGACGGGCTGCGGTAGATCGCGACCAGGTGCGACACGTCTTAGCCCTCACGTGCGGCGAGCCACGCGTTTGCGGTCTGGAGATCCGATGGTCGATCGATGTCGATGATGCGCGGCACTTCCACCGCCCCGACTTGTCGCCCTGCCGCGACCAGCGACTTCAGGAAGCCGCGCATCCTGTGCACGCCGCGGCCGGCGGCATCCGCGGCAGCGCGGCGGGCCTCAGCGCTCAGGCCGTACACCCCGCCGGTGACGCAGGGGGGCTGGGAGGGCTCGTCGGTCAACGCCCGAACGTCGCCTCCTCCCTCCCCCTGCCGCGTCACGTACACAGGAGACTCGTCGTCCACGTACGGCGTCACAACCAACACGGCGTCCGCACCCCGCTCGAGTCGCACTTCCGTTTCCCGGTAGGCCGCCCGCCAGTCCTCCTGCCGCATCACGGTATCCACCATGCTGCAGAACACGGGCCCCGGCGGGACCGCCGCGAGCCCCTCGACCAGGGTGTGGAGGGAGGAAGGGGTGCGGCACTCGATCACTGTGAGGGGGGGGCCGAACCGAGCTCCGACAAGCAAACGCCGCACGGCCGGGAAATCCGCACGAACCGCACAGGTGAGGGTGCGGCACCCGAGCTCGGCGAGGGTCTCGAGCAGCCGCAGGATCAGGGGCCGCCCGGCGACCTCCACGAGCGGTTTGGGAACGGCAACGCCGCCGGCGGCGAGGCGCGATCCCTCACCCCCGGCGAGGATGAGCCCGTGCACGCTACCCGAGCACCTTTTCGATCTCGGGGAACCGTTCGATGCGAGCGGTGGGAGCGGGTCCTCCGGCGGGCAGCGCCCGGTCCGGGGGCGCCAGCAAGCAGGTGCGCATCCCCAGCGCGGCGGCCGGGCGGATGTCCGCCTCGAAGTTGTCGCCCACCATCCAGGCGCCCCCCCCTCCCCGATCCGCCGGCGCCCGGAGCGCTGACAGCGCGTGCTCGAAGATGCGGGGGTCCGGTTTGGCCCAGCCGACCACCCCCGAGTCGCTGACCGCTCCGAAGAATCTCGCGATGCCGAGCTCCTCCAAACAAGGCTCCAAATTGCCGGTGAAGTTCGAGACGATGCCGAGCCGGTAGCGGTGGGCGAGGCGTTCCAGAACGGGCAGGTTGCGCTGCGCGATGCGGACCGCTGCAGCATGCAACGACCCGGCGAGGGCGGCAGCGTCCACGCGGTCGCCGTCGGGGAGGAGCCCGGCGAGCAGCCCGGCCTGCGCGTCGATGGCGGCCCGGAAGCCGAGGCTGCGGATACCTGGGAGGCGGGCGAGCGCCTGGTCGGACATCTTGAACAGCGGGTCGAAGGCCGCGAAGGCGAGCGCGCCTCCGGCCGCGCGGTAGGCGGCGTGGAACCGGGGGCTCCAGTGCACGCCGTCGGCGTCGAGGGTGCCGCCGAAGTCGAACAGGACGACGTCGGCCGGCTTAGTGGCGGTCGTGGCCCGCGTGCCCGTGCGCCCCCATCGGCATCTGCATCGGCATCGCCTGGCCCGCCATGTGCATCCCGTGCCCGCCTTCGAGCCGCATGTAGTGCCGGTAGTCCTGCTGATAGAGGGAGTCACCCGGATCGGCGCCCGGCCAGTCGATGCCGCGGTCGGGCACGAACAGCCCGCCTACCACGCCCATCCCGCCGTCGGGGATCGGCTGGCCGGTGGGATTGTCGTAGTACACGGTGACCCGGTACCTGTGCGCCGGCACCACGTGCACTCCGATCCGGGTCCAGCCGTACAACATGCTGACGGGCACGGACGCGATGTGCCCGGTCGAATCGGCGACCGGCGCGGCGCGGTAGATGACGTGGCCCGTGGTCGCGTCCACGAACTCGATCAACCGCCCGTAGTCGTGCATGTGCCCGCCGAGCCCCACGACCTTCCCCGGCACGGCGGGGCTGCCCTCGTAGGAGCGCGAGGAGCGTCCTGGGGGCAGCACGAACGACTTGTCGCCCACGGGAAAGGCGACGTCCATTTGCCACGGCGACGCGCGAAACAGCGGCCAGGGCCGCCCCATGGACGTGAAGTCCATCAGGAGCCGGACCCGCGCCTGCCGGTAGGTCGTTGGCGTCAGGTTCTCCACCATCGCGCTCGCGACGACGTGCTCGCCGCGCTTCAGCGGCAGGCCGAAGAGCAGCCACGGCAGCCGGATCGCGCCCGTCTCCCGGCCCGCGGCGAGGATGCGGCGCGAGATCGGAAGAAACAGCTCGCGGTGGTCGGGGTCGATCAGGTTGAAATGATGGATGAGCTCGTCGGGCAGCGGCTGCCCGGCGCTGTCCACCACCACGACGCGGAATCCGTGGATGTATCCCGTCTCCGGGATCTCCAGTGTCGCGACCGGCGGCTGCCCGATGGCGTGGTGCGGCGTGTTGGCCGGCAGGTCCACCGGGGCGAGATCGATCACGAGGCGGTCGTGCTGGGCGTCGATGAAGATCCGGGCGCCCGGGTCCTCGCCCCCTGTCCCCCTCTCCGCGTGGCGGAGAGGGGGAACGATGTCCAAGCTTCGTTCCCCCTCTCCAAAAGGAGAGGGGGTCAGGGGGTGAGGCCAGGCGGCGCCGAGCGTCAGGAACAGCCCGAGCGCGCCGAAGAGGGACGGTTTCACAGCGGGGTATTGTAACCGGGCCCCGCGGACGGAAACAAGGCGTGCGCGACTGGGAGTGCCGGGTCACGTCGTCAGGATGAACCAGTCCATGCTCACGCCCACAACCCAATGCAGCAGCGCGACGTACCAGATGGAGCCGACCTTCAGATCCACCGCCCCGAACACGAGGCCGGCCGGTGCGGCGGCAAGGGTCTCGTTCACCGCGCGCCCGAAGTGCGCGGTGACCGACAGCGCGGTCTGCACGAGGTTCGCCGGGGCCGCGCCCATCCGCGGCCCCAACCCGAACAGGAGCACCCCGCGGAACAGCACCTCCCACGAGCCGAAGTACAGGAACTGGAGCGCGGCATAGCGGGCGAAGGTGTACGGCGCCGCGGAGAGCGCCGGGTCGAGCGGATACACCGCGCGGATCGCGGGTGACAGGGCCGCGATGCGCCCGGCGGCGACCGCGAGCGGGAGCCCCACCACGAGCCACGCCAGCCCCGCTCGCCAGCGGCCGAGCCCGAGCCCCAGCTCGGCGAGCGAGCGCCCGGTGAGCCACCGCGCCGCGAGCACCGGGATCACGGCCAGGAGCAGCGCCGCGGCGACGAAGTGCCGCGGCGGCGCGAGCGCGGCGCCGGTGAGGGCGAACCAGCCGCGCGCGGGTGAGAACACCCCGATGGTGTCGGCGCGCGCCACGTAGTAGAAGCATACCAGCGCCAGCGTCGCCACCGCGAGCAGCGCCTCGGGGGACCTCACCCCCTGACCCCCTCTCCGCCATGCAGAGAGGGGGAACGGAGGCTGTCGAACGGGCGGCGTCACGCGGCGAGCGGCCATGGCCTGGTCCCCCCCTCCCTGAGCCAGGCGACGGTTTCTGCCACGCCCGCCCGTGCCGGCCGCGGCTCGTAGCCGAGCTCGCGGCGCGCGGGCTCGATGTCGGCGGGCCGGTCCTCGAGGAACACCCGCACCCAGCCGGGTGTGATCGGCGCGACCCCGCCGAGCCGCCCCCACAGCAGGCCGACGTAGCCGGCAGCGAGCGCCGCCGCCCGAGGCAGCGCGATCACGCGGTGCCGCGCGCCCGAGACCTCGCCGACGAGGTCGAGGAAGGCACGGAACGACAGGTTGTCGCCACCGAGCACGTAGTGCGCGCTCCCCCCCGGGCGCCCGGCGCGGGCGGCGGCGCGGATCCCCGCCGCGACGTCGGCCGCGTGCACGTAGCTGCCGAGCACGTCCCCGTCGTCGAGACGCACGCGGAACCGGCCGCCCAAATAGAGCGCGATCACGCGCGTCAGCGCGTTGGCGTCGTTGCAGGGCCCCGGGCCGTATACGCGCGCCGGGTGGACGATCACGGCGTGCCGCCCCGCCGCCGCGTACGACTCGACCAGGCGGTCACCCGCGCGCTTCGACTCCTCGTACGGCGTCGGTCCCTGCCAGGGGCCGCACACCGGCGCGGGACGGCGCGGCGGCAGCGCCAGGATCGTAGAGACGTGCACCAGCCGCTCGACGCCGCTCCGGAAGGCGGCCGCGAGCAACCGCTCCACCGCGAGGACGTTGACCGCGTGGAACTCGGTCGGGTCGCGTGACCAGGCGCGGGCGCACGCCGCCAGGTGCAGCACCGTGTCGGCGCCCTGCACCGCCGCCGCCAGCGCGGCCCCGTCCCGCACGTCCCCCCGCGCCACCTCGACGCGGGGCCGCACCTCCGCGGGCAGCAGCTCCGGACGGCGCACCAGCACGCGGGTGCGCGCTCCCGCGGCCACGAGCTGGCGCACCAGGTAGCTGCCGATGAATCCGGTGGCGCCCGTGACGAGGGTCAGCCCGCTCATGTTCGCTCCGCGACGGGCAGGACCGGGGCCGGAATCGCGCGCTTCCCCCGCCCCTCGGTGAGCCAGCGCGCCGCCGCCGGCGCGACGGCGATCTGCAGCGCCAGCCCCCAGGCGAGCCCCGCGAGCGCGTCGATGGGATAGTGGTTCTGCGTGTACACCGTCGAGACGAGGACGCCGATCGCCTCGATCCACAGGAGCCCCGAGATCCAGCGCGGGAACCAGCGCGACCCGGCGTAGGCGATCGTGATCGCCCCCGCCACGTGCGAGCTCGGGAACGCGCATCCGGGCGAGTCCCCCGCGCCCAGCGTGGTGCGCACCAGCTGATAAAAGAAGCCGTGCGTCAGCGCGCCCGAATAACGGGGCAACGTCAGCCCCGGCCCGTACACCGGGTAGAGGATGAACACCACGAAGCACGTGAGGTACGTGAGCATCATGCGGAACACCATGTCCCGCAGGGCCTCCGTGCGGCCGAGCAGCACGAGCGCGAGCGGCGGGAGGCCGATCAGCAGGTAGTAGGCCCAGTAGGAGAAATGCATCGGCTCGCTGAGCCACGCATACGGCATCCGCGGCATCCACAGCAGGTTGACGTGCGTCCCGTGGATCCCGAACAGGGCGAGGTCGAGCGCCGCGATCTGCGGGTCGAACGTGGGGGGAATCCGCAGTTGGAGCAGCAGATCGAGCTCGGGCCAGAAGGCGGCGAGCCAGACGAGCGGGTACAGGTCCCGCAGCGTGCGAGCCGGCTGCGACAGCGTCGTGGGCGCCCGCCCGAGGAGCGCGGGCAGCGTCAGCGCCGCGAGGTGGGCGAGCAGCAGCCATCCGGCGTAGGGCGCGCGCCCGATGTACGCTGCCCAGAACCCGGCGAAGATCGCATTGTAGATCGCGAGCAGGCGATCGACCGGGAACACCCGCCGCGTCAGATCCATCGCGCCTCCCGGTACCACGCCGCCGTCTCGTCGACGCCGCGCCCGACCGGGTACTGCGGCGCGAAGCCGAGCTCCGCCGTGGCGCGCGACGGATCGCACACCCAGCGCTCCTGCACCAGCTCGCGGAGGCGCTCCCGGTTGAGAATCGCCGCCGTGCCGCGGAGGCGCGCCCATCCCTCGGCCGCCGCAGCGATGGCCCAGGCGACGGGCGGCGGCACGCTGATCAGCACGGGCTCGCGCGCGAGCGCCCGGCCCACCGCCTGCGCGAACTCCATCCAGGTGACGGGATCCGGATGCGCGATGCAGAACGTGCGATGCACCGCCCGATCCGAGTCCGCGGCGCGGAGCAGCGCCTGCACCACGTCCTTCACGTAGACCAGGCTCACCTGGCGGCGCCACGAGCCGACCGTGAGCGCCAGGCCGCGCCGCACCAGGCGGAACAGCTTCAGGACGCCCCGCTCCCGCGGCCCGTACACGGAGGTCGGCCGGATGATGGTCGCGGGGACGCGATCGGCGAACGCGTGCGCCACCATCTCCGCCAGCAGCTTCGAGTGTCCGTAGTGGGAGATCGGGTACGGCACGCTGTCCGGCGACAGGGTGTCGCCGTTGCGGCAGGGCCCGAGCGCGGCGAGCGACGACATCAGAATCACGCGCGGGGCGCGGCCGTTGTGGCGGGCCGCCGCCTGGAACACGCGGGCCGTGCCTTCGGTGTTGACCGCGTAGTAGTCGCCGGGCGCGCGCGCCTCGGTGAGGCCGCCCAGGTGGAACACCACGTCGGCGCCGGCGAACGCCGCGGCGAGCGCTGGCACCTCGCCGAGCCCGGACTCGCAGTAGGTCACCGCCAGCCCCTCGAGCCAGCGCCGCGACGCGCCGGGCCGCTCCACGCAGACCACCGCGTCGCCGCGCGCGACGAGCGCCTCGATCAGATGGCTTCCGATGAATCCCGCTCCGCCGGTGACGACCGCACGCATGCCGACCTCCGTGACGCTCTCGGGTGCGCGGGAAAGCTCGCGCGGGGAGGTCAAGCGGCGGTCAAGGCAGGGAGAGCCGCAGCGCGCGCCCGCGTCACGGCTTGCCCCCCTCCGTGGCGTGAGCCGCCGAGAGCGCCGCCGCGGGGCCGAAGCGCGCGATGGCCGCCACGACGGCGTCCGGCCGCTCTTCATAGACGAAGTGCCCCGCCCCCGGAACCGTGTCCACCGTGAACGCGCGCAACGATCCCGCCAAGAGCGCCAGCTCCGCGGGCCGTGGCCCACCGTCATGGGGGGCGCTGCCCACGAGCAGCGCGACCGGGCACGTGATCTCCGCCAGGTGCGGCCGCAGCGGCTCACGCTCGCGCGCCTGCGCCATGGCGAGAAAGGCCTTGAGGGTCCCGTCGAGATCGCGCGCCGCGCCCCCGGTATAGCCGGCCACCACGGAATCGCTGACCCACGACGTATCCCCGGAGGCGGCGATCAGGTTCCTGTGGATCTTCTTGCGGATCAGGCGCACGCCGCCGAACAGCTTGATCCACGGCGCGAGCTGCATCGCGCGGCGCAGGCCGGGGGTCGCGGCGGCTTCGACCGGTCCGCCCTCGAGCGAGACGACCCCCAGTACGAGATCGCCCCGCCGGTAGGCGAGCCGGTACGCGATGGACGCGCCGGTCGAGTGCGCGACCACAATGGCCCGCGTCACGCCGAGCGCGTCGAGCGCCGCGGCGACGCGATCGGCCTGAGCGGTGAGCGAGTAGTCGGCCCGCTCGGGCCGCCCCGAGCCGCCGACGCCCAGCGGCTCGACGACGATGGCGCGGAAACCCGCGGCGGTGAGCAGCGGGACCACGTTGCGGTACGCGAACGCCGATCCGAAAAGGCCGGGGATGAGCACGACCGGGACGGCTTCCCCGGCGCCCGCCACGGTGACCTGGAGCGATTCGGCGCGCGCCAGCACGAGCGGAAAGGCGTGCACGCTGTCGGCGAGCGCCATCAAGGCAAGCAGCCACATGAGTCCTCCGGCCGGGCATGGTGCCACCGGCAGGTCAAGGAGCGGTCAAGCCCCCCCGCCGCAGGCGCCGCCAACCGAGGCCGATCCCCACGATCGCGATACTGGCGACCAGCAGGACGGGCGTGGGGACGTGCAGCAGCCCCCCGCAGGCGGCGATCAGGAGCAGGCGCGGAAAGCGCCCCACCGCCACGGCTCCGAGGAACTGCGGGAGGGGATACTTGCCGAGGGGCGCGAGCACGCGCACGGCGCTGTCGGGGATCGGCGAGAAGATCACGATTGCCGTCGTCCAGAACGGCGCCCGCAGGAACGCCCCGATGCTCCAGCGCACGCCCCGCCGCTGCGTCAGCGGCGCGAGCTTCGGCA
>WNFV01011917.1_pt1 | contig 12436 bp, 11 predicted proteins | sample 5400101 | NCBI WGS metagenome assembly WNFV01 (sample SAMN13153361, study PRJNA577476) | soil metagenome | isolation source: 115 cm soil or saprolite under grassland replicate 1 | place: USA:California | collected 2016-06-15
TGTCATCGTGACGGATCAAGTCAAGGCCATCCTGGATACGAGCGTGCTCATCGACCCGCCGATCCGGCCGCTTCGTGGTGACGTAGCCATCAGCTCCGTGAGCTTGGCCGAGTTGCACCTCGGTGTCCTGATCGCGAAGAACGCCGAGCAGCGCGCCCTCAGACTCCGGCGTCTGGCCGGCATCGAGCGTGCGTTCGAGCCGCTTCCGGTGGACGACACTGTGGCGCGCGCCTACGGACGGCTTGCCGCGGCCCTCGTCGACGCGGGACGAAAGCCACGCCCACGGGCCATGGATCTCCTGATCGCTGCGACCGCCCACGTACACAGAGCACGGTTGTACACCCGCAACGCCAAGGATCTGGACGGTCTCGAAGACCTCGTCGACATCGCAGCCCTCTGACCAAACGCGGCGAGGTAGTGTCGCCGGCGTGACGAGCGAGGAGAGCGCGCTGCGAGCGGCTGCCGAGTACTGGTTGGCCGAGGATCCCGATCCGGACACGCGGGCGGAGCTGCGGGCGCTGCTCGACGCGGGCGACGAAGCGGGGACAGCGGACCGGTTCGGCGCGAAGCTGGAGTTCGGCACGGCCGGGCTGCGCGGCGCGATCGGGGCCGGGCCGAACCGGATGAACCGGGTCGTGGTGATCCGCGCCGCGGCCGGCCTGTGCGCGTACCTGAAGGCGAACGGCCTGACAACCGGCCCGGTGGTGATCGGGTACGACGCGCGGCACAAGTCGGACGTGTTCGCCCGCGACACCGCCGCGGTGGTGCGCGGTGCCGGGCTGGACGCCGTCCTGATCGACGAGCCGACGCCGACACCGGTGGTCGCGTTCGCGATCCGGCACCTGGGCGCGGTCGCGGGCGTGGTGGTGACGGCGTCGCACAACCCGCCGCAGGACAACGGGTACAAGGTGTACCTCGGCGACGGGTCGCAGATCGTGCCGCCGGCCGACGCGGAGATCGCGGCCGCGATCGACGCGGTCGGCCCGCTGGCGGACGTGCCGCGCGGGGACGACTGGACCGTTGCCGGCAGCAACATCGTCGAGGCCTACCTGGACCGGATCGCGACGCTGGTCCCTCCCGGCGCGCCGCGCCAGCTGGACGTGGTCTATACCCCGTTGCACGGCGTCGGCCGGGACCTGGTGCTGGCCGCGGTCGAGCGGGCCGGGTTCGCCGCACCGCGGGTGGTCGCGTCCCAGGCTGAGCCGGACCCGGACTTCCCGACGGTGGCGTTCCCGAACCCGGAGGAGCCGGGCGCGATCGACGCGGCCCTGGAGCTCGCGCGGGCCGAGCAGCCGGACCTCGTCGTCGCCAACGACCCGGACGCGGACCGCTGCGCGGTGGCGGTCGCGGACCCGGCCGCCGAGGGCGGCTGGCGGATGCTGCGCGGTGACGAGCTCGGCGGGCTGCTGGGCGAGTTCCTGCTGTCCGCGGGGCCGTCCGGCGTGGCCGCGTGCTCGATCGTGTCGTCCACGCTGCTGAGCAGGATCGCGGCGTCGTACGGCATCGGCTACACCGAGACGCTGACCGGCTTCAAGTGGATCGGCCGGGTGCCGGACCTCGTGTACGGCTACGAGGAGGCGCTCGGCTACTGCGTCGATCCGCAGGCGGTGAAGGACAAGGACGGCGTCTCCACGCTGGTCCGCGTGCTCCAGCTCGCCGCCGCGGCGAAGGCCGCCGGGCGTACCCTGCTCGACCTGCTCGACGACCTGGCCCGCAAGCACGGTCTGCACGCCACCGACCAGCTCTCGGTGCGCGTCGACGACGTGAGCCTGATCGCGGCAGCCATGGACCGGCTCCGCGCGACACCGCCGGCCGCGATCGGCCGCCACAAGGTCGAGTACGTCGACGACCTCAGTGAAGGCACCGGCGGCCTCCCCCCGACCGAGGGCCTGCGCTACCGCCTCGCCGACGGCGCCCGCGTCGTCGTACGCCCCTCCGGCACCGAGCCCAAGCTCAAGTGCTACCTCGAGGTCGTTGTCCCCTTGTCCGGCGACAGCACCCGCGACATCGCCGACGCCCGGGCGACCGCGTCCGCCGAGCTCGCCGACATGAAGCAGTCCTTGTCGGACGCGCTCGGCCTCGCGTGACGCGAATCAGGCTGAGAAGGGGTTGAGGATCCGGACGCCCGTTGGCGCGAAGTCCTTCGTGTTCCGCGTCACCACCGTCAGATCGCGAACCAGCGCGGTCGCGGCGATCAGGCTGTCGACGATCGGTGCCGATCGCCGAACACTCCGGCCGCCCCACACCTGCGCCACGTCGATGGTGACGGGGACGATCCGGTCCCCGAGCTGCTTGATCACGTCGTACAGCCACGTCTCGATCGCCTTTGCCTGTGCAGAGTCCCCTCGCTCGCGTAGCTGGTCGGCACCTCTGCGCGCCTCACCGATACTCAACACGCTCAGGTAGATGTCACCGGAAGCCGTGCCCCGGACCCACGCATCAACCCCTTTGTCGCGGACCCGCTTGCGCAGCTCGGACAGCACGTCAGTGTCGATCAGAAAGCTCACGAGTCCGCGTCCCAGTCGAACTCTCTTGGTGCGGCAAGTTTCCGTTCGGCGACGACCTCCTCCATGATCGCGGCGAACTCGTCGCTGTAAGGCGGGCCCGTCAAGAGACTCTTGATGTCCCGCTCCGGCCCTGCCATTCGCCGGTACTCGTCGATGTGCACCACGACGGCGATCTCCTTCCCGTGTCTGGTGATGACCTGCGGGCCGTTGCTCTCGACCGCGCGCAGGACCTCGCTGAACCGCTGCTTCGCCTCTTGCACCTGCCAGCTCACCGGGCACCTCCGCCAGAGCGATTCTGTCCAGACTGGACAGATTCTACCGGTGAGAAGCGCTGAACAGGGAGAGTACGAGGGTGGGCACCTGGCCAGCCCACGTTGTCCACAGGCCGCGAACCGGCGGTTCAGCCGAGGTGGGTGGTAAGGAAGGAGAGCTGGTCCGGGAGCATCCGGCGCCAGTAGCCGCCGGTGTGCTCGCCCGGCTGGAGGCCGCCGGCCGGCTCCGGTTCGAGCGAGGAACGCAGTTGCCGAGTCGCCGACGCGAACGGGTCGTCGCGGCCGCAGTCGATCCACAGCGGCACCCGCCCCAGCGCGCCCACGCGGGTGAAGACGTCGTTCGCCCGGAAGTCCTCCGCGCCGTCGAAGGCCCCCGCGGCGGCGTCCTCGAACGACCGCCACAGCGCCGGGCTCGACGCGGCCACCGCCGCGACCCGGCCCGGGCCCCAGGAGGCGGCGGCCAGCAACGCGCCGTACCCGCCCATCGACCAGCCGAGCAGCCCCACCCGCCCGGTCCGCAACCCGCGCACCGCCAGCAGCGGCAGGAACTCGCCGGCCAGCATCCGTTGCGGATCCTCGCGACTGGCCCGCCTGTGCCAGTAGCTTCCCGATCCCCCGTCGACGCCGGCCAGCGCGAACGGCGCCGCCCCGGCCGCCACCGCCGCCGCGAGGTACCGGTCGATCCCGAGCGCGGCCACCCCGAACGTGTGGTCGCCGCCCCGCCCGTGCAGCATCACGACCACCGGCAACGGTACGCCCGGGGCGGAGCCCGGCGGGTACGTGACCGACCAGCCCACCGTCGTACGACGGGCCGCCGAGGAGAAGGAACCGGACACCGTCGGGCCTGGTACGACGTCCGGCGGCGCCCCGTCCTCACCGGTGAGACCGAGCGCCCGGTGCAGCGGCCCGCGTCCCGGCAGCACCCGGGTCTCGACGAGCACCTCCCCGGTGGCCGCGGCCGCGACGAGCGCGGCGCCCCCGGCCAGCAGCCGCCTGCGGGTGATCAGCCGGCCAGTGCTCACCCGGCCAGTGCTCACCCGGCCGGTGCTCACCCGGCCAGCCAGGCCACCACGGCGATCAGGGCCAGCACCCCGGCGGTGATCAGCTCGGGCTTGGCCCAGCGGGTCACGACCTCACCGGTGGAGGACTTGGCGTAGTGGTCGATGTGGTGCTCGATCCGGCTGACCACGAAGCCCGCGCGGGTCAGCGTGTTCTCGTCCTCGGTCTTGAGCCGGCCGTACCGCTGCTTGCGCAGGTCGCGCATCATCAGCTGCACACCCGGGCAGCGCAGCCTGCGGCCCGGCAGCTGGACGCGCAGGACGTCGGCCACGTCGGTGCCCTCGACGTCGGCCCACGGCACCTCGTGGTCGCGCAGGTGGTTGTGGACCCGCAGCCGATCCGGGCTGAGCGTCATCGACGGGCGGATCAGCCCGACGTACGCCAGGACCATCACCAGGGCGATCAGCGCGGCGGTGATCAGCCCGGTGCGGGTGCGCCACTCCACGACGATGTCGATCAGGCAGACCAGACCGATGAACAGCGCGATGCCACCGGTGATCCGGCTGGACGTCGTCGAATAGCTCTCGGCCTCGGTCGGTGCGGATTTCACGCGCACACGGTAGCCGCTGCCGGGCCGGGGCACACGCCCCGAGACCGCATCGCAACCGGGCCTAGACTGACCGCGTGACAACACTCGACACGTTCGCGGATGTCACGTCGTCCGAGGACCGGTTGCGGCGGTTCCTGCTCGGGCTGCCGGGGGTCGACCAGGTCGGCGCCGAGGCGCGGGCGGCGACGCTGGGCACCCGTTCGATCAAGACGACGGCCAAGCAGTTCGCGCTCGACCTCGCGATCAGCATGATCGACCTGACCACACTCGAGGGCCAGGACACCCCGGGCAAGGTGCGGGCGCTGTGCGCGAAGGCGAAGCGCCCGGACCCGGCCGACCCGAGCGCGCCGCGCGTCGCGGCCGTGTGCGTGTACCCGGACCTGGTGGCGACCGCCAAGCACGAGCTGCGCGGCACCGGGGTCAACGTGGCCAGCGTCGCGACCGGCTTCCCGAGCGGCCGCACCAGCCTGGCGATCAAGCTGCAGGACACCAAGGACGCGGTGGCCGCCGGCGCCGACGAGGTCGACATGGTGATCGACCGGGGCGCGTTCCTGTCCGGCCGCTACGGACTGGTGTACGACGAGATCGCCGCGATCCGCGACGCGGCCGGTGACGCGCACCTGAAGGTGATCCTGGAGACCGGCGAGCTGGTCACGTACGACAACGTGCGGCGCGCGTCCTGGCTGGCGATGCTGGCCGGCGCCGACTTCATCAAGACTTCCACCGGCAAGGTCTCCCCCGCGGCCACGCTGCCGGTCACGCTGGTGATGCTGGAGGCGGTCCGCGACTACCACGAGGCGTCCGGGCTGCACATCGGCGTCAAGCCGGCCGGCGGCATCCGCACCGCCAAGGACGCGATCAAGTACCTCGTCATGGTGAACGAGACCTGCGGCGACGACTGGCTCAACCCGGACCTGTTCCGGTTCGGCGCCTCCAGCCTGCTGAACGACCTGCTGATGCAGCGCACCAAGATGATCACCGGCCGCTACTCCGGTCCCGACTACTTCACGCTGGACTGAGGCTCCAATGGCATTCGAGTACGCACCCGCGCCCGAGTCCCGGGCGATCGTCGACATCAGGTCGTCGTACGGGCTGTTCATCAACGGCGACTTCACCGAGGCGACCGACGGCAAACCGTTCAAGTCGGTCAGCCCGGCCTCGGAGGAGGTGCTCGCCGAGATCAGCGAGGCGGGCCCGGCCGACGTCGACCGCGCCGTGAAGGCCGCCCGGCGCGCCTACGACAAGACCTGGTCGAAGCTGCCGGGTCGCGACCGCGCGAAGTACCTGTACCGGATCGCGCGGATCATCCAGGAGCGGTCCCGCGAGCTGGCTGTGCTGGAATCGCTGGACAACGGCAAGCCGATCCGGGAGTCCCGCGACGTCGACCTGCCGCTGGTGGCCGCGCACTTCTTCTACTACGCCGGCTGGGCCGACAAGCTCGGCTACGCGGGCTTCGGGGCCGACCCGAAGCCGATCGGCGTCGCCGGCCAGGTGATCCCGTGGAACTTCCCGTTGCTGATGCTGGCCTGGAAGATCGCCCCGGCGCTGGCCTGCGGCAACACCGTCGTGCTGAAGCCCGCCGAGACCACCCCGCTGACCGCGCTCGCGTTCGCCGAGATCTGCCAGCAGGCCGACCTGCCGCCGGGCGTCGTCAACATCATCACCGGCGCGGGTGACACCGGCCGGGCGCTGGTCGAGCACGAGGGCGTCGACAAGGTCGCGTTCACCGGCTCCACCGAGGTCGGCCGGGCCATCGCCAAGGCGGTTGCCGGGAGCAACAAGCGGGTGACGCTGGAGCTCGGCGGCAAGGCCGCGAACGTGATCTTCGAGGACGCCCCGGTCGACCAGGCCGTCGAGGGCATCATCAACGGCATCTTCTTCAACCAGGGCCACGTGTGCTGCGCGGGCTCGCGGTTGCTGGTGCAGGAGAGCGTGTACGACGAGGTGCTGGCGCGGCTGAAGCGCCGGATGTCGACACTGCGGATCGGCGACCCGCTGGACAAGAACACCGACATCGGCGCGATCAACTCCGCGATGCAGCTGGCCAAGATCCGCGAGCTGTCCCAGATCGGCGAGGACGAGGGCGCCGAGCGCTGGTCGCCGGCCTGTGAGCTGCCCGAGCACGGGTACTGGTTCCCGCCGACGATCTTCACCGGCGTCTCCCAGGCGCACCGGATCGCCCGCGAGGAGATCTTCGGCCCGGTGCTGTCGGTGCTGACGTTCCGCACCCCGGCCGAGGCCGTGGAGAAGGCGAACAACACGCCGTTCGGGCTGTCCGCGGGGGTGTGGACCGAGAAGGGCTCGCGGATCCTGTGGATGGCGAGCCAGCTGCGCGCCGGGGTGGTCTGGGCGAACACGTTCAACCGCTTCGACCCGTCGTCGCCGTTCGGCGGTTACAAGGAGTCGGGTTACGGCCGCGAGGGCGGCCGGCATGGACTGGAGGGTTATCTTGCCCACTGATCGCGGCAGCAAGGACGGCGGCGTGCGGCTCGAGGTCCGCAAGACCCAGAAGCTCTACATCGGCGGCGCGTTCCCGCGCAGCGAGTCCGGCCGGTCGTACGTCGTGAACGATGCCAAGGGCAAGTTCCTCGCGAACGTGTCGAAGGCGTCCCGCAAGGACGCCCGGGACGCGGTGCTCGCGGCCCGCAAGGCCTTCCCCGGCTGGTCCGGGCGCACGCCGTACAACCGCGGCCAGATCCTCTACCGGATCGCCGAGGTGATGGAGGGCCGCGCCGACCAGTTCACCGAGCAGCTGCGCGAGGCCGAGGGCGTCACGGCGGCGAAGGCGCGCATCTACGTCGAGGCCGCGATCGACCGCTGGGTCTGGTACGCCGGGTGGGCAGACAAGCTCGCCCAGGTGGTCGGCTCAAGCAACCCGGTGGCGGGCCCGTACTTCGACTTCTCGTTGCCCGAGGCAACCGGCGTGGTCGCGGTGGTCGCACCGTCCGGACCGCTGCTCGGCCTGGTCAGCGTGATCGCGCCGGTCATCGTCAGCGGCAACACCGTCGTCGTGGTGGCCAACGAGCAGTACCCGCTGCCGGCGATCACGCTGGCCGAGGTGATGGCGACCTCCGACCTGCCCGGCGGTGTCGTCAACCTGCTCACCGGTTCGGCGTCCGAGATCGCGCCCTGGCTGGCCGCGCACATGGATGTCAACGGCATCGACCTGACCGGCATCACGTCCGCCGACGAGGCCCGCGACCTGGAGGCCGCGGCCGCCGAGAACCTCAAGCGCGTCCGCCGCCCGTCCACCGAGGAGTGGCTCGACGAGCCGGGCACCGGCCGGATGACCCAGTTCCTCGAGACCAAGACCGTCTGGCACCCGATCGGCGTCTGAGGAGATCCAGCGGGGTCAGCGGCCGAGCAGGTACCACGCACCGGCCGCCGACGCCGCGAACAGCAGCAGCAGCACGACCGCCGTCAGCCCCCGGCGCGGCCTGTACCGGATCGGGACCAGCTCGATGCCCGGTTCGGCGTCGGCGATTTCGGTACGACGGCCCGCGAGCTCGGCGGCCAGCTGCGGTGCCTCCCGCTCCAGCCGGTACGCCTCCGCCTCCAGCCGCTCGGCCAGCGCGACCGCGGTCGGCCACCGGTCCTCCGGGTGGTACGCCAGCGCCCGGGCGAGGACGTCGTCCAGGGCGCCCACCGCGTCGTACAGCCGCGGCGCGAGCGAGGGCGGCCGCAGGTCTGGGTCGCGGCCGAGCACGTCGGTCACCGTCCGGGCCGGGAACGGCGTGCGCCCGGTTAGCAGCGCGAAGGTCACCCCGCCGACCGCGTAGATGTCCGCGCGCTGGTCGAACCCGCCGTCGCCGCGCCCCTGCTCGGGCGCCATGTACGACGGGGTGCCGACCGCCTGCGTGAGGCCGGACGCCTCCGCGAGGCGCTTGGCCAGCCCGAGATCGGCGAGCACGATCTTGTGCGTACCGCCGCCGCTCTCGGTATCGGTGTTGCCGCCGGTGCGCCGCAGCAGCAGGTTCGCCGGCGCGATGTCGCGGTGCACCACGCCCTCCTCGTGCAGGGCGGCGACGGCGCGGGCCACGTCCGCGGCCCACCACAGCGCGTCGATCGGATCCAGCGCGCCGCTGGCCATCAGGTGTGCGAGGGTGCCGCCGCTGACGTAGTCCATGACGAAGTACGGACGGCCGTCGTCGAGCTCGCCGACGTCGAACACCCGGACCACCCGGTCGCTGGTGAGCCGGCGCATCAACCTGGCCTCGGCCAGGAAGCGTTCGCGGACGTCGGCGCGCGTCGCCCAGTTGTCCGCGAGAACCTTCACTGCGACGTCCACGTCGAGCGAGTCGTCGTACCCTCGCCATACTGTTGCGAAGGCCCCCGCCCCGATCTGTGACTGCAGCCGGTACCGTCCAATCACATCCATCGGTGGCCATTCTCTCGGACGGAAGGGTTTATGGGCGAGGATCTCGAGGAGTTGGCGGTCGCGGCGGCGGCCGGGGATCAGGGGGCGGTCATCGTGCTCCTGGAGCGTATCCACCCGCAGGTCATGCGCCGGGTGTCGCGTTTCCTGCCGTGCAAGGAGGACGCCGAGGAGGCCGCGCAGGACACGCTGCTGGCGGTGGCGACCAAGATCCACACCTTCCGCGGGACGGGGACGTTCGCGGGGTGGCTGACGATTGTGGCGACGAACTGCGCGCGGCAGACGTACCGGTCGCTGAAGCGGCGCTCGCGGGAGCGGTCGACGGAGTTGCTGCCGGAGCCGGTCGACCCGCGCACCACGTCGGTGATCGCCGGCTCGCGGCTGGACCTGCTGGAGGCCCTGGACGCGCTGGAGGCCGAGCACCCGCAGCTGGTGCAGCCGCTGGTGCTGCGCGACCTGGGCGGGATGTCGTACGCCGAGATCGCCGACGAGCTGGACTCGCCGCTCGGCACCATCAAGCAGGTCGCCCAGAGGCTGGCCGTGCGGTAGCCGGTACGGCTCGACGACTTCTACCGCGGCCGGGTCGGGCACCGGACGGTCTCCACCGGCGGGTCCCGCTGATCGTTGCCGAGGGCATCTTCGCGGACCTGATCGCCGGCGAGCTGATGTGATCTCCGCCGCCGGTATCTGAAGCTCGGCCGAACACCGTGCCAACCCCCGGTGGAGGTGGGGTAGCGGAGCGAACACGGAGCGTAGGTGTGCAATGTCACATGTGACATTGCACACTCGCGAATCCTCTGGCAGCATTCGCCCTGTACCCCAGGTCAGCCCCCCTGTCAAACCGGGCAGGCGGGCCTAGCTCGGAAAGGGCTTCTCCAATGACCACACCGCCCCCCTCCCCCTGGCGGCGATTGCCGTTGGTGATCGCAGTCGCGACCACGACGGCCGTTGCGATCGGGCTCGCACCCGCCGCGAACGCGGACGCCCAGACCCCCGCGCCGTCCCGTTGTTCTCTCACGGTCCCCGTCAACCCTCGCGCCGAGGCCCGTGCGAGTTGCCTGCGGGCCACGGTCTCCCTCGACCGGCTCCCCGCCCTCGGCAGCACCGCGACCGTGCACGTCAAGATCGACTCCCAGGTCGCACTCAGCCGCGCGGCGGTCAGCGTCCGGGTCACAGAAAGCCTGGAACTGATCACCGACGGGTCCAGCCTGGGCGCGACCCGGGCGGACGGTTCCTGGAGCAAAGCCGGCGGCGCCCTGCCCCTCCCCGCCGGTTCCAGGACCGTCACGTTCCAGGTACGCGCCCGGGCTGCCGGCCCGGCGCAGGTGGAGGCCGACGTCAGCGACGCCACCAGTCCGTCTCCCGAGCGAAGCGCCTTCGACTCCACCCAGCTCACCGTGGGGAAGAACTCCTCACGTGCGGGCGCGGACTTCACCTCGCTGCCCGGCAAGGCGACGGCCAGCCGGGGCGTCGGCAACCCCAAGACCAAGCCGGCACCCTCGCCGGCGAAGACGAAGTATCAGGTGGCGCTCGCCCCGGCGAACCAGATCTGCGTCAACGGCGGCTTCCAGTACACCGACAACAACGTCAACCGCACGGTCGCGAACGCGACCATCAAGATCCACGGCAAGCGGTACTGGAACAGTTCCTACGAGCTCCTCGCGATCGGGCAGACCGGGGCCAACGGCGGCTACGACATCTGCTTCGTCCCGCCGGTCAACCCGATGTACGCGCTCCAGGTCGAGCACGGCACGACGAACTCCGTGTGGGAGGTGCGGAACAGCTCCAACTACTACTACGCCTCGTGGTCACAGGAGCGGTTCACCACTTACACGGGCACCGACTGGGCCGCCGGGTACTACACCTCGACCGCGGCCCAGCAGCGCGCCTGGCACGCCTTCGACACGATCAACCAGTTCTACAGCGTGCGGAACTCGCCGAACGGATGCTGGACCAGGCACGAGGCCAACTGCACCCGGATCTACATCCGGTGGTGGTCCGGCAACACCGACGGCGGGTACTACGTTCCCGGCGCGGACGCCTACGCGTCGTACATCCAGCTCCGCGACAACGACCCCGATTCCGAGCATCTGGTCCTGCACGAGACGGGCCACGCCTTCCACCACCGGCTCTACAACTTCTGGTGGCCCGGCCCGAACTGCGCCGGGCACCAGATCCACGTGGAGAGCAGCGTCGGGTGTGCGTGGACCGAGGGCCTGGCCAACGCGTTCGCCGGCTACATCAAGGGAGACGACCGGTTCGTCTGGCCCGAAGGCTCCTGGATCAGCCTGATGAACACCACGTGGTTCAACTCGGCGTATTGGGTCAGCACGACCAACTGGAACAACGGCGACGCGACCGAAGGCCGGGTGGCCGGCTCGCTGATCGACCTGTGGCGCAACGTCGACGGCGGAATGAACTCGACGATCAACCTGCTGTCGTACTACACGCAGTCCACGTTCTTCGAGTACTTCAACGAGCGCGGGTACCAGGACCTCGACCTCACGTCCACGAGCCGGAACCGGCTGTACAGCCACACCATCGACTACCGGCAGGTGCTCGGCAACAACGGGTTCGAGAGCGGCGCGGCCACCTGGAGCTGGACCGCGCCGGGCACCGACAACGTGATCGGCACCTGGGGTACCTACCCGGCGAGGACCGGGAGCTGGTACGCCTGGCTCGGCGGCTACGGCTACGACACCACCACGTCGCTGTCGCAGGGCGCCGGCACACCGGCCGCCCCGTCCGGGAAGCCCGGGAAGGTACAGGTGTCGTTCTGGTCCCGGATCTGGAGCGAGGAGGCCGTCGGTGACCCGGCGTACGACATCCTCCAGGTTCAGGTCGTCGACGGCGCGACCGTGACGGCGGTGGGTTCGCTGTCGAACGTCGACCGCAGCAACGGGTACGTGTTCCGGACGTACGACCTGTCCGCGTGGCGCGGACGGGCCGTGACGCTGCGGTTCATGGCCGACGAGGACGCCTCGCTGCGGACCGACTTCATCATCGACGACGTCCAGGTCACCTACAACCAGAACTGACAACACGACGTCGCCGTCCCGGGGCGGGACCGCCCGCACCGGGACGGCGACACGGAGACAGCGATGTGAGGCCGCGCGAAACACCGGCGCTCTACGGTGGTCGGATGGACGTGCGGACGATTGTGATCACAGGCGCGGCGGGCCGGATCGGCACCATCCTCCGTGACCGCCTGGCGCGACCCGGCCGGGTGCTGCGCCTGCTGGACGTCGTACCCCTGGAGCCCGCGCCCGGCGCCGAGGTGCTGCCGCCGGCGTCGGTCACCGACGCGGCGGCGCTGCGGCGGGCGCTGGACGGCGCGGACGCGGTGATCCACCTCGGCGGGATCCCGGTGGAGGACACCTGGGAGAACCTCGTCGCGGTCAACATCGACGGCACCCGGGCGCTGCTCGAACAGGCCCGCCAGGCCGGGGTCACCCGCGTGGTCCTTGCCTCCAGCAACCATGCCGCCGGGTTCGTGGACCGCGCGGACTGGCCGGCCGGCGAGCTGCCGGCGGACGTGCCGCCGCGTCCGGACACGTACTACGGCGTGAGCAAGGCGGCGATGGAGGCCCTCGGCAGCCTGTACGCGTCCCGCTTCGGGATGGACGTCGTCTGCCTGCGGATCGGCACCTGCCAGGACACCCCGCCGGACACC
>WNFV01015370.1_pt1 | contig 12433 bp, 10 predicted proteins | sample 5400101 | NCBI WGS metagenome assembly WNFV01 (sample SAMN13153361, study PRJNA577476) | soil metagenome | isolation source: 115 cm soil or saprolite under grassland replicate 1 | place: USA:California | collected 2016-06-15
ACGCCGTAAACTTACACTGTAATGAGAGGAGAGCACCGATGCAGGCGGTCGTCCACAACAGGTTCGGCTCACCGACTGAGGTTCTCGAGCTCGAGGAGATCGAGAAGCCGGAGCCCGCGGACGACGACGTCCTCGTGCGCGTCCGCGCGGCCTCGATCAACCCGGTGGACTGGTACGGGCTCGCGGGCAGGCCGTACGTCGCCCGCCCGATCATGGGGCTGCTCAAACCGAAAGACCGCGCGGTCGGCATGGACTTCGCGGGGACGGTGGAAGCAGTCGGCAGAGACGTCACGAAGTTTCGACCGGGTGACGAGGTCTTCGGGAGGAGCGGAGCCTTCTCCGAGTATGTGTGCGTCAGCGAATCAGTCGCGCCGAAGCCGGCCGACCTGACGTTCGAGCAGGCAGCGGCCGTACCCGTCGCCGCGATCACCGCGCTTCAGGGTCTGCGCGACCACGGGCAGCTTCAGCCCGGACAGAAGGCCCTGATCAACGGGGCGTCGGGAGGCGTGGGCACGTTCGCCGTGCAGATCGCCAAAGCGCTCGGTGCAGAGGTAACGGCCGTTTGCAGCACACGGAATGTCGAGCAGGCGCGATCGCTCGCCGCCGATCGCGTGATCGACTACACGCGCGAGGACTTCACTCGAGGCGGCGAGCGCTACGACGTGATCCTGGACGTCGCGGGGACCAGGTCGTGGTCGCGATACAGGCGCGTGCTGAACCCGCATGCGACGCTCGTCATGGTCGGAGCACCGAAGACGAATCCTTTTCTCGGGCCTCTCGGCCACGTGATCAGGGTGCGGCTTGCTGCGTGGCGGGGCGAGCAGAAGGCCGTGTTCTTCGTGGCGAAGCTGAAGGCGGCGGACCTCGAGGTCCTGCGAGAGCTGCTCGAGGCCGGCAAGGTGACGCCGGTGATCGACAGGCGGTACGAGTTGAGCGAGATCGCCGACGCCTTCCAGTACCTGGGCGAAGGACACGCCCAGGGAAAGATCGTCATCACCGTGTGAGGTGTACCCCAGTGACGCGAACTGCAGTCCGGCGGCGGTTTCAGCGAAGACCCGGATGGCATGGGCGGCTCTGTCTGCGACTTATGCGACATCCAGCACAAAGGGAAAGGAGTCGGTCTAATGCGGAAGCTCTCGCTCGGGATCGGTGCCGTCGCGGTGATTGCTGTCTCGCTTGGGGTCTTGAGGGCCGGAGCCGTCACGTCCAAGCCTCTCGTGGCGGTGCAGGTCGACGAGTTCAGCGTCTTTCCGGGGACACAAGGCGCGCCAAAAGGCAAGGTCAGGTTCGTGGTCACGAACATCGGCAAGATCAAGCACGAGTTCGTGGTCGTGAAGACGAACAAGCCCGCCGGCAACCTGCTCAAGGGGAACGAGGCGGACGAGACAGGGTCTGTCGGTGAGATCGGCGGCGTGCCACCGGGTCAGGCGAGGACCCTGAACCTCATCCTCAAGCCGGGGCACTACGCCCTGTTCTGCAACCTGCCGGGGCACTACAAGACCGGCCAGTTCGCGGACTTCTACGTTCGGTAGACCGTTGAGAGGGGTCAGCCGCTCGGCGGACCCCTCTCTATGGCCGACGTCGATTGGAACGATTCAGTGGCCGGCTCTTCGTCTTCCCGGCGCGACGGCGCCACGCCCTCCATCGCCCGCTTCAGGTCGTCCAGCCGTCCGGTACCAGCGAGCATGTCGCAAACGCGACACGCAATCCACGTGAGACTATGCGCCTAACGGCAGTATCGGTTCGCGGGCGTGATGCGATCCCAAACGAGACCGCGTGCGCGCACGGACTTGATCCTCGTTCGGTAGCAGCGACGCGGCGCGACGCGTTTGGTCGTGAAGCGGGCGACGCCGTGCGCATCCGTCGTCACGGTAAGGGCGGCGAGCTTCGGGGTCGCGAACGAGATCCGCGCGCGTACATGCGGCGCCAGCGAGAACACGATGCGCACGTGGCCGCGCACGCGCGCGTAGCGGATCGCGACGACCCGTAACCGCGCGGGGAGAATCTTCAGCGCGGCCGTCGCCGTAAACACGCCGACGGTCGCGACGACGCTGCCGGGCCCGGGCGTCGTCGCCGTGAAGGTTCCGGTGATGTCGATCGTCCCGCCGGTCGCCGTCCACGCCGGTACCACCGAGACGACGTTGCCGCCGGCGTCGAGTGCGGTCGCCGTAAACGTCTGCGTCTGACCTACCCGCAGCGTCGCCGACGCCGGCGAGATCGTCAGCGTCGTGATTTGCGCGGTCGTGACGGTTTCGGTTTGCGTCGCGCCGACGTGTCCAGGTGCATTCGCGGTGATCGTCGCCGTTCCCGCGAGCGTGTCGCGGTAGAAGGCGGCGGCGCTCGTCGCTCCGGGCGGGATCGCGAGCGTGAGCGAGCTGCTCCACGGGCCGGTCGCCGTCGCCGAGAACGCGCCCTGCGGCGAGCTCGACGTGAGCGCGACCTGCACCGGTTGCGGCTCGGCCTTGACGATGCCGGCGATCTGGATCTGCAGCGTGAGCTGCGCCGCCGTTCCGGCGGGCGCGGTGAACGGCGCGTTCGCGAAGACGAGCGTCGGCGGCGACCACGTTGCGAAGTCCTTCCACCCCTCGTTGAAGGCGGCGCCGGCGAGCTCGAGCGTGCACGTCCCGGCGCAGGCGGCATCCGGCGAGAGCACTGCGGCGTCGTGGATCGCCGAGCCGAGACGGTCTGCGATTGCGCCGGTCTCGTTTGCGAACTCCGTCGCGGTCATCCCGTCGGGTTGTGCGAGCGCCCACGCGAATCCCCAGTGCGATCCCGCGGAAGCGAGCGCATCCACCTGCGCGGAGACGAAGTCCTCCATCTGGTCGTAAGGGACCGCCGTCCAACCGTAGGCGCTGCTGTACTGCCACGCCGCGTTCGCGAGCGGGCTGTACGCCGACTGCAGGTACGGCGCCGCGGTGGTTCCACCTGCCGTCGCGAGCGTCGGCACGTGCGCGAGGAAGGCGTTCAGCTCGTCGCGGCGCGTGGCGAGCGGCGCGCCGGGAACCGCGTAGTTGCGCACGTCGCCGTAGACCTCCTGCGACCAGTCGGCGACCCACGACGCCATGTCGCTCCAGAACGCGGTGTCCTCGAACCAGCTCTCGAGGTTCGCCTTGTACTGAACGAGTTGCGTCGTCGACTGCCCGATGCCGGTAATGAACACCGTGCCTTTGACCGCCGGAACGGTCCCGTCGCCGGCGTAGAGACCCTGGACGAGCGCGCGCAGATCGTCCCGCGCGGATCCCGTGCCCACGCGGACCGCCGAGGACGCTTCGTTGACCGCCCACGTGTCCCCTGCAGCGACGTCGAACCCGGCCGCGGCCAGCTGCCGCCGCGCCTCGACGCCCGCTGCGAGCCAGCCGCCGTTCGTCGTCACCCATGAGCTCCAGCCGGTGTAGTTGACCTCCGCGACCGCGTGGAACTGCGGACCGAGTGCTCGAATCCGCCACGCCTGGTCGGTCCGGAACGCCGTCTTGTTCGCAGAGAGCGGCGGAATCGAGATGTAGTACTGCGCGCACGGCGACGCGTGCGCGGCGAGCTTCGTCGCGAGTCGCAGCCAGTCGGTCTGCGTGTAGAAGACGAGCCGTTGCGGCGCGCAGTCCTTTGCCGTCGCCGCGTGCCTGCTGTGCACGAGCTGCCGCCAGAGCTTTGCAGTCGCGCCCGGCTGCAGCGAGGGAACCGGCTTCTGCGAGGCGGTAGCCGGCGGCACGCCGAACGTCAACCCAACTGCGAGGGACGCGAGGAACCAGCGGCTGCGAGCTGTGCACGGCATGCGCCCACCAGGTTAGGGCGTCGCGTCGAACGACTACGCCTGCGGAACGAATGCGCAGCCGGGATCCTCGGCCAGCGCATCGCCGGACTTGGCATACGCTCGGGCGCGCGAGCCACCGCAGAGGTCGCGGTAGCGACAGTTCCCGCAGCGTCCGCTGAACTCCGCGGCGCGAATCTTGCGCAGAAGGGGATGCTCGCGGTAGACGCGCACGATGTCGCTGTCCCGGACGTTGCCGAGCCCCAGCGGCAGGAACCCGGACGGCGCGATCTCGCCGTCGTGGCCGACGAAGAGCACGCCGCGTCCGTCCCGTGTTCCCTTCGTCTGCGCGCGCGGACCGCCGACGGGCGCGCCGAGCTCGTTTCGCAGCGTCGTGAGCAATCGCGGGTAAAGACCGTCGGCCGGTGGGGCGTCGCCGTTCACGCGCTCGGCGACGACGCGGCGGAAGAACGGCGCCTCCACCGTCCGGACGATGAAGCCATACCGCGACGCGTCGACGAGGAAATGGCACGCGTGCTCGTTCTCGTCGGCGGTGAGCTCGGCCGCGGTCGCGCCGCGGCCGACCTGGACGAGGAAGAAGAGCTCCCAGATCGACGCGCCGGATTCCTTGACGATGCGGGCGATCGCGGGCAGCTCCTCCACGGTGTCGCGCATCACGACGGAGTTGACCTGGACGGTGATCCGCTCGAGCCGGAGCAGGCGGATCGCCGCCAGCGTCGCCTCGAAATGACCCTTCACGCCGCGGACGCCGTCGTGCACCGACGCCGTAGCGCCGTCGAGGCTGATCGAGGCGACCTTCACACCGAGCCGGCGCAGCGATGCGACCCGCTCCCGGGTGAGCAACGGCGTCACGCTCGGCGCGAGGGCGAGCGGTAGCTTCAGCTCGGCGGCCCGCGCGACGAGGTCGTGGAGGTCGGGTCGCATGAGGACGTCGCCGCCGGTCGCCACGAGCACCGGACGCGGACGCCCGAAGCCGGCCAGCTGCTCGAGGAAGCGCTGCGCCTCCGGTGCGGAGAGCTCGCTGGCCAACGGCTGCGGAATCGCCGACGCGCGGCAGTGGCGGCAGGCGAGCGCGCACGCCTTGGTCGTCTCCCAGAAGACGAGGATCGGCCGACGGTCGAAGTCCACCGGCGAAGCCTCTTGGACGACGCCTACCCATCGAATCCGTGGAAACACGGAGGCGCCCCGAACGCGTCTGAGTCCGAGCGCTTCCCCACGTAGGCTTCCGCGGATGCGCGTCTCGTTCGTGGTACCCGCGTACAACGAAGAGTCGACGATCGGAGAGGTGCTCGAGCGCGTCAGCGCGCTCGACCTCGACAAGCAGATCGTCGTCGTCGACGACGGCTCCACCGACGGGACGCCGCGCGTGCTCGAGTGGTGGCGGGACCGCGACGGCGTCGTCGTCGTGCGCCAGGAGAATCGCGGCAAGGGAGCGGCGATCCGCGCGGCGATCCCGCATCTCGACGGCGAGATCGTCGTCATCCAGGACGCGGACATGGAATACGACCCGGCCGACGTGCCGGAGCTGATCGAGCCGATCGTGCGGGGCGCGGCCGACGTCGTCTTCGGCTCGCGCCTCTCGGGCGGCAGGCCGCAGCGCGCGTACCTCTTCTGGCATCTGCTCGGAAATCGCTTCCTGTCGCTGCTCACGAACGTCCTCTTCAACACGACGATCTCCGACATGGAGACGGGCTACAAGGCGTTCCGGACCGAGGTCCTGCGCTCGCTCGATCTCCGCGAAGACGATTTCGGGATCGAGCCGGAGATCACCGCGAAGGTGTGCAAGCGCAAGCTGCGGCTGTACGAGCTGCCGATCTCGTACTACGGACGCTCGTACGCCGAGGGCAAGAAGATCACGTGGCGCGACGGCTTCAAGGCGATCCTCGTGCTGCTGCGCGTGCGGCTCAGCGGCTGACGCCTCGCCGCCAGATCAGCGTCCACTGCGAGTCCGGGAAGTACTGCACCTTCCACTCCGGCAGGTACTTCGGCCCGGGCGGTGTCGCGCCGACGACGACCCAGCGCAACCCGAGCCGCTCGGCCTTCCTCAACGAGCCGACCCTCGGCAGCGGCACGAGGTGGCGCTCGAGCTTGCGGCCGTAGATCGGGTAGTCCCAGTCGTCGGGGCCGAGGATGACGCCGACCGACGCGCGCTCGGGGATGCGGCGGTCGAGCTCCGCGAGCACTTCCGGCATCCCCGGCCGCGTCAGGCCCTGGACCTCCGCACGCGAGAGCTTCCACACGGCCACCGTGCCGTTCATCCCCGTCGGCTTCGCCTTGTCGTAGAGCTGCGTGAGGACGAGCGTCGCCGCACCGACCACCGCGATCGCTCCCGCGACCACGCGGTACCGGTACAGCAGCGCGGAGAGCGGCATCACGAGCCCGACCGGCACGAGCAGGAAGCGACCGAGGAAGTCGTTGTAGCGGTACGTCAACGCGACCTGCACGACGGTGACGGTGAGCGCGACGGCGAGCGTCGCCCGTTCGGGCGTGCGCCACCACGCCAACATGAAGCCGAGCGCCAGCGGCAGGACGAGCAGCACGCCGAGCGGGCCGAAGTACGAGAGATCCGGGTCGGAACGAGGCTTGATCTCGAACGAGAAGGGCGTGCCGGCGGTCGCCTCCGGCGGATTCGGCGCGATCCCCGCTGCGTCGAAGACCGCCTCGCCGCTGCGTTCGATCGGCCCGGTCCACGCGCTCGCCCGCGGCGGGCCCGGCAGGTCGAAGAAGCGATAGAAGATGCGAGCCGTCGTCGAGACCGTCCCGTCGAACGTGACGTTCGGGCGGAGTCCGGCGACCGCCGACGGATCCCCGAGGATGCCGCGGGTCTCGACGAAGTTGAGCACGTAGCCGTAGGCGCCGAGCAGCAGGAAGGCGGCGACGGCGACGGCCGCGGTCCTCGCGAGCGTCGCCCCGCCGGGCAGCCGGATCGCGGCGATCCCGAGCAGCGCCGGCAGCGCGAACACGACCGTCGGCTTCGTCCCGAGCGCGAGCGCGACGGCAACCGCGGCGAGCGCGAACTCCCATTCCGTCGCGCCGAGCAGGAAGTACACGGCGACGGCGACGAGCGCGGCCACCGACAGATCGTTCTGCGTCGTCGTCGCCTGGAGCGCGACCTGCGTCAGCGTCGCCGTCACGAGCGCCGCGAAGACGGCTGCGGCCCTCGAGAAGCCGAGCCGGCGTGCGATTCCCGCGACCGCGAGGAGCAGTGCGCCCTCCGCGAGCAGCTGCGGCAACGCGGCGGCTCCGTCTCCGCGCAGGAAGAGCAGCGTGAAAAGGATCTGCAGCTCGCTGTTCGGCAGGAACGCGTTCTGACGCTGGGTGTGCGCGTCCGGCACGTAGCCGATGCCGCCGTGCTGCAGCCAGTACGCGGCGCGCGAGAGGTGATACGTCATCGAGTCCCAGTTGTTCGGCGGCGTCGCGAGGACGAGGAACGCCTGGTACGCGAGCGCGGCGGCGACGACGACGCCGAGCGCGAGCAGGATCGGATGACGCGGCAGCGCCGCGAGCGGAACGCGCGGAAGCGGGGGCGGCGGTCGCCCGCGCGCGTGCCACGCTGCGGCTGCAGCCCCGAGCACGACGAGCTCGCCTGCGGCGAATCCCAACCGCGAGACGCCGTGGACTAGCGAGAACGTCTCGCCGAGCAGCACGACTTCCGCGACGCCGAAGAGGTACGCCGCGAGCAGGATCGAGATCGGCGAGGCAAGCCCCAGCGAGGCGGCGCCGAGGAGCGCAGCCGCCACCACACCCGCGAGTGCGACGATGAAGAAAAGCGCCGTCATGGACGCGCCTCGGGAATCTACGACGTTGCGAGACCGGCGCGAGCCGGATCCGGAAGCGTCTCACCGTCGATCGCGCTGCGAAAGAACGCGACGAACTCCGGGTGCACCAGACCTTCGTCCGCCGCGAACTCGAACACCTGCAGGAACGTCGGCATCTTCGCGTAGAAGCGGAAGAACGTCTTCGTCCAGACGTGCCAGTACTGATCCGTGACGCAGCCGTCCTTTCGTAGGAAGTAGACGTCCTGCATCGTGTCCATGGCGCTCTCCGACTGGCGCTGCGCCTCCGCCGCCTGGCGGTGCGCGGCGCGCGCCTGTGACCGGAAGTAGACCGCCGAGGCCGCGCTGGCGACGCAGCCGGCGCCGCCGAGGACGACCCCGAAGATGGCAACCGGATCGGCCACGAACGTTGTGTGTCACATGCCGCGCGTGGAGTCAAGGACGGCGGTCGCCGCAAACCAGGGCGCGAATTCCTCGTCTACGCTTGACAGGTTCCGTGCGCCGCCGGGTCGTCCTCATCCTGCTCGCCCTCGTCGCCGCCGGCGCGATCGCCGTCGTCGCGGGCGCGTCTCGCGGCAGCCGCACGACCGGTCTCGTCACCGACGTCACGGCGGGAGACACGCTGCAGGTGAAGCTCGCGAGCGGCAAGCTCGAGACGGTGCGCGTCCTCGGCGTCGTCGCGCCGCGTGCTTCCTCCTGTTACGCGGCGGAGTCGACCGAGGCGACACGCGCGCTCGCGGTCGCGAAGACCGTGCAGCTGAGCGGCTCGGGTTCGTCCGCGTACGTCACGGCTCGGGTTCGTCCGCGTACGTCACGCTGCCGGACGGCACCGATCTCGGCCGTCAACTCGTCGAGAGCGGCATCGCACAGATCGACGCGTGGGGACCGTCGTTCTCTCGCTTCGCGTCGTACGTACCGGTGCAGCAGGCCGCCGAGACGGCCAACAAGGGAATGTGGGGCGCGTGTGCGGCGGACGTCGCCGTCACGCTCGTCTCGACACCCGACGCCGTCGCGATTGGCGACCGCATCCGCTACACCGCGACGATCACGAACGCAGGACCGCTCGGCGCGACGAACGTCTCGCTGAACGTGCGCGCGCCGGTCGGCAATCCCTTCGACACCGCCGCCTCGCTGACGGAGCACGGAACATGCAGCGTGAGAGGTTGGTATGCGCACTGCTCGTTCGACGTCGTGCCGGCGCACGGAACCGCCGAAGCGGCGTTCACGGTGGATGCGAGGAAAGAGGGCGCGGCCGCGGCCTCGGCGCTCGTGCGGCTGAGCGGTTGCATCCGCGCAGCGTGCGGATCGACGCCGCTCCACGACGCCGACGTCCAGAACGACCGCACGGGCGCCTTCACGTCGATTGTCGCGCAGCCGCTGCCGGGGCAGCCGCCCCCGCCGCCGCGGCAGCTGCCGGTGAACCACTGGGTCGACGGCGGCAACTGCGATCCGCACTACCCGACCGTCTGCATCCCGCCGCCGCTGCCGGACCTCGACTGTGCGGATCTCCCGTTCCGGCAATTCCAGGTCAAGCACGAGCCGACGGAAAAGACGCCGGACCCGCACAGCTTCGACAACAACTTCGACGGCGTCGGCTGCCAGTTCGACGACTACTAAATGCTCCGGACCCTGCTCCCGATCCTCGTCCCGCTCGCACTAGCCGGCGCCGCGCTTGCGCAGCCGGCCGGCCGGCCGCCGACCGCGCCGACCGACTTGGTGCAGTTCGACAAGGTCGAGTTCATCACCGTCTGCAAGTTCAGCCACTACGGCCCGAACGACCCGATCGTCTATCCCCGCAAGCCGAATCTCTCGCACGACCACAGCTTCTTCGGGAACGTGTCGACGAACGCGTACACGACGCTGTCGACGCTGCGCTCGAACGCGACGACGTGCCAGCGCACGGAGGACACCGCGTCGTACTGGGCCCCGACTCTGCTCCAGGACGACAAGCGTGTCGAGCCGGTCGAGGCGCAGGTCTACTACCGCCGCAGCACGCTCGCGCGCCTCCACGTCTTTCCCGCGGGACTGAAGATCGTCGCCGGCAACTCGCACGCGCGCTCGCCGCAGAACCTGCACGTCGTCTTCTGGAACTGCTCCACCGAGCCGACGGGCGCGTCGAGCACGCCGCCCGCGTGCGCGACGCCCACGCTGCACGTGCACGTGCGCTTCCCCGACTGCTGGGACGGGACGCGCATCGACAGCCCCGACCACCGCAGTCACATGGCGTACTCGGGGAACGGGATCTGCCCGAAGTCGCATCCGGTCGCGGTGCCGCAGATCACGCTCGTCATCCAGTACCCGATCGCGGGCGGAAAAGGGCTCCAGCTCTCGTCATTCGGCCTCTACTCGGGGCACGCGGACTTCTTCAACGGCTGGCAGCAGCCGGAGCTGAAGCGCCTGACGGACTACTGCCTGAACGCGCTCCGTGCGTGTGGCGCCGTTTCCTGATCCCGCTCGCGCGGTAGATTTCCGGCCGGCGTATGGGCGGCCAGGCCCACTTCGACGCAGACCACCTGCAGCGTCTGCAAATGATCACGGACGCTGCGCTCGCGCACCTGCAGCTCGACGAGCTGCTGGCGGCGCTGCTCGACCGTACGCGCGACGCGCTCGAGGTCGACACGGCCGTCCTGCTGCTCCTCGACACGCGGACGGACGAGCTCGTCGCGCGCGCCGCGGTCGGGTTCGACGACGAGCGGATGCAGGGCGTGCGCGTCCCCGTCGGCGGCGAGAAGCTCGACCCGCTCTTACGCGAGCAGGGAGTCGAGACGTCGCTCGGCGTTCCCCTGCTCGTCGAGGGCACCATCACAGGCCGTCTCCACGTCGGCAGGCGCGAGCCGCGCCCGTTCGACGAGGCGAGCGTCGAGCTCTTGCAGCTCGTCGCCGATCGGGCCGCGATCGCGATCGAGCATGCGCGCCTCTTCGAAGCCGAGCGCCGGGCCCGCATCCGGCTCGAGAACGTCCAGTCCGTCACGGACGCGGCGCTGCAGCACCTCGAGCTCGACGAGCTACTGCACGAGCTGCTCGTCCGCATTCGCGACATCCTCCACGCCGACACGTCGGCGATCCTCATGCTCGACGAGGCCGGTCACGATCTCGTCGCGCGCGCCGCGGTCGGGCTCGAGGAGGAGGTGGAGGCCGGGGCGCGCGTGCCCGTCGGCAAGGGATTCGCCGGTCGCGTCGCGGCAACCCGTCGACCCGTCGTCATCCCCGACGTCGGCAGCGCGGACATCGTCAATCCGATCCTCCGCGAGAAGGGGATCCGGTCGCTGCTGGGTGTGCCGCTGCTCGTCGGCGGCGAGCCGATCGGGATCGTCCACGTCGGCACGCTCACGCCGCGCGACTTCACGCCCGACGACGTCGAGCTGCTCGAGCTCGCCGCCGACCGCGCGACGCTCGCGATCGGGCGCGCGCGCCTGCACGAGGAGGTCATCCGGCTCGACCAGATGAAGCTCAACTTCGTCGCGATCGCGTCGCACGAGCTGCGCACCCCGGCGAGCGCGCTCTACGGCGTCGTGATGACGCTGCGCGAGCGCGGCTCGGAGCTCCCACCGGAGCACGTCGAGGAGCTGCAGGAGATGCTCTGGCTGCAGGCCGAGCGGCTGCGCAGGCTGATCGAGCAGCTACTCGATCTGTCGCGGCTCGACGCGCGCGGGATCTCGATCGAGGCGCGGCGCGTCGACGTCTCGCAGGCGGTGGACGAGGTCGTGACCGGAACCGGTGCGCACGACGTCGTCGTCGACGTCGAGCCGGGACTCGAGGCGGAGGTCGATCCACTCGCGCTCGAGCGCGTGCTCACGAACCTCGTCGTGAACGCGCTCCGGTACGGCGAGCCGCCGGTCACGATCACGGCGAGCCAGGCCGACCGGCACCTGCGGATCGCTGTCGAGGACGGCGGGCCCGGCGTCCCCGACGAGCTCGTGCCGCGGCTCTTCGAGCGCTTCGAGCGCGGCTTCGACACCGAGGGCAGCGGCCTCGGCCTCGCGATCGCGAAGGCCTACGCGGTCGCGCACGGCGGCGACCTCCTCTACGACCCTGGGGAGCGCGGCGCCCGCTTCGTGCTCGCCTTGCCGAACGAGGCTTGACAGACCTGCGGCCGGTGTGACAGAGTGCCGCCGTCAAGTCCTGGAGGCCCTCGGGTCGCCGGGACTTGGCGTTTGTAGGGGCCTTTTTGCAGAAGCGGGACGGACGCCGCCGCAACGACGCGAGCGGTCCCAGCCGTCGGCTAAGGGAGCGGAACGCGCGGGATCTGCACGACCCCAAGCCGGGCGAGGATCTCGTCGGCCTCGGCGGAGTCGCCGCCGCTCGTCTCCGCGATCGCGCGCAGGGTGAGCGCGAGCTCGTACTGGGCGTCGACGGCGCGTGCAGCCTCGAGGCTCGCGTCGAAACGCGGCTTCGCCTTCGCGAACGGCCCCCGCGACTGGACGACCGCGTAGCCGGCGAGGCGTTCGAGCATCGCGCGCTGCGACGACGCGCCGTCGCCGAGCAGCGTCTTGAGCCGTGCGTTCGCGTCCTTGAAGCGGCCCTCGAGGACGTAACACTCCGCCTCGCGGGCCTGCGCCTCGAGAGCCGACGAGTCGGCGCCGATCTCCGTGAACTCGGCGAGCGCTTCCGCGAGCAGCCGGTGCGCGTCGTCGAAGCGCCCTTCGCGCGCCGCCAGGCGGCCGAGGTTCGCGGTCACGGACGCGGCCCCGGCGCGGTAGCCCGCGGCGCGGAACACCCGCAGCGCCTCCTCGAACTGCGCGAGCGCGTCGTCGAGCCGTCCCTGGTCGGAGAGGATCTCCGCTCCGTTGTTCGTCGCGATCGCCCCGACGACGACCGCGCCCGCGCGCTCCGACGCCTCGCGGCAGCGCCGGTAGTACTCGAGCGCCTCGTCCCAGCGCCCGTGGAAGTA
>WNFV01026862.1_pt1 | contig 12430 bp, 10 predicted proteins | sample 5400101 | NCBI WGS metagenome assembly WNFV01 (sample SAMN13153361, study PRJNA577476) | soil metagenome | isolation source: 115 cm soil or saprolite under grassland replicate 1 | place: USA:California | collected 2016-06-15
TGAACGGGAAGCTGACCGGCTCATTACATTTTTGTCATTTTCGCCGTCGATGCGCAGCGATACCTCTCACACTATGGCGATCAGTGCTTTTGCCAATTGAAGCACGCCCGCTAGGAAAGAAAGAACCGCGGTGGTTTCCGCCCACGGAAAGTTTCTGCTCTTGGCGACCGTTTCCTGAATAATCGGAGCTTTCTTGGGTGGAGAAAAGAAATGGAACGAGCGGATCATTGCCGGCATGACGCCCGCAATGAACAATGCCAGGCACGCGGAAAGGTAGCTTATCCCTTTACCAGTGAGCCAAACCGCGAAAAGCGCTACCGACAGAACCAGCAGAACGTTTTGGAAGATGTCCAGAAGGCCGTATGCCCTTCTGAGTCTTTCGTTGAGCCCTTTTGAGGAGATCCCTAGAGAGCTGAGCAGATTGAGCGTACCCTCAAAAACGCCCTTGCCCCACCCGGTCTCGATATCCGAGACGCTTAATGAGATTTGTCCGCTCCGAAACTCGACGTGAAGCTCGCATCTGCGGTGTTCCGAGGACGTGAGCAGGAGCTCTACGCGTACGTGCTCAAGCTCGGCTAAGGAATGAGGATCGGTTACCTTCCAGCACTCAGGCCCTTCCAGATCGGTGATCTTTCCAGCGCTGATCGCCCTGGCCTTGATCTTCCTGGACGTTGTAGGCAGCCCCGGCTTGAAGTCGACGAGCGCCTCCACAAGGGCTTTGAGGAGCGCCTTTGAGATGGTACGGGGCGCATAAGCCTCTCTGTATTGAGTCCGAACGTTGGTCATCAGAGAATAGAAACCTCATCCGTCACCTCCCTGCACAGCTTATGACCGAAACTACAGACATTTCTCCCGTGATGGATCGCCAGATGGCCCAGCAACCATTATCAATCAGCTGCGCGTAATCCCGTTGTCATATTTTCCCTATACAAGGCATTCGGCACATTTATTCCTAGATAAAACACAAACCGGCCAAAATGTATCAATTTGTTAGGTTTTGATGGTTGATGTCCGGTTATTACTGTCAGGTAAAATCCGACGCGAATTTGCGATTTCAACTTCTAACCGGGTACTACCGAGACGTCGCTGAATGACGATAACGCATGAAAAGGGCCAGCTCATGAGAACGAATCGCTTCCCCAGTCCTTCAGGCGCCGCGGCGGCCCTGATTTTCGCGCTGTGGGCCGCGGCGGTTTCCGCGCAGTACCCGAGCCGGCCGGTCCGTCTGCTCGTGCCCAATCCTCCCGGCGGCGCGACCGACACGATCGCGCGGGTGGTCGCCCCCAAGCTCGGCGAGGCGCTCGGTCAGCCGGTGGTCGTGGAAAACCGCCCGGGCTCGAACGGCAACCTCTCGAGCGAGCTAGCCGCAAAGGCGGCACCCGACGGGTACACGCTGCTCCTCGGCCAGGACAGCCAGATCGTCATCAGCCCGCACCTTTACGCAAATCTGCCGTTCGATACGTTGAAGGACCTCGTGCCCGTCGCCACGCTCGTCACCACCCAGATGGTGCTCGCAGTCGGCCCGGCGGTTGCGGCGAAGAGCCTGCAGGAATTCCTGGAATACGCGCGGCATGCCAACCCGCCGCTTGCCTACGCGTCGATCGGCAACGGCAGCCAGCACCACCTCACCATGGAAATGCTGAAAGCGCGCGCCGGCATCCAGCTCGTTCACGTGCCGTACAAGGGCGGCGGACCCGCCACCGTGGCCCTTCTCGCGGGCGAGGTTCCGGTCATGTTCGGCGGGAATTCCGTCACGGGACACATCAAGGCGGGAAGGCTGCGCGGGCTCGCCGTCGCGGGCAAGAAGCGCTCGGCGAGCTTCCCGGACCTCCCGACCCTGGGCGAGATCTTTCCGGGCTTCGAAGTCACTGCGTGGATCGGAATTTTCACTCCCGCCGGAGTGCCGGCGCCGGTGCTCTCGAGGCTGCACGGCGAAACCAACCGGCTGCTCTCCAGCGCGGACGTTCGCGAAAAGATCGGCAAGGTCGGCGGGCTGGAGCCCTTCATTTCCACGCCCGAGGAATTCGCCGCGCTCATCCGCGCGGAGTACCTCAAGTACGGCGAGGTCGTGAAGGCCGTCGGCGCGAAGATCGATTAGTTTTCTCAGCCACCCCGGGGCGCGCGCTGCCCGCTAGCGCGTGGCTTTCCAGCCCTCGGACTTCCCGGCGGTCTTGACCGTTCCCTCGATGGTGTTTCCGTTCACGCGGCCGCGATATTCGGCACCCGCGGCCAGGAACGAAATCTGATCGCCGCGCAAGCTGGCCCTCGCTATCGGCGCGGCGACGTTTCCGGACTTGAGCGCTCCGGAGATCTTCTGGAAGTCCTGCTTGAGCGTGAGCTCGCCCTGCGGGGTTCGCCACCGGCCCTCGACGCGCGCGGGCACGATCCACAGATAGGCCGTGCAGTAGGAGTCGCAGCCGAGCTCGGCGGTCTCGTCCGGCTCCCAGTCCCCCATCCTGAAGGTGTTCGAGGCGACGCGGGTTCCGGGCTTCAGGGAAAGGATCGTCGGACGGAGCTTCAGGTTCAATTCCGTCAGCAGGAACAGGGTGATGACGGTGGCGTGGGAGAGATCGCTCTTGAAAATGTCGGCTTCGACGAAGCCCGCCTTGTCGCTCACCCCCGCCTTGGCGGCGTTGCGCCTGGACAGCGCGACCATGTCCGGGTTGTACTCGACGCCCAGCGCGCGCGCGCCGCGCTTCGCCGCCGTGATCACGGTGCGGCCGTCGCCCGAGCCGAGATCGATCACGTAATCCCGGGAGGTCACTTTCGCCATGTCGAGCATCTTGTCGACCAGCTGCTGCGGCGAGGGCACCCAGACGACGTCCTTGCCCGACTGGCCGACCTCGGGCTTGAATTCCGCGTCCGGCGCCTGCGCGAAGGCGCAGACCGCGATCGCGGAAAAAACCAGCGCCGACAACCATCGACTCGTGAAACGCCATACCGTCATGTTTTTTCTCCAGAGTTGGGTTACCCGGACTTGAGGCGGACGAGATGATGGCCCCGCCTCGCCCGGCTCGTCAACCCCTGTCCCGGCCGGCACGCGCGCGAGCGCCGGAAGCTCGGGCTTCAGGCTCTCCCAGATCCACACCGCGATGTTTTCCAGGCTCGGGACCTCGAGACCATCGATTTCGTTCAGATACTTGTGGTCGAGCCGCGCCCGCAACGCCTGGCAACGCTTCTCCACCTCGCCCAGGTCGGCGATGAATCCCGTTTTCGGATCGACCCGCCCGAAAAGCACGATGCGCGCGACGAAGGAATGCCCGTGCAGTCCGTGATAAGGATGACTTTCCGGAACGCCGGGAAAGCGGTGCGCCGCGTCGAACGTGAATTCCTGGTAAATCTCCACTCGATCTCCTAGCGTATTCCGAGAAACTTATGCGTCTGCAGGCTCAGGCGCCACTTCGGGTGCCGCATGCAGTACGCGACCGCGCGCTCGGTGTTCGCCTGCGCGTCCGGCCCGTCCATCGGCTGCAGCAGAAAATACTCAAAGGCGAGCGCCTCGTAAGCTGAAGGCGATACGCCCGCCTGAGGATAGACGAGCTTGAGCTCGTTCCCCTTTTGCACTTTGAGCGCCGCCTCGGCCTTAGGGCTTACGCACACCCAGTCGATCCCGGCGGGCAGCTCGAGCGTGCCGTTCGTTTCGATCGCCACCAGAAAGCGGCGCGCATGCAGCGCGCCGATGAAAGCCGCATCGGCCTGCAGCGCGGGCTCGCCGCCGGTGAGCACGGCGAAGCGGCGCGCGCTCTCGCCCGCTGGCCACTCGCGCTCGATCGCATCGGCAAGCGCTTCCGCCGACGCGTACTTGCCGCCGAGCGTGCCGTCAGTGCCGACGAAATCCGTGTCGCAGAATTTGCACACGGCGCCCGCACGGTCCTTTTCGTGGCCGGACCACAGATTGCAGCCGGCGAAGCGGCAGAACACCGCGGGACGCCCGGCGTTCATGCCTTCGCCCTGCAGCGTGTAGAAGATTTCCTTGACCTGATACATGCGCGATCTCTAGGCGCTGCGCCGCGCTGCGCGCGCGGCGCGGTAGCGCGCGTGGCCGTCTTTTCTCAGCTTGCACGCCGGACACTCGCCGCAGCCCGGCCCCCAGTCGTGGCGCTCGCGCTTGCCGAGGTAGCAGGTGTGGGTATGCTCGATGATGATATCGAGGAGCGGCTCGCCGCCGAGTTCCTCGGCCAATGCGAAGGTCGCGGCCTTGTCGATCCACATGAGCGGCGTCTCCAGCACGAAGCGCCGGTCCATGCCCAGGCCGAGCGCCACCTGCAGCGCCTTGATGGTGTCGTCGCGGCAGTCCGGATAGCCGGAGAAATCCGTCTCGCACATGCCGCCCACGAGCGTTCGAATTCCTCTTCGGTAAGCAAGCGCGGCGGCCGCGGTGAAAAAAAGCAGATTCCTGCCGGGGACGAAGGTGTTGGGGAGCCCGGCGTCGCCCATCTTGATCTCGATGTCATGCGTCATGGCGGTCGCGCCGAGCGAAGCGATGACGCCGAGATCGAGCACGTGGTCTTCGCCGAGTTTTTTCCCCCACGCGGGAAAACGCTTGCGCAGCTCGGCGAGGATCACCGGGCGGCACTCGAGCTCGACCGCGTGGCGCTGGCCGTAGTCGAAGCCCACCGTCTCGACGCCCGCGAAATTCGCGAGCGCCCAGGCGAGACAGGTGGTCGAATCCTGCCCGCCCGAAAAGAGCACGAGCGCTTGTTCACGCATGGCGGGAGGTCGTCGAAGTTCGAGCGGCGGCGGGCGCCACGCCGAGGCACACGCTGACAGCGGCGCGGAATTGCGTCATAGTTTGCGATGTTAGCCGATTCAGGCCAACGGCCGCGACGGACTCAGACTTTCGCGCGCCACGGCGGCAGGACATACAGCAAGCCCGAGGCGGATCGCGCGCTCGTCCTGTCCGTCGATTTTTTCCGGGAGCATCTGGGTGCATAGCCGAAGAGGAGAAGCGCGGTGAACGACCCGGGCAGGTCCGGGGACGTCGCATCCGGCGCCATCGGCCAGCCGATGCGGCGCAAGGAGGACCTGCGCCTCCTGACGGGAGCCGGGAGGTTCACCGACGATTTCAACCTGAAAGCCCAGGCGTACGCCGCGATGGTGCGCTCGCCCTACCCGCACGCGAAGATCCTGCGCATCGACTCGGGCCCCGCGCGCGCGATGGCCGGCGTTCTCGGCGTATACAGCGGCGCCGATTGCGTCGGCGACGGCCTTCGCCCCATTCCGCACAATCCCCTGCCCTCGACGCGGGACGACATGAAGCTCACCGGCCCCGGCGGCGGCGGGATCTTCGAGGGCCCTCACAGGCTGCTTCCGGTGGAGAAGGCGCTCCACGTGGGCGAAGCCGTCGCGATGGTGGTCGCCGAAACAAGGGACGTGGCGCTCGACGCCGCCGAAGTCGTCGAGATCGAGTACCAAGAGCTCCCCTGGGTGACGCACTCCGAGGACGCGCTGAAAGGGGGCAAAGGCGCGCCGTCGGTGTGGGACGAGGCGCCGGACAACGTGCTGGTGGACACGGTGTTCGGCGATCGCGAGGCGACCGATCGCGCTTTCGCCGCGGCCGATCGCGTGGTCGGGATGAAATTCAACATCGGGCGGTGCACGGCCGTCGCGCTCGAGCCCCGCGCGGCGCTCGGGTCCTACGACGCGGGCCGCTACACGCTCTATGCCGGAAGCGGCGGCGCCGTGCGCTACAAAAAAGACCTCGCAGCGGTGCTCGGGATCGATCCCGGAAAATTGCGCGTGATCACCTGCGACGTCGGCGGCAATTTCGGATCGAAGAACCGCGTCTACGTGGAATACGGCCTGGTGCTCTGGGCTTCGCGCAAGCTCGGCCGCCCGGTGAAATTCACCGCTTCGCGATCCGAGGCTTTCCTCTCCGATTACCAGGGGCGGGACCTCGTCACCGAGGTCGAGCTCGCGCTGCGCTCCGACGGCAGATTTCTCGCGATGCGCGCATCGAACCTCTCCAACGTCGGCGCGCGCTGCCTGTCGCTCTCGCCTCTTTCGAAGGGCTCGGGGCTTATCACCGGCTGCTACGACATTCCCGCGGCGACTTTAAGGAGCCGCGCCGTCTTCACGACGACTGCGCCTACCAATCCCTACCGCAGCTCGGGGCGCCCCGAGGTCAACTTCGCGCTCGAGCGCCTGGTCGACACGGCCGCAAAAGAGCTGGGCCTGGATCGGATCGAGCTGCGCCGGAAGAACCTCGTCCGCCCCGAAGCGATGCCTTATAGAAACGCGGTGGGGATGAACTACGACAGCGGCACCTACGAAGCCAACATGGATCTCGCGATGAGAATCGCTGATTGGAGCGGCTTCGAGGCGCGGCGCGAAGCGGCGGCCGCGCGCGGCAGGCTCCTCGGGCGCGGTCTCTCGAACTACGTCGAGTCCTCGATCGGCTCGCCCAAAGAGCGCGCCGAGATCACCGTCACGCCTGCGGGACGAGTCAAGGTCGTCATCGGCACCCAGCCCTCCGGCCAGGGCCACGAAACGAGCTTCGCCCAGGTGGTGTCCTCGCTCCTTTACGTGCCCGTGGATGCAATCGACATCCTCTTCGGCGACACCGATGTCGTGAGCGTGGGCGGCGGGTCGCATTCGGGCCGCTCCATGCGCCACGCCGCGACGGTGTTCTCCATCGCCGCAAAGGAACTGATCGAAAAGGGGAAGAAGATCGTGGCCTACATGCAGGAGTCGAGCGCGGCGGAGATCCGATTCGCCAACGGGCGCTTCGCGGCGCCGCACGCGCTCAAGACGTTCAGCTTCCCGGAACTGGCGCGGGACTCTGCGGAAGCCCTGCTGCCGAAGGAGCTGTCGAGCGGACTCGCCGTCGTCGCCGACAACGAGATGCACGACCCGGTGTTCCCGAACGGCTGCGCGATCTGCGAATGCGAGGTCGATCCCGAAACGGGATCGGTCGAGATCACCCGGTTCGCCGCGGTCGACGACGTCGGGCGCTGCATCAACCCGCTGATCGTCCACGGCCAGACTCACGGCGGGGCCGCGCAGGGGATCGGGCAGGCGGTTTCGGAGCTCTACCATGTCGACCGAGCCACCGGACAGCCGCTTACCGGTTCGCTCATGGATTACGCATTGCCGCGAGCGGACTCCGTGCCCTCTTTCACAGCCGAGATCGTCGAGGTCCTCTCGCCGACCAACCCGTTCGGCATCAAGGCCGCGGGCGAAGGCGCGACGACTCCCGCTCCCGCGGCCGTCATCAACGCGATCGTCGACGCGCTCCGCGAGTTCGGCGTTCGCGACATCACCATGCCCGCAACGCCGCAGAACATCTGGCGGGCGATTCAGGAGGCCCAAAAATGAACCCTGGACGAGCGCTTGCGGCGCTCGCGCTCCTTTTCACCGCGCTCTGCGCCTTCGGCCAGAGCTATCCGAAAGGCCCGGTGCGCGTGATCGTGCCTTTCCCGGCGGGGGGCGGCGTGGACGCGGCGGCCCGCATCCTCGGACAGAAGCTCGCCGAGGGTTCCGGCAAGCCGTTCGTGATCGAGAACCGCGGCGGCGCGAACGGCAACATCGGCACCGAGGCGGCCGCGAAATCGGCGAGCGACGGCGCGACTCTGTTGTTTACAGGCGCGGGCTTCGTCACCAATCCGAGCCTCTACAAGAGCGTCCCTTACGACCCGGTGAAGGACTTCGAGCCGGTGAGCCTGATGGCGCTCGGGCCCAACGTGCTCGTCGTGCATCCCTCGCTTCCCGTGAAGTCGGTGCGGGAGCTGATCGCCCTCGCAAAATCGCAGCCCGGGAAAATCGGTTTCGCCGGCTCGGGCTCGGGCAGCACGCCGCACCTCGCGGGAGAGCTGTTCAACGTGATGGCGGGCGTGCAAATGGTGCACATTCCCTACCGGGGCTCGGGCCCGGCGATGATCGGCCTGCTCGCGGGCGAAGCACCCGTCATGTTTCTCCCCGCGATCAACGCGGGAGGGCACGTGGCGGCGGGGCGCCTGCGCGCGATCGCGGTCACGAGCCGCGAGCGCCTGCCCGCGATGCCCGTTCTGCCGACGGTCTCCGAAGCGGGCCTCGCCGGCTACGAATCGAGCCAGTGGTACGGCCTGCTCGCGCCGGCCGGCACGCCGCCCGAGGTACTCGACCTGCTCAACGCCCGACGAACTGGATTTCAGCAAATCCGCGAAAGCGAATCCCCCGGCGAAGGCCTCGATCTACGACCCGGCCATGGCGACGGAGTTCTTCAGCTCGGCCGGCAAGCCGGAACCTGTCGCCCGAGGCGCGACCATTTTCGCCGAGAACGAGAAGGGAAACCGGCTCCTGCTCCAGCGCGACAAGATGTACCTGCTACTGGAGGGCGAAGTCAGCCTGAGCGCAGGCGGCAAGGTGATCGGCACCGTCCGGAAGGGCGAGATCTTCGGCGAGCTCGCCTCGATCAGCCAGACGCCCCGCAGCGCGAGCGCCGTCGCGAGCCTGCCGTGCCGCGTCATCGGGCTCGACGACGGGCAGTTCCAGGGCGCCCTGCGGAAAAAACCCGAGTTCGCGCTCATGCTGATGAGCCTTATGATCCGCCGTCTTCGGGAGGCGATCGGCCGGCTGGACGCGGGCGGCGCCGCTTCGCAGGGCAAGCTGAAGGAATCGGCGGTGTTCGACAAATCCGCGCTCGCCATTCTCGCGCGGGCGCTCGCGCAGACGAGGGTGCCCTACGAGCGCGGCAAGGTGATCGTGAAGGAAGGCCAGGCCGGGGTGCTGATGTACGTCGTGCTGGAAGGCCGCCTCGCGGTTTCCATCCAGGGCAAGCTCGTGGAAAAAATCGGCCCGGGCGGAGTGTTCGGCGAGATGGCGCTGGTCGATCGCACGCCGCGCCTCGCCACCGTGGTGGCGGAAACCGGCTGAACCCGGAGCACGGCGGCGCCAACCGACCTCAGGAGGCTATCAGGGGTTGGCGAGGTAATCGCGCTTGGCGAGCTCGACGCCGTTGTGGCGCAGGATGTCGTAAGCGGTCGTCACGTGGAAGTAGAAATTCGGGATCGCGTGGCCGAGCAGGTACTGCATGCCCTTGTAGTCGATCTCGCGGGGCCCGAGCTTGAGGTGTATGTTCTTGTCCTCGCTCCCATCGATCTGCGCGGGCTTGATGGTCTTGATAAAGTCGATGGTCTTCGCGATCCGCGCCTTGAGCTCGGCGAAGGTTTCCTCCTTGTCCTCGTGCTTCGGCACTTCCACCCCGGCGAGCCGCGCCACCGCGCCCTTGGCCGTATCGCAGGCGATCTGGACCTGGCGCTTCATCGGAAGCATGTCCGGGTAGAGCCGGAAATCGATCAATGCCGCGGGGTCGATCTTCTTCGCCTCGGCGTGGGCCTGCGCCTTGTCGAGGATGGCGGAAAGATTGGTCAGAGTGTTGACGAAGCGCGGCGCGCTCGCCTGGTACATCGAAATGGGCATGGCGGTCCTCGATTAGAATCATACGGAGCGCAGATTGTAGCGCTGGAAGCGCCCCCGGGCGGCGGGGCCGCTACGGCCGCGGGCGCAATCGATCTTTCGGCGGCAGCGCGCTCGGATTTCAGGGCTTCGACCTCGCGACGCCGAACATCAGGTCGTCCCCCGCGAGCGCCGCAAAGTCGACATCGGCGCACAGCACCTTCTGCGATCCATCGGGCGCTTCAAAGGCGAAAGTGAGGGTGACGCAGAGCTTGGGTCCGGCGACCGACAGATAGGGCCGCGTGATCTGGACCTTTCCCGGAGCTTCGATCGCGCTGCGGAAGTAGGACTTGGTCTGCCAGTCGGCGCCCTCGGTCGGGTGCACCGGCTCGAAGCGCCGGTCGTGGGCGCGCGCGTTGCGCTCGGCCTCCACGTCTGCCCCGATCTGCAACCCGTCCGCGCCGATCAGGTAGCAGCGGTGCGTGCAAGGCAGCTTGAGCAGCACCGGCACGGCCTGCGGAAATCCGGCCCCGAGGGACAGGTCCTGGACCGCATTCTTGAGCGCCGCCAGGTAGGGCTGGAGCCGGGCGTGCTGCCGATTCTGGAATTCGGCGTTGTCCGCGCGGTGACCCGCGATCAGCCGCGCGAACAAGTCGTAGCACGCGTTTTCCGAAGGCAGCTCGGGGCTCGACGGTGAGAAATAGTCGCCCTGCATCAGATCGGCGTCGGCATCGGTCGCGCAAAGCGCCTCGGCCTCGGTCTCGATGCCCTCCACGCATACGATCGCTCCCGCCTCGTGGAGCAGCGAGACGATCCCGGTGAACATGCGCCGCGCGAGCGGCTCCACCGTCACCCGGCGCGTCATCTCGCGGTCGATCTTCACGACGTCCGGCTTGAGCCTCCAGATGCGGTCGAAATTCGAGTAGCCCGCGCCGAAATCGTCGATCACGATGAGGCAGCCGAGCTCGCGGTAGTGCTCGATCGCGGCGGCGAGGCGCTTCTCGTCCTCGAACGGCATCTCGATCAGCTCCACCCCCACCCGGTGCGCCGGAAGGCCGCTCGAGCGCAGCATCTGAGAGAAGAAGGGGCCGGACTTGGGGCCTTCCGCGGCGACGTGCGGATCGACGTTGAGAAACAGCCAGCTGCGCGCGTTTCCGAACCGCTGGAAGTTGCGGACATGGAGGGTTCTGCACTGGCGGTCGAGGCGCACCCGCTCCTTGCCCTGCGGCGCCTTGCTGAACAATTCGCCGGGAGCGACTTGCCTTCCGCTTGCGTCCGTCGCCCGGATCAAGCCTTCGTATCCGACGGGACGGCGATGGGCGAGGCTGTAGATCGGCTGGAAATGGCTCGACAGGCCAAACTCGTGGCGCTCGCCGCGTTCGCCTTCCACGCAGTATTCTTCAGCACGCGGCGGAGCATGATCCCCCGTGTTCACGGCGCGGAAAAATCATCCATGTCACCGGCGTCGCGCGCCGCTTGCGCGAGCCCGAGCGCCAAGCCGTCTCCCGCAAGGGCGCCGAAGTCGAGGTCCGCGCACAGCACGTGATACGACCCGTTCAGGGAAAGGGCGTAAGACAAGGTGACGCAGACCTTCGGGCCGGCGGCCGACAGATAGGGCCGCGTGATCTGGACCTTCCCCGGCGCCTCGATCGCGCGGCGAAAGAAGGGCTTGGTCTGCCAATTGGTGCCCGTGGCCGGCCGCATCGGCTTCAGGCGCCGGTCGCGCGCGCCGACATTGCGCCCGGCTTCCGCGCACGCGCCGATCTGCGAACCGTCGGCCGCAACCAGGTAGCAGCGCTCGGTGCAATCGAGCTCGAGCAGCGCCCGCACCGCCTGGGAGCGGTCCACGCCGCCCGACAGCGCCAGCACGGCGTCCGCGAGAGCCGCGATGTAAGGCCGCAGCCGGGTGCGCCGCTGCTCGTTGAATTCGGCGGTCTCGGCGCGGAAGCCCTTCAACAGCCGCGCAAACAGATCGTCGCAGGCGTTCTCCGCCGGCGGCTTCTCCGCCGGCCGGACGAAGTAGTTGCCTTGCATCAGGTCGGCGTCGGCGTCGGTCGCGCAAAGCGCCTCGGCTTCGTTCTCGATCCCCTCGACGCAGACGAGCGCGCCCGCTTCGTGAAGCACCGCGACGATCCCGGTGAACATGCGCCGCGCGAGCGGCTCCACCGTCACCCGGCGCGTCATCTCGCGGTCGATTTTCACGACGTCCGGCTTGAGCCTCCAGATGCGGTCGAAGTTCGAGTAGCCCGCGCCGAAATCGTCGATCACGATGAGGCAGCCGATCTCGCGGTAGTGCTCGACCGCGGCGGGAAGGCGCCTCTCGTCCTCGAACGGCGTTTCGATCAGCTCCACCGCCACCCGGTGCGGCGCGAGGCCGTTTTCCTCCAGCATCTGCGCAAACGAACCGAACTGTTGGCCCTGGACTGCGATGAACGGATCGACGTTGAGAAAAAGCCAGCCGTCCCCGACGCCCAGGCGCTGGAAGTTCCCGACATGAAGGGCTCTGCATTGGCGGTCCAGCTGCATGCGCGCCACCCCCGCCGGAGCCTTCGCGAGAAGCTCGGTCGCCAGATAGGCCTTTCCGCTCGGGTCGGTTCCGCGGATCAGGCCCTCGTAGCCCACGGGCCGGCGATGGGCAAAACTGAAAATCGGCTGGAAATGGCTGGACAGGCGGAATTCAGAGCGCGTGCCGCCCACTCCCTCGACGAAGAAAGTGTCGGGATGCGACGCAGCCAGATCCCTCGCCGTCACTCACGTCTCCAAGTAGGCTCGCGTATCTCAGCGCCGATCGCAGAAGTGCAAGGAGCACGCCACGCGCAGGCGCCTTGCGCCGGGCGAGCCCCGTCAAATTACCACGGGTCGCCGCCGACCGGTGTGTTCCCGAGCGCGCCCGCGCCGCTCAATCGCATCGCGGCGGCGCGGGCTCCGCCGCGGCGCCGCCTCGCGCCGCGGGCAGGCTGCTCGTGACCTGATCCCGGACATCGCGCGACAGGAACAGCGCGGGATCGACCCGCGCGTTGTTGAGGCTCACCGACCAATGCAGGTGCGGGCCGGT
>WNFV01018504.1_pt1 | contig 12426 bp, 10 predicted proteins | sample 5400101 | NCBI WGS metagenome assembly WNFV01 (sample SAMN13153361, study PRJNA577476) | soil metagenome | isolation source: 115 cm soil or saprolite under grassland replicate 1 | place: USA:California | collected 2016-06-15
TGGGCGATTCCGAGGCCCTCGTCGCTGACGGCGAGCCGGAGCCCATTGTTCTGGGGCTCGACGCGCACCCCCACCCGGCCTCCGTCCGGCGAGTACTTGACGGCGTTGTCGAGGAGGTTGATGAGAACCTGGCGCAGCTTGTCGCCGTCGGCCGAGACGGGCGCGAGCGAGTCGGGAATCGTGAGCTCGAACGAGATGTCGTCGCGGTCGGCGAAGAGGGCGCGCATCTCCGCGACGACCTCGCGGACGAGCTGCCCGACGTCGAGCTCTTTCCTCTCCAGCCGCAACCGCCCCGAGTCGAGGTTGCTCGCGAGCAGGATGTCCGAGGTGATCCGGGAGAGGCGCTCGGACTCGTCGGCGATCACTTCGAGCAGGCGTTCCGCGTCTCGCTCGTCCAGCTCGAGGTCCCGGCGCAGCAGCGTCTGCGCCGAGCCGTAGATGGCGGCAAGCGGCGTCCGCAGCTCGTGCGAGACAGTGGCCACGAACTCGCCCTTCAGCTCCTCGAGCGCCCGCTCCTCGGTCAGGTTGCGGAACGCGTAGACGACGCCGTCCTCGAACTCGACGCCCGAGATGGAGAGCCAGATCTCGCGCTCGTCGATCTCGAGCGGAAGGGTCTTCGCCTCGGTGGTTCCGGGCCCGGGCGCCGGGGCCACCGGCACGGTCGGCCCCATGGCGCTCCAGCCGGGCAGCGCCTCGTCGGCGCGCCGACCGAGCACGGCCTCGGGCGCGAGGCCCGTGATTGCCTGCGCGGCGGGGTTCCAGTGCTGGATCAGGCCCTCCTCGTCGACGAGGAAGACGCCGTCGTCGACGTGCTCGAGAACTCGCGCGTGCCGCTCCAGCGCCAGTCGCTGCTTCTCGACCTGCCGGTCGAGGCGCCGCATCTGGATCGCCCGCTCCAGCGAGGCGACGAAGTAGTCGCGGTCGATCGGCTTGGCGACGAAGTCGTAGGCGCCGCCGCGGAGGGCCTGGACGGCGAGGTCGTGCTCTCCGTGCCCGGTGATGAGGAGCGTCGGCGTGCTTGGCCGGGCGTGCGAGATCTCGCTCAGGAGCGCGAGCCCGTCCATGCCGGGCATCTTGATGTCGGTGACGATGGCGTCGTAGTCGACCTCCCGAATCCGCTCGAGCGCGTCCGCAGCGGTCTCCGAGGTGTCGATCGCGATGCCGTCCATCCGCAGCTGGAGCGCCTGCGGGAGCGCCTCCAGCAGGGCCACGTCGTCGTCGACGATCAGGATCCGGGCATCTTTCACAGCAGCGGCTCCTCGGCGGGCTCGTCGCTCGCGATCGGCAGCTCGACCTCGAAGATCGCGCCCTCGCCGGGCGACTCGACGAGCGAGATCTCGCCTCCGTGCTCCTTGACGATGCTGTAGGTGATCGAGAGTCCGAGCCCGGTGCCGGCGCCGACCTCCTTGGTCGTGAAGAACGGGTCGAAGATGCGCTGCTCGATGCCCGCGGGAATGCCGGGCCCGGTGTCGGCGAAGCTGATCTTCACCCTGCCGGCGTCGAGCGTCGACTGGATCCGGATCTTCCTGCGGGGTGCGTCCGCGAGCGCGTCGCGCGCGTTGGTGAGCAGGTTGAGGAAGATCTGTTCGAGCTGGATGGGGTTGCCGAGCACGATCAGCTCGTCGGCGCAGAGGTCGAGCTCAACCTCGATAGCGCGCAGTCGCAGCTGCTCGTGCATGAGCGAGAGCGCCCGCTCGATTACCTGGTCGACGCGCACCTCCTCGACCCTCACCGGCGCCGGCCGGCCGAACGTCCGCAGGTGGGAGATGATCTCGGTCGCTTTCCGCACTTGCTCCATCGCGTTCTCGAGGTCGGCGAGGACCGGCTCGCTGTCGAGCTCGCCCAGGTGGACGCGGTCGATCACGTTGCCGACGTAGAGGCCGATGTTGTTGAGCGGGTTGTTGAGCTCGTGGGCGACGCCGGTGGTGAGCTCGCCGAGCGTCGCCAGCTTTCCGGCCTGGACGAGCTGCTCCTGCTTGTCGCGCAACTCCTGCTCGCGGCGCTCCATCTCCTGCGTCGTCTCACGCAGGTCGCCCATGATGTGGATCATCGCCTTGCGGCTGTCGCCCAGCCTGAGGTTGGACTCGTGCGAGTCCTTGAGGATGTGCAGCATCGCCTTGCGCTGGTCGCCGAGCTGCCGGTTCGACTCGTTCAGGTCGCCCATGATGTGCAGGAGCGCGCGCCTCCGCTGCTCCGCGCGGCGCACGCGGAGCTGGAGCTGCTCGATCTGCTCCTCGAGGGCCCTGGGCTCAGCGGGGGCGGCTGGATCGCCGTCCGGCCGCGGCGGCACGGCGTCGGGTTGGGCGACCACTAAGGCACCGCTTGCGGTGCCGACCTCAGGACGGACGCTCCGCGGCTGCGCTTGCGCTGCCGCTTCAAGGGGTCGCGGGCTTTGCCCGCGGCCCCGCCTGCTTCCGCGTCCGTCCGTCTGAAATCACCAGCCGAACCGCTTGTCATCAGCCAATACCGCATTAGGTCGCGGCGCGCTCTGTCCTGAGCTTCTCGACCTCTTGCTGGAGACCTTCGAGCTCCTTCTCGAGCGCGATCATCTTGAGCTCGCGCCCGACCACGACCTCCTCGAACTTCTCGAGGTCGAGGATCTTCTCCTGGAGCTCCGTCTTCGACTCCTCGAGGTCGCGCACGACCTCCTCGTACGCGCGCATGTCCCTAAGCACGCCGATCGCGCCGATCACGTTGCCGTCGGCGTCGCGGAGCGCAGAGGCGTTGAGGCTCGTCGGAATCACCTCGCCCGTCGCGGCTCGCGGGTTCAGCCGCGCGTTTCGCGTCACGCCGCGCTCGACAACCTCGCGGAGCGCGGCCGTGAACTCGCGCGTCTCCTCGGGGCTGATGAAGCGCGAGAGCGACTGCTCGACGACCTCGTCCTGCCGGAAGCCGAGCAGTTGCGAGACGGCCTCGTTGACCTGGAGGATCTTGCCCTCGAGGTCGGAGACGAACACCGGGTCGGGTGCGTTCTCGATCAGGCTCTGCGCGTACGCGCGGGCCTTGTCCAGCTCTCGCATATCCCTGAGCACGCCGATCGCGCCGATCACCTTGCCGTCGGCATCGCGGAGCGCGGAGGCGTTGAGGCTGGTCGGAATCACCTCGCCCGTCGCGGCTCGCGGGTTCAGAACCGCGTTTCGCGTCACGCCGCGCTCGACGACCTCGCGGAGAGCAGCTGTGAACTCGCGCGTCTCCTCGGGGCTGATGAAGCGCGAGAGCGACTGCTCGACGACCTCGTCCTGCCGGAAGCCGAGCAGTTGCGAAACGGCCTCGTTGACCTGGAGGATCTTGCCCTCGAGGTCGGAGACGAACACCGGGTCAGGCGCGTCCTCGATCAGGCGCTGGGCGTACGCGCGGGCCTTGTCCAGCTCTCGCATGTCGCGCAGGATCCCGATGGCGCCGATCACCTTCCCGTCCGAGTCGCGGAGCGCAGAGGCGTTGAGGCTGGTCGGAATCACCTCGCCCGAGGCTGAGCGTGGATTGAGCACCGCGTTGCGCGTTACGCCGTGCGCGACGACCTCGCGCAGGGCGGCGGTGAACTCGCGCGTCTCCTCGGGGCTGATGAAGCGCGACAGCGACTGCTCGACGACCTCGTCCTGCCGGAAGCCGAGGAGCTGCGAGACCGCGTCGTTCGCCTGGAGGATCTTGCCTTCGAGGTCGGAAACGAACACCGGGTCCGGCGCGTTCTTGATGATGATGTCCGCGACGAGGACGCCGCGCGTCGAGGCGCCGTCGGTCTGCGCGGCCGCGCGGCTCTTCGAGGCGTTGCGCGCCGTCTTCGTCGCTGGGGCCTTGACGGCCTTCTTAGCCACGAGCGTTTCCTCCCTGGACGTTGAGGTTGGCCACGGGCGGGCTGTGCCCGCTTCATTTTGCTGGTTCGCACCTCCCCCGGCAACCTTTTGTTGTGAGATCAGCCGAGGTAGAAGCCGCGGATGTGGCGGTCCACGAGCGCGGCCGCGCGGTCGGCGTTGCCCGCCTCGACCGCCTTCAGGATCGCCGCGTGCTCGCGCGTGAGCCGCCCCAGCGTCGCCCGCCGGTCGCGCTGGGCCCGGAGCGCCTCGAGCAGGTGTCGCGCCACCGCCCGCCGCAGGGCGAGCATGACGAGGTGCATCGCCTCGTTCCCCGAGGCCCGCACGAGCGCGACGTGAAAGCGGACGTCGGCCTCGTCGAAGGCCTCGATCGTCATCTCGCCGCTCATCTGGGCCAACGCCTCCCGTGCCTCCTCGAGCCGGGCGGGGTCGCCGTCGCGGGCTGCCAGCCGGAGCGCGGCGGACTCGAGCACCGAGCGGAAGTCGACCAGGTCCTCCAGGCCGACCTGGTTCAGCCGCAGGAGGTTGACGAGCACGTCGCCGGCGGGAGCGGCGACCTCCCCTGCGACGACTGCGCGGCCGGGTGCCCCGCCGCGCGTGACGAGCCCTTGCGCCTGGAGCGCCCGGAGCGCTTCGCGAACGGACGCCCGGCTGACGCCGAACGAATGCGACAGCTCCCGCTCGGTGGGGAGCTCCTCGCCCGGCGCGAGCCGGCCGGCGAGGATCGCCTCGCGCAGCTGCTCGGCGACCTGGAGGTAGACGGGGCTGCGGACGATTTCCTGGAACGGCATCTCGGTCTATTATCAGCTTGACAGATTGTCAGACCAGATATTACACTGCCCGCCGGTCGTTCTTCCGTCTCCGAGGAGGTTGTCAATGCCCAAGATTCTCATCCTGACCGGCGACGCGGCCGAGTCGCTCGAGGTCATGTACCCCTACCAGCGGCTGCTGGAGGAGGGGTACGACGTCGACATCGCCGCGCCGTCCAGAAAGAAGCTCCAGTTCGTCGTCCACGACTTCGTCGAGGGCTACGACACGTACACCGAGAAGCCCGGCTACACGTGTGACGCCGACGTCGCCTTCGCCGACGTCGACCCGTCCGACTACGCCGCCCTCGTCGTTCCCGGCGGCCGCGCCCCCGAGTACATCCGCAACGACCGCGACTTCCAGCGCATCGTCACGCACTTCTTCGACGACGAGAAGCCGGTCGCGCAAATCTGCCACGCGCCGCTCGCGCTCGCCTCGAGCGGGGTGCTCGAGGGCAGGCGCAGCGCCGCGTATCCGGCGCTCGAGCCGGACGTCCGGGCTGCGGGGGCGGAGTTCGTGGACGGAGAGGCCGTCGTCGACGGCGTCATGGTCTCCGCGCGCGCGTGGCCGGACCATCCGGCGTGGATGCGCGAGTTCATGCGGCTCCTCCGCCAGCACGCGCCGGTGGAGCCGGTTCGCGAGACCGCAACCGTCTAGGACTTTGCAACAGACTGTTGCAAAGTCCGGGCTCGAGTCGCTGCTCGGGCCGGGCGCGGTCCTGACGCCGCCTCCGGCTGCCTACCTCGCCGACGAGACCGAGCGGCGCGGGCTCACCGGCCGCGCGGACGCGGTCGCGCGGCCGGCGAGTGCCGAGGAGGTCGCGCGCGTCGTCGCGTGGTGCTACGAGCACGACGTTCCGATCGTCCCGCGGGGCGGCGGCACGGGGTTCGCCGGCGGCGCCGTCCCGCTGGACGGCGGCGTCGTCCTCTCCCTCGAGCGGCTGACCCGCGTGCGCTCGTTCGAGCCCCTCCTCTGGCGCATGAACGTCGAGGCGGGGGTGCGGACGGCCCAGGTGCGGAGGATCGCCCGCGAGAGCGGCCTCTTCTTCCCGCCCGACCCGGGCGCGGCCGAGCAATCCCAGATCGGCGGCAACATCGCCACGAACGCGGGCGGCCCGCACGCGTTCAAGTACGGCGCCACCGGCGCCTGGGTGACGGGGCTCGAGGCCGTCATCCCGCCCGGGGAGGTCGTCGCGGTGGGTGGCCCGATCCGGAAGGACGTCGCCGGCTACGACCTCAAGAGCCTGCTGATCGGCTCGGAGGGCACGCTCGGCGTCGTCACGGCCGCCTGGCTGAAGCTGCTGCCCGCGCCGGAGGCGAGCCTGCCCGTCGCCGCCTTCTACGCCGGCACGGCCGCCGGCTGCGAGGCCATCGAGCGCGTCTTCGGCAACGGCCTGCGCGTTGCGGCGCTCGAGTTCCTCGACGCGGCGACGCTCGAGCTCGCCGGCCGCGGCTTCCCGGGCGGAGTCCCGGCCGGCGCGGCGTTCCTCGTCATCTCCGAAGCCGACGGGACGGCGGTGGAGGCGACCCGGCTGCGAGAGGAGCTGACCGACGTGCTGGCGGAAGATGCGCTCGCTGTTCGCGCTCCCGAGGAGCCCGGCGCAGTCGTCGACCTCTGGCGCTGGCGTGACGGCCTCTCGATCGCGGTCAGCGCGCATCGTGGCGGAAAGGTGAGCGAAGACATCGTCGTCCCGCTCGACCGGCTCGGGGAGGCGATCGAGGAGACGCTCGCCATTGGCCGGCGGCACGACCTCGACGCATGCAGCTGGGGGCACGCAGGCGACGGCAACCTCCACTCGACGTTCCTCGTTTCGCCCGAAGACGGAGAGCAGCTGGCCCGCGCCGAGCGCGCCGCCGATGAGCTCTTCGGGCTTGCCGTGCGGCTGGGCGGCTCCGTCTCCGGCGAGCACGGCGTCGGCTGGGTGAAGCGCGGCCAGCTGGCGCGGCAATGGGAGCCGAAGGCGATCGAGCTTCACGACGAGGTCAAGCGCCTCTTCGACCCGAAGGGGCTGCTGAATCCCGGGAAGAAGCTCGCCCGAGGCTAGGCCCACCAGGGGTTCCCCCACGTAACTAACCTTCGAGCATGCCGCGGATCGAGGGGTACGCGTTCGGTCGGGTGCTCGTCGACGGCGAGGAGCACACGAAGGACGTGATCGTCCTTCCGCATCGCGTCGTCGGAGGCTGGTGGCGGCGGGACGGGCACGCGCTGGTCCTCGAGGACCTCGAGGAGGTGGATGCGGCCCGATCCCGGCACCATCGAGCAGCTGCGGGTGCGGCAGATCGAGGTCGAAAGCCTGCGCACGCCTGACGCCGTCAAGCGCTACGGGGAGCTCGACGCGGCCCGCACGGCGGCGGCGCTCCACCTGACCTGCTAAGCGCGTCTAACGGAATGACTATTCGAGCTCTGCGACGAGCTCGAGCGTGCTGGGCTCGAATCCGTCGAGGAGTTCGCGAAGCCGCTGGACTCGCTCCTGCCAGCCGGCGAGAGCGCGCCAGCCCTCGATAGCGTCCTGGCTTTCCCACGGGCCGAAGCTGATGAAGCGGTTCGGCGCGCTGCTATCGCGCAGCAACTTGGCCCAGATGCTGCCGGGGACCTCGCGCCCGGTCCATTCAGCGAGCTCTGTCCACGCAGTCACGAACTGCTCTTCGTGCCCCGGCGTCACGGTCCAGATTCCGTGGGTGTACGGCTGGCCCATTTCCCGTCCTCTCAGTTGGCTGGACGACGAGCATTACCGGGTAGTCAGCGCGCCGTCAACTCGTCACAGCAAGATCCATCGTTACACGGCCAGAGCGCCTCTCGGAGACCACCAGCAGCAGCCGCCGGAGCCGGGCTTTAGCCCGGCGGGAGGCTCACCACGACAGCTCCCTCCGAAGCGAGCCAGCTCGGCCGGCTCCTGAAACTGCTGCCGACCGAGGCCGCTCGCAAGGAGGGGGCTCGTGGGGGAACCAGGGGTTCCCCTACGGCTAGAGCGCCTCTCGGAGACCACCAGCAGCAGCCGCCGGAGCCGGGCTTAGCCCGGCGGGAGGCTCACCACGACAGCTCCCTCCGAAGCGAGCCAGCTCGGCCGGCTCCTGAAACTGCTGCCGACCGAGGCCGCTCGCAAGGAGGGGGCTCGTGGGGGAACCAGGGGTTCCCCCACGCCTAAGGAATGCGATGAAGGAGGGCCTCCCGCGGAGTCATGCTCCGCGCGTCCTCGAAGAGACGAAGGGAGGCCCCTACATGTTGTACGCCGGATTGGATCTCAGCCGCAAGCGTCTCGACTTCCACCTGCTAGATCAGGTGGGAGTGAGCGTCGAGGTGGGCGCGGCTCCGCCGGATGCCGACGGCTTGCGCACGCTCGCCGCCCGGCTCGCCCGCTTCGGTCTGCCGATCCGGGCCGCGATCGAGTCGATGAACGGGGCGCGGTTCGTGCACGACCAGCTCGAGCTGCACGGCTGGGAGGTCGAGATTGCCGACGCGGTCAAGATCAAGGGGCTAGCGCCGCTAGCCTGCAAGACCGACCGCATCGACGCCTGGGTGCTGGCGGAGCTGTCACGCCGGGAGCTGGTACCGGCGATCTGGCTCCCCGACCCCGCCGTGCGGGCCGAGCGAGAGCGGGCGCGCTTTCGTTTGCACCTCGTCCGGCACCGCAGCAGCCTCAAGCAGCGCGTGCACGCGACCCTGCTCGCGCACGGCAAACCGTGCCCGCTCTCCGACCTCTTCGGCGCCGCCGGCCGGGCGCTGCTGGCGCGGCTCGAGCTGCCCGAGCCCTGGGCCGGAAGCGTCGAGGCGAGCCTGTACCTGATCGACGAGCTCGAGCGCCAGATCCGCGCCTGTGAGCGCGAGCTGCGCCGGCTCGGCGCCGACCACCGCTACGTGCCGCTGCTGACGACGGTGCCCGGGATCGCCTGGGTCCTCGCCTACACGATCGCCGCGGAGATCGGCGACATCGGCCGCTTCCCCACCCCAACCAAGCTGACCGGCTACACCGGTCTCTGCCCGCGCGTCTACCAGTCCGGCGACAGCGACCGCCGCGGCCCGCTCGCCAAGCAGGGACCCAAGTATCTCCGCTGGGCGCTGATCGAGGCGACCACCCACGCCTGCAAGCACCCCACCTACAACAAGCGCTACCAGCGCACCAAAACGCGGCTCGGCAAGCAGCGCGGGCCGAAGGTCGCCCAAGTCGACCTCGCCCGCCGCCTCGCCGAGGCGATCTGGCACATGCTCACCCGCAACCAGCCCTTCGCTCCGGCAGGCGCCACGAGCCCCCTGGCCGCCTGACGGTCCTTAAGGAGATGCGCTACCGGAGCGAACCTCCCATCACACCTGATCCTCCCGCCAGGAGGCGATAGAGAGATGAGCCACGCTCACCACCCACAACGCGAACACCCGCCCTGACCGGGCGATACGACCAACGCGCACTTGACCAGCGGCCCTCCTTCATAGAGAGGGGGCTCGTGGGGGAACCAGGGGTTCCCCCGCGACTAACAGGCGGGGCGTCGGCGGGCTTTCGGCAGTACAACCGCCGGCCGCCAGGCTGGGTCGAGCGCGCCGTAGGAACGTGAGCGAACGACGACGCGTTCAGCGCCACCGGCGCTCGGCACAACGACGACGGCGCTTCCGGTCGAGGTCCCCCGAGCGAAGGCGATCTGCCGCCCCGTGGGCGACCAGGCCGGCCCTGGGCCGCAAGAACGCGCCGGCCGCTCCCGTCGGCGTTGACGACGACGATGTGGCTCGATCCCCCCTGGCGAGGCGCATCGATGTCGACTTGTTCCGCAAAGGCGATCCGGCGGCCGTCGGGCGACCAGGTCGGTCTGCTGAGGAGGCCCGCCCGGGTCGCCACTTCCGCGAGGATGCGGCCCGCCGCGGCGCTTGCGACGACGACGCGCGAGCCCCGGTCCCGGGAGACGTAGGCGATCCGCAGCCCGTCGGGCGCCCAGGCCGGATCTGCGTTTGCGCTTGCCGATCTGAGCTCGTGGACGACACGTCCGCGCGTGTTGGCGACGAGGATCCGAACGGCCGCCCCGCCGGCCGCGCCGCGGGCGAAGACGACGAAACGTCCGTTGGGAGACCAGGAAGCGGCCCGATCTTCCCTGCGCGGCGTCAGGCGCACGCGCCGTGAGCCGTCGGGTCGAGCGAGGCAGAGGCCGCCGCTCGAGCCGCCGGGGTGTCCCGGCCCGTAGACGACGGAATACGTCAGGAGCGACGGCGGGCGCGACAAACCCGCGGCGGTCGCACCGGCGACCGCGACCGAGGCCACGATTCCGCCAAAGGCAACGAGCCGCTTCACCTCGGAGTGAGGGTACCCCCGCGGGGCCCGGCGAAAACCCTACGGGCCCGCCGAAGCGGGCCCGTAGGATCGGTGACAACCGCAGGTCAGCGGCAGCTGGGGAACTTGAACGTGCCGATGCGCGTTCGCCAGGCCGCCAGCTCCGTGATCGCGTAGTACTCGTTCATGTAGTAGAAGGTGCAGTCGTCGCGCGGGTCGACGCTCAGCGACGTGTAGTCGCCCCAGCGCGAGTTGGTCGTCAGCTGCGACCCGCTTCCGTTCTGGAGAGTCGCCTCGCCCTGCGAGAGGTCGCCGAGCGGGTCGCCCGCCAGGCGCCCGGCGTAGCGGATGCCCGGGAAGACGTTGGTCCCGTTCACGACGCTGTAGCCGGCGGCGAGGTTGCCGTTCTTGTCCTGCGCGACGCTGCCCATCCAGCGGTGGACGCCGTCGTTCGGAGCGTACGTGCCCTGCTGGTAGATGACCGGATTCTGTGGGTTCCGGATCTCGTACCAGCGAACTCCGGCTACGTGGTCGCGCGCCTCGACCGACTGGTTCGTGACTAGCGACTCGTGCGTCTTGAGGTTCCGGTACTGGAGCCGGAACGTCGGTCGCTGCCGGTACGAGAGGATGTCGAGGTACTGCACCGGATTGACGACGCCGGGCTGCGGCAGGCAGTCACGGCTGCCGGGGGAGCACGGATAGTTCGAGTCGAACTCCGCGGTCGGCAGCTGCGCCTCCACCTCGAACGTCGAGTCAGCCGGGTGGGCAAAGTCGACGTCGGCCGCGAAGACGTTGAGCGCGTCGAACGGTGCTGAGTAGCCATAGTCGTCGTCCATCGTCCCCACGAAGTACTCGGGGCTGTGTGGAGGCGGCATCCGCTTCCCGTCGAGGTCGGCGGGCAGGATCCCGTCGCCCAGGAGGTAGAGGGGATCGACGCCGTCCACGAGGTAGAACGAGACCACCGTCGGGTTCGGGTCGCCCTCGACCAGCTGGTGCCGGTTGATCGCGTAGACGCCGATCTGATACTCGATCGTCGGCCCGAACTCGCGCGTCGTGATGTAGAGCCCGTTGGGCATCAGGCCGTACTTCGGGTAGTCCGGGAAGAACTCGCCGGTCGAGAAGGCATAGCGGTAGTACGACCCGAGCGGATCCTCGGTCGTCGAGACCGCGACGCAGTTGAAGTACTCCGGCCCGGCCGTCGTGAACTGGGTCAGGATCCAGCGGTTCGAGATCTCGTCGTAGACGACGACCGGGTCGCCGCTCGGATCCGTGCAGTCAGGGACGCTGAAGCCCTGCCAGAGCGAGCCCGTGTCGGCCGGCCCGTAGAGCAGCGTTCCGGTCTTCGTGTAGATGGCGAAGGTCAGGTTGACCATCGCGATGTAGTTGTGCTGGCCCACGTCGCCGTTCGGATCAGGCGGGTTGACGCGGAACCCGAAGATGCTGAGGTTGTCCGCGTTGGTCGGCCCGTCGAACGAGAACAGCGGCCCAGGCATCGCGTTCGGGGTGGTCCCGCCCTGAAGCGCTCCGTCGCGCTGGTGCGTCTTGTTTGCGACCGGCCCCATCAACGAGCGATCGGTCGCCACCTGCGTCATGAACCCGGCCTGTGCTCCGCCGCCGGGCGCGATCACCGGCATGTCACGGAGCGCCGGGCTCTTGTCGAACGCGACCGCCCCTCCGACTGTTGGCCGAAGCGGCCCCAACCCGCCGCCGCTACCCGCGATCGCGGGCCCGGCTGCGAGTGCAAGAGCCGCCACGGTTGCGGCCAGTACGGCCGCTGCAATTCTCCGCATCTCTCCTCCTATCCCCGTTGGACTAGCGGCGCATCCCTAACACACCTTGCGGGCCCGGGCAACGTGTGAACCGCGCCCGCGCCGGTAGTCTCGAGGCCGAGATGAGGGAGATCGTCCCCGATATCAAGCGCTGGCGCGCCCGCGGCGACGGCAGGATTGCGGTCGCGACCGTCGTCGCCGCACGTGGCTCGGCCCCTCGGCCGATCGGCTCGAAGCTCGCCGTCTCCGAGCAGGGCGAGCTCGCCGGATCGGTCTCGGGCGGCTGCGTCGAGAACGAGGTCTACGAGGAGTCGCGCGCGGTGCTCGGGGGCGGGCCGCCGAAGCTTCTTTCCTACGGCATCTCGGATGAGCAGGCCTGGAGCGTCGGGCTGCCGTGCGGCGGCGAGATCGATGTCTTCGTCGAGCAGCTCACCTGGGCCGAGCTCGACCCGCTGCTCGAGCTGGTCGAGCGCAACGAGCGGGCGGTCTCCAGCACGGTGATCGAGGGCGACGCGATCGGAGAGAGGGCTCTGTCACCCGGGGAGCTGGGTCGGACGGGGGTGCGCGACAACGTCTTCTACGAGGCCTTCGGCCCGCCGCCGCGCCTGCTCGTCTTCGGTGCCGTCGACACGGCTCAGGCGCTCTGCGCCGCGGCGAAGCAGCTCGGCTGGCGGACGATCGTCGCCGACGCTCGCGGCAAGTTCGCCACCACCGAGCGCATGCCGAGCGCCGACGAGCTGCTCGTCGAGTGGCCGGAGGAGGTGCTCGCGCGCGTGAAGCCGGACCAGGACAC
>WNFV01007655.1_pt1 | contig 12422 bp, 18 predicted proteins | sample 5400101 | NCBI WGS metagenome assembly WNFV01 (sample SAMN13153361, study PRJNA577476) | soil metagenome | isolation source: 115 cm soil or saprolite under grassland replicate 1 | place: USA:California | collected 2016-06-15
GCGGCCCCTGGCGCCGGCGCTGCGCCTCGACTCGGCGGTTCACCAGCTCCTGCAAGCCGGCGCGCAACGCAGCCGTGTCCGCCGCGGTCGGGGCGCCGGACCCCCCCCGGGCCTTTACGATGCTGTCGAGCTGCGGTGTGACGAACCCGGCCCCGACAATGACGTCCTGCCCGTTGACCCTGGCGACGAACCCGCCGTGCGTGCGTGCCGAGTCGACGGCCCGCCGGGCGGCGGCGATGTCCTCAGGTGCTTCCCCGTGCCGGACGGGCGGCGCGAGGTCCTGGAAGATGCGCGGCGAGCTGACGATCCGCGCCTGCTCCGGGTGCGCCAAGGGCACCTGGATGACCTCGATCCGGAAGAGCGCGGTATTCGGATTCGAGTCCGGCAGCGCACTCGAGCACCCCGCCAGCTCGTTCGGCGACCGCACCGGCGCCGAGCCGGACACGTAGATGTACACGTTGGCCGTGTCGGTCGGCGAGGTCACCACGGTGTGCGTGTGCGAGCCACGGCACGTCTGCACGTCGGTGATGTGGCGGGGATTCGCGATGTCCGTGATCTCGAAGATGCGGATCCCACGGAGCCGGTCGTGGCTCACCGTGTCCACGACGCCCTGGGTGCCGCAGTCGGTGCGGCCATTCAAGGCTTCCCCGGATACGAACAGCAGATTGCGGTACACCGAGACGTCGCTCTGGGACCCCGGGCAGACGAAGGCCTTGTGCAGCCGGGGACGCTTGGGATTGGAGATGTCCCACACCTGGACGCCGGAGAAGTTGCCCTGGATAACGTAGTTCCCGACGAACGAGATGTCGGAGTTGATGAGGCTGAAGTCCCCGGGATTGGCCCGGTTGATGAACGACGGGGAGGGCGGCGTCGTCGAGACCAGGCGGACGTTCCAGGCGGCTTCCTGGGCGTTCATCCAGCCGGCCCGCAGTCCCACCCGCGGGTCGGGGCTGGGCGCCGTGGTGGACATATCGAGCTTCCGCGACGTGGCGCACGCCGCGAGGGAGAGCGCCACGAGCGCGAGCAATGATCCGGATTTCACAGAGGGCTCCGTTTGAGATCGTCGAGCATCAGAGTCATGCGGTTGATTTCGGTTGTTTGGTCCGCGTTCACGTCGGCCGCGAAGCGGAAGACCGGGCCGTCCTGCGCCGCGCCGGGGGCGCTGAGCAGCTGCGCGACCATGGTGAGCGCGCCCTGGTGGTGCTGGATCATGAAGGTGAGGAACAGCCGGTCGAACTCGCGGCCGCGCGCGGCGTCCAGCTGGGCCATCTGCTCCGGCGTCAGCATCCCGGGCATCAGCATCGGATGATCCATGCCGGGCATGATGTGGCCGCGCGGGTCGGCGGGCGGCACGTACTCGTTGTGCTCCCGCAGCCAGCGCTGCGCGAACACGATCTCGTCGTTCTGGGCGACGACGATGCGCTCGCACAGCACGCGTACCGCCGGACTGGCGCCGTGCGAGGGCGCCCACCCGGCCATCTGGATGGCCTGGGCGTGGTGGCCGATCATCCCCGCCAGGAAGTGCACGTCGGCCGCGGTGTAGGGAGGCGTCGCCGGCAACACGGTACCGTGCTCGGCGTGGCCGGCGGGTGCGGGGGACCGCGGGGGGGCGGCCGCGGCGCACGCAGCCGCGACGACCACCAGCAGCACTCTCGTCATCACTGCGCAGCCGCGTTGGCCAGGTCCGTCACTGTCGCGGCGAGGGTCCGCACTTTCGCCGCATCGGCCGCGGCCTGCGCATCCCCGGCCAGCTGCGTCGCCAGCTGCGTCAACGCATCCCGGCGCTGCGGCCCCTTCATCTTCTCGGCCCCGGTGAGCGCCGCCCGCACCGCCGCCACTCGGTCGGGCGCCAGGCCGTTGGAGCGCGCCAGCTGATCGAGATACGCGCGCGCCACGACGAAGCTCGCCGGCCACGCCATTCTCTGCTGGCCCTGGACGTTCAGGTAGTCGAAATGCACCAGCTTGGCGGCGTCGATCTCGTTCTGCGACAGGAACCCGCTGGGCTGCAAGGCGAACACGTCGAGCCCGCGGGCGATCTCGGAGCTGACGATGTAGCCGTTGTACCAGTAGGCGGACCACGACCCCGCACCGACCATCTTGGTCGAGTCCATCGGCCCGCGATCGAAGAACGCGATCTCCTTGGGGTGCGCCGGATCGGTCCAGTCGAACACCGAGATGCCGCCCTGGTACCAGGCCTGCACCATGACGTCCCGCGCGGGGATCGGAATCAGCGACCCGTTGTGGGCGACGCAGTTCTCGAACTGCGTCTGCGGCGCCAACATCTTGTAGTAGCTCCGGAACGTCATCGAGCCGCCCGCGACGGTGAAGATCGCGTCCGCCCCCCATTGGGGCTTGTCGGTCGCGCGGCACTTCGGCCCGCCGCCGCCGCCCCACTCGTCGGAGAACAGGAGCTTCGTGCCGTCGTTGTTGAACGTCGCCGAGTGCCAGTAGGAGAAGTTCGTGTCGGCGACCGCGGCGATCCGCTTGGGGTTCGCCACGTCGTGGATGTCCAGCAACAGGCCGTACCCGCCGCACGCGCCGCCGGCGAACCCGATCGCCGGATAGACGGTGATGTCGTGGCACTGGGTGGGCCCGGGGCGAATGCCGCCCTGCGTGCCCGGAGGCGGCGCCCCGACCAGCGCGTCCACGATCCCCTGGATGCCTGCCCGCAGCGCGGCGCTGTCCGCGCCGTTGGGCGCGCCCGCCCCTTGTCGGGCCTTGACGATGCTGTCGAGCATCGGCCGGATGAATCCGGGCGGCAGGACGTACTCCATGCCGTGGATCGTCGCCGTGAATCCGCCCGCGGCGCGCGCGTCGGCCGCCGCCTTGGCCGCCGCCGCGATGTCTTCCGGCGCCTCGGCGTGGGTGGGGGCTTCCGTCAGATCATTGAAGATCCGCGGCGAGCTCACGACGGCCGCCTGCTCGGGGTGCGCCAGCGGCACCCGGATCACCTCGATCCGGAACAGCGCGGAGTTCGGGTCCTGCTCCGGCGCCAGCTTCGAGCACCCCGGCAGCTCGTTCGGCGACCGCACCCCCGCCGACCCGGACACGTAGACGTACACGTTCGCCTTGTCGTTCGGATCTTCCACCACGGTATGGGTGTGCGAGCCCCTGCAGGTCTGCACGTTCCCGATGTACTTGGGGCTGGTGATGTCGGTGATGTCGAAGATGCGGATGCCCCGGAGCCGGTCGTGGCTGACCGAGTCGTGCACCCCTCCCGTGCCGCAGTCCAGGCGGCCCCCCATCCCCTCTCCCGAGACGAACAGCAGGTTCTTGTAGACCGAGACGTCGCTCTGCGACGCGGGACAGAGATACCCGATCTTCAGCCGCGGCTTCGCCGGGTTCGTAATATCCCAGACCTGAAAGCCGTTGTAGTTCCCCTGAATGGCGTAGGTGCCGGAGAACGAGAGGTCGGAGTTGGTGACGCCGACGAACCGCTCGCTCGGCCGCGTCTTCGAGACCACGCGCAGGTTCCACGACGCCTCCGCCGCGTTCATCTCTCCCGCGCGAAGGCCGACCCGGGGATCGGGGCTCGGCGCCGTGGTCGACATGTCGAGCTTCGTGGTGGCGCAGGCGAGGGAGAAGGCCCCGATGGCGAGCGAGAGCGTGCGGCGGACGTTGATGTCGAATGTCATGGCTGATTCCCTGTGATGAGGACGACGAGCAGCTTCTGCATGCGGTCGATTTCGGTGGTCTGATCGGCGTAGACGTCGGAGGCGAACCGGAACACGGTCTCCTGCTCGCCCCCGCCCGGCGAGCCGAAGAGCTGATTCACCATGACGATGGCGCCCTCATGGTGCCGGATCATGAACGACAGGAACAGGCGGTCGAAGTCGGCGCCCCGGGCGCGGTCCAGCTCCGCCAATTGCTCAGCGGTCAACATTCCGGGCATCATCGCGTGCCCCATGCCCGGCATCATGTCGTGCGAGGCGTCGGCGTCGGGAACGGGCTCATGCCGTTCGCGAAGCCAGCGTTGCATGAGCACGATCTCGTCACGCTGGCCGACGACGATCCGCTCGCAGAGGGCGCGCACGGCCTCGCTGGCGCCGTGCGAGGGGGCCCAGCCGGCCATCAAGACCGCTTGGGCGTGATGGCCGATCATGCCGGACATGAAGTACACATCGGCCGGCGTGTAGGCCCCCTGCTTCCCCTGCGCGCCGGTGGGGCCATCGGTCTGGGCGGCGGGGGGGGGGGGGATGCTGGGCGCAGACGACCGCTGCGTGGCGGGGGCGCACGACGCGACGGCGATGACCGCCAGCCCTCCCGCAGCGCCCAGCAGCGAAAATGGTCCGTTCAATGCTCACCTCGGTACGGAATTCTAGCCCTACTTGCGCACGGCCGCTCGGGCACCGGGCTCATGGTCCTGGTTGCCAAAGTGAAACGTCACGACCTTGCCGCGAGCCGCAGTACGCGCCACGCCCAAAGACAGAAAGCCCCTGCGGCGATCGTGATCGCCATGTACCAGGGATCCGTCGCCAAGTGGCGTCCTTCTGCGACGATCCGCCAGAGATGCGCCACCGTGAGCAGCCCAAAGACCGCGCCCGTCGTCATGACATAGGCTTTCATCTTGTCGCCTCCCGCCTTTCGCGAACCTCGTAATGCGCAGACCGAGCATCGAACCGACGCAGCAGCGCGCGAGCCGCCGGTGGCACGACGGCGGCCTCGAAATCAGCACCCGCAAACTTTCGGACGGCAGGCAGTGACGAGAACCACATGATCGTCACGAATTCGACCTCTTGGGCGTGGTCGCGCCGCAGCAGGTCGATGCCGAGGAATCCATCGATCGTCCGCGCCACGATACCGGTGAAGATCTCGCTCCGCAGGAGCCGCTCGTAGTCGTCGGCGTTCTCATGACTCGTCCACCCGTGCCAGATGCGGGAGATCATGACCGGCGCACTACTGGGCGGTCGTTGGCTCTGCGGCGCCGTGACCCCGAACTTGGAGAGAGCCGAATAACACGCGGCCGGCGGCGGCTACGTCCTGCACCGCCCGATCAAACGAGGGTTGGTTGGCCTTGGACGGAGCGTGGAAGCCGCTGATCTTGCGAACGAACTGCAGCGCGGCGTCGTGAAGCTCGGCAGCCGTCGGAGCGTGGTCCGGGTGCCGCAGCCGCTTGATGTTCCGACACATTTATCCCCCCTACCCTTTCTGATTCGGTTCCTGGTAGCGACCGACGCTGCGCATAAGCTGCGGGCCGGGGCGGCGGCGGACAAGATCGCGCGGCCTGAACCCTAGCGCTGGGGGTCCACGCGCCGCGGTTCCGGTCGTTGCGCCAGCATCCGCTCGGCAAAGTCGAGACGCTCTTGCGTCTCGCTCAGCTCCTCCCGCAGGCGGCTCATCTCGGTGTCGAGCGCCTCGAGCCGAGCCTCGCTCCCGTCCTCGATTGCGCGCTCGCTTTCGCTCTCGCCGGGGACCTGCCGCAGGCGCCGGGCCCATGACCCAAACGCCAGCGCCAGCACCGCATGAATCGCGGCGTGCGCCGGCTCGGTAACGCCCAGCGCGTACCCGAGTCCCAACAAGTTGATGACCGTCAGCGCGACGGCGATCGGGTGCCAAATCGTGGGCTTGAAGGTCATGGCTGCCCTTTCGGTGGAGCGAGCCGCTCCGCATTACGCTCCTTGGCCAGGATTCGCTCGGCGAAGTCCATCCGTTCCTCGATCTCGCCGAGCCTGCGCTGGAGATCGTCGAGCACATCGGTGATGCGCGAGAGATCAGGCTCGCCCGGACTCTCCCTCCGACTCCACCCAGCCCGTCCGACGAGCCGTCGAACCACGACCTGGGCGGCCCCTACCACGATGATGATGGCGCATATGCCGATCGCCCAGCTGGGGATGATCCCCATGGCCCACCTCCGACCTGCGTCAGGACGTTAAGTCACCTACGGGCCGATGTGTCGGCCAGTTCCGTCACCCGGGAGCCCCCGCCGCTCAGTAGGGGTTCGACGTAGATGGTTGCCAGACGACCTTGCCGTTAGAATCCCGCAGCGTCACCGTGTACGCTTCGCCCTCCGCAGCGTCTGTGACGCCGACCTCTAAACGCGCTCGCCTCGAGTCGAACCAGTTGAGACTGACCTTGCCACTCGGGGTCATGAGGGCCGCAAACCGCTGGGTGCCTTGAAGATCTTGCAAGGACAGCATGACGAAGCCGTCCGACGTTGCGCCCAAGGTGGCTTGGTTCTTCCCTGCGTCGCCGACCACGCGAAAGGAGCGCGCGAGAATCTGGTCAGGAATCCGGGATCCCGCGGTGGCACGATGAGCGCCGAGGCTGACTAGACCCACGCCAAAGAAGACCAAGAGCGCGGTGAGAAGTGTGTTACGTCGCTCAAGGCGCGCTATCCGTTGCTCGAGGTTCATGGGTGCCTCCCTGAGTCATTAGGGCTCCGCGCGCCGTTCGAACGAGTACGCCTGGCACGGGTCATTCCCTAATCTACGCGCGCCGACCGGTCATGATGAGGCGCGCAGCGGAAGGGGCCGCCCGTAGGTGAGCCGGCGCCAGATCCACTCGATGGGCCCGAAGCGGAAGCGCGAGAGCCACCACGCGCTGAGCGGGATCTGCAACACGATGATCGCGGCCGCGATCGCCATCGCGGTCGAGGCGCCGATGCGCCACCACAGCGCCAGCCCAAACCCGTAGGAGAGCGCGACGCACAGAGCCGAGTGCATCAGGTAATTCGTCAGCGCCATCCGGCCGACCGGCGCGAACAGGCCGACGAGACGCCGGCCATCCACGACCAGCAGTCCAACCGTGGCCGCGTAGCCGAGGGCGAGCATCGGAATGCCGACCGCCTGCGTCGCCACGCCGAGGAGGCTTCCGAGTGAAGCCGGGAGGTACGGCCAGCGATGAAACGCCAAGGTCGCGAGGACATTCATTGGCAGGCCGGCACCGAGGCCAAGGCGGCTCCAGCGCACGAGCGTGGCACGGTGGTGGGACGGCGACTGCGCGAGTCCCGCGCGCACGATCCAGAGCCCCAGCACGAACATGCCGAGCACTTTCGGGAACCGCACGGTCACAAACAGGTCGGCCCAGCGAGCGGCGAGAAACACCAGGTTTCCCATGACCGCGTCCTTGACGCCGCCGCGCCCCATGGCTTCGAAGATTGCCAGGATCGTCGCCGGCAGGCCCGAATTGGACGGCGTGTCAGACGCGCCGGTCGCGACGAGCGACCACGCCGCGAGCGCGACGGCATAGAGCGCCATGGGCACGGCCAGGAGGATCACGGTCCACCGCAGCAGATCGCGGTTCGATTTCCGGGCGAACCACGGCATCGCGAAGCCGAGCAGCGCGTACAGCATCAGAATGTCGCCGGCCCAGAGCAGCAGCGCGTGGATGGCGCCGATGGTCAGGAGGATGCGCAGCCGGCGTCTGAATCTCGGCAACGCCGCTTCACCGCCGCGGGCGAGCTGCAGGCCGAACCCGATGCCGAACAGCAGCGAGAACACGGAGTAGAACTTGCCGTCGACGAGGACCTTCTCGAGAAACAGCGCGACGGCGTCGCGGCTGGCGGTCGGCAGGGCGGCGGCACGCTCCGGTGGCATGACGAACATGCCGAAGAACACAAGCACGTTCGCGAAGAGAATACCGGGGACCGCCACGCCGCGGAGGACATCCAGCGCATGAATGCGCTCGCTCGTCGGCGACGTCGCGGTCATGCGCGTTCAACGAGGAGCGGTGGTATCAGGTTTCAGGCGTCATGCGCTAGTAACAGAGGCTCCCTCGAGGCTACTTGGCGACGCGTACCAACGTGAGCGTCGTGGCTGGCAGCCAAGTGCTCGTGAGCGCCACGCGCAGACCGAGCACCTGCACTACGCCGTCGAGCGCGACCTCACCGCCGCCACTCGACGGCGCTCGGAACCCCTTGACCAGCACTCGCCCCGGCCCGGTAACCGGGCCACCGACCGGACCATCCCACTGGGTTACGCCCGCCGAATCGCGCAGGAGCAGGGTGCCGAGGGCGCCGGGGCCACCGGGGGTGAGGGTCAGGGTGACGGTCTTGTACGTGGCGTTCGAGCCCGCCCAGGTGCCCTCGAAGGAACCTGGTCCGGCAACGTCGCCGCAGGACAAGACGGCCAGCGTCGCAACAGCGGTGTACGCGCACCGCCAAGCGCTTCTCAAGGTGCCGATCACGAAGGACCGATCCTAGACTCCTTTGAGAAACGATGCATCCGCCTGAGCCACTGCGCCATGTGGCGCGAGCGCAGCGAAGCTCGACCGCGTGTTAGGCCGCAACACGGGGCCCCGCTTTGTGACGAGATGCCCGCATCCGCATGACGATGACCGTGATGCAGGCTGCCGGCAACCATATCCAGAGGATCTCGTTGAACCCCTGGAGAGGCCGCCAGGGAGCCGCATAGCGTGCCGCCGAGAATGGGAAGAAGAACGCCACTCCATCTCCATAGCTCGCGAGCGCGTCCAGCGCGCCATGCGACGCGGTTGCGAGGACGAGGTACGCCATGATCCACCCGCGATGGCCCTGCCAGCGCACGTCGCGAAAACCGAGCGCCGCAACCACGAGCCCCAACATTACGGCGAAGAAGATGGAATGCGTGAGTGCCCGGTGCCCGCCGAGGAACTCGAGGTCACCCCATCCGAAGGGCCGTCCGATAGCGTCAAGATCGGGAAGCACGGCGCAGAGGATGCCAGCGATCCAGTACCGGCGCGTTGGGACAGCCGGCGCGAGCGGTGCGCCGATCGCGGTGGATACAAGCGCGTGGGCGATGGATGACGGCATGGGAAGGGTGGCTTCAGCTGCGCAGCTCGGAGCCTTGCCCCTGTGCATACAGCGCGGGCGTGAGCTCGTACACGACCCTCTCCCGACCGTGCACATCGGTCGTCGTCCCCGCGCGCACGGCACCAATCTTCTCCAGCGCCCGCTGGGACCGGCGGTTGAGCGGACCGATCACGAACACAACGCGCGCCACGGACCGGAACGCATGCTCCAACATGAGCCGCTTCATCTCCCCGTTGTAGCGACCGCCCCAGTAGGCGCGGGCGAGGAACGACCAGCCAACCTCCACGACACTCCGCTCCGCGTCGTAGCCGTGGTATCGGGACGATCCGATGATCTGACCGGTGGCTCGCTCGAGCGCCACCAGGGCGCCGCCGGAGGCGAGGGCCTCCTCGAAAAAGGCGCGGAAGGTCGCCTCCTGATAGCGATTGCGCTCCGGATGCTGCTCCCAGATCAGGGGATCAGCCGCGACCCGGAACAGCGCATCGAAGTCATCCCGGCGCAGGGGACGCAGCTCGAGGAGCTCGCCGACGAGGAACGGTTGTCGATCGAATGGCACGATGCTAGTCGGGAATCCAGATCTCTTGGGCATCGAGAACCTGCGCCCGCGCGCCGCCAGCGCTACTCCGGCCGGATCCTCAGGTTGGCGAAATCACCCCCGGACCCGTTCCCGACCCAGAAGCCCACGAGGCCCTTCGTGCGCTCGCTCAATCGGGTCACCACGAGGCTGGGTTCCGCCGCGCCATCCACGAAGACCCTCACCTGTGAGCCGGCCACAACCACGCGCACGTGGAACCAGCCGTTCGGATCGGGCGCGGGATTGACGGCCTTCTCGTACACACCCGAGTGCTCCGCGCGCAACTTCTGCCACGTGTAGGTGGGCTGCGCGATGTACTGGACGGCGTGGGCCCGTCGGGTGGAGTCCGCGGCTCGGAAGTTGAACGGACGGAAATAGATTGCGTCGAACGTGGTGCTATCCACGCCCAGGAACGCCACTCCGACAAAACTCCCTCCCTGAACATCCTTCCCCCGGACGTCGAGCTCGATCGTGCCGCCGGCGAAGTCCACCCCCTCGAGGTACGCGGGTCCTTCGCCGGGACCCTCGCTGAGACGCAGGCCCTGCCGCGCCCCGTCGGTGAAGCCGGTCACGCTGCGGTTCGAGACCAAGACCTGGAGCCCCCGACCTGAGGCGAGCTTGGCGAGATCAGGCTCGATCGCTCGTTGCTGACCGGCGGCGCTCGAGGTGCACAGGCCGACCGCGGCAAGGATTGAGAGGACTGCGACACGCTGGTTCATGTTAGGCGCCCGCCCGCGCGAGGCCAACTTGGAGTGCGCGAATCGTGTCCGGAGCAAAGGCGTGCGCTGGATCCGTGCACACTGCCCAGTTGATGAGTGCCGCATCAATGTCTTGCCGCCTCGCGCGGCTCAGCGCCGCGGTTCCTCGTAGAGTCCGAACTCGTTCCCGACCGGATCGGCGAATACCGCAAATGCGCCCATTCCCACGCCGATATCGGTGCGCGACGTCAGGACTCGGCCACCTGCAGCCTGTATCCGTTCGAGGGTGTCGGCAATGGCATCGACCATGATGTAGGTGCGGGTGCGTTCGTCCGGGGTCCGATCGCTCTCCTGCACCCAGGTCCCGCTCACCCCACCGGTATCATCAAAGGCGAGCTCGCCATCTCCGCGTCGCCGCACCTTCCAGCCGAAAATGGAGCTGTAGAAGGCGGCGGACACTTCGGCCGTGTTCGCCGGTATTTCCAGATAGCAGATTTTGCCGTGGGGCATAGATCGTCTCTAGCTGCCAATCCGCCGCTCTTCGCGTGCCTTGGTGAGTAAACGCTCGGCGAAGTCGAGACGCTCCTGCGTTTCGGCCAGCTCCTGCTGGAGGTCCTCGACACGACGTTCAACTGCCTCGAGCCGCTCAGTGACGTCGGCCGATGGTGCTTGGGGACGAGAGGCACGCAGACGAGCGATCTTGAGGACCGTGAGAGCCGGAATCCCCACGAATATGAGGAGCGCGGCAAGAAACACACCTGGTTCCATGTGGCCCTTCTCTCTTACGCCTGGTACGCGCGTGCGGTGCCTAACGACGTCGCTTAAGCCCACCCCTGGGTGAATCGCAACGTGTTGCCGTCGGGATCCTCTACGTAGAACTCGCGCGTGCCCCAGGTCTGGTTGATCGGTCCTTCGTGGACGTGCTCTGGAGCGTCTGGATTCCCCGGCGTCTGCAACCCTCGCTCCCGGAACTTGCGAAAGAGTCCATCAACGTCATTCGTCGTGATGGCAAGCGCCTGACCGAACGTCCCGTCTCCCCGGTGGCTCGAGAGAATGAGCTGGTCTCCGTCACGCGACAGGACGCTGAAGGAAGGGTCGCTAGGGTCGTCATCGCCATGAATATGCTCGAAATCGAGCACGCCCGTATAGAACGCCAACGAGGTTCTCATGCTCCTGCAGCGAACGGTCGGAATGATTGCCATGGCCTCTCCCGGCACCATCGATCGGAAGGCCGCCGGACCTCCCAGGGCACAATGGTAGTGAGCAGGTCGTTATGAAGTGCCTGGAACGTACCATCAATAGCCACGTACCCACGAAGGGCTGCCGCATCGAGCGGCGTGCATGAGCGCTCCTCGTATGGCAGAGTCTCGTCACAAACAACGTGAGAGCGTCGCCGGCCCCGTCAAGTGAGGCGCCCGCGCTGCACCCCTCAGCGGTTGACAGGGTGGCTCCTGAGGATAGATTGAGAACTATATCGAGCATCGATATATCGCGGAGGGAGCTATGGTCACGAAACGGCGGGCCGGCCGGCCGCCCGAGGCATTCCTGCCTCTGCCGCCCGCGACGTTCCACATCCTGCTCGCGCTCGCGGACGGGGAGCTGCACGGGTACGCGATCATGAAGGGAGTGGCCGCGCGATCCGAGGGCACCGTGCGCCTGGGGCCGGGGACGCTCTATGGAGCGCTGAAGCGACTGCTGGAGGTGGGGCTGGTGGAGGAAGGTCGCGAGCGTGCAGACCCGGAGAGGGGCGACGAGCGGCGCCGCTATTACCGACTGACGCAGCTCGGCCTATCCGTGGCGCGCGCGGAGGCGCGGCGGCTGGACGCGATGGTCCGTGCGGCGCGGCGCAAGAAGCTGATCGGGATCCGACCTGCGTGAGCCCCGCTACGGCCGAACGCATCTACCGTCGGTTGCTACGTGCCTACCCGCCCGCGTTTCGAGCCGAGTACGGACGAGAGATGGTGCTGCTCTTTCGGGATCAGTGCCGGGAGCGTGACGTGCGAACGCTTGGTTTCTGGGCGGCAGTCATCGGTGACGTCGCACGAAGCGCGCCGGCCCTGCGCGTAGAAGCGTGGCGTGCGCGTGCAAGCGAGAGCACTCGAACCATGGAGGTGATCATGAAGCTCGCTGCAATGCTGACCCTGTTGCTCGGCGTGCTTGGCATCCTGAACGCCGTGGTCGAGTGGGTGGGCGGGCGAACGATCCAGGGGACGCACGAGCACGCGCTCTCGCTGGTGCTGGCAGTCTTCGCGAGTGCGCTGCTCCTCGCCGCCGGTGTCGCGATCCTGCGCCCGACCGAGCGAGGCCGGCAGGCGGGACGCCTCGCGGTGCTCGCCTCGCTCGTGCTGATCGTGGCCGCCCGGGTGCTGCATCCCTGGATGTCCGTCTTCTCTCAGCTCGTCGGCATTGGACTGCCGGTAGC
>WNFV01014865.1_pt1 | contig 12419 bp, 7 predicted proteins | sample 5400101 | NCBI WGS metagenome assembly WNFV01 (sample SAMN13153361, study PRJNA577476) | soil metagenome | isolation source: 115 cm soil or saprolite under grassland replicate 1 | place: USA:California | collected 2016-06-15
AGGCGACCCGAGGCGTCCGAGGCGGTCACGCCGAGCAGCCCGACGGTCGCGGCCGCAAGCGCGATGGCCACGGCGATCCGTACGGCCCTGCTCCCGATCCCACCTCTGGCGGCGGTGCTGTACATGGATCCTCCTTTCCGCTGCCCATACGGGCACGCGCGTCTAGCGGGCTCCTAGCAGATGGTCGATCACCAGTTGGTCGAGTCGTTCGTAGCCGCGACCGCGGCGGGCGGCGGCCTCGGGGTCGAAGCCGCGCTCTTCGCGCAGCTCCTGGAGGGTCTCGCCCGGCCGGAGCGTGGGGGTCGCGAGGTCCGGCACGCCGGCCGCGGCCATGGCCTCGGCGACCTCCGGGTCGGCCCGGAACGCGGCCGCGCGCTCCTTGAGGATCAGGTAGGTGCGCATGCAGCCGCGCGCGAAGTCCCAGACCCCGTCGGTGTCCTCGGTCCGGTAGGCGCGGGCGTCGAAGTGGCGCGGCCCGCCGTAGCCGCCACGCTCCAGGAGGTCCACCAGGAAGAAGGCGCCCTTCTGGTCCTCGGAGCCGAAGCGCAGGTCCTGGTCGTAGCGGGGCCCGCGCTGGGCGTTGAGGTCGATGTGGAACAGCTTGCCGGCCCACAGCGCCTGGGCGACGCCGTGGTGGAAGTTCAGCCCGGCCATGGTCTCGTGGCCGACCTCGGGGTTGAGGCCGACGAGCTGGGGGTGCTCCAGGTGGTCGATGAAGGCCAGCGCATGCCCGATGGTCGGCAGGAAGATGTCGCCGCGGGGCTCGTTCGGCTTCGGCTCGAGCGCGAAGCGGAGGTCGTAGCCGCGGTCGCGCACATAGCCGCACAGGAGGTCGATCGCCTCCTTGTAGCGGTCCAGGGCGGCCCGCACGTCCTTGGTGTCGGACTCGCAGCCCTCGCGGCCGCCCCAGCAGACGTAGACCTTGGCGCCGACCTCGGCGGCCACGTCGACGTTGGCGAGCGTCTTGCGGATGGCGTGGCGCCGGACCGCCGGGTCGTTGGCGGTGAACGCGCCCTCGCGGAACACCGGGTGGCGGAACAGGTTGGTGGTGGCCATCGGCACCACCATCCCGGTCTCGTCCAGCGCCCGGGTGAAGCGGTCCAGGGCCTTGGCGCGGTCGGCGGGGCTGCCGTCGGAGCCGGGCGGGAGCAGGTCGTCGTCGTGGAAGGTGACGCCGTAGGCGCCGAGGTCGGAGAGGCGCTGGACCGTCTCGACCGGGTCCAGCCAGGCGCGCACCGGGTCGCCGAACGGGTCCATGCCCGGATGGCCGACCGTCCACAGCCCGAAGCTGAAGCGGTCGGCCCTGGTCGGCTCGTACCTGGAATCCCCCTGGCTCACGCGGCCACCTCCGTCCAGGTCGAGCCCGCCGCGGCGCTGCGCTGCACCGCGTCGAGCACCTGCTGCACCTGTAGCCCGTCGGCGAACGACGGCACCGGGTCCTTGCCGGCGGCGATCGCCACCAGCAGGTCGCGCGCCTCGTGGGTGAAGGTGTGCTCGTAGCCGATGGTGTGGCCGTCCGGCCACCACGCCCCGGCGTAGGGATGGCCGGCCTTGGTCACCTGGACCGTGCGGAACCCCTGGGTGGCCGGGTCCGCGGTGGCGTCGAACACGCGGAGCTGGTTCAGGGAGCCGAGCTCCCAGACGACGCTGCCCAGCTCGCCGTTGACCTCGACGCTGAGGCCCTCGGCATGGCCGGTGGCGAAGCGGGTCGCCTCGAAGCTGCCGACCGCCCCGCCGCCGAAGCGGGCGATGAACAGCGCGGCGTCGTCCACGGTGACCGGCCCACGGCCGCCGCCCTCTGGCAGGGGCCGTTCCCGCACGAACGTCTCGGTCAGCCCCGAGACCCCGGCGATGTGGTCACCGACCAGGTACTGGGCGAGGTCGACGGCATGAGCGCCGAGGTCGCCGAGGGCGCCCGACCCGGCCTCCTCGGCTCGCAGCCGCCAGACCAGCGGGAACTCGGGGTCCACCAGGTGGGCGCCCAGGTAGGCCGCGCGCACCTGGCGGACGGCGCCGAGCCGGCCGCCGGCGATCAGCTCCTTGGCCAGGGCGACCGCCGGGACCCGCCGGAAGTTGAAGCCGACCATCGCCCTGACGCCCACCGCGGCGGCCCTGGCTGCGGCGGCCGCCATCGCGCGTGCCTCGTCGACGGTGTTGGCCAGCGGCTTCTCGCACAGCACGTGCTTGCCGGCCTCCAGGGCCGCGATCGAGATCTCGGCGTGGCTGGACCCGGGGGTGCAGACGTCGACCAGCTCGACGTCGTCGCGGTCGACCAGCCGCTTCCAGTCGGTCTCCCAGGCGGCCCAGCCGAGCCGTCGCGCTGCCGCGGCCACCGCCGCGTGGTCGCGGCCGCAGATGGCGGCCATGCGGGGTGCGAACGGGAGCTCGAAGAAGTGGCCAACGGTGCGCCAGGCCTGGGAGTGGGCCCTCCCCATGAACGCGTAGCCGACCATCCCGACGCCGAGCGTCCTCCTGGCTGCCGCGTCGCCGGTCATGCCCATGCCCTCCCGTTCGGCTCCGGCGCTAAATTTGTCCGTATACTCGACAAACTAAGCAGCCAGGGGCTTCCGTGTCAATGGCCGCAGCCGTAGAGTATGTTCAGGAGGCAAACTAAGGGGGCTGCGCATGGCTACCGTCGCCGGCGTCGACTGCTCGACGCAGTCCACCAAGGTCGTCGTCTGCGACGCCGACACCGGAGAGGTCCTCGCCCAGCGCTCGGGCCCGCACCCGGAGGGCACCGAGGTCGACCCGGCGGCGTGGTGGCAGGCGCTCGCCGCTCCCCGCGCCGCCCTGCTGGACACCGTGGACGCGCTCGCCGTCGGCGGCCAGCAGCACGGGCTGGTGACGCTCGACGAGGCCGGCGCGGTGGTGCGCCCGGCACTGCTGTGGAACGACGTCCGCTCCGCGCCGGCCGCGACCGAGCTGGTCGGCGAGCTCGGCGGGCCGGCCGCCTGGGCCGAGGCGGTAGGGTCGGTGCCGGTCGCCAGCTTCACCGTCACCAAGCTGCGCTGGCTGGCCGAGCACGAGCCCGAGCGGGCCGGCCGGGTCGCGTCGGTGCTGCTGCCCCACGACTGGCTGACCTGGCGGCTGACCGGCGAGGGCGAGCCGGTGACCGACCGCGGCGACGCCTCGGGCACCGGCTACTGGTCGCCCCGGGGGGGCGCCTACCGCACCGACCTGGTCGAGCTGGCCTTCGGCAGGGTGCCGGCGCTGCCGCGGGTGCTGCCGCCCAACGCCGCCGCCGGCCAGACCAGCGAGGGCGCGGTCGTCGCCGCCGGCACCGGCGACAACATGGCGGCCGCCCTCGGCCTCGGCGCCGTCCCCGGCGACGTGGTGGTGTCGATCGGCACCAGCGGCACCGTCTTCGCGGTCCACGACGCGCCGACCGAGGACCCGGCCGGCACGGTGGCCGGGTTCGCCGACGCCACCGGACGGTTCCTGCCGCTGGTGTGCACGCTCAACGCCGCCAGGGTGCTCTCCGGAGTGGCGCGGATGCTCGGCGTGGACCTCGCCACCCTCGACCGGCTGGCGCTGGCCGCCAGCCCCGGCGCCGGCGGGCTGGTCCTGCTCCCCTACCTCGACGGCGAGCGGACCCCGAACCTGCCGGACGCCAGCGGGCTGCTGGTGGGCCTGCGGCTGGCCAACATGGAGCCGGAGAACCTCGCCAGGGCCGCCGTGGAGGGGGTGCTGTGCGGGCTCGCGGACGGCCTGGACGCCCTCCGCGACCAGGGCGTCCCGGTGCGGAGGGTGCTGCTGGTCGGTGGCGGCAGCCGCTCGGCGGCGGTGCAGGCCGTCGCGCCCCTGCTGCTCGGCGCCCCGGTCGAGGTGCCCGACCCGGCCGAGTACGTCGCCAGGGGGGCGGCCCGCCAGGCGGCGTGGGTGCTGGCCGGGACGGCGGAGCCGCCGTCGTGGGTGCTGGCGGCGACCGCCGCCGGGGTCCCCGACCAGGCGGCCGAGGCGGGCGCCGAGGTGCGGGCCGGCTACGCGGCGGCTCGGGACGGGGCGATGGAGGGACTCCTGAACCCCGTGACCCCGGTGCCGTCCCCGTGACCGCCCGCGAGGTGCACCCCGGCGGGTCGCCGGCCCGCCAGCACGGGCTGCGCAGCCACAACCTGGCCCTGGTGCTGCAGCACATCGCCGCCAACGAGCCGGTGACGCGGGCGCGCATCGCCCAGGCCACCAGCCTGACCAAGGCGACGGTCTCCAGCCTGGTCGACGACCTGCTGGGCGCCCGCCTGGTGACCGAGCTGGGCCCGGAGGCGCGCGGCGAGATCGGCCGGCCCGGCAGCGCCCTGGCGCTCAACCGCACCGGCTTCGTCGGCGTCGGCCTGGAGATCAACGTCGACTACGTCGCGGTCTGCGTCACCGACCTGGTCGGCCGCGTCCGGTATCTCCGGACGCGGCCGCGGGACAACCGCGGGCAGCCCCCCGCCAGGGTGCTGGGGCGGGCGATCCGGATGACCCGGACCGCGATGCAGGCCGCCGAGGCCGAGGGGCTCACGGTGGCCGGGCTGGCCGTGGCCGTGCCCGGCCTGGTCGAGACCGAGCAGGGGCTGCTGCACGTCGCCCCCAACCTGGAATGGGTCGACGTGCCGGTCGCCCAGGTCCTGAAGGGCCGCTTCGCTCCCCGCGACCCGCCGGTCATGGTCGACAACGAGGCCAACCTGGCCGCGCTCGGCGAGCTCTGGTTCGGCGGCCACGACCGGCTCACCGACTTCGTCCACATCTCCGGCGAGATCGGCGTCGGCGGCGGGATCGTCGTCGGCGGGGAGCTGTTCCGCGGGGCCAGCGGGTTCGCCGGCGAGGTCGGCCACGTCACCGTGCAGCCCGACGGGCCGCGCTGCCGCTGCGGCGCCCGCGGCTGCCTGGAGCAGGTCGCCGGCCAGGAGGCGCTGCTGCGTGCCGCGGGCCTGACCGGCGCGGCCGGCACCAGCATCGGGCAGCCGCGCGGTTCGGTCGCCGAGCTGGTCGCCAGGGCACGCGCCGGGGAGCCACGCACGCTGCAGGCGATCGACTCGGCCGGGCGCGCGCTCGGGATCGGCGTCGCCGCCATGGTCAACGTGGTCGACCCCAGCGCGGTGGTGCTCGGCGGGCTGTACGCCTCCCTGGAGCCGTGGCTGCGCAAGCCGCTGCTGGAGGAGCTGCGGGAACGGGTGATCAGCCAGTCGTGGGCGCCGGTGCGGGTGCTCGCCAGCCGCCTCGGCCCCGACGCCGCGGTGCGCGGCGCCGCCGGCGCGGTGGTCAGGGAGGTCCTGTCCAACCCGACCGCCGTGCGGGCCGCCGCCACCGGCCCGGTCGTCCCCTGACCCGGCTCAGCCGGTGTTCTGCAGGCCGGCGGCGACGCCGTTGACGGTGAGCAGGACCAGGTCGGCCATCCTGCCGGCGTCGGCGGCGGCCTCGCGCTCCGCAAGGCGAGACGCGCGCAGCTCGGCCAGGAACCGGACCTGCAGGAACGACAGCGCGTCGACGTAGGGGTTGCGCAGGTCGACGGCGCGGCGCAGCACGGGGCGGTGGCCGAGCAGCCGCTCGGCGCCGGTGACCTCCAGCACCAGCGCCCGGGTGCGCCGGAACTCCTCGCGGATGGCGGCGACCAGGTCGGGCCGGCCGCCGAGCCGCAGGTACGGCTCGGCGACCAGCGGGTCGGCCTTGGCGAGGCTCATCTCGGCGTTCTCGATCAGGGAGCGGAAGAACGGCCATTCCCGATGCATCGCCTGCAACGTCGCCGTGCCACCGGGCTCGCCGGCGACGGCCGCCAGCCCGGTGCCGAGCCCGTACCAGCCGGGCAGGTTGCAGCGGTTCTGGCTCCAGGCGAACACCCACGGGATCGCCCGCAGGCCGGCGAGGTCGCCGCCACCGCCACCACGGCGGGCAGGGCGGGACCCGAGCTGCAGCAGGCCGAGCTCCCGGATCGGCGTGACCCGGGCGAAGAACTCGGCGAAGCCGTCGCCTTCCACCAGGTCGCGCCAGGCGGCCTCGGAGGCGGCGGCCATGCGGGCGGCGGCCGGCAGGAAGCGGGCCTCGGCGGCCCGCAGGGCGGCCAGCGCCCCGGGGGTGGAGGCGCCCAGGACGGCGTTGGTGACCTGCTCGAGGTGGCGGTGGCCGATGGCGGGGTTGCCGTAGCGGGCGAAGATCACCTCGCCCTGCTCGGTGACCTTGAAGCGCCCGGCGACCGAGCCGGGCGCCTGCCCGCGGACCGCCCGGCCGGCCGGGCCGCCGCCGCGGCCGAGCGCGCCGCCGCGGCCGTGGAACAGGGTGAGGTCCACGCCGCGCCTGCCGGCCCAGGCGGCGAGCGCGCCCTGCGCCCGGTACAGGGCCAGGTTGGCGGCGAGGAAGCCGGCGTCCTTGGCCGAGTCGGAGTACCCCAGCATCACCTCCAGGCGCCGGCCGCGCTCCTCCAGCCAGGCCGCCACGCCGGGCAGGGCGACGTAGGCGTCGAGCACCTCCGGCGCCGCCTCCAGGTCGGCCCTCGACTCGAACAGCGGCACCACGTCCAGGGCCAGGCCGCCGGGCACGGCCAGCCGGGCGAGCGCCCGCACCGCGGCCAGGTCGGCGGCGGAGCGGCTGAAGCTGACGACGTACCGCCGGCAGGCGGCGGTCCCGAAGCCTTTCTGTACTTCGGCCATCGCCCGCAGCGTGGCCAGCGCCTCCTCCGCCACCCCACCGCGGCGAGCCTCGAGCCCCCCGGACCCCCCGGAGGGAGCTGGCCAGCCGTCGCTGGCGAGGCGGTCCAGCGCGGCCGCGTCGCCCACGGCGTCCGGTGCCAGCTCGGCCAGCGCCTGCGCGTGCACCGAGGCGTGCTGGCGGACTTCGAGGGAGGCCAGGTGGAAGCCGAACGTCTCCGCCTGCCAGGCGAGTCGCTGCAGCTCCCCGTAGGCGAGCCGGGCGGCGCCCGCCGCCGCCAGCGAGCCCTGCACCAGTCGCAGGTCGGCGAGCAGCTCCTCCGCGTCCCGGTAGCCTCCCCCCCTCCCATCGGCGGGCTCGCCGACCAGGCAGGCGCGGGTCGCGGCCAGCTTCTCGGCGACCAGCAGCAGCTTGCGGCGGTGCGGCTCCTGCGGCGACCGCCGGCGGATCGCCGCCGCCGGCCCGGGGAACGCGGCCTCGTCGCCGGCAAGCGACGCCAGCAGCGCCGGGGTGGGCGGCGTCGACGCCGCCGAGACGGTCAGCGAGCGGCCGATGCGCCTGGCCGCGGCCTCCAGGCCACGCAGGACGTGGTCGGCCTGGACCGTCATGGCCGCCGTGGTGGTCGCGGCGGTGACGTTGGGGTTGCCGTCCCGGTCGCCGCCGACCCAGCTCCCCCAGCGCAGGTACGGGCGGAAGGGGGGCTGCCGGGTGCCGGCGGCGTCCCCGACCAGGGCCCGCTCCAGGCTGCGGTACACGTCGGGCACGAGCTGGAACAGGGTCGCGTCGAACACCGCCGCGACCGTGCGGACCTCGTCGAGCGGGGTGGGGCGCTCGCGGCGGAGCTGCTCGGTGCGCCACAGGACGGTGATCTCCTCCAGCAGCCGCCGGTGGCTGTCGGCCTCCTCGGCGGCCGACAACCGCGGGTCGTCGAGCCCCGCGAGAAGGCCACCGATGCGCGGCAGGGCGTCCACCACCGCCCTTCGTCTGGCCTCGGTGGGATGGGCGGTGAGGACCGGCATCACCTCCAGCCGGTCGAGCAGGGCCGCCAGGCCGGCGTCGCCGCCGGCGGCCCTGACCTCCTGGACGGCGGCCTCGAACGACTCCCGCACCGTGCCGCCGTCGCGGCTGCGCTCCCGCAGGGTGCGCACCCGGTGCTGCTCCTCCGCCAGGTTGACGAGCTGGAAGTAGACGGTGAAGGCGCGGGCCACCAGCTCGGCCCGGTCGAGGTCGAAGCCGGCGACCAGCTCGACCACCTCGGCCCGTGCCGCCTCGCGGCCACTCGCGCTGGCGCCGCGGAGCGCGATGGTGGCGTGACGCAGGCGCTCGACGTCCTCCAGCAGCGCCGGGCCGCCGCTCTCCTCCAGGACCCGGCCAGCAGGTCGCGGGCCCGGTCCCTGGCGACCAGGTTGCCCTTGCGTTCGGACAGCGCCAGCGCCTCCCGCAGCAGCGGCGCCGCCTGGTCCGCCGCCGCGCCCAGGCGCAGCACCTCGGCGTGGTCGAGCAGCGCGTTGGCCTGCATGGTGAGCATGTCGCTCCGCCTGGCCAGCGCGACCGCCTCGCCGGCCAGCCGCTCGGCCTCCTGCTGGCGGCCGCGCCTGGCGAGGATCGCCGCCAGCGGCCCGCGCCGCTCGACCTGCGCGTACAGGTCGTCGCGGAAGGCCAGCTCGCCGCTGAGCTCGGCGAGCTGGAAGGCCTCGTCGTCGCGGCCCTGGGCGCACAGCGCCCTGGCGAGGTTGGCGGCCAGCTCCGACCGCAGGCCGCGCTCCCCCATCCGCTCGAGGATCCCGTAGCCCCAGCGAAGCCGCTCCTCGGCGGCCACCGGGTCGCCGGCCAGCAGCTCGGTCTGGCCGAGGAACTGGCTGCAGATCGCGGCGAACCGGTTGGGCCCGAGCTTGCGGGCGATGGCCGCGCTGGCGTCGGCGAGCCCGCGGGCCTCCTCGAAGCGGCCCTGCATGGCGTGGAGGCCGGCGAGGGTGTGCAGCGCGGCCATCTCGACCCGGTAGCTGCCCTCGGCCCGGCGGCGGATCTCCTCGCAGCGGGCGATGGCGTCGGCGACCGGCGTCGGCCCCCAGAACGCCGCCTGCACGCGCGCGTAGGCCAGCCCGGCCTCCAGCCGCTCGTCGCCGGCCACCTTGGCGTGCTCGATGGCGCGCTGGAACTCCTCCTCGGCGGTGCCGATGTGGCAGCGCAGGTAGCTGTCGAGCCCGAGCAGGCGCCAGCCGTGCGCCTGGCCCTGGTGGTCGCCGAGGCCCTCCAGCGCCTCCAGGACCTCGTGCACCTCGGCCCGGAAGCTGCTCGGGCCGGGGCTGGCCGCGTCGAGCCGGCCGTGGTCGGTCCGCTCCGGCTCGGTGTCGAGCCGCAGGTCGAGCTTGCCGAGGATGGCGTGGGCCCGCAGCCCGGCGTCCCCGCTGCGGTCGGCGGCGGCCAGCGCCTCGTCGAGCACGGCGGCGGCCCGGTCGGGCTCGAGCTTCAGCACCAGCGCCTCGCCCAGCTCGGGCAGCAGGTGCAGCCGGTCGCGGTCGCCGGCCGGCAGCAGGGCGATCGCGCGCTCCAGCAGGTTGACCGCGGCGGGCAGGTCGCCGCGGCCGATCGCCCGCCGCCCGGCGGCCGCCAGCCGGCCGGCGGCCCCGGCGGCCAGCTCCCGGCCGCGGGCGTCGACCGGGCCGAGCTCGGCGAGCTGCCGGTGGGCCCGCTCCAGGTGCCAGCCGATGACCTCCTCGAGCTCCCGGCCGCGCGCATCGGCCGGCTCGGCCAGCCAGGCGGCGTAGCGCTCGTGCAGCGCCGCCCTGGTCTGCTTCGGCAGCGACTCGTAGGCGACGTCGCGGACCAGCAGGTGGCGAAACTGGAAGCCGTCGCGGCCGCCGAGAGAGCCCTCCGACGGGCGCAGGAGCTGCTTGCGGACCAGGGACAGCAGGTGGACGGGGGCGTCCGCGCGCGCCGCCTGGGGCGACAGCGCCAGCACCGCCGAGCGGTCGAAGACCTGCCCCATCACCGACGCCCGGTCCAGCACCGCGCGCTCCTCGGCGGCCAGCCGGTCCAGCCGGGCGGCGAGCACCGCCTGGACGGTCGGGGGGATGGTGGCGGCGGCCAGGTCGTCGGCCACCCAGCGGCCGTCCTCCAGCCGCAGCCGGTCCTCCTCGATCAGCATGGCGAGCAGCTCCTCGAGGAACAGCGGGTTGCCCTCGGCGACCCTGGTGAGGTACCCGGTCGCGTCCGCGGGCAGCGGCGCGTCCCCGGCGAGCTGCTCGACCAGCGTCGCCGCCTCGTCGGCGGCGAGCGGCTCCAGCAGCAGCGTGCTGGCGCTGCGCTGCCCACCGGCCCAGCCCGTCCGCTGCTCCAGCAGCTCCGGCCTGGCGACGGCGACCAGCAGGATCGGCGCGTCCATGGCCAGGGAGACGACCTGCTCGAGCAGGTCGAGCAGGGTGGGCTGCGCCCAGTGGAGGTCGTCGACGACCACCACCAGCGGCCGCCGCCCGGCCACCACCTCCAGGCAGCGCCGCACCGCCCAGGCCGAGTCCTCGGCGGGCACCGGCGACGCCTCCAGCCCGATGAGGCGGCCGACGCGCTCGGCGACCTCCGGCCCGTCCTCGGCGCCGGCCAGCAGCTCCTCCAGCTTGGCCCTGGCCTGCTCCGGGGAGTCGGCCGCCTTGATCTCGGCCGCGCGGCGGACGATCTCCGCCAGCGGCCAGAAGCTGCTGCCCTCGGCGTCGGACGGGCAGGTCCCGAACAGGGCGGTGGCGGCCTCGCCGACGGCGTCGACGGCGGCGGTGACCAGGCGCGTCTTGCCGACGCCCGCGGCGCCGAGCACGGTGAGCAGGTGGCAGCTCGACGTCTGCACGCTGCGCCGGAAGACCAGGTCGAAGAGCTGCAGCTCGGCCTGGCGGCCGACCAGCGGGCCCTGGTGGCGGCGGGCGCGGCCGGGAGCGTCGGGCGAGACGTCGACCAGGCGGAAGGCGGCCACGCTCTGGCTCCCGCCGGCACCCTTGCCGGCCACCGCCGGCACCACCACCAGCGCGTCGCGCGCCAGCCGCCAGGTGCGCCTGTCCAGCAGGACCTGCCCGGGGCCGGCCGCCGCCTGCAGCCTGGTGGCGAGCTGGACCGTCTCGCCCATCACCACCGCGTCCCCGACCATCACCTCGCCGGTGGCGATCCCGATGCGGACCTCCAGGCCAAGCTTGGCCGGCGGAGCGGCAGCCCCTGGCCTGGCTCGCGGAGCGGCAGCCCCTGGCCTGGCTCGCGGAGCGGCAGCCCCGGCGTCGAGCTCGGCGACGGCGTCCTGCATGGCCGCGGCCGCCCGGACCGCCCGCAGGGCGTCGTCCTCGCGGACCACCGGCACCCCGAACGCCGCCACCACCGCGTCGCCGATGAACTTCTGCACCGAGCCGTGGTGGCGCTCCAGCACGGCCCGCATGGCGTCGAACCAGCGGGCCATGACCAGGCCGAGCGACTCTGGGTCCAGCCGCTCCCCCAGCGCCGTCGAGCCGGTGATGTCGCAGACGACCACGGTCACCACCTTGCGGACGCCGCGCCGCCGCCCGGCGGCCAGCGGCGACCCGCAGGTCGAGCAGAACCGCGCCCGCGCCGGGTTGGCCTCGCCGCAGCTCGCGCAGATCACGCCGTTCGCGCCATGCCTACGGGGTGTCCTCACGGCGGCGCCTGGCGACCTCGGCGAGCGCCTGACGGTCGACCCGGTCGCCGGGGACGACCGCCACCCGGCAGGGGGTCACGGCCCGCAGGGTCGCCGTGCGCGTGCCCCCCTCCAGCAGCGCCATCTCGCCGAGGATGGCCCCCGGGCCGACCTCGACCACCGGCTGCCCGTCCTGCTCCACCGCCAGGACCCCGTCGAACAGCAGGAACAGCTCGTCGCCCGGCTCGCCCTGCTCGACGAGGGTCTGGCCGGGCTGCAACCGCCGGAACGGCGGGTTGGACCCGATGATGATGTGGGACAGCTCCCGCTCCAGCGCGCTCTCCACGGCGGTGACGATCGCCGGCGACTCCTGGTCACCCCATGGGTTCCGCCCGCCGAACGACTCCCGGTACCAGGTATCGAAGTCGATGTAACTGGTCTTGGCCGCCAGCCTGCCGCTGTGGTCGTAGAGCCAGTGCCGCGGGAACGAGCTGGCCCCGACGACCTCGAAGTCCGAGGAGCCGTCGGCGCGGACGGTGAGCGCCAGGGTCGACCACACCACCGGCCCGGCGACCTTCACGAACGGCCGGCGGCGGACGCGCCGCGGCGACGGCATGCCGGGGCGCCCCCCGGCCGTCTGCGTGAAGCGCACGAAGTCCTCCCCGATCTCCGGCTCGCCCTGGAGGTCCGGGAAGGCGATCCCGCAGAAGGTCAGGTTGAGGCCGCCGACCCGCATCCTGGTGTGGCCCATGTGGCCACGCCCCGAGTAGCCGTGCCCGGCGATCCGCCCGTCCTCGACCTCGATCCACGCCCGCAGCTCGTTGGCGAAGCGGATGGCGCTGGAGGCGATCAGCTCCTCCAGGTCGGTGAGCACGTCAGGCGGCGGCAGGTCGTAATGGGCGACCCCCATCTCGAACGGCATCTTGACGACCCCCTCGATCGCCTTCATCGGGATCCAGGAGATCGAGGTGACCGAGGACTCCCATCGCATGCGCATCGCACCTCCCCCGGGCCGACCAGGCCCGTACCGCCTCCATGAAAGCACGGTCCACGGGCAGGCCGCCGCCACCGGCGCCACCGGCTACGCCATGGCGTCGCGGTCGGCCCCGACACCGGCCTCGGTCCAGGCCAGCACCGTCCCGAGCTCACCGCGGGGCACGACCACCACCAC
>WNFV01013987.1_pt1 | contig 12415 bp, 14 predicted proteins | sample 5400101 | NCBI WGS metagenome assembly WNFV01 (sample SAMN13153361, study PRJNA577476) | soil metagenome | isolation source: 115 cm soil or saprolite under grassland replicate 1 | place: USA:California | collected 2016-06-15
CGCTCCTCCAGGCGAGCCGTGGTCCCGATGATCGCCAGCACCTTGGCCACGCTCTGTGCCTTCGCCTTCGCCTGGGCGTCGGCCTGCTTCTTGTAGCAGGCGAGCTCCTTGCCCGTGGAGGAGATCGCGCAGAAGAGCTTGCCCTTCTGAACCACCCTTCCCTGCCCGCCGAGCCCCGGCAGCGAAACCTGGATGTTGTTGCCCACGAGCGAGATCTCCGGCTCGGCCACGCCGAGGGCGTCGACCCGCCCCCGGATCCGATCCAGCGCTTTCTCCATCACGCTGGGGTCGGTCCCGGGCGGGCCCGACAGGACCACCGAGACGCCCCCCACCAGGTCCAGCCCCAGGAGCGGGCGCACCCCGGTGACGAACCCTCCGATCGCGGCCAGGACCAGCGCTGCCACGAGGACGATGGATGCGGTGAGCCTGCCGGTTCCCTTCATCTCACTCCCCTTACAACAGGGTTGCTCCGTTGATGGTGAGCTTGAACCGGCAGTCGAGCCGCTCGGCCGCCCGGCGGCACATCACCATCCGCTGGAGGAAGATCTCGAAATACTCCATCACGTGGCTGATCTCCGTGTCGATCGTGAGCTCGAGCGTCACGGTTCGGGCAGATGAGTCTACCCGGAGAAACGACTGTTCGGCCCCGTAGTTGACCCGGTCGTGGATGTCGAAGTCGATCTCCGCCGACTTGCGAACCCGGCTCCGGTGGACGTCGGACTTGTCGGCCAGGATCACCGCGGCCGCCACGTGGCTGGCTCCCTCCCCGCCCTCCTCCTCGTGGTTCCCCACCGCCCCCATCACCAGGGCGAGGTCGCCCATGCGCATCCGGTCCTTCAGCACGTCGTACGCGAGCATCGCCCCGATCTGTCCGTGATCCGACCGGGCCACCATGTTCCCGATGTCGTGGAGGTAGCCGGACAGGGCCCCCAGATTCGCGGTGCGCTCGTCGAAGTCCAGCCGGCTGAGGACGTTGAACGCGATGCGAGCGGTCAGGTTGGCGTGGCGGAATCCGTGCTCGGTGAACCCGAGCCCTTCCATCACCCGATCGGCGCCGGCGATGAACGTGGAGATCTCGCGGTCCTGCTGGATCTCCTCCAGGCTGAGCAGCCCGGCTCGTTCGGCCTCTTCCTTTGGGGGCGGCTCCTCGGCGACGGCCCGCTGCCGCGCGCGCTGGCTCACGGCTGCCCGCCGGCCTCCTCTTCCTCTTCCTCGTGGTCCTCGTGCCGTTCGTCCAACGGCTCCTCGTCCTCGTACGTGACCTTGCGGGCGATGGCGGAGCGAAGGAAGCGGACCTCCACACCCTCGGAGATCTCCAGGATGACCTCGTCGTCCTCGAGGGTGCGGATGGTGCCGTACATACCCCCGAGGGTCAGCACGTCGTCGCCCACGGCGAGGTCGCGCATCAGCTCGCGCTGCTGCCGGGTGCGCCGCTGCTGGGGCCGGATGAGCAGGAAGTAGAACACCGCCCCCATCAGGAGCAAGGTGAACAGGAGGCCGGTCGAGGAGCTCCCGCTCGACGTCGAAGCAGCCAGGTGGGTGAACGATCCGAGCACGGTGACCTCCTCGAGGGGGCCGGCCCGTTCGTGCCGGTGCCCGGCCCTCGCAAAAAACGGCGGCCCTGCGGCCGCCGGGACACATCAATCGATGATGTTAGGCCCGTTGGGCTCCGGTTCGCAACAGAGGTCCCTCGGTGCCACACGGGTTCAGAGCATGCCCTTGAGCCTTCCCAGGTCCAGATTGCCTCCGCTGATGACGCAGACGACCCGGGTCCCGGCTCTCAGGTCCAGGGGGCCGGCCAGGGCGGCGATGCCCGCCGCTCCCGAGGGCTCCGCGGCGAGCTTGGTCCGCTGCAAGACCAGCTCGAGCGCGGCCACGATCTCCTCGTCGCTCACCCGCACCACCCGGTCAACGAACCGCCGGACGTGCCGCAGCGTGTGCTCCCCCGCGAACGGCGCCGCCAGGCCGTCGGCGATCGTCACCGGATGGCCGATGCTCACCGGCCGGCCCTCGGCAAGGCTCCGGCTCATGGCGTCGGCGGTGGCCGGCTCCACCCCGATGACTTGGACCTCCGGCCGCTGGAGCTTCACCGCGGCGGCGATCCCGCTGATCAGGCCGCCGCCCCCCACGGGCACCAGGATCGCCTCCACGTCCGGGGCGTCCTCCAGGATCTCCAGGCCGACCGTACCCTGCCCCGCGATCACCTCTGGATCGTCGAAGGGGTGGACCAGCGTCGAGCCCCGCTTCTCCTGGATCTGGAGGCACTCCTCCATCAGGTCGCCGTCGGTCAGGACGACCTCGCCGCCGTAGGACCGCGTCGCCTCGATCTTCGACCGCAGGGCTCCCGACGGCATCACGATGGTGGCCTTGGCTCCGACGGCCCTCGCCCCGTAGGCCAGCGCGGCCGCGTGGTTCCCCGCCGAGATCGAGACCAACCCGTGGGCCAGGTCCGCCCTTCTCAGCTGAAGGAGCCTGTTGAATACCCCGCGCGGCTTGAACGACCCGGTCTTCTGGAACAGCTCGGCCTTGACCGAGAGCTCGACTCCGAACAGGTCCCCCAGCGATGTCGCGGAGAACTGCGGCGTGCGATGGACCCGCCCGGCGATCCGGTCCCGCGCCGCCTCGACGTCGGCGAGGTCGAGCACTCCGTCGATCACCCGCGCCGCTCCGGAGCGGTCAGAACAGCCCGTCGAGGCCGGCCACGGCCACCCCCAGGTGGGCGTAGGCCGCTTCGGTGGCCACACGGCCCCGAGGGGTTCGCTTGATGAACCCGAGCTGCAGCAGATAGGGCTCGTAGACGCCCTCGACCGTCTCCATCTCCTCCCCCACCGCCGCGGCGAGCGTGGAGAGTCCGACCGGCCCGCCGCCGAACTTCCGCACGAGGGTCGAGAGGATCGACAGGTCGAGCTTGTCCAGGCCACGCTGGTCCACCTCGAACAGGGCCAGGGCCAGGGAGGCGTTCTCGGCGGTGACCCGTCCATCGCTCCGGACTTGAGCGTAGTCGCGAACCCTGCGGAGCAGGCGGTTGGCGATTCGCGGCGTCCCCCGGGACCGGCGAGCGATCTCGGCCGCGCCCTCCGCCAGCACCTGGACTCCCAGGATGCCGGCAGACCGGTGGACCACCCGGGTCAGCTCCTCGTGGGAGTAGTAGTCGAGGCGGGGGGAGAATCCGAACCGCTCGCGGAGCGGGAGCGTGATGAGGCCCGGGCGGGTGGTCGCCGCCACCAGCGTGAACCGCGGCAGGTCCAGCCGGATGCTCCGGGCCGACGGCCCCTTGCCGATCATCACGTCGAGCTTGAAGTCCTCCAGGGCGGGATAGAGGATCTCCTCCACCGCCCGCGGCATGCGATGGACCTCGTCGACGAACAGGACGTCGCCCTCCTCCAGGTTGGTGAGGATGGCGGCGAGGTCCCCGGCCCGCTCCAGCGCCGGCCCGGAGGTCGGACGAAAGCTCACACCGAGCTCGTTGGCCACGATCCCGCCGAGCGTGGTCTTCCCCAGTCCGGGCGGGCCCGACAGCAGCACGTGGTCGAGGGTCTCACCCCGTCCCCGAGCCCCCTCCACCAGGAGCAGGAGCTGTTCCTTGATGTTCTCCTGCCCCACGAATTCCGCGAGCCAGCGAGGCCGCAGGGCGGCGTCGAACTCGCGCTCGTCCTCACGGACGTCCGCGGCCACCACCCGCACCAAGTCCTCGGCACCGTCCGGTGGCGTCATCCCAGTCGACACCTCTTCGTTCACCGGCCCACCGTGCGCAGGGCCTCCCGCAGCAGATCCTCGACCGGCCGGTCCCCGTCCGGAGCCAGAGCGGCCAGCGCGTCGCGGGCCTCCTGGGCCGACAGGCCCAGCGCGAGGAGGGCCTCCCTGACCTCGGCGAGAGGCCCCGACACGGACACGTCCCCGCCCCCTCCGAGCCGGTCCTTGAGCTCGAGCAGGATCCGTCCGGCCACCTTCTTCCCCACCCCCGGGACCAGCGTCAGCGCCGCGGCATCGCCGGACGTCACCGCCCGGCGCAGCGCATCGGGGGTGAGGATGGACAGGACGGCGAGGGCCATCTTCGGCCCCACCCCGGTCACCGTGATCAGCGCGTCGAACAGGCTCCGTTCGTCCGGGGTGGCGAATCCGTACACGATCATCGCTTCGTCCCTGATCTGGAGCCTGGTGTACACCCGGCCGGACCGTCCCGGCTGCGGAACCTTCGACAGGGCCATCGCGGGCACCATGATCTCGTACCCCACCCCGCCCACGGACAGGACGACCCGGTCCCCGCCCTTCTCGACCACCGTCCCCTCGAGGAACGCGATCATCGCGTCCTCCACGACGGTTCGGTCGCCCTCAACGCACGGCCTCTCTCGCCACCCGGCGGAGCCGCGACTGCTGCAGGTGGCACACGGCCACAGCGACGGCGTCGGCAGCGTCCGGCTCGTTGGGGACGCCCTGCGTGGACAGGATGCGCACTAGGCCCCGCCGCACCTGCTCTTTGGTGGCGTTCCCCACCCCTGTCACCGCCATCTTCACCTCGAGCGGGGCGTATTCCTCCACCAGGATCCCCGCGTCCGCCGCCGCCAGCATGATGGCGCCGGAGGCCCGGGCGACCTCCATCGCGCTCCCGATGTTGCGCCCCCACATCAGCCGCTCGATGGCCATCACCCCCACCCCGTTTGCGAGGATGGCATCCCGGACGGCGCGGTGGATGGCCCGCAGCCGTTGGGCCGCGGCCAGTCCGGCCGGCGTCCTCACCGTGGTCGACCAGGCCACGGTGGGCCCGCCATCCCCCCGGGTCACCGCGGCCAGTCCGATCGCGGCCGTGCCCGGATCGACGCCCAGCACCACTTCCTCGAACATATGTTCAGGAGCCTACGCCGCGGTCCTCCGCTCCGCAATCACACGGCTGTAATTTAGGCCTACGCCCGGGATCAACCCGCCTCGGCCAGGATTTCCTCGGGGATGTCGAAGTTCGAGTGGACGGCCTGGACGTCCTCGAGGTCTTCGAGCGCCTCCACCAGTCGAAGGACGGATTCGGCCTTCCCCTTGTCGACCGGCACCGCCGACTGGGGCAGCATCGAGAGCTCGGCGGACACGACCGGCACGCTCGCCTCCTCCAGCGCCCGGCGAACGGCCACCAGCGCATCGGACGGCGTCACGATCTCCCATTGCTCGCCGGACGCCCGGAGATCCTCGGCACCCGCGTCGAGCACGATCTCCATGAGCCCGTCCTCGTCGGGGGCCACCGACCGGTCCACCACGATGAACCCCCGCCGGTGGAACATCCACGCCACGCTCCCGGGGTCCCCGAGGTTGCCCCCAAGCCGGGAGAAGGTGTGGCGGACCTCCTGCCCGGTCCGGTTGCGATTGTCGGTCATGGCCTCGACCAGGATGGCCACACCGCCGGGCCCGTAGCCCTCGTACATGACCTCCTCGAACCGGGCGGCGTCCGCTCCAGCCCCGGCCCCCCGCTTGATGGCTCGCTCGATGTTGTCGACCGGCACGGAGTAGTCCCGGGCCTTCTGCACCGCCGAGGCCAGGGTCATGTTGCCGTCGACGTTGCCTCCGCCCTCGCGCGCGGCCACCTCGATGGCCCGCAGGAGCTTCGAGTACATCCGGCCCCGCTTCTCGTCGGTGACGGACTTCTTCCGCTTGATCTGGGCCCACTTGGAGTGTCCGGACATCTGGCCTCCTAGAGCTCCAAGAGAAGCGCGTGCAAGCGGGCGTCGCCCGCGATCTCCGGATGGAACGCCGCCGCCACGAGCTTCCCCTGCCGCACCACGACCGGAAGGCCATCGTGTTCCGCCAGCACCTCGACGCCCGGGCCCAGCCGCGTGACCCGTGGAGCACGGATGAACACCGCCCGCACCGGTCCCAGACCCTGCACCTCCACGTCGGCCTCGAACGAATCGACCTGCCGGCCGTAGGCGTTGCGTTCGACCCCGATGTCCATCACGCCGAGCAGCGGCTCTCCCCCTCCGACCTCCCGCGCCATCACGATCATCCCCGCGCAGGTGCCCAGGATCGGCATGCCATCGGCCGCGCGGCTACGGATGGGCTCGACCAGGTCATGCCGCCGGGCCAGCTTCGCGATGGTGGTCGACTCGCCGCCGGGGATGGCCAGGCAGTCGACCGTCTCCAGCTGCTCCGGCGTACGCACCTCGACCGGCGTGGCTCCAGACAGCGCGAACATCGCGGCGTGTTCTCGGAAGTCCCCCTGAAGAGCCAGAACGCCTGCCTTCATCTCGAAGGCCATGATAGCCCCGGCCGCCGGGGCCGAAGCCGGGACCGGATCCGCCGAGGCCCTACCAGCCGCGGGTCTGGAGCAGGTCGCCCTCGGGCATGCTGGCGACGTCCAGCCCCCGCATGGGTTCGCCCAGGCCCCGGGAGACCTTCGCCAGGATCTCGGGGTCCTGGTAGTACGTCGTGGCCTCGACGATGGCCCGAGCCCGGGTGGCCGGGTCCTCGGACTTGAAGATCCCGCTGCCCACGAAGTTGCCGTCGGCGCCCAGCTGCATCATGAGCGCCGCGTCGGCCGGTGTGGCGATCCCGCCGGCCGAGAAGTTCACCACCGGAAGCGCGCCGGTCGCCGCCACCTGGCGCACCAGCTCGAGCGGGGCCTGGAGGTCCTTCGCCGCCCCCTGGAGCTCGTCGCCCCGCGCCGCGGCCAGCTGGCGGATCTGCCCGGTGATCTTGCGCATGTGCCGGACGGCCTCCACCACGTCCCCCGTTCCGGGCTCGCCCTTCGTCCTGATCATCGCGGCGCCCTCCGCGATCCTCCTCAGCGCCTCGCCCAGGTCGCGGGCGCCGCACACGAACGGGACCGTGAAGTCCCACTTGTCGACGTGGTGCTCCTCGTCGGCGGGGGTCAACACCTCGCTCTCGTCGACGTAGTCGACCCCCAGGGCCTGGAGGATCTGGGCCTCCACGAAGTGGCCGATCCGGCACTTCGCCATCACCGGGATCGACACGACCTCCATGATCTCGGCGATCTTGGTCGGGTCGGCCATCCGGGCCACCCCGCCCTCGGCACGGATGTCGGCGGGCACCCGCTCCAGCGCCATGACGGCGACCGCGCCCGCGTCCTCGGCGATCTTCGCCTGCTCGGCGGTGGTGACGTCCATGATCACTCCGCCCTTGAGCATCTCGGCCAGCCCGGTCTTGACCCGAAGCGTTCCGGTCTCGGTGTCCATGCGAACCTCCCGATCGATCCTCACCCGTGTGCCGCACGAGCCCGCGGGAGGTGCCGCGGTCCCGCTGTCTCCGCCCGAGACCAGTGTACTCGCGGGTCCTGGGCCCGGGACCGTCCACGGGCCGCGGACAGGACGGGTCGCCGGCTGGCGGACGGTCGGGTCAGGAGGGCGTCACGGTGAGGTTCGAGGGGAACAGCTCGACCCACGTGTTCCCCGGGTCGAGCTGGATCTGCTGTCCGCTCTTGTCTAGGAACTTCGTGACGCCGTCCAGTGAGGGCCGGCTCCAGGTCCCCTCGATCAGCCGGCCGTTGCGGAGCACGTACGCCTTCCCGGTGCCGGTGGCCACGACCTCCGGAGAGCGAACACCGTTCACGTCGGTGATGGTGGTCAGGACGACCTTGACCACCTGAACCACCACGTTCTTCGCGTTCACCTGGATCCCGTCGGAGTAGGTGTGGGGCACGTCTCCGTGGAACCTCAGCCAGGCTTTCTTCGACCGGTCCCACTTCCAGAACACATCCGAGAAGGACGAGAACGGAAGGTGGAGCTGATGGATCTTCTGGCCCTTGGGCCTATCGGTGGAATAGAGGAACAGGGGCTTGGGCGCCACCGGCTCCCACCGGGCCGACCGGTACAGCTCCTGGGTGCTCGAGTACAGGTCGTGCGGCGGCGACTTCGCCGGATCGCGGTGGTAGGCCTTGGGGGCCCGGTTGAAGTTGACGTCGATGAGCCCGGCCTTGCGGACCTTGGCCACCACCTGCGGCACCCCGCCGGCGTAGGCGAACAGCGGCTTCCCGAACTGGACCAGGATGTCGGGATCGGTCAGCCGCCCGCTGCGGATCGGCTCGATCCTGTCGGAGTCGGTGCACTGGTAGACCACGATGAACCGGGTGATGCCGGCCTCGACGGGCTCCTCGTAGATGATGTCGGCGTTCGAGAGCCCGGTCTGGGGCCGGACGGACGGCAGGTTCTCCACCTTCACGGCCAGGGCCGGCCGGTTGGGGACCGTGGGCGTCTTCGGATCGAGGCCGGTGAGCGGACAGAGCTTCGGGGGCGGTGGCCGGGTGCCTCCATGGCCGGCCTTCTCGTCACCGCTGGCCAGCGGGCCCAGCCCCGACCTCCCCGCTGCCACCAGGACCCCGACCACGACCCCGATCACATGTGCCGGGAGCCTCCTCCTGGGGAAGGGCGAGCGGGTCGGGCGGCAAGGTTCGCCCGATGCTAACGGCCGGGTTGGCCCTCCACAACGACCCTTCGCAAAGAAGTCACATCTGCTCGAGGATGCGGATCCGGTCCTGGATGGGCGGGTGGGTCGAGAACAGGTTCTCCCACCAGTGGTTCTCCTCCCCGTGGACCCTGGACGGCTGGTTCAGCCACAGGTGGCCGGTGGCGTTGTTCGCCACCCGCATGGGCGTGGTGTCGGCGGCGATCTTCCGCAGCGCGCTCGCCAGCCCGGGCGGATAGCGGGTCAGCATGGCGCCCTGGGCGTCCGCCAGGTACTCCCGCCGCCGAGACATCGCGAGCTGGATGATCGGCGCGGCCAGGATGGCGATGATGGCGAGGACCACGCCCAGGATGGCCAGGATGGCGAATCCCTCACCGCCGCCCTCTCGGTCCCGGCCCCGGCCGCCGAACCCGCCGCCCCAGAACATCCATCGGAGCATGAACTCGGCCAGCAGCACCACCGTCCCCACCAGTGTGGCCACGATGGTCCCGACCAGGATGTCGTGGTCCCGGACGTGGGACATCTCGTGGGCGATGACCCCCTCCAGCTCCACCCGGTTCATCTCGTCCAGCAGCCCCTGGGTCACCGCGATCGACGCGTGCTCCGCATCGCGCCCCGTGGCGAAGGCGTTCGGGGCGCGCTCGGGCACCACGTACACGGCCGGCTTGGGGATCCCCGCGCCCACGGAGAGCCCCTCGACGATGTTGTGGAGCCGGGGCTCCTGTTGGTGGGTCACCGCCCGGGCGCGGGTCTGCCGCAGCACGGTCCGGTCGCCGAAGCGATACGAATAGTAGGCGCGGGCGCCCGACAGGAGGAGGAACACGATCAGCCCGACGTAGCCGTTGCCGAACAACAGATAGCTGATCAGGAAGCCGATGCCCCCCGAGAACACCAGCGAGCCCAGGATCAGCAACACCGTCTTGCGCCGGTTCGCCGCGATCTGCTCGTACACGGGTGGACGCGCTCCGCGGGGCCCGGCCTAGAACTGCACCGAGACGGGTCCCCGGGCCGGTTCCTCGATCTCGAAGAACTCCCGCGGCTCGAAGTGCCCCATCCCTGCCACGATCCTGGAGGGGAAGCTCTGGACCAGCGTGTTCAGCTTGGCCACCTCGTCGTTGTAGAACTGGCGGGCGTAAGCGATCCTCGATTCCGTCCCGGTCAGCTCCTCCTGCAGGGCCAGGAAGTTCTGGCTGGCCTTGAGGTCGGGGTAGTTCTCGGCCACGGCCAGCAGCCGGTTCAGGGTCCGGGTGACCTGGTTCTCGGCCTCGGCCTGGGCCTGCACGCCGGCCGCGGCCTGACCCTGGGACCGGGCCTTCGCCACGTCCTCGAACAGCTCCCGTTCGTGCTCGGCGTAGCCCTTGACGCTCTCCACCAGGTTCGGGATGAGGTCGTAGCGCCGGCGGAGCTGGACGTCGATCTGCGACCAGGCGTTCTCCACCCGAACCCGAAGCCTGACCAGGCGGTTGTAGACGAGGACACCGTACAGCAGGACCAGGGCGACGATCCCCAGAACGACCCAGAGGGCCAGCATGCGGCCATCTTACCAGCGGCCTTTCGAAGGCCCGGGCGCGCTCCGGGGCACGGCCGAGCCGTCAGGCCGGCAGCTTCGCCCGCATCGCGATGGCGTCACGGTAGGCGGCCTCGATCTCCCCGGTCACCGTCTCCCACCGGTACCGTTCGCTGCGGGCCCGCCCCGCTTCGCCCAGGCGCCGGGCCAGCCCCGGGTCATCGAGGACCCGCTCAACCGTGGCGGCCAGCGCCACGGGGTCGCTCGGCGGCACCAGGATGCCCTCGACCCCGTCCCTGACCACCTCTCGCCACCCTTCGATGTCCGAGGCCACGATGGGCAGGCCGGCCGCCATGGCCTCCACCAGGACGATCCCGAAGCTCTCCCCACCCCTGGCCGGGCCGATGAAGAGGTCCGCCGCGGAGTGGTAGGGAGGGAGGTCGTCGTGCGGCACCGCGCCCAGCATCAGCACCCGCTTCCGCAGCTCCCGGGAGAGGCGGGCCACCGCCCCTCGCTCGGGCCCGTCGCCGGCCACGACGAGCCACAGGTCTGGGAGCTCTCTTCCCAGCAGGGCGAACGCCTCCACCGCCACGGAGAACCCCTTCCGGGGATCCAGCCGGTTCACGAACAGCAGCCGGCGTCCGGGGGGCAGCTCGGCGGGGGACGCGTCGTGGAACATGTCGACGTCGACCCCGTTGGGCACGATCCGGGCCCGGCCCCGGAACGGGCCGGTCCCGAATACGGCCGCGGCCTCTGAGACCCCGATCATCACGTCGAGCCTCGACCACACCAGGCGGAGGACCGGCGATGCCATCCGCACGGCGAGCTTCCGCTCGGATCCCGCATGGAAGGTCGCCACCACGGGCCCCGTCGCGCTGAGCGCGGCGAACATCGACGTGCTCGGGCTGATCGGCTCGTGGACGTGCACCACGTCGGGCCGGAACGCCCGAAGCTCCCGGTGAACCCGGGCCCAGCTTCGAGGGTCGGGGCAGATCTGCGCCACCGACCGGTTGAACCTGATCTTCACCGACCGGCCCACGATCCGGACCCCGGGATCGGCGGAGGGCTCGCGGCCGGGGGCGAGCACGAGGGTCTGGTGGCCCCTGTCCCGGAGGCGGGCCGCGAGCTGCCGGACATGCGTCTGGACCCCACCGGTCGCCTCCCACCGATAGGGGCAGGCCAGGGCGACCTTCACCGCCGGGACGCGGCCGCCGACTCCGTCGCCGGGCCGGCCTCCGGCCCGGGGCCCGGCTCGCGCTCGGGCGGCAGGGCCTCCCATGCCGGCTGGAACATGTGCCAGTCCGTCGGAGCCGACGCGATGAACCGTTCGAACTGCGCGGCGATCTGCTTCGTCATCTCGGTCACGTCCCGCCGCGTATCCCCGGTCCTCTCCACCTCGAGCGGCGGGTTGATCACGCAGTGCCATCCCTCATCCGTGGTGAAGACGGTCGCCACCGACAGGGGAGACCCGGTCATGAGCGACAGGTACGCCGGGCCGGCCGGAAGCAACCTGGGCGCCCCGAACATCTCCACCCGCACCCCCCGCCCATTGAGGTCGCGGTCTGCGACCAGGGTGATGACCTCGTTCTGGGCGAGCAACCGAACCAGCGACTCCCCCACCTTCCGATCCCGGGTCAACGCCAGGATCCCCATGCCGAGCGCCCGGCGGTGCCGGAGGAACAGCTCGAACACCTCGGGAGGCCGCAGCTCCTCGGCCACGGCGGTCATCCGGTACCCGTTGAGGGCCAGCCAGTGTCCGGCGGCGTCCCAGTTCCCCATGTGGGGCAAGGCGCAGATGATGCCCCGCCCTCGCTCCATGGCGCGATCGATGTGCTCGACCCCGTCCACCGTGAACCGCCGGTTGACCTCCTCGGGCGGCATGGAACGGAGAGCGAACGTCTCGTACCAGTACCGTCCGTAGAGCCGGTAGCACTCCTCGACCGCGGCTTCTACCAGCGGCGAGTCCTCGGGGTGGCCCAAGACCTGAGCCATGTTCGCCCCCACCACGGCGCGCTGCTCCGGCGACCGCCGTCGTTGCAGCCGCATGAACAGCTCTCCGAGCCGCAGGCCGAAGGGCCGGGGAACGCGCATCCCGACCCATTCCGCGGCCCGAAGGATCACGAAAGCGGCCCTGCCCCCGCCGGCGCCCGAGTCCTCCCCCGGCTCCATCATCGTTCGGAGCTCCCTCCGACCGCGGTCGTCGGTTGCCGTTCCCCTCGCGAGCCGGCCCGGTGATCGGTCGCCCGCATCCTTCGTTCCTGACGGGCGACGTTCCCGGCCCGGACCGCGCTGGCGGAGACCGTGAGCGCTGCGAACGCCCACAGTGAGGCCTCGACCCAACCGGTAAGGAGCCCACCCACCAGGATCCCGGCACGCAGCGTTCGATACCCGGTTCCCTCGAGCTCCCGGTACCCCAGACCCTCGCCTCGGGCCCGCTCGTAGGAGGCCAGGTACGAGGCGCCCAGCCCGACGAGGGCCAGCACGGAGACCCGAACGGAACCCTCCCTG
>WNFV01011876.1_pt1 | contig 12414 bp, 10 predicted proteins | sample 5400101 | NCBI WGS metagenome assembly WNFV01 (sample SAMN13153361, study PRJNA577476) | soil metagenome | isolation source: 115 cm soil or saprolite under grassland replicate 1 | place: USA:California | collected 2016-06-15
TACCGCACACACGGGTGCGGGATCTTCGGCTTGGGGGCCTGCAGGGAGGTGAAGGTCCACTCGACCTGGGCCCCGTCGCCGTCGCGTCGCACGCTCAGGATCTTGGGCTGGAAGTCGAACTCGGTGCGGTACTGCTCCTGCATGGCCTCGATCGACGACCTGTCCCTTTGCTCGCCGGTCATCAGGTCGTAGACGGCCTGCTCGTCGTGCCGGTTGATCGCGGTGAGGAACTCGCCGAGTGTCCGCTGTGCGTCCTCGGCGAGCTTGCCGCTCGGTCCGGCGAGCTCCGGTACGACGGGGCCCTGCGGCCCCTTCGGCTCGCGGCAGCCCTTCGGCTCGGCCGTGAGGCCGCTGGTCCGGTCGACGATCCCGCGCAGCACCGACAGGCCGACGGCGCGGGCGCCGGACGGGTCGGCCGCGGTCACCATGCCGATCGCGTGGCCGCCGCGGTCCAGCACCGCCGAGCCGGCCGCGGAGGAGGGCAGCAGACCGCTGACCCCGGTGAGGTCTGCGCCCGCGGACGGCTGGACGATCGCGTGCGGGTCGGCGGTCTGGGTGCCGCCGTCGTACCCGATCACCGCGACGTCCAGGCCGTCGGACGGGGTCTGCGCCGCGACCTCGACCGGCTCGACGTCGAGCGGGTCACCCAGCAGCCGGAGCTCCGCGATGCCGCTCGCGTCCACGCCGTCGACCTGCGCGGGGCGCACCCGTCCGTCGGCTGTCTCGACGGCGACCGAGACCCAGTGCCGGATCGCCGACGCGGGCGTGAGCACACGATCCTTGTCGATCAGGATGCCGGTGCCGGCGCCGGTGCCCTCGCAAACCGAGCCGTGTACCCGGACCACGGCGGGACCGACGTTCTTGCTGATGTCGTCCAGGTCCAGCTTGTTCGTGTCGACGACCCCGCCGCGCTCGTGGACCGCCCAGCCGCCCCCGGCGCCGGCGGCGACCACCAGGATCATCACCGGCAGCAGGTACCACGCTCGCGGCGGCCGGGCGGTCTTGCGGGCCCCGGCCTGCCGCGCCTCGATCACGGTGTGCGGCACGCCGTTCTCGGCCCCCGGCGGGACCCGGCGCGGCGGACGCGGCAACCCGCCCGGCACCTCGTCGCTCATCCCCGCCTCCCACACCCCGCACGTCCACTGACTCAGGGTGATTCTGCCAGCCCGGGGCGGCACGGACGTGCTGCGCCCGGAGGAGTCCTCCGGGCGCAGCACGTCATCCGGCTGGTTCAGCGGGCGGCGGTGCCCTCGACGTAGTCGTCGTCGTGCGACTTGACCCACGCCATCAGGCCGCGCAGCTCCTTGCCGACGGCCTCGATCGGGTGCGACTCGCTCTGCTTGCGGAATTCGGCGAACTCCGGGCCGCCGGCGTCCTGGTCGGCGATGAACCGGGCCGCGAACGAGCCGTCCTTGATGTCCGACAGCACGTCCTTCATCCGCGCCTTCACCGAGTCGTCGATGATCCGCGGGCCGGACACGTAGTCGCCGTACTCGGCGGTGTCGGACACCGACCAGCGCTGCTTGGCGATGCCGCCCTCGTACATCAGGTCGACGATCAGCTTCAGCTCGTGCAGGCACTCGAAGTACGCCACCTCCGGCTGGTAGCCGGCCTCGGTGAGGGTCTCGAACCCGGCCTGCACCAGCGCCGAGACGCCGCCGCAGAGCACCGCCTGCTCGCCGAACAGGTCGGTCTCGGTCTCCTCGGTGAAGGTGGTCTTGATACCGCCGGCGCGCAGGCCGCCGATCCCCTTCGCGTACGAGAGCGCCAGATCCCAGGCCTTGCCGGACGCGTCCTGCTCGACCGCGACGAGCACGGGCACGCCGCGGCCCTCGCTGAACTCGCGGCGGACCAGGTGGCCCGGGCCCTTCGGCGCGACCATGAACACGTCCACGCCGGCCGGCGGCTTGATGTACCCGAACCGGATGTTGAACCCGTGCCCGAACACCAGCGCGTCGCCGTCGACCAGGTTCGGCTCGATCGCCTCGGCGTACAGCTTGCGCTGCGCCGGGTCCGGAGCGAGTACGACGATGGTGTCGGCCTCCTCGCACGCCTCGGCCGGGGTGAGCACCCGCAGGCCCTGCGCCTCCGCCTTCGCCCGGCTCTTCGAGCCCTCCGGCAGGCCGACGCGGACGTCGACACCGGAGTCGCGCAACGACAACGCGTGCGCGTGCCCCTGGCTGCCGAAGCCGAGCACGGCCACGTGCCGGCCCTGGATCACCGACAGGTCGGCGTTGTCGTCGTAGAACATTTCTGCTGCCACTGGGAGTTCGTCTCCTTGGTTGAGGTGTGGTGTCAGGCGTGCCGGGCGGCCGGCCGGTGGCCGGGCGGCGGCGCGGGGACCGGATGTTTCGGTACGACGCCGGCCGGCGTGGGTGCCGCCGGCTGGCTCTGGCCCGGGGCGGCGACGGGCACGGGAACGGGAACGGGAACGGGCCGCAGGGTGCGGTCGGTGATCGACCGGCTGCCGCGGCCGATCGCGACCATGCCGGACTGGACCAGCTCGCGGACGCCGAACGGCTCCAGCACCCGCATCATCGCCTCCAGCTTCTCCGGGCTGCCGGTGGCCTCGATGGTGATCGCGTCCGGCGTCACGTCGACCACCTTGGCGCGGAACAGCTGGACGGTCTCCAGCACCTGGCCGCGGGTGGACGCGTCGGCCTTCACCTTCACCAGCACCAGCTCGCGCTGGACGGTCTGGCTGGGCTCCAGCTCGACGATCTTGATCACGTTCACCAGCTTGTTGAGCTGCTTGGTGACCTGCTCGAGCGGGTGCTCCTCGACGTTCACCACGATCGTCATCCGGGACACGTCCGGGTGCTCGGTCGGTCCGACCGCGAGCGACTCGATGTTGAAGCCGCGCCGGGCGACCAGCGCCGCGACCCTGGCCAGCACACCGTGCTTGTTCTCGACCAGGACGGACAGGGTGTGGCTGCTGCTCATGTTCTACAGCTCCTCGGTGTCCCACTCGGGCGCCATGTCGCGCGCGATCTGGATGTCGTCGTTACTGGTGCCCGCGGCAACCATCGGCCACACCATGGCATCGCGGTGCACGACGAAGTCGACCACCACCGGCGCGTCCGTGACCGCCATCGCCTTCTCGATGGTGGCGTCCACGCTGTCGCGGTCCGAGCAGCGCAGCCCGACACAGCCCATCGCCTCGGCCAGCTTGGCGAAGTCCGGGATCTGCGCCGAGTGCAGGTCGGTGTTGGAGTAGCGCTTGTCGTAGAACAGCGTCTGCCACTGCCGCACCATGCCGAGCGACTGGTTGTTGATCACGGCAACCTTGATCGGGATGCCCTCCAGCGCGCAGGTGACCAGTTCCTGGTTGGTCATCTGGAAGCAGCCGTCGCCGTCGATCGCCCAGACCGTCTGGTCCGGCCGGGCCACCTTGGCGCCCATCGCCGCCGGCACGGCGTACCCCATCGTTCCCAGGCCGCCGGAGTTGAGCCAGCGGCCGGGCCGCTCGAACGGCAGGAAGTGCGCCGCCCACATCTGGTGCTGCCCGACGCCGGCGGTGTAGATGGTGTCCGGGCCGGAGAGCTGGCCGATCCGCTGGATCACATACTGCGGGGACAGGCTGCCGTCGTCGGGCTCGTCGTACCCGACCGGGTATTTCGCCCGGACCGACTCGAGCTGGTGCCGCCAGGCGTCGTACTCGGGCTTCGGGCCGGTGCCGATCTCGTGCTGGAGGGCGGCGATCAGGTCGGTGATGACCTCCTTGCAGTCGCCCACGATCGGCACGTCGGCGGCCCGGTTCTTGCCGATCTCGGCCGGGTCGATGTCGGCGTGCACCACCTTCGCGTCGGGCGCGAACGAGTCCAGCCTGCCGGTCACCCGGTCGTCGAACCGGGCGCCGAGCGACACCAGCAGGTCCGACCGCTGCAGCGCGCCGACAGCCGAGACCGAGCCGTGCATGCCGGGCATCCCGAAGTGCAGCTCGTGGCTGTCCGGGAACGCGCCGCGCGCCATCAGCGTGGTGACCACCGGGATCCGGAGCAGCTCGGCGAGCTCGCGGAGCTGGTCGGTAGCGTGCGCTTTGAGCACGCCGCCGCCGACGTACAGCACGGGGCGCTCGGCGCCGATGATCAGCTTGGCCGCCTCGCGCACCTGCTTCGGGTGCGGCCGGGTCACCGGGCGGTACCCGGGCAGCGTGAGCTCAGTCGGCCAGCGGAAGTCGACCTTCGCCTGCATCGCGTCCTTGGTGACGTCGACCAGCACCGGACCCGGCCGGCCGGTGGAGGCGATGTGGAACGCCTCGGCGATCGTGGTCGCGATCTCCTCCGGGTTGTTGACGAGGAAGTTGTGCTTGGTGATCGGCATCGTGATGCCGCGGATGTCGGCCTCCTGGAAGGCGTCGGTGCCGATCGCCATGCTCGGCACCTGGCCGGTGATCGCGACCAGCGGGACGCTGTCCATGTACGCGTCGGCGATCGGCGTGACGAGGTTCGTCGCGCCCGGCCCGGAGGTCGCCATGCACACGCCGGTCTTGCCGGTCGCGGTCGCGTAGCCCTGCGCGGCGTGCCCCGCGCCCTGCTCGTGGCGTACCAGGATGTGGCGGATCTGGGTCGAGTCGAGCATCGGGTCGTACGCCGGAAGAATCGCACCACCCGGGATACCGAAGACGGTGTCGACACCGGCATGTTCCAGGGCGCGGATCAGTGCCTGTGCCCCCGTCAGCTGCTCACTCATGACTGCCTTCCTGTGACTTTGGCCGGGAACCTGGGTCCGAAACGGAAAAGCCCCCTGCACCAGGGTCTGGTGAGGGGGCGCGCTCGACTCCTGCTTCGCGTCAGTCGGCGCGCCGCACAAGTACGAGAAGAATCGATCGCATGGGCCAACCTTTGCCGACTCCACTGGTTTTGTCCACCCACGTGGACGCCGATCTCACTCGCTGAGACCGTACGCCGACGGCGCGACATCGCCAGCGCCACGTCCCCGCACGTTGCGCCCACGCTTCTTAGAACGACCATCCGCACGAGAAGGTACTCGGGGTCAGATGCAGACGGCGCCTTTGGAGGCGGAGCCGACGAGGCGGCGGTACTTGCCGAGGACGCCGGTGGTGATGGCGGGCTCGTTGGGGGTCCAGCCCTGCTTGCGGGCCTCGAGCTCGTCGGGGTCGACGTGGAGTTCGAGGGTGCGGTTCTTGACGTCGAGGGTGATCCGGTCGCCGTCGCGGACGAACGCGATCGGGCCGCCGTCGACGGCCTCGGGCGCGACGTGGCCGACGCACAGGCCCGTCGTACCGCCGGAGAAGCGGCCGTCGGTCAGCAGCAGCACGTCCTTGCCGAGGCCGGCGCCCTTGATCGCGCCGGTGACGGCGAGCATCTCGCGCATACCGGGACCGCCCTTCGGGCCCTCGTAGCGGATCACCACCACGTCGCCGGCCTTCAGCGAGCCGTCCTCGACCGCGTCCATCGCGCCGCGCTCACCGTCGAAGACGCGAGCGGTGCCGGTGAACACGTCGGAGTCGAACCCCGCGGTCTTCACCACCGCGCCCTCCGGGGCTAGCGTGCCGGTCAGGATCGTCAGGCCGCCGGTTGCGTGGATCGGGTTGTCGAGCGCCCGGATGATGGTGCCGTCCAGGTCCGGAGGGGTGATGTCGGCGAGGTTGTCGGCAACGGTCTTGCCGGTCACCGTCAGGCAGTCGCCGTGGATCAGACCGGCGTCGAGCAACGCCCGCATCACCACCGGGATGCCGCCGACCCGGTCGAGGTCGGCCATCACGTAGCGGCCGAACGGCTTGAGGTCACCGAGGTGCGGCACCTTGTCGCCGATCGTGTTGAAGTCGTCGAGGGTCAGGTCCACCCCGGCCTCGGTGGCGATCGCCAGCAGGTGGAGTACGGCGTTGGTCGAACCGCCGAGCGCCATCACCACGGCGATCGCGTTCTCGAACGCCTCCCGGGTCATGATCTGCCGGGCGGTGATGCCGCGGCGCAGCAGCTCGACGACCGCCTCGCCGGACCGGCGCGCGTACCCGTCGCGGCGCCGGTCCACGGCGGGGGGCGCGGACGAGCCCGGCAGCGCCATGCCGAGCGCCTCGGCCGCCGAGGCCATCGTGTTGGCGGTGAACATGCCGCCGCAGGCACCCTCGCCGGGACAGATCGCGCGCTCGATCGCGTCGACGTCCTCGCGGCTGATCAACCCGCGCGCGCAGGCTCCGACGGCCTCGAAGGCGTCGACGATGTTCACGTCCCGGTCGCCGAGCTTCCCGGGCAGGATCGTTCCGGCGTACAGGAAGACCGAGGAGACGTCGAGCCGCGCGGCGGCCATCAGCATCCCGGGCAACGACTTGTCGCAGCCGGCCAGCAGTACCGAGCCGTCGAGACGCTCGGCCTCCATCACGGTCTCGACCGAGTCCGCGATGATCTCCCGGCTCACCAGCGAGTAGTGCATGCCGACGTGCCCCATCGAGATGCCGTCGGAGACGCTGATCGTGCCGAACTCCAGCGGGTACCCGCCGGCCGCGTGCACGCCCTCCTTGACCGCCTTCGCGAGCCGATCGAGGGACAGGTTGCACGGGGTGATCTCGTTCCAGCTGGACGCGACCCCGATCTGCGGCTTGGCCCAGTCCGCGTCGCCCATGCCTACGGCGCGGAGCATGCCACGCGATCCGGTCGCCTCCAGCCCGTCCGTGACGACGCGGCTGCGCGGCTTGATGTCGGGGGTGCTGTTCGGTGGGGTGCTACTCGACATGGGTCTCACTGTATGGCCATCGTGTCCAGATGCAGAGTGCGACTCCCTACCGTCTTGCGCGGTGCGAGTTCGTGCAGCCAGGATTCGACATCTGCGAAGGGGGATCATGATCGCCGGTGTCGTGGCCCTGGTGCTGGGCGGTTCCCTTGCCATGAGCGCCCTCGCGATGAGCCGGCCCCGCGCTCGATCCGACAGCGCCGGCACAGAGGGCTGATCGAGTCCCGCTCGGTCAGCCGCCCGCGATGGAGGGCAGGACCAGGAGCTCCGCGCCGTCCGGCACCGGTGTCGCCAGGCCGGACAAGTCGCGGATGTTGTCGTCGCCGAGGTAGACGTTCACGTGCCGGCGTAACGCGCCGGTCTCGTCGGTGAGCCGCCGGCGCAGTGCGGGATGCGTCGCGTCCAGGGCCGCGAAGGCCGCGCCTACGGTGTCGACGCCGGTCACCTCGACGCATTCGGCTCCGCCGGCGAACGGCCGGAGCGGCGCCGGAACACGCACCACGACTCGCATCACGCCGCGCCTTCGCGTCGTACCGGCATCAGGGCAGGACCGCGACGCGGACGGAGAGGATGTCGGGAAGGTGACGGGCGATCTCGGTCCACGACTCGCCGGAGTCGGCGCTGGCGTAGAGGCAGCCGTCGCGGGTGCCGGCGTAGACGCCCGCCGCCGAGCCGGTGACGTTGTCGGCGGTCATCGCGTCGCGCAGCACGAGCGAGTAGCACGGGGTGTCGGGCAGGCCGTTCGTCAGCGCCTCCCAGCTCTTGCCGGCGTCGGTCGACCGGTAGACCCGGAACCGCGCGTCCGGCGGGATCCGGTTGCCGTCGGCAACCAACGGGAAGTTGAAGACGGTGTCGGGCTCGGACGGGTGCGCGACCATCGGGAAGCCGAAGTCGGACGGCAGGCCGTCGGCGATCGAGTGCCAGGTGCCGCCGCCGTCGTCACTGCGGTAGACGCCGTGGTGGTTCTGCGCGAACAGCTGGTCCGGGCGGCCGGCGGCCATCGCCACCTTGTGCACGCACTGGCCGAACTCGGGCCACGGGTCGGGCAGGAAGTAGGCCTTGATGCCGGTGTTGGACGCCGCCCAGCTCTCGCCGCCGTCGGCGGTCCGGTAGACCCCGCCCGCGGACATCGCCACGGTGATCCGGTTCCGGTCGTCGGGGTGCGGCAGCACGGTGTGGATCGCCATCCCGCCGCCGCCTGGGGTCCAGCTCTGCCGGTGCGGGTGGTCCCACAGCCCGCGAACCAGGTCGAACCTGACCCCGCCGTCGGTCGAGCGCCACAACGAGGACGGCTCTGCTCCGGCGTAGACCACGTCCGGCTCGTTCGGCGGGCCGGGCTGGATCTGCCAGACCCGCTTGAGCGCCGTGCCGGTCTCGGCCGGGAACGTGATCGAGCCCTCCGGCGGCTCGTCCCAGCTGCGGCCCAGGTCGTCGGAGTGGAAGACCGCCGGGCCCCAGTGCCCGCTGGTCGCGCCGGCGAACACCCGCGGGCGCGGGCCGCGGGTGTCGATGCCGACCCCGTACACGTCCTGCATCTCGAACTGCGGGCCCTCGAACTCCCACCGGCGCCGGTCGGCGTCGCTCCGCCCGATCCACAGGCCCTTGCGGGTCCCGACCAGCATGACCGCCTCGCTCATTTGCCCTCCTACCTCGCCGGGCCGGCCACCACGTTCACCAGCGGCTCGCCGGCCGCGAACCGCTCCAGCTGCGCGCGGACCAGCGCGGCGACCCGCGGAGCGAACGCGGTCGTCGCGCCGCCCCGGTGCGGCGTGATCAGCACATTCGGAGCAGACCACAGCGGATGGCCCGCAGGCAACGGTTCCGGGTCCGTGACGTCCAGGCCGGCGCGCAGCCGGCCGGTGCCCAGCTCGGCGACCAGCGCGCCGGTGTCCACGACAACGCCGCGGGACACGTTCACCAGCAGCGCGCCGTCCTTCATCCGGCCCAGGAACTCCGCGTCCACCAGGCCGCGGGTCTGGTCGGTCGCCGGCACCAGCACTACGACGACGTCCGCGCGCGGCAGCAACGCCGGCAGGTCATCGATCGGTGCCACGCCGGGGCGCGCCCGGCGCGCGACCCGCAGCACGTCGCACTCGAACCCGGACAGCCGGCGTTCCAGCGCCTCGCCGATCGAGCCGTACCCGACGATCAGCACGGTCTTGTCCGCCAGCGAGTCCTGCACCCCGGTGAGCGGCGGCCACACCTCGCGGTCAGCGTCCCGCACCGCCTGCGGGATCTCCCGGTACGACGCCAGGATCAGCGCCACCGCCAGTTCCGCGGTGGACGCGTCGTGCACCCCGCGCGCGTTGCACAAGGTGACCCCGTCGCGCAGGTACGGCAGCACGTGCTCGTACCCGGCGGTCTGCGTCTGCACGACCTCCAGTGCCGTCATGTCCCGGATCACCTCGTTAACGTTCGACCCGCCGAAGTACTGCGGCACGTAGAACCGCACGTACTCGATCGACCCGGGCAACTGGCCGTGACCGTCATACGTCTCGACACGGAACCCGTCGGGCACCCCGCCGAGGAAACCGTCCGGGTCGTTCCAGGGCAGCCACACAGCCAGAAGGTCGCTCACCCTGCCGACCTTAGCCCGGGCCGGCGACCCGGCGCGGAACGCGGGATGAATCGTCGGCGGACGTCGTGCCTGGTGAGGGTGAACTCAGCAGGGGCAGGCCGCTGCGGCACCGTTCTAGGCTGTTTCTGAAGGGCCTGGGCACGTCGGTGGGCACAAGCCGACGACAGAGGTGGTGGTTCGCTCATGGCTTCACTCGACCCGGCTGCCCTGTCACCAGCCATGCTGGCTCCCATGCTGCGCGTGTGGGCGCAGGGCCTGTATGGCGTAGAAGCCGCCGTCGAGCTGTTGATCGCCCATCGGCATTGGCTGTCTCGAGCAGACTGGGCAGCGGCTGCCGATTTCCAGGGGCCGGCGACTCCGGGCGATCGCAGCATTCTCTGGCTCGCGTGTTCCCTCGCCGACGGGCCCGAGCTACCCGTGGCGCTCGGACACGAGATCAGCACCTTGGAGGCGGAGGACGTCATCCTCGTGCTGAACGCGATCGCGCACACGGCCGGCTGGCACGACTTCGGGATCTCGACGCGGGTCACCGGCGTGTTCGAAGCAGACCAAGCGGGGGGCGGCGACCGCCTGAGCTGACGGCGTCGGGCTGACCGCAGGACGCGATGCGGCGGCTACTCGGCCTCGCCGAACGCCTTGATCTCCTGAACCTCCTCCGGGGACAGCTCTCGAGGGACGTCTCCACGGGTCACCTTCTCGGTCTGGACGTGGTGGCGGATGTCGTCCACGATCTCGGGGTTCGCCAGCGTGGTCACGTCCCCGACGTCGGCGAAGTTGGAGATCGCGGCGATGACCCGGCGCATGATCTTGCCGGAGCGGGTCTTCGGCATGTCCGCGACGATCCACACGGCCTTCGGCCGGGCGATCTTCCCGATCTCGGTCTCGATCGCCCTCGCGACCTTCTCCTCGAGCGCCGTGCTCGGCGTGTACCCGGGCTTCAGGGCGACGTACATCTCCACGGCGCGACCACGCAGCTCGTCGACCACCGGAACCGCGGCCGCCTCGGCCACCTCCTCGACGGTGATGCTCGCCGACTCGAGCTCCTTGGTCCCGAGCCGGTGCCCCGCCACGTTGATCACATCGTCGACCCGGCCGAGGATCCGGAAGTAGCCGTCCGCGGCCTGAACGGCGCCGTCGCCGGCGAAGTACGGCCAGTCGCGCCAGTCGGTGCTGTCCTTGTCACGGCAGTACTTCTCGTAGTAGGTCTGCACGAACCGCTCGGGCTGGCCCCAGATGGTCTGGAAGATCCCCGGCCACGGGTTGCGGATGCAGATGTTGCCCGCCCGACCGCTTCCGGCCTCGATCACGTCGCCGTTCTCGTCGTAGATCGTGGGATAGACGCCGAGTACGCCGGGGCCGCAACTGCCCGGCTTCATCGGTTGCAGGGCGGGCAACGTACTACCGAGGAAGCCGCCGTTCTCGGTCTGCCACCACGTGTCGACGATGACCGCCTCATCCTTGCCGACGACATCGTGGTACCAGCGCCAGACGTCCGGTTCGATCGGCTCGCCGACGGTCGTCATGTGCTTGAAGTGGTAGTCGTACTTGTTCGGCTCGTCCGGGCCGAGCTTGCGCAGCATGCGGATCGTGGTCGGCGCCGTGTGGAAGATGTTCACCCCGAGGCGTTCGGCGATCCGCCACGGACGACCGGGATCGGGATACACCGGGACGCCTTCGTAGATCACGCTCGTCGTCCCGAGCGCCAGCGGACCGTAGACGATGTACGAGTGGCCGGTGATCCACCCGATGTCGGCGAAGCACCAGTAGGTGTCCTCCGGGTGGATGTCCTGGTAGTACCTCGACGTGCCGGCCACGTACGCGAGGTAGCCGCCGGTGCTGTGCTGGCACCCCTTCGGCCGGCCCGTCGTACCGCTGGTGTACATCAGGAACAGTGGCGCCTCCGCCGGCATCGAGACCGGCTCGACCAGAGCCCCCCGGTAGCCCGTCAGCAGATCGTCGACGAAGTAGTCCCGGCCCTGGACCATCGGGCTCTCCGACCCGTACTCGCCTGGCTGCCGCCGCCACACGAGCACCTTGTCGATCTCCACGCCCTGCTCGCGGGCACGCTCCACCGCCTCGTCGGCCTTGGCCTTGTGGTCGATGAGCTGGCCGTTGCGGTAGTAGCCGTCGATCGTCACCAGGATCCGGCTCTGCGAATCGGCGATGCGGTCACCGCACGCCGCGCCGCTGAAGCCGCCGAACACCTCGGAGTGCACGACGCCGAGGCGGGCGCAGGCCAGCATCGACACCGGCAGCTCGGGAACCATCGGCAGGTGGAAGGTGATCCGGTCACCGACGTTCACGCCGCCGAAGTCACGGAGCAGCGCCGCGAACTCGTTCACCCGCCGGTACAGCTCCTGGTAGGTGATCGCCTGCGTCTGCGCCGTCTCCGGTTCGGGCACCCAGATGATCGCCGCCTTGTTGCGTGCGGACGCCAGGTGACGGTCGACGCAGTTGTAGCTGGCGTTCAACCGGCCGCCGACGAACCACCGCCAGAACGGCGGATTGCTCGTGTCGAGCGTCGTGTGCCAGTAGGCGTCCCAGCTCAACAGGTCGGCGTACTCCTTGAAACACTCCGGGAACCTGTCTTCGCCGAACCGTTCCAGGATGGCCGGATCCGCCGCGTTGGCCTGGGCAATAAACGTGGCGGGCGGCTGGTAGTACTCCTCCTCGCGCCAGTGAACGGCGATCTGCGCCTCAGAGGCGGGTGTCTCCTGCCCTGTTGTCATCGGTAAGACCTCCAGTCGGACCTGCACATCGCGACGACGCCGCTACGAGCCGGCGAGCAGACGGGCACAAACGCCGAACTCGCGAATCTCGGCGCCCACCTCAGCCTGGCGGGCGAACGCCGAGACGTCTCCGCGTTCCAGCGACTCCCACGCCAGACTGTTCGTCAGCTCCAGCGCGCGGACGACCACGCAGCCCAGGTCGGCGATCGGCAGCGTCTCCGCCATGTGCCGCAGGCGCAGCGCAGTCTCCAACGAGGCCACGCCCGTGGTGACCACGGGCAGCCGCGCCAGCAGCACCGACAACTCGCCCGCAAGATACTGCTGTGTCATCTCCACCGCCTCCCACACGATGGGAGCGGCTCCAGTCTCTTCCCGGACAGCGACCTGCGCCAGTGGCGGTAGCCAACCGTCCGG
>WNFV01007664.1_pt1 | contig 12411 bp, 8 predicted proteins | sample 5400101 | NCBI WGS metagenome assembly WNFV01 (sample SAMN13153361, study PRJNA577476) | soil metagenome | isolation source: 115 cm soil or saprolite under grassland replicate 1 | place: USA:California | collected 2016-06-15
CCCAGGCGCTGACCGGCAGCGCGAAGACGAGCAACAATGCGATGGCGGCGGCGCGGCGCACGCTCGTTTTGTCGGCGCTACCGACTCCGCAGCCGATGCCCCAGAGGAGGGACGCAGGTGCGCTCAGAACAGAATCGAGGGAGAAAAACGCGCGGCCCGCATCTCCCCTAGGTCGCCGACCTCGCCTCAAGTTCGCTGGCTCGGGGGCTGTTAGGAGATCGCGGTCTCGGGTTCGCGTCTGGCAAGGACTTCTGCCGCTCGTTCGAGCCAGCGGGTTGCCTTCATCGGCTCGAAGATCGTCCGCGCCTCTTCGAGCAGTGGCGCCGCCTCCTCCGTGCGACCTGTCTGTACGAGCCAGCGACCGTAGTCGACGAGAACCGGTCCGAGCAGAGCAGCCCTGCCGAGGTTGCGCGCCGTTGCAAGCGCCAGCGCGTACTCCTCGGCGGCAGTGTCGTGTTCTTCTCTCCCCGCAGCCGCGTTGGCACGGATTCGCGCGCCGCAGAGATCGACGGCGCGTGTTCGTCGTCCGGGTGGAATCGCGTCGAGCAGCGCCGCGACCGGAAGCGCGAGGCTGGAGTCCTGCAGATCGTTCGCTGCCGTCGCGGCGTCCTCGAAAGCCGGCTGGGCGAAGCCGACCAAGTCCTGAGCGATCGACATCTGAGCAACCTCCCCGAAGAGGGGGAGCGCATCGGACGGCCGGCGCTCTCCGATCGCTACGACGGCCCGTCGCCAGAGGGCGAGGTTCTGGAGCTGAATGTCGCTTGAGGCACCAACCTCCGGTGAGATTCGCGCCAGCCAGCTCTCGGCCTGCTCCGGGTCAGAGCGTTCATATGCCGCGCGGGCGAGCGAGAGGTACCCATGTACGTGGCCGGCCACCGCTGTCTGAGCCTCGAGCGGCAGCTCATCGGCGAGGGCGAAAGCGCTGTCCCAGTCGCCATCCCAGAGCAGAGCTTCCATGAGGCTCAGGCCCAGCTGGACGGCGAACTGGCGGTCCCCTCGGCTACGGGCAAGCTCGAAGCCCGCCTCGACGGAACGGCGCGCCTCCTCGTGGCGGTCGTCGTTGAACGCGAACACGGCGAGGTTGTTGTAGGCGCGGAGCGCCTGGGTAACGAGGTCATGCTGAAGCGCGATTGCGAGCGCTTCTCGGAGCAGCGCGCGCGACTCGTTCGGCCGTCCCCGCAGGAGCAGCGCCTTCGTGTTCAGCGCCTCGGAGAGCACAGCCGGGAAGCCGTGTAACTCGGCAATCTCGAGCGCGAACTCGATGCGCTGCTTGCCGGTCTCATCGTCACCCTGGAAGTGGTGGATTCGCCCGGCCTCAGCGGCGAGCTGCGCGACGTTCTTGTCCGGCTCGTCCTGGGCGAGCACGGCCAGGGCGGGCTCGAGAAGCTCGAGTGCCTCCTCGCCACGTCCGAGCGCCCAGAGAGCCAGGCTGAGCCGGGCGGTGGCGCGGGCGGCGTCGTGCGGTAGGCCGGCATCCTCGAACCGCGCTCGCGCGTCACGCAGCGTCTCGGCTGCCACTGCTGCATCGTTCGCGGACAGAGCCATCTCACCGGCGCGCTCGAGCAGCCGCGCGTGTTCCTCCTCGTCGTCCGCGAGCCGTGCGGCGCGATCGAATGCCCGGCGCGCGTCCTCGGGCGCCGCGAGGGCGGCGGCGCGTTCGCCCGCCCGGCAGAGCCAGTCGCGCGCCTGTGCCTTGACGAGGTCGGCGTCGTCACCTTCAGGGTCGGCGGCGTGCGCGTCGAGGTAGTGCGCGGCGATCACCTCCGCGATCTCATCAGGATCGAGCCCCGCCTCGCGCTCCAGGAAGCCGGCTGCCGCAAGATGCCGAGCCTTGCGATCACGGCGCGCAAGCGTCTCGTAGGCGACGTGCTGGACGAGCGCCTGCAAGAAGCCGTACTGGCCCCGTTCGGGCGAGCGTGGGTCGGTCTGGAGCGTGAGCAGCTCCTTCCGAAACAGTGAGGCAAGGATCGGCTCGAGGTTGGCCTCGGCACTTCCCGATACCGCCGCGAGCCCGCGCTGGGTGAACGTCTTGCCGAGCACCGCTGCGTCCTCGAGCACTCGGCGTTCCAGCGGCTCGAGCCCGTCGAGCCGTGCGGCGATCAGCGCATGCAGCGTCTCCGGCACCTCGAGCGCCTCGACCGGGCCGCTGACGCGGAAGCCGTCGCCGTCGCGCTCCAGCACCCCGCGGTCGAGCAGCATCCGCACCGTCTCGACGGCGTAGAGCGGGATGCCGTCGGCCCGGTCGCGGATCGTCACCCGCAGCTCCTCCGGCAGGCCGGGGACGAGCCCGTGCAGGAGCGAATCCATCGCCGCGTCGTCGAGGGGCTCGAGCGTCAGCGCAGTGGAGTTGCGGATCCGCGTGCCGAACGTCGGGTGCCGCCCGCCGAGCTCCGGCCGGGAGAGGGTGAGGACGTAGAGCGGATGGCTGCGCGACCAGTCGAGCAGGTACTCGACGAAGTCGAGCAGCGCGGCGTCGGCCCAATGGAGATCCTCGAAGAGCAGCACGACCGGGCCGGTCTCCGCCATCCGCTCGAAGAAGAGACGCCAGGCCGAGTGGAGATCCTCCCGGTCCGGCGCGACGCGGTCGGTCAGCCCGAGGACATGCTGGAGGCGCGGCTCCACCCACTCGCGCTCGTCTGCGTCGGGTATGTGCTCCTCGATCGTCGCGTGCAGCTTCGCGAGCGCCTCTGCCGGCGGATCGTCCTCCGCGATGCGGGCGCGCATCCGCACCATCTCGGCGAGCGCCCAGTACGCGACGCCGTCGCCGTAGGAGAGGCAGCGGCCGCGATGCCACCAGATGTTCTCAACGAGGCCGTCGATGTACTTCTCGAACTCCCAGGCCAGGCGCGACTTGCCGATGCCGGCTACACCGACCACCGCGACGAGGCTCGCGCGCCGGTCGTCCGCGGTCGCGTGGAACAGGTCCTTGACGAGCCTGAACTCCCGATCGCGGCCGACGAACGGCGCCTCGAGCCCGATCGAGCGACCCTCGCCGCGCCTCGACCCGACGACTCGCGACGCACGCCAGAGCTGGACCGGCTCCGCTTTCCCCTTCAGCCCGTGCGAACCCGCGTCCTCGTAGACGATCGCCGCCTCCGACGCCCGCTTGGTCGCTTCGCCGACGAGGACGATGCCGGGCTCCGCCGCGCTTTGCACCCGTGACGCCGTGTTCACGAGGTCGCCGGCGACCATCCCTTGGCCCTCCGCGCCGATCGACACCGCAGCCTCGCCGGTGAGCACACCAGCTCGCGCACGCAGGTCGGGTGCGCCGACCTCCTGGCCGAGCACGGAGATCCCGGAGACCAGGTCGAGCGCGGCGCGCACCGCCCGTTCGGCATCGTCCTCCTGCGCGACCGGCGCGCCCCAGACGGCCATCACCGCGTCACCGATGAACTTCTCCACGGTGCCGCCGTAGCGCTCGACGATTTGTCGGGATTTGTCGAAGTAGCGGGTTAGGACCTCACGCGTGTCCTCCGCGTCACGCCCCTCCGATGCGGTCGTGAACCCGACCAAATCCGCAAACAACACCGACACCAAACGACGCTCAGCCACCGGTGCGACGGCTGCTGCAGGGGCAGCGGCGGCCACCACCGAAACCGCACCAACCTCCAGCGGCGCCCCACAGTCGCCGCAGAACCTATTGCCAGGCGCATTCGAGCCTCCGCAGGAAGGACAAACCGAAGCGAGCGCGCTCCCGCAGTCGCCACAGAACTTCTTCGCGAGAGGATTCTCGGCGCCGCAGTTCGAGCAGATGATCACATCAAGAGCCTAACCCGCAGCCATGCGCGGTAAGAGCTCGAGAGCTCGACCGTGATTAGTAGGCCGAGGCGCAGAACGAGACACAACGGGCAGAAGTCGGGCAAAAGTTCTGCCTACTCAGGGAAACATGTGAAGGCGCCAACTGCCGACGGTGCGACCCGGGGACAGTCCAACCTAGCCCGCTGCGGTGGGTCGGAGCTTCCTTCAGTGCTGGAGTTACCTTTGCGCGTTCATTCGATGCGGACGCGGGGGGAGTCGAGTGCGGGGATGGGCGGCCTAACCCGCAAGTGTTTGCTCTGCAGACCTCACGATGCGGCGTGTCGGCAGCCCGATCGGCGTAACTGTGACTTCACAAGTGATCTCATCGTTATCGGAACCTATGTCTTCTTGGAGTGATTGCCTGCTCACAGTGATGGACCGGCTACGGGGGGCCCCACTGGAAGTCGCAGAGACATTCTCGATTGGGAGCGTGTGAAGAACAACATCAGTGCCAACACCCGGATCCTCACCGATGATCCTGATCTCCTCCCTGAAGATCAAGCCATTGGCAGCCAGAAAGAGCTCAAATAGTGTGAACACCGCGGTATAGGTGACGTTGATCGTGACGTTCGTACCTGAAAGCGTGACAGCTAGCTGTGGGACGGTTAAAGAAGGCATCCCGACCTCCTATCGGTTTGAACCTCCGATTATCAAGACAGAGCCCCCGCGCTCGACCAGCCGAGCTACTCCGGCTCGATGATCGGCTGACGGTACCAGCCTTGCCGCGCTCAGACGCGACGAGTCCTTTCGCTCGCCGGATCTCGGCTTGCCGCCTCGCTGAGGCTAATCCGGCCGAACTCCTTCGCCGTCGCCTCGGCGACGAGGTTGCCGCGCTCGGGCTCCCGGCGGAAAACATACGGGCGTGGCACTCGGCGAGGTCGGCGCTCCTCCTCCCTGGGCCGAGAACGTCCTCCGAGAGTCTAGAGCGAGAGCTCGAGTCCGAGCTTGCTCCCCGTCTTGGGCAAGGGCGGTGTGGCAGTAAAGAGGGGTTTGACCTTTGTGTGTGCGGTGGGATAATCGCATTAGCGCCTGGACGCCCTACGGCAGCCGCGGAGGTTTTCTGCGGCCCTTCCCGACTCCCGCTCAGGCCAGGACGAAGCACAGGCTCCCGTCACGGGGAGGAAGATCCATGAGGAGGCGCACTGAAATCGTCGTCGCAGTCGCCGCAGGCGGCGGCTTGGTCGTGGCCGTGCTTACCCTGCTGTGGCAGCTCGGGTACATACACACGCGCAAGCCTGCGCCTCCAGAAACAAGGATCGAGCTCTCAAAGAAGTCGGGTCCTATAGGAACTGCAGTCCAGGTCACGGGCAGCGGCTTCCGCGGCGGAGAAGCCGTCACGCTCTACGTCCACACAAATGAGGTTCGGACGTTGGAGGCAGACGACTCTGGCGACATCTCCGGGCAGATTCGGATCACGCCTCCGAAGGTGGTCGCCCAGCTTCTTGACCAGGTTTACGTTACTGCGAGGGGTCTGGCGAGCAAGAGGGTTGCACAGGCGGCGTTCAATCTGACGGGCACTCCAAACCCGCCACCACCGGTCTCGCCGCCGCCTCCACCTCCTCCACCCGTCTCGCCCCCGCCACCGCCGCCCCCACCACCGCCGCCGCCTCCTCAGGTGCAAGTCCCCGGAGTAGTCGGCGAGCCATTCGAACAGGCGGCAGCGGAGCTGCAGAGCGCCGGCTTCGAGGTCGCACGGATCGACGCCGGAAGCGACCAGCCAATTGGCACGGTCATCAACGAGGAGCCAAGTGGCACCGCGCCACCGGGGGCGACGATCACGCTCACCGTCTCGAAGGGCTGAAGGTCGTTAGCCAACTCGCCTGCGATGATCAGGCCGCCCTGACTATGTCCGCACGTCACGCGATGTGAGGGCTCGGCGCTTGAATACACTGAGGAGATTGTGCGGTGGAGCACGAGCGGGCAGGATGCTACCCAAGCACCGGTCTGGGTAACCGGTACCCACCTCGAAATCCCTGTAAAGCGCGGGGTGCGCCCTGGTCGTGCGCCGGTCAGGAGGACTCCTCGAGCGTGCGCGCGGCGTTCTCGTTGAGCCAGCGCTCGAGCTCGACGACGGCAACCAAGCGAAGGCGCCAACTGCCGACGGTGCATCGCGCAACTGATGCTCGATTGGTCTCGACCGGCCCGGGCGACCTGCGAACATGCGTTCGTGACCTCGCAAGGTTCGCTTCGCCACCAGTTCCAACGGGCGCTTGAGCGTGGCAGCCGCCCTCGACGCGATTTCAGCGGCGAAGGCGATGGGCGGGCTCAGCCTCGGTGATGCGCTCGCCCTTTGCGTGGTCCTTGCGGAGCGCGACCGGGTGCGTTACGACCGTGCGGCCGTGCGCTGGATCTCTCGCTTCCCTGCCGAGACGTGCTTCCCTTGCGGAAGCGCAACTCGTGAGTGCTGCGCTCTCTGCTTTGCCGGCGGCTCCACAGATTGCGCTACCGATGCTGCGGGAGTTCGTTCGCGCTCGCGACCTCGTGACGGTCCGGAGCGTGTTCGAGGATTTCGTCGTCGTGAGCTAGAGCGCAGACTTAACCGTGGCCCTAGAACCGGCGACGGAATGCCACGCTCCCATGGGACGCATGTGCCTCACCAGTTGTCTCTCGCCCACTTAATGAGCGCCGACAGGGCTGGACCCCCTGCCGCGAGGTTGTGTTTCTCCTCCAGGACGTTGTCTTCGCCGCCAACGTGCGTCCCGATGATGTACGGCCGCGGGACGCCGTTCTTGTCGAACCAGCCCCAGAGCGGACCTCCCGACATCCCGCCGCTCGTATCTGCCTTGTATTCGAGCTCCACCCCCGCGCCATCGTCATCATCGTCGGTAATCGGGAAGTTGAAATCGCGGGCTGGCCGCTGGCCGTTGTTCAGGTCACCGGGATAGCCGTTCAGCCGCCAGACCGGCAGGTCCTCCCAGTCGTCGTTGTACGTCTTGTAGCCGAAGTAGCCCCACTCCTGGCCAAGCGGCGCCGAGAGCTTCCACACCGCCATGTCGTCACCCTGCGCGTGCCCTGGGTAGCCCCATGCTCCGAGGCACCACGCTGCCGGGTGCGAGCCGTCCGTGCGCGTAAAGACCGACTGCCCGTCGAAGTACGCCGGCACGAAGAGCGCTTTGAACGGAGTGTTAGTCACGAGGAAGGTCCAGGGGACGACATGCGCCGCCGTGAGAATCGCGTTCTTCGCAACGAGTGCGGCCGAGCCGGTGTAGGTGGCCCACGGCGATGTCGAATCGAGGAAGACGTGAAGCCTGCCCACCAGGGAATGGGCAGAACCCTTCTTTGCCGATGGCTTGTATACCTGTCGCTCGTCCGGCGGGAACACCCATTCGGGCCTCACGAGCTGCCTGCTCCGCCGCCGCAAGAGGCGTACGGGCGGCGGGTCAGCGACCTCGACGACGTCATCCATGACCGCGCTTGGGGGAAGGAAGGCGTCGAGCTCGTCCGGGACGTCGTCATCACGCTCGGGCAGAGGCGCGCGACCGACCGTGGCTACGTTGAGGCCGAACGTGAACGGCTGCGACGACACGATCTCCCATCCAACCGTCTCACGGCGCTCGTCGTCGAGGATCCGCCGCAGGCTGATCTCTGGCGCCTCGCCGTCATCGCCCTCGTAGAACGTGACAGTGCCCAACCTGGAAGTTCCTTCAAGCTCGAAGTCTTCCCCTTCAGGTTCGACGCGTTCAGCAAGTTGTGCGAGCTCTTCCTGCGTCAGTGGCCGGCCGTTGCTGTGCATGATGTCACCCCCTGGTGACCGAGTAGCACGCGGGTCCTGTACGTATTCGCCGGCCGCGAACGAAAGCGCCACCGCGATCCTGTCTCGCACGGGACCAAATGTCAATGTCTAGGCGCTCGGCTCCCTGACCGCCTCCAGAGGGCTCATAGCCGCCGAGTCGCACGTCGAGGATCACGAGGTCGAAGCGTCGGGTCGGGCGGACGCTCTTTCTCTGTCGGTCACCGACACACCGACAGAGCGACAGTCTGAGGGCGTGAACCCGCGCCGGTTGCGGGATTCAGGGCCTCCCGTGCAAGCGACACTAGTTGCGACATTGGGGAAATCAGGCGGTCGCTCGAGACGACGCGGTTGGCATTCAGCAGCAGAACTGCAAGCAGGCTCCGCTGCTTCGCCCCGCTCACCTCGAGCGACCGCCCGTCATCGAGCACTTCGAGCGGGCCGAGGATCCGAAACTCCATCCGCGCTCGATCTTACGAGGCCTGCGCTCAGTCGACATCGAGCGCAGCTCCGGGCTAACTGAGGTAATTCCCGCGAGCGTCGTGATCTTCGCGGGCGAGAAGCAGCGGTTCGTAACCGTTGACGAGCATGGTCACGTGCTCAATAGCTGAAACACGTAGCGAGGCCGAGATGATGGAAGGCGTGTTATGACGTGGATCGACCTCGTCCTTCTCGTCTTGCTCATCTCGGCGCTGCCGGGTTGCGGAGGACCGACGAGGAGTGAGGAAAGGGCGCACGCAAGCCGAGATCGGGAGCTGGAGGCATACGGGCACGGTGAAGGTGATCCGAGTGTCACGCTTCCGTTGGCAAGCGCTGGTCGCCGCGCCTAGCCCTGCGACGGCCGGCCGCGGAGGTCGAGCCTCGCGACCTGCGGGTCGTGGTCCGACGCCTGGTCCGCGAACTCCGAGTTCACGTGCACCGGGTCATACTCGAGGCCGAAGTTCTCGAGCAGGTTCCCGCTGACGAGCATCTGGTCGAGGACCTGCGAGTTTCCCTCGAAGACGTACGAGTAGCGCTCGGGCTTCGGCAGCGTCTCCATCAACGAGCTGAGGACGCCCCTGCGCCGGCGTCCGGTAGGGCCTCAAGACACGCCGGGCGGCTCGGAGTTCACTGCGAGCCGGGCCAGCGTGGGAGCAGGGTTCCCCGCGACGTTGCCTCGCCGCCTCCGGGTCGCTTTCAGACAGAGGACATCCTCGTTACGGATTCCACCTCCTGCAGCGCTCCGGAGGGCAACAAAAAAGCCCGCCTCAGCGGGCCTTTTCGTTCACTCCCCGGGTTGGACTCGAACCAACAACCCTCCGGTTAACAGTCGCTTGTTGCTAGGTTAGGCAACAGCATCTCCGCTTGGTTGAGCGGCGCCGGATCACCTCAGGTCAGCTCAGATCGCCCTAGGTGGGCAAAAGTTTGGGGCAAAAGTTCTTGGCGACGTGCCGGTCCGAAGACGTGGCTAGAGCCGGTCAACGCGAAGCATGTCGGGTACCCGAACGCTCTCGAGGCCCTCTCGCTGCTCGATGCGACCGAGGAGCGCGAGCAGGAGACAAAGGCCGATCACGGCGCCGCCACCCCACGTGATCGAGTCGCGCTGGGCGATGAGATCTATCGCAGCGAGCGCGAGAAGCGCGACGGGCAGGAGCGCCAACTCCGCTGTCGTCGAGATGCCCGCGATCTGTTGCGACCAGAGGCGCAGGAGACGGATGCCGAGTAGCACGCCGATGATCGTCGTCCAGGAGAACGGAGCGAAGATGGCTTCCGAAAACGGCGAAACGACGTCCCACCAGGGCAGCGTGACGATGACCAGATATCCGGCGCAGGCGGCGATCGGCAGTACGCGCACCCACAGACGACGCAGGTCATACCTTCCCGGGCGAGAGCGCCTCAAGGCGAGAGCAAAGAGCACGGCGGCAGCGGCGAAACCGATGATCGCGCCGAATCCCCTCTCGACACTGAAGCCGGGACTGCTGTGCTCGTCCAGTGTGATTCCGAGCGCGACAACGAGGAGGCCAAACGTACCGACGAGCTCAAACCACGAGAGCCAAGCACGAGTCGGCTCGAGAACGGCCACGAGGAGCGCGAGCGCAAAGAGCGCTGCGGCAGCTCCAACGGTAGTCGTCCAGGCGTTCGTCGTGAAGCAGCGCCCAGCGAGCGGCCCAAACTCACTGCCCATTCCGTAGCACCACCTCTGCCAGGGCAGAAACAGGCTGGCCACGAAGAGCAGCCCGGCGGCAGCTGCAGCAAGCTCGAGCCACGGTAATTGGGCAACGCTGGCGATTCGACGGCCGTCCATCAGTAGCGCCAGCAGGAGAAGAGCGCCTGCGATTCCAACTGCCGGCCATACACCCCAAGCGCGGTCAGCGAGAGTATGGAGCGATACAGCCGCACCGGCCGTGAACAAGGCCGCCGCCGCTACGAAGCCGACGCGGGCCGGCGGTGAGGTGTCGAGTCTCGACCAACTGCCTGCGAGGAAGATCGTGATCGCAGCAGCGACCACTGCCGGAGGAGAAGCAAGACCGTTCGACGTGGCCGGCGACGACACGCCGTCCACCGCCACGAATGCTTCTCGCCACCACGGTAGAAGGAGCGCACCCAGCAGCAGACCCGCGAGAAGGAGCATCGCGAGCTGAGGAGGCGGCCCCGACCGAAGACGCGCCAGTTCGGCGCGCCGAGATAGGACGGCCGCGACGATGACGATCAATGACGCCGTCATTCCGGCGTAGGCGCCATACGCATAGAGGGAATCAAGCCCTGCTTTTTGTGCGTCCGAGCGCGTCTCCAGGGCCACGGCGAATCCGAAGTAGCTCGCCCCCAGAGCAGCCGGACCGAGTGGCAGCCGACGCGCCAAGCCGGGCCGAATCCAGACCGCGGCGGCGAGCCCCATGAGAAGCAACGCGAAGACCGCTGCGACGTGCCCGACGCTCGCAGAGATTCCGTCAATGGTCTCGCGAGAGGAGAAGAGATTCAGAAACCCACATATCGGCTGTCCTTCGAAGTACTCCTGTGCCTCGCATGTGGCAGCCCGCCACGGCAGATAGAGGCTCGCTAGCAGCCCAAGCCCACCCGCAAGCAGGACGAGAGACAAGGTCCGCTCGGGGTTAAAGCGATGGGACTTCAGATGGGATCACCCTCGGCTGGGTCAACCTACTGCTCCCCGCCGCTCGCCCATCGAAGCCTCCTGGGAGGAAGAGGGCCGACTCTCTGGTTATGTCCCTGAGGGTCGTACTGTCGAGCCCGTACCAGGGCCTGAGCGCAGTGCTCCCAGCGAGCCTTTCCAGGCACGGCACCCACGCGTGCCGACTGACGCAAACACTTACCTGCGGCCGATGACGAGCCGTACTGGAAAGCCGCGGCGCCTGACGGCGCCGGGCCTTGGATTCTGGGCGATCACGCGGCCGCGCAGCGATCGCCTGGAGCGAACGCGGCGCACCCGGCCGACACGGCAGTTGGCCCTGCGGATCCGCTGCTTCGCCCGGTTCAGCTTGAGGCCGATGACGCGCGGGATGCGGCACCCGACCTGCGGAGGCGGTGGCCCCGGAGGCGGCGGCGGTGGCCCCGGAGGCGGCGGCGGTGGCGGTGGGGGCGGAGGCGGCGGAGGAGGTGGAGGAGTTGGCGGCGGCGGCGGAGGAGGTGGCGGCGTCTCGTCCAAGAAACGGAGGAACACCCGTCGCGCGCCAGCCCAGGGCCGGTCGAGTGCGATGCGGGGGTACACGAAGGAGGTCACTCCATCCGGCCCGGCCGTGCTCGCGGGCCGCGGCTCGAGCATCCGAGAATCGCCGATGCGAATCCCGCCCGGGTCGAGGACCTCTCCCTCCCGATCGAGACGAGCCGCGAAGATCTCGTTCGCTCCGCCGCGGCCGTCCGCCCAGACGGCAACGTGGTTGAAACCGCTCCACGCCAGGGCAGGGCTTGTCTGACCCTGCGCGGCCTGCGAGATCGGGATCCCGTCCCCGTCGAGCACAGTCCCGTCGGTGGTCACGCGTGTGCCGAATATGTCCGGGTATCCCGCCCGGCGGTCCTCCCACACGACCAGGTGGTTGTCGCCGTCCCAGTCCACAGCCGGATCGGACTGGTCGTTCCGAGCTGCCGATACTGGGATCCCGGCAGGATCCTCGACGACGCCCGAAGGCAAGACCCTGGCGCCGTACACATCGGCGGCGTTCCCGGCGCGGAAATCGCCCCAGACGACGAACGAGTTCGTCCCGTTCCATGCGAGGGCGGGCTCGAACTGAGTGCCCGGAGCGGTGGAGATCGCGATGCCCGCTGGGTCGCGCACGGTCCCGTCACCCCCAACCCGTGCGCCGTAAATGTCCCACTCGGTCGTCGAGTAGTTGCGCTGGTCGCGCCAGACGACGAGGTAGTTTGTCCCGTCCCAAGCCACGGCCGGAAACGCCCCGGTCGCAGAGACTACGGGGATCGCAGTCTGGTCCAGCACTTGCCCTCGGGCGCTGACCCGACGGGCACGCACGTCGACCCCGGTCCCCGTGAACGCCGTCCAGGCGACGAGGTAGTTCGTCCCGTCCCAGGCGACGGCCGGGTCGAACTCGGGCAGCGAAGGATCGAAGGCGACGGGAATGCCCGTGCCGTCCAGGATCGCCCCAGTGCTCGTCATCCTTGCGGCGAAGACGTCCCCGATCTCGAACCCGACCGGACCCGAGCGCCAGTCCTCCCAGACGACGAGGTAGTTCGTTCCGTCCCACGCAACAGCCGGATCGACCTGCGGGTTCGCCCCAGTCGACGTCACGATCCCGTTGGGGTCCAGCGACTGGCCCTCGCGCGTGACGCGTCCGCCGTAGATGTCCCATCCGTAGCTTCCGCGGCTGCGGAAGTCCTGCCACACGACGAGGTAGCGCGCGCCGTTCCAGGCGACCTGTGGGGACCGGCCGTCACCC
>WNFV01007665.1_pt1 | contig 12410 bp, 13 predicted proteins | sample 5400101 | NCBI WGS metagenome assembly WNFV01 (sample SAMN13153361, study PRJNA577476) | soil metagenome | isolation source: 115 cm soil or saprolite under grassland replicate 1 | place: USA:California | collected 2016-06-15
CGCGGTGGTCGAGATCGTGGGCAGAGGTCCCGAAGGTCCGGCACCGGAGGGCGACGCCGAGGCCCTCAGAGCTATCGGCATCGAGCTCGACGAGATCCGCCGCAGGGTGGAGGAGGCATTCGGTCCGGGAGCGCTCGATCGGACCCCCGTTACCAGACGACCCCGGTTTCGGCGAAGGTGCGAGGGCCTGTGGGCCGGTCATATCCCGTTCACCCCTCGTGCCAAGAAGACGCTCGAGTTGTCCCTGCGTGAAGCGCGCCACCTCGGACAGGACTACATCGGGACGGAGCACCTGTTGCTCGGGCTCCTGCGCGAAAAAGAAGGGATCGCGTGCTTGGTGCTGGCCTCGCAAGGCGTCAGCTATCAGCGGGCTCGGGGGGCCATCCTCGAGGAGCTTCGACGGGGGGAGGGCATGTCTCCTCCCGCTCCTGGGGCCTGACCGGCTACCGTTTGAGCGAGAGCGGAATGCCGGGTACGGTGGAGCCATGCCGACTCGACAAAATCTCGTGGGGCCCAACGACATCGGGAAGCGCGTGTCGTTCCAGTACGAGCTGCCCAACGGCTACGTGAGCGAGGCCGTCGGGATCCTCGAGGCCTGGGACGAGCCGGCAAATACCTACCTCGTGAGGAACAAGCAGGGAGAGCTCGTCAGGGTGCCAGCGCTCGGGGTTCGGTACGGGAAGGTGATCGGCCGGTAGCCTAGACGGCCGGCTCGGGTGGGCCGGACGATTCCGACGGCCTGCCGTTCGATGCGAACGTCTCCCGCACCATGCGTACGAGGTCGTCCATGTCGAAGGGCTTCTGAAGAAACGACCCCACACCCATGTCCTCGGCCCTGACCTGGTCCCGGGCCCCCGCGACGGCAGAGACCACGATGACCAGCGGGCGCCGCCCGCGGGGAAGCTCGTTTGCCCTGGCCAGCACGGTCCAGCCGTTCACGTGCGGCAGCATGAGGTCGAGGATCATGACGTGCGGCTGGAACGAATCCAGGGCGGCGATCGCGGCGCGTCCCTCCAGCGCCACCCGGACGTCGTACCCTTCACCCTCCAGGTTGAACTGCTCGACCCAGGCCAGATCGGCCTCGTCTTCGACGATGAGGATGCGTCCCCGCGTCATGGGCTGTTTGCATTGTCATACCCGGCCGTGACTCGGGTCTAGCTCGGTCCGAACCGAATCCCGGGCTCCTCGAGGACCTCACCGACCAAAGCCGCCTGGATCCCCGAATCGTGGCACACATCCAGGGCTTGGTCGGCCGCATCGCCAGAGATGGCCACGATCATGCCCATCCCCATGTTGAGGACGCCGAACAGATCCACTGGGTCCAGCCTGGCGGCTTCGGCGACCAGCGAGAAGATCGGCTGAGGGGTCCAAGCCATCCGATCGATCCTCGCCCCGAGCCCGGGTCCGAGGGCACGGGGCACGTTCTCCGTCCAGCCGCCGCCGGTGATGTGAGCGGCGGCATGGGCGAGCCCGGCCCGGGCCAGCTCCAAGACGGGCCTGACGTAGATGGCCGTGGGCTCCAGGAGCTCCGCTCCGAGCATTCGGCCCAGCTCGGCAACGAAGTCGTCCAGCGACCATCCCGCCTCCAGGAGGACCCGGCGAACCAGGCTGAACCCGTTCGAATGCAGCCCCGAGGACGGCAGCCCGAGCAGGACGTCGCCTCGCTCGACCTTCTCCGGGCCCAGCAGGGCCGCCTCGTCCACGATACCCACGCAGAACCCGGCGAGGTCGAACCGCCCTGGCTCCAGCGTGCCGGGGTGCTCGGCGGTCTCGCCGCCCAGCAGCGAGCAACCCGCCCGCCGGCAGCCCTCGGCGACTCCCGCCACGATGGCCGCCACTTCCTCCGGGATCAGACGCCCAACCGCCAGGTAGTCCAGGAAGAACAGCGGTTCGGCGCCGGTGCAGATCACATCGTTGGCGCACATCGCCACGCAATCGATCCCGACGGTATCGAACCGTCCGGTGAGAGTGGCGATCTCGAGCTTGGTGCCGACGCCGTCCGCCGAGGCCACCAGCAGGCGACCGTCGCCGAGCTTCACGATCCCAGCGAAACCGCCGATGCCGCTCACCACTTCCGGCCTGGATGTCCGGCCGGCGAGCTCTCGGATCAGATCGACGGCCCGATGACCGGCTTCCAGGTCGACCCCGGACCGCCGGTACGAAGCCTGGCCGGCACCCTCGGGCACGCCCGACCCCGTGCTCACAGCGTCTCGAGGACGAACTTGGAGGGCTCCTCCTCCCCGACCGGGATGGGGTATTCGCCGTCGAAGCACGCCCGGCAGAACAAGGCCTTGGGGGCCCGGCTGCTGGCGACCAGCGCTTCCAAGGAGAGGTAGGCCAAGGAGTCGGCACCGACGAACACTCGGACGTCCTCCACGGCAGAGCCGGCCGCGATCAGCTCCTGCCGCGTGGACATGTCGATCCCGTAGAAGCAGGGCCACCGGATCGGTGGGCTCACGATCCGGAGGTGGACCTCCGCGGCGCCGGCGTCCCGGAGCATCTGCACGATCTGACGAGTGGTGGTCCCGCGAACGATAGAGTCGTCCACCACCACCAGGCGCTTGCCCCGGATGGCTTCGGGGAGCGAGTTGAGCTTCAGCTTCACCCCCCGCTGCCGCAGGGCGGGGGTGGGTTCGATGAAGGTGCGGCCGATGTACCGGTTCTTGATCAGCCCCTCGCCGAAGGGGATGCCCGAGCCCTCGGCGAATCCCTGGGCCGCCGAGAATCCCGTATCGGGGATGGGGATGACCAGATCGGCGTCGGCCGGGGACTCCCCGGCGAGCCCGCGGCCCATCTCCCGCCGGGTCTCGTGGACGCTTCGCCCGTACAGCCGCGAGTCGGCGCGGGCCAGGTAGACGAACTCGAACAGGCAGAGGGCCTGGCGGGGCGGTTCGGCGTACGGCATCGATCGGATGCCCCGATCATCGATCGAGACCAGCTCACCCGGCTCCACTTCGCGGACATACGTGGCGCCCACCACGTCCAGGGCGCACGTCTCCGAGGCCAGGCAGTAGCCAGAGGGCAGCCGTCCGATCGCCAGGGGCCGGATGCCGTGTGGATCTCGCGCCCCGAACACGGTTCTCTCGTCCATCAGGACGAAGGAGAAGGCGCCCGACAACAGGGGCAGGATCTCCAGGGCAGCCGCCTCGAGTCCCCGGTCGAGCTGTCGGGCGAGCATCGCGGCCACGAGGTCGGAGTCCGTGGTGGCGGGCCCGCGACGACCAGCGATACCGGCCAGCTCCGCGGTGTTGACGAGGTTGCCGTTGTGCCCGAGCGCCAGCCCCCGACGGCCGTTGGTCTTGAACGAGGGCTGGGCATTGTCCCAGGTGGTGGAGCCCGTCGTGGAATAGCGGGTGTGCCCGATGCACTGGTTCCCCTGGAGCGTGGCCAGCGTACGTTCGTCGAAGACCTGGGACACCAACCCGAGCTCGCGGTACACGAGGATCCGCTCGCCGTCGGAGACGGCCATGCCAGCCGATTCCTGCCCGCGGTGCTGGAGGGAGAACAGCCCGAAATAGGTGAGTCTGGCAACGTCCTCTCCTGGCGCCCACACGCCGAAGAGGCCGCAGGCTTCGCGCGGGCCTTCCCCTCCCACTGGCGGCGATCGTAGCACCCGTCTCTGACAATCCTGCTGTGGCAGGTCAGGAGGTTGCGGCCGGGGCCTTCCCGAAGAGGTTGCGGGCGACGAAGAACAGATTCGTCGGTCGCTCGGCCAGCCGGCGCAGGTACCACGGATACCAGGACGACCCGTAGGCAATGAGGGTCCGCACTCGATATCCCTGGCCGAGCAGCCGGAACTGATCCGCGTGCCGGATGCCGTAGAGCATCTGGATTTCGTAGGCATCGCGACCGGCGCCCGCATGGTTCGCGGCCTGCTCGATCCGCCCGATGAGCTCGAGGTCGTGCGTGGCGAGGGCAAGCCGCTGGCTCCCCTGCCTTGCTGGGAGCGCCAGCGTCTGGGCGAGGTCGAAGTAGCTCTCGTCGACGGCGCGCTTCGGGCCGACCAGGAGGGACGGGGACTCCCGGTACGCCCCCTTTACCAGGCGGATTCCTCCGCCCGTCGGCAGGCTGTCGATATCGGACGCGGTCCGGCGCAGATAGGCCTGCAGACACACACCTACATGCGGGAAGTCCGCGCTGAGGCGCCGATACAAACGGAGCGTGGCCTCCACATAGGGGCTTGCCTCCATGTCGATCCAGAGCCAGTTCCCCAGGTCTCGGGCCCGGGCGGCCAGCCGCTCGGTGTTCCGGTACGTGAGCTCAGGGTCGAAGTCCAATCCCATATGGGTGAGCTTGACCGAGATCTCGGTGTCCAACCCGAGCCCGGACACTCGGGCCAGCACGTCCAGGTAATGCCGCACCACGGCATCCGCCTCGTCGGCCGTCGTGACGTTCTCGCCGAGCTGGGTGAGGGTGGTAGGAAGGCCCTGGCCCGCGAACGACCTGGCGGCACCCAGCGCGTCCTCGATCGTCTCCCCCGGCATGAACTTCCGAACGGCCCGGCGAACAAAGCGATACCGAGGGAGTCGTGTTCGCAGCGTCTCGTTCTGCGAGGCCCACAGCAGGCCTTTCTGCATCAACCCCATCGGGCTCCTCTAGGCGCCAAGTGGCGCCCGGAGGATATCGCCCGGCTACCAGGCCGCGTCGGCGTACCCGTCGGCCATCTCGACGGGGCCTCGTTGGCCGTCCCACCCAACCACTTCCCCGTGCTCCGTGACCCATATGAAGTAGCGGCCAGAGGCGTCCAACCGCATGCCGGCCACGCCGTCGGGAACGTCGAGGACGGGCTTGGAGATCTCGCCGGTGCCAGGGTCGAGTAGGACCACCTGTCGTGGCGGACAGGACCCGGCTTGCGGGCCGGTGCAGGACTTGATGACGGCGATGCCGGAGGTATCCGTGTGGAAGCCGATGAGTCTGAGCGATGCCTTCTTCGGATCGCCGAGCAACCTTGCATCTTTGAGGGCGATCCCCTTGTCCGCTTCCACGTCCAGCAAGCGAAGCGTGTCGCCGCTCTCGCCACACTCGTTGAAGGCGAGTTGCCGGGAGTTGGGAAGCCAGGCGAGTCGACACAACCCGTAGGCGCCCGCTCCCGGCTGGTACCCGAGGCCCCATCGAGTCTCCGTTCCCGTCGCGAGGTCCCGCACGATCAGCTGCTGGGATGGGTTGGGACATCCAACCAGGGGCCCCGAGAGATAGGCGAGAAGCCTCCCGTCCGGGCTCGGGGCAGCCGTGAAGCCATCGGCCACCATTGCCGGCTTCCCCCCCTTGACCGCGACCCGCCGGACCTGGCTCTCGCACGCCGAGGTGCCCTGCGTGTAGTACAGGGTCGATCCGTCGGTGGTCAGGGCCAGATCACCGAATCCCTCGCTCAGGTCCACGAAATCCACGATCACACGCTGGACCTTCCCGGAGGACGTCTTCACCAGGACGAGGGAGCCGGCCGGGTCCTCGGAGCCTCTCTTCAGCGCGACGAAGGTCTTGGGTAGGCCCTGCTGCGACCCCCCAGTCGGTGATGCGACGGACGGCAGCGTCGGCGAGGGATTGGCGGGAACGTGCGCACCCTGGTTCAGGGCGGCCCGAACCCCCACCATTGTCCCCACCGCGATGCCGAGGGTGAGCGCTCCGGCCAGCGCCCCGGTGATCACCCGCCGACGGCGAGCCTGCCGCAGGACCGGGGGCGGGATCTCCGGAGAGAGCCTTATCTCCTCCGCCTTCTCCCTGAGCAGATCCTTCAGATCGTCCACTTCGATCACCTCTCCGTGGCGAGCTCTCCGCGCAAGCGGCCCAGCCCTCGTGACACCAGCGACTTCACGGTCCCGAGGGGGCAGCCGAGGACCTCCGCGATCTGGACCTCGGTCAGGTCCTCGTAGAACCGAAGGACCAGGGCTGCCCGTTGTCGCTCGGGGAGCCGGAGGAGGTTTCGCCACATGTCCTGTTGGGCATCCACGTCGGGGTCGGCGAGCGGCCGGAGGTTGCGGCCTTCGCGGTCGAGATAGGCCCGCTCGACTTTGGCGTGCCGGAAATGCGAATTGGCGAGGTTCACCACCGTTCGCCGCAGGTACCACTCGAAGGCCTCGGGGCTGCGAAGGTCGGCGAACCGGCCGATCATCCGGACGAAGGCCTCGTGGACGAGGTCCTCTGCCAGCGCATGGTCTCCGGTCAGCAGATAAGCGAGGCGGGCAGCCTCGGGGGCGTGGCGACGGTACAGGTGCCCCAGCCGTCCTCCCGTCTCGGCGACACGATCGTTGGTGCCCACGGTCACCATGGTCGGTTTCCTTCGACGAGAGTTAAGACGCCGAGATGACGGGAAAGGGTTGCGGGACGGAACGGCGATCCGTCTCAGCCGGCCAGGTGGGCTCCGGACATGAGCCGCGGGATGGCTCCCTCGTAGACCACGAGGGCGTCGGAGAGCGCGACGTCGAAGAGTCCCGTGAACTCGATGCGCGAGCCCCCCGTGAGACCGAGGCGCGTGATCGGGACGCCCCGGACCGCAGCCATTTCCTCCACGTCTCCCTCCCGCCCGTCCCGCGCCGTGACCAGCGCGCGGGAAGCCGACTCCGAGAACAGCGCCACGTGAGGAGCCAGACCGTCCGCGGGTGCGGCCACCGTGAAGCCGACGCCTCCGGCCATCGCCGACTCCGCCAGTGCTACGGCGAGCCCGCCGTCGGAGAGGTCGTGGCTGGAGGCCAGCAGAATCTGTCGCGCGCACTCCTGCAGGAACTCGTGCAGCCGGGCTTCCGCCTCCAGGTCGAGGGCGGGTGGCACGCCGGTCACCTTGCCGAGCACGGCGTCGGCGAACTCGCTACCCCCGAGCTCGGGGTGCGTGGACCCCAGCAGGTAGATGCTGAGCCCGGCCGAAGCGAAACCGGCCGGCACCAGCAGCCGGTAGTCCTCGAGCAGCCCGACCATCCCGACCACCGGGGTGGGATCGATGGAGGAGTTCCCAGACTCGTTGTAGAAGGAGACGTTCCCGCCCGTGACCGGAGTCCCGAGCGCGGTGCAGGCATCCCCGATGCCGCGGACCGCCTCGGCGAAGGCCCACATCACCTCGGGCCGCTCCGGGTTGCCGAAGTTCAGGCAGTTGGTGATGGCCAGGGGGCGGGCTCCGACCGCCGCCACGTTCCGGGCCGCCTCGGCCACCGCGTGCGCGCCGCCCAGGTACGGATCGAGACGGCCGTACCGGCCGTTGCCGTCGGTCGACACCGCCACGGCGCGGATGGATCCCTCCAATCGGATCACGGCCGCGTCGGCCCCCGGTCCGAGCAGGGTCCCGCCCTGGACCAGCGAGTCGTACTGCTCGTAGGTCCAGCGCTTGCCGGCGACGTTGGGCGAGCCCAGCACGGCATAGAAGGCGTCTTCGAGTGGAACCGGCGGCGGCACGGTCGCCGGATCGTCGGCGCGGATCTCCTCGAGGTTCGGCGCCCGGGTGGGGCGTTCGTAGGCCGGTGCCTCGTCGGCGAGGGCGCGGGCCGGTAAGTCCGCGACCACCTGGCCTCGGGTCCGAACGGACAGCCGGCCGCCGGAACGAAGGGTTCCCACGCACCGGGACGCGAGCCCCCACTTCGCGCAGACCTTCCGCGCCGCCTTCACGTCCTCCGGCCGGACCACGGCGAGCATCCGCTCCTGCGACTCGGACGTGAGGATCTCGAAAGGGTCCATCCTGGGCTCGCGTAGGGCGACCTGGTCGAGGTCCAGGTCCGCGCCGAGCCCCCGGCGGGCTGCCGTCTCGGATACGGCGCACGTCAGGCCGGCCCCACCCAAGTCCTGCAGGCCGTCCAACAGCTCGCGGTCGGCCAGCTCGAGGCACGCGTCGATCAGCAGCTTCTCGGTGAACGGGTCCGCGATCTGAACGCTGGGCCGCGCCTCGTGCGCGTCGTCCTCGAGCGTGCGGGAAGCCAGGACCGACACGCCCCCGATGCCGTCCCGTCCGGTGGCCGCCCCGATCAGGAGCAGGACGTTCCCGGCGCCGCCCTTCCGACGCCCGAGCAACCGCTCGGCCGGCGCCAGGCCCACGCACATCACGTTCACGGTCGGGTTCGGTCCGTGACAGGGCGAGAACTTCACTTCACCCCCCACCGTGGGAACCCCGATCGAGTTCCCGTACTGGCCGATCCCGGCCACCACGCCCGAGAACAGGAACCGGTTGCGAGCATCGTCGAGCGGCCCGAACCGAAGCGGATCGAGCAGCGCCACCGGCCGGGCTCCCATCGAGAGCACGTCGCGGATGATGCCGCCCACCCCCGTGGCCGCTCCCTGGAACGGCTCGATGGCGCTCGGGTGGGAGTGCGATTCGATCTTGAACACGCACGCCATGCCTTCGCCGAGGTCGACCACGCCGGCGTCCCGGCCCGGCCCCACCAGCACCTGTGGGCCGCGGGTCGGCAGCGTGCGGAGGTGGACCTTGCTGGACTTGTACGAGCAGTGCTCCGACCACATGGCCGCGAACATTGCCAGCTCGGTGTGGTTCGGCGCCCGCCCGAGCTTCCCCTGGATCAGGTCGCGTTCGGAGTCGGTGAGGCCGAGTGCCAGGTGCACCGTCGTCTCCACCTTCACGCCGGGACCCGGTCCCTCGCCGCCGTCATCAACCACTGAAAGACGTGCTGGCCGCCGGTCGGGCCGAGGTCGGGATCGACGGCATGCTCCGGGTGCGGCATCATGCCGAGCACGTTGCCGGCGTCATTCCACAGCCCGGCGATGGCGTGGGTGCTTCCGTTCGGGTTGAAGCGTTCGTCCAGCGAGCCGTCCGGCGCGCAGTAGCGGAACGCCACCAGCCCTCGCTCCTCGATCCGGGCCAGCTCGTCCGGCGACGCCACGAATTGCCCCTCGCCGTGCTTGATCGGGACCTCCAGGACTTCCCCGGCGCGGTCCTCGGCCCGCACGTGGACCCACCGACAGATGAACGACAGACCTCGATTGCGGATCATCGCTCCCGGCAGCAGCCCGGCCTCGCACAGGATCTGGAACCCGTTGCAGATCCCCAGCACGGGACCGCCGGCCTCGGCGAACTCGCGAACAGCGGCCATGGCCGGGGCGAACCGGGCGATGGCCCCCGTGCGCAGGTAGTCCCCGTAGGAGAACCCACCGGGAAGGATCATCGCGTCGGCGCCACCGAGGTCCCGATCCTGGTGCCACACGGGGATCGGTTCGGCGCCCATCAGTGCGACCGCTCGCCGCGCGTCGCGGTCGTCGTTCGAGCCCGGGAAGGTGACCACTCCGACCTTCGGCCTCATCGAGCCGCTTCCTCCCCGGTCAGGATGCGGAAATCCTCGATGACGGGGTTCGACAGGAACCGCCGGGCCATCTCAGCGACTTGCTCGCGGGCGGCAGCCTCGTCGTCGGACTCCACGACCAGCTCTATGTGCTTGCCCACCCGCACCTCGGAGACGTTGCGCCACCCCAAGGTCGGGAGGGCGTCCTGGATGGTCTTGCCCTGCGGGTCCAGGAGCCCTTCCTTCAGCGCCACCACGACCTCGAACCGGAACTTCACTCGCCACCCGCCCCCATCCGTGCCAGGTAGGCGACGAACGGCACGCCGGTGATCCGCTCGTAGGCCTCGCGGTAACGGGCCGCCGTCTGCTCGATCACCTCGTCGGGGAGGTCCGGAGGGGGCGGTTCGTGGTCCCACCCGCTGGCGTCCAGCCAGTCCCGCACATACTGCTTGTCGAACGACGGTTGCGGGTGGCCCGGTTCGTATCGGTCGGCCGGCCAGAACCGAGAGGAGTCGGGAGTCAGCACCTCGTCGATCAGGATCAGCTCTCCCTCGGCGAACCCGAACTCGAACTTGGTGTCCGCCAACACGATCCCTCGTTCCAGGGCCCGCGCCGCGGCGAACTCGTAGAGGGTGAGCGTGAGCTCCTTCAACCGTTCGGCCAGGCCGCGCCCCACGCGCTCGGCCGTCTCGTGGAGCGAGATGTTGATGTCGTGCCCGGTCGCTTCCTTCGTGGCGGGCGTGAAGATCGGCTCGGGCAGCCGGTCGGACTCCACGAGCCCCTTCGGGAGGCCCACCCCGCACACCCGGCCGGACTGACGGTACTCCTTCCACCCCGAGCCCGAGAGGTACCCGCGGGCCACGCACTCGATGGGAACGACGTCGGCCCGGCGGACCAGCATGGCCCGGCCGGCCAGCCACTCACGATCGGGAGCAGACGGCTCCGGAAACTTCGCGACGTCAGCGGTGATCAGGTGATTGGCCACCAGGTGGGAGGTTCGGTCGAACCAGTACAGGGAGAGGCCGGTCAGGACCCGACCCTTGTCCGGTATCGCCTGCGGCAGGACGACGTCGAAGGCCGAGATGCGGTCGGTGGCCACCATCAGGAGGTCGTCGCCGGCCTCGAAGATGTCCCGGACCTTGCCCCGGGCGTGCAGATCGGCGCGCGGCATTTATCCCTCCCCGTCCGGCGGGCCCGCCGGGGAAGAGGCGGGCTGGGCCACCTCGAGCTTCTCCAGTCTCCCAAACACGGCGTCCAGATCACGAACGAATGGCCCCAGCGTGAACAGGTCCCAGAACTCGTCCTTGGAGACCACGCCGCGTCCTTCGACCTGGGCCCACGCCGCCTCGCGGAAGTGCGCGCCGCCCTCCCAGCTCGCGGTGGCTGCCCGCTGCACGATCCCGTAGGCCTCTTCGCGGGGAAGTCCGGCGTCGATCAGCCCCAGCAGCACCTTCTGGGAGAAGAAGATCCCGCCGGTCGAATCGAGGTTGGCCCGCATCCGCTCCGGGAACACGCGCATGCCCTCCATCACCTTCGTCGCGACATGGAGCATGTAGTGCAGAGCGATGGTCGAGTCGGGCAGGATGACCCGCTCCACGCTGGAGTGTGAGATGTCTCGCTCGTGCCACAGGGCCACGTCCTCCAGCGCGGCCTGGAGGTTGGCGCGAACCAGCCGCGCCAGGCCGCAGATGCGCTCAGACAACACCGGGTTGCGCTTGTGGGGCATGGCACTGGACCCCTTCTGGCCGCGGCCGAACGGCTCCTCCACTTCCCGAACCTCGGTGCGCGCCAGATGGCGGACCTCCGTGGCGATCTTCTCGAGCGTTGCCGCAGTCGCGGCGAGCGCCCACACGAACTCGGCATGCACGTCGCGGGAGATCACCTGGCTGGCCGCCTCGGGGGGCCGGAGCCCCAGCTCGGCGCAGACGTACTCTTCGACGGCGGGGTCGCAGTGCGAGTAGGTCCCGACCACCCCGGACAGCTTCCCCACGCTCACCCCCTGGCGGGCGGCGCGAAGGCGCTCCCGATCCCGGGCCAGCTCGAACGCCCACAACGCGAGCTTGTGCCCGAACGTGGTGGGTTCGGCGTGCACCCCGTGGGTTCGGCCGATGCACAGGGTCTCCCGGTGCTCCAGGGCCCGGCGCTTGACTACGCCGAGCAACCGTTCCAGCCCGTCCAGGATGAGGTCGGCCGCCTCACGGAGCTGCAGCGCCAGCGCCGTGTCCAGGAGGTCGCTGGAGGTCAGGCCGAAGTGGACCCACCGGCCTGCCGGCCCGATCGGCTCGGCCACGGCCTGCACGAAGGCGGCGACGTCGTGGTTGGTGACCTCCTCGATCTGGGCCACGCGCTCGGGCGTGGGTGCGACGGCCCGCGCGCGGATCTGGTCGAGCTCCTCCTGGGGGATGCGGCCGAGGCGGGTCCAACCTTCGCAGGCCAGGACCTCGATGCGCAGCCAATGCGCGAGCTTCGTCTCTTCGGCCCAGACCCGGGCCATGTCGGCGAGTGTGTAGCGGGGGATCACGACCGATGAGCCGCGGGCGCGGGCGCCCTCAAGGGCGAAATCCTTCCGCCAGGGATTCCTTGAACTCGTAGATCTTGGCACGCACCCCCGGGTCGCGCACCGCGATGATCTGGGCAGCCAGGATCGCCGCGTTGACGGCGCCGTCTATGGCCACGGTGGCGACCGGCACGCCCCTCGGCATCTGCACGGTCGAGTACAGCGCGTCCATGCCCCCGAGCTTGGACCCGGAGAGCGGGACCCCGATCACCGGAAGCGCGGTGCGGGCCGCCACCGCCCCGGCCAGGTGGTTCGCCATCCCGGCCCCGCAGATCACGCAGACCATGCCTCGCTCCTCGGCGGTCCGGGCGAACTCGTCGACCAGGTCGGGATTGCGATGGGCCGACATCACACGGATCTCATGGGGGATCCCCAACCGCTCGAGGATCGCCGTGGCCTGCTGCATGATCGGAAGTTCGGAGGCCGATCCGACCAGGATGCCCACGAGGGGGGTTCCCCGATTCTGCAGCCGTGGCTCGGGGGCCCGCAGGACGTCCTTGAGGTCGTCGCTCATTGGTGCACCCTTCTTCCGAGGTTTGAGCTCGGTGAGGGGTGAGACTCCCCGCTGAACCCCCGGTGACCGTCGGGACACGGCCAGTGTCGCTCGTCCCTTGAGGACCAGCATGAGATCTGCCGGTCCCGAC
>WNFV01023333.1_pt1 | contig 12410 bp, 10 predicted proteins | sample 5400101 | NCBI WGS metagenome assembly WNFV01 (sample SAMN13153361, study PRJNA577476) | soil metagenome | isolation source: 115 cm soil or saprolite under grassland replicate 1 | place: USA:California | collected 2016-06-15
TTGCCTTCACGTCCTTTATATGTACGTGCCGGATTCGCCCCGCGGCGTCGCGAGCGAGCGCTGCCGGATCGGCGCCACCGAGGAAGAGATGTCCGGTGTCCAGGCACAGGCCGACAGCGCTCGTTCGCAGCATGCGCCGGACGTCCTGTGCCGAAGCGACCGCCGTCCCCGCGTGCGGGTGAAAGGCCAGCTCGAGACCGTGGCGCCGGACGATGTGTTCGGCCTCCTCGAGCCGTTCCACCAACCGCGTCCATTCGGTTGAGCCCAGACTCGCCTGCGCGTCGTAGCCGTCGCCCGGATAGGCGGCGGCGAGGACGAGCACGGACGCACCGCCCGCGGCCAGGATCGCGGCCTGCCGGTCGATCTTCACGCCCGGACTCTGCCCACCGTCGTGGAGCACCGTCGCGAGGAAGCCCGCGACCAGCCGCAGGCCGTGGCGGTCGAGCAGCGCGCGCAGGCCGGCCGGGTCGGCCGGCAGGTAGCCGGGCGGACCCAGCTCTGTCGCCTGGAGCCCGAGGCTTGCCATCTCGGCGAGGACGCGCTCCGGCGGCATGCGGTAGCCCCAGCCCGGCAGCTCGCTGACGCCCCACGAGATCGGCGCCCCCGCGACCCTCACGAGATCTCGTCCACCTTGACCGGCCGGCGCTCGCGCAGCGAGCGACCGGCGGCCAGCGCCACCACCAGGGCGGCGCGCGCGTCGCCGACGCTGCAGGGGCTTTCCAAGCCATCGCGGATGGCGGCGAGAAAGGCATGCACCTCCGCCCTGTAGGCGGGCTCGAAGCGCTGCAGGAAGTCGCGATAGCCGGGTCGCCCTGGCGCTTGCACCGCCGGCTCGATGGAGCGCAGCGGCGTCCGGTCGTCCCATCCGACGGCGATGCTGTCGCGCAGGCCGAAGAGTTCCATGCGGACGTCGTAGCCGCGAGGATCATTCCGCGCCGCCGTCAGGGCGCCGACGGCGCCGTTCTCGAACCGCAGAGTCGCGCATGCCGCGTCGACATCCTCGTGCCTCGCGAACAGCTCGGCGTTGGCCCGACCGTCGGCGAACACCTCGATGATGGGGCTGCCGAGAACCCACGCGCCGATGTCGAAATCATGGATCGCGAGGTCCCTCCAGATACCGCCAGAGCCGGCGATGTACGCCTCCGGCGGCGGCGAAGGGTCATGCGTCGCCAGCCGCACCACGTGGACGTCGCCAAGCTCACCCGACCGGCACGCGTCGCGCGCCGCGCGGTAGCCGGCGTCGAAGCGGCGCTGGAATCCGATCTGGACCAAGATGCCTGCGCGTTCGACCTGGCGGATCACCTCGTCAGTGGCGGTGAGGTCGAGGGCGATCGGCTTCTCGCAGAAGGCCGGCACCGACGCGTCGGCCACCATGAGCAGGAGTTCGGCATGGGTGCCTGTCGGCGCGGCGATGACCACCGCGTCGACGCCCTGGGAGAGCAGCGCCTGCGGACTCTCCGCCTGCCCCGCCGCCAGCTCGGCCGCGATCCTTGCCGCCCGGTCTGCATCAGCGTCGACGATCGTCAGCTTCGTGACCAGCTCGCTTGCCTTGAGCGTGCGGGCGTGCAGGGCCCCGATCCGGCCCGTCCCGATCAGTCCGACGTGCACCTTCTCCTCATCATCCGCGACACGACGGTCAAACCCCCAGGTATGCCTTGCGGATCGCGGGGTCGGCGGCCAGCTCGGCCGCTGCTCCGCCCAGCGCAATGCGACCGTTCTCGAGGACGTAACCGCGGTTCGCCGCCTCCAGCGCCAGCAGCACGTCCTGCTCCACGAGCAACACCGATGTCCCTCCCTGGTTGATCTTCTTGCAGACCCCGATCACGCTCTCCACGACCATTGGCGCAAGGCCGAGCGACGGCTCATCGATCATGAGCAGCTTCGGTCTGCCCATCAGGCCGCGACCGATCGCCACCATCTGCTGCTCACCGCCCGAAAGGGTCCCGGCCAGGCGCTGCAGCTTGTCCCTCAGCGCCGGAAAATATGTGAGCACCTCCTCCACATCGCGCCGGATCTCCGCCGCGGGCCGCCTGTACGCCCCGAGCCGCAGGTTCTGCTCCACCGTCATGGGAGCAAAGAGGCGCCTGCCCTGGGGAACGTGGGCAATCCCGGCGCGGACGACACGCTCCGGCCGCGAGCCGGTCAGATCTTTCCCGTTGAACAGCACCCTCCCTGACGTCGGCCGCACCAGCCCGCTCACGACACCCAGCAGCGTCGACTTGCCCGCACCGTTGGCGCCGATGAGCGCCACCAACTCACCGGCGTGGACGGCCATGTCGACGCCGAACAGAACCGGACCTGCCGCGAAGCCGGCGGTCAGTCCACGCAGCTCGAGCAGGGGTGCAGGTGGCTCAGCGATCTTGGTCCCGCTCTCCCCGTGCCTGGCGCAGTCGCCTGGCGTACTTCTCGCCGAGATAGGCCTCGACCACGCGGCTGTCGTCCAGCACTTCCTGCGTCCTTCCCTCCGTCAGGACCTCGCCAAAGTTCAGGACCACGATGCGCTCGCATACGCCGGCGACGACCCTCATCACGTGCTCGATGAGGACGATGGTGATCCCGCTCTGGTGTATTCGCCTGACGACATCCAGGGCCTGGTCGCTCTCGACGGCGTTGAGGCCCGACATCACCTCGTCCAGCAGCAGAAGTCGCGGCTTGGTCGCCAGGGCGCGAGCGAGCTCGAGTCGCTTGCGGTCGGGGATGGTGAGACTGGCCACCGGGAACGCAGCCCTGGATGCAAGACCGACCAGCGACAGGACCTCGTCCGCCCACGCGAAGGCTGCGACCGGCGCCATCCGTGCCTGGCTGCTTCCAAACAACGCGCCAATGGCGGCGTTCTCCCGCACCGTCATCGAGGAGAAGGGCTTGACGATCTGGAAAGTCCGGCCGATGCCGAGCCGCGCGACCATGTGCGGCGGCTCGCCATTGATCCGCCTTCCATCGAAGTTGATCCGGCCCTCATCAACTCGATGCACGCCGCTGATGCAGTTCAAGAGCGTCGTCTTGCCCGCACCGTTAGGGCCGATGATGCCGAGAATCTCCCCCTCTTCAATGCTGAAGCTGACACGCCTGAGCGCCTTCACTCCGCCGAAGCGTTTGCTCACGCTCTCCAACTCCAGGAGCGGCATCCCGTTCAAACGCTCGTTTCACGAAGCGAGCGGCGGATGTGAGCCAGCGATAGCGTGCTCTGGCCGCCGAAGAAGTCGACCACGCCGCGGGGCACGAAGATGATCGTGACGGCGAGGATCAAGCCCAGTCCGATCTGGGAGATAACGGCGACCTCCCCGCCCATGCCGGCCAGCCAGAGGATGAGCGATTCCAGGACGATCGCGCCCGCCAGCGGCCCGAACAGGGTGCCGGCGCCGCCGGCGATCGCCATCAGGATCATCTCGACGTTGTATTCGATAGGAAAGACGTTCTCCTGGTTGATGAAGCTGTTCCACTGGGCGAAGATCCCACCCGCCAGGCCGGTCAACGCCGCCGCCAGGACGAAGGCGGCCACCTTGTGCAGGGTGGTGTTGACGCCGATGACCGCGGCCGCCTCCTCGTTCTCGCGGATGGCGATCAGGCCGTATCCGAAGCGCGACCTGAGGACCAGCCAGTTGGTCGCGACCGCGAGCGTGGCGGCGCCCGCCATCAGGTAGAAGAACAGCCAGTCCGCGCGGCGGAAGATGGGCGGAAACAGGCCGGTCGAGCCGCCGAAGAGGTCGATGTTCTTGATCACCTCGCCGATCGCCACCCCCATGCCCAGCGTCGCGATCGCGAAGTAGTGGCCCCGCAAGCGCAGCAGGGGCAGGCCCACCAGCGCAGCGAAGGCAGCGGGCACCAGCGGAGCCAGGGGCAGCGCCACCGCGAACGGCAGGTTGCCCCGTTCCGGATCCGTCAGCATCCCCACCGTGTAAGCCCCGAGGCCGAAAAAGGCGACGTTGCCGAATGCGGCGTAGCCAGTCAACCCGCCGATCAGGTTCCAGGCCGTGGCCAGAACGATGAACATGGCGATGGTGGTCTCCATGCGCAAGATCGACTTGTTGACCAGGAAGTCGCCGCCCAACGACTCGGGGTCGAGGCCGGCGTCAGCGGCCAGGGGCGTAAGGGTCGCCGGCAGCACCAGGACGATCGACATCACGACCAGCAAGGCGATCAGGAGAAGCCTCCGCCGAAAGCCAGTCACGCCGTGCGCCCCATGATCCCCTGAGGTCGGAGCACCAGCACCAGGACGAGCACCGCGAACGCGATCGCATTCGCCCAGCCCGCGCCTTGCGGGATCTGGGTCTGGGCGAGCACCTCGATCAGACCGAACACCATAGATGGTGCCGATCAGCCCGCCGGCCACGCCCGCCGCGGCCGCCCCGACCCCGAAGGTGAGGGCGTAGACATGCCGCAGGTCGATGCCGACGAGCTGGGCGGCGTCTCGATCCGCCCCGACGGCGCGGATGGCAAGCCCGACACGGGTCCGGTTCATGAGCAAGCCGATGGCCGCGGCAAGCAGGAGAGCGACCCCGAATGCCCCCAGCCTGATATACGGGACCTCGACGTCGCCGACCGTCATGCCGCTGCCTGCGTAGCCCGGCGCGACCGCGCGGAAATCGCTCGTGAAGAAGAGGAGGATCAGGTTGACGGCGATGAGGTTGACGCCGAAGGTGAGCAGGAGCGTGAAGAAGAGGGGCGCGCGGATCACCCGGTTGATCAAGATGCGCTGGACCAGGTAGCCGATCGCAAAGAGCGCGACCGCGTCGATGGGCAGGGAGACAAACGGGTCCATGCCCGCATTGGTGAAGAGCCACCAGGTCAGGTAGGCCCCGAGCATGACCAGGGCGCCATGGGCCAGGTTCACGATGTTGAGGACGCCCCAGACGAGCGAGAACCCGATCCCCACCGCCACGTAGACGCCGCCCAGCAGCAAGCCCAGGACCAGCTGTTGAGCGAACAGGCTCATGTGCTCGCTCGAGACCTGATCCTGAGGGGAGGTATCCGGCCTCCCCTCATCTCGTTTACCGCTGGCTCCAGCTGGGTGTCGGGTACTGTGGCTTGGCGTTCGCGATGTCGCCGGGATAGACGGTGCGGTGCTTGCCGTCCTGGATCTGCTCCACGACCATGGGCTTGGTCACGTTCACACCGCGACTGTCGAACTTGATCTCACCGAAGAACGTCATCACGTCCAGCGCCGCCAGCGCATCACGGACCTTGTCCGGATTCAGGCTGCCGGCATTCTCGATCGCCTTCTGCAAAGCGAGGCAGGCAGCGGTGGATTCGGCCACGTGGTAGTCGGGGTCGTTGCTACTCGAATACTGCTGCTTGTACTTCGCGACGTAGTCCTGCACGGAGAGGAAGAAGGCCGGTTTGTAGGTCACCTGCGGCGTCCACTGGGAGCTGCTGAACACGTAGTTCGCGTCCTTGCCGAGCGCAGAGACGAAGTCGGGCGTCGATGGACCGACCGTGTACGCAAACAGCTTCGCGTCAACTTTGAGGTCCTTCGCCGCCTTGTTGATGGCGAGGGCTTCCGCGAGGTGGCCAGAGTTGAGGACCATGTCGGGGTTCGCCGCCTTCGCCTTGGCGACGAGCCCGGAGACGTCCGTGGATCCGTTCGGATAGCGCTCGTTGAGCACGACCTGGAAGCCCTTGCTCGGGGCCTGGTCGACGGCGGCCTTCGCAACTTCGAGCGAGAAGTTGTCGTCCGCGGACAGCATGGCCATCGTCTTCGGCCTGGGACTGAGTGTCGCGGCAAAGTCGAGGATGACTCCCGCGTACTTGTCGGACGGCGAGAGCACCGCGAAGACGTACTTGTAGCCCTTGTTGAAGATGGCCTGGGCCGCCCCGTTCGCCTCGACCATCGGGATGCCGTTCTTGTCCGCGATGACCGCGTCGCTGGCGGTGGTGGCGCTGCCGTACGGACCGAGCAAGAACTGCGCCTTCTCGTCAGTGATCAGCGACTGTGTGTTCTGGGCCGAGATGTCGGGTTTCGACTGGTCGTCCTTGTAGACCAGCTTCACCTTGTGCTTGACGTTGTTGACCGTGATCCCGCCCTGGGAGTTGTTGATCCAGTCGAGCCAGAGGTCGTAGCCCTGTTTCGCGAGCGCACCCTCCTTGGCCTGCGCGCCCGTGATCGACATCGGCACGCCGATGACGATGTCGGCACCGGTCGACTGGCCGGCCGGGCCACCGCATGCGACAGCCGTCAGCGCGATGACGAAGAGTCCCCCCACGATCCGCGATTTAGCGCTCATGCCGGCTAGCTTAGTCCTGAACTGCGGGCTGGAGCGAGGGCCCCGGTCGCGGGGCCAGGAAGATCAGCAATCCCGCCAGGGCGAAGAAGGCAGCCGTGAGCCCGAAGGCCAATCGGTAGTCACCCAGGCTGTCGAACAGGAGCCCCGCGGCGACCGGGCCGGCGGCGCTCATGAAGGCCGAGGGCAGGTTCTGGAAGGCGGTGATCGACCCGTACGCGACCCGCCCGAAATGATCGGCAAGCACGCCGGCCCGCAGCGGCGACACCGCCCCGAACGCGAGGCCGTACACGGCGACGAACGCGGCGACCCAGATCGCCGGTCCGGCGAGGATCAGGAACAGGACTCCGAGTCCGAGCCCCACCGTGCAGGCTGCAAGCAAACCCTGGGGCCCGGCACGGTCGCTCGCCAGGTTGAAGACCAGGCGCCCGGGCAGGCTCAGCACGCCCGTGACGCCGATCAGCGTGGCCGCGGCCGTCGGGGCGTAGCCGCTCACGATGAGGAAAGCGACCGCGTGAGCGAGGACCACGCCGTACGCCGCCGAGCTGAGGCCGGCGGCCGCGGTCAACAGCCAGAAGGTGCGTGAGCCGAGGGCCGCGCGCAGGCGTACACCATCGATCGGAGCGGCGGCGCCGGCTGGTGCGCCGACCTCGCCGTCGGCGTGAAGACCAAGATCCTCCGGCCGGCGCCGGACGAGGAGCGCATGGATCGGCAGCGCGATGACCAGGGCGCTGACCGCCAACACCTGGACCGCCTCTCGCCAACCGAGCTGTGCCACAAGCCAGCCGGCGGCGGGGATGTAGATCGGCGAGGAAAGACCTCCGACCAGGGTCAGCACGGCGAGCGCGCGGCCGCGCCGGTGGCGGAAGAAGTTGGCGACGACCGTGAAGGTCACCGGGTACAGGGTCAGGGCCATCGCCAGTCCAAGCCCCAGCGACCAGACGATGTACAGCTGCCACAGCTCGGTGACATGGCTCAGCGCGATCAGGCACGCCGCGCCCAGCACCGAGCCAACCGCCATCGGCCAGCGGGCGCCGACCTGGTCGATCAGCCGGCCGACCGGCACGCCGAGCAGGCCCCACACCAGCAGTCCGCCGGAGAAGGCCGCGGAGACGGACGCTCTGGACGCACCGAGGTCACGCTCGATCGGCAGCAGCAGGACTCCGAAGAGGTACTGGCTGATGCCGTAGGAGACGATGGTCGCGAGGCCGAGTCCGGCCACCAGGTACCAGCCGTAATAGAGCCTGCGCACGGTGCGATGGTGCCTGAAGCGGCGAAGCTCAGGCGGACGTCGAGCCTACGAACGTGGGAGCTCCAGGCCCGCAGGCCTGGAGCTCAGTCGGGTATCAGCAGGGTATCGCCGCCATGATCGCCAGGATGCCCAGCGGGCCACCAAGCAACATATCGGCCTGCGCCTGCGTCAGAATTCCCGCCTTGACGTAGGCGTTGACCTCGTTGACAAATGCTTGCAGCTGGTTGCAGGCCGTCGGCTGATCCGGTTTCGTGGTCAGGCTGTCGATGGCGTGGTTCAGCTTCACGATGAGCGAATTCGCCTGGCCTCCGTTCAACACTCCTGCGGCCTTGAAGCCGTTGATGGTTGCGATCACGTTCGGTATCGCCTGGGCCGGCGTGAGGACCTGCAGGGTCAGCGTCGTGGTTCGGGTGCCGCCGATCGCGGGTCTTGAATCCGTACCGGTCACCGTCAGGGTGTAGGTGCCGGCCGGCGCGTTGGCGGTGGTGATGGTCAGCGTCGATGTGAAGCCGATCGCGCTCCCGCTGGCGGGGCTGAAGCTACCCGTGGTGCCCGAAGGCAGACCGGAGACCGAGAGGAAGATGGTGGGCAGACCGGTGGTGGGCGATCCCGAAACCAGCGATTCCGTGATCGCATAGGTGTTGAAGCCCGTGGTCAACACCTGGAGGCTGGTCGGGCTGCCGGCGACCGTGAAGTTGTAAACGCGGACGATGGTGCTCGCCGTGTTGGAAATGGCTCCGAGCGAGTCGGTCACCGTCACCGCGTAGGTCGTGTTGCCAAGCGACGGCGTGTCGTTGATGGTCTGGGTGGTCGCGAACGGCGCTCCGTTCTTCGTCCAGGCATACGTGTACGGTGGCGTGCCTCCGCTGGCGACTGCGGTAAGAGGAACCGAGTTGCCGCTGAGGACGACTCCTGCCGGCACGCCAGAGATCGTCACCGCGGCGATGGCGAAGACCAGCGCCCCGATCGTCAGCGGCGGGATCGAAGCCAGTGGTGGCGAGGTCAGCGGAATCGGGACGAAGCCGGCGGCAACCCGAGCCGCGACCAGCGGGCCCGCGAGCCCTCCGACCGCGGTGCCGATCGCCGTGTCGAGCCCGGCCGAGGTGTAGACAGGGCCCAGGCCCCCGGAGAAGAGAACGATCGGAGACGGGTCACTGATCGAGCAGTCGACTCCTGGGAGCAAGCAGACCCCGGCGGAGGCGATGTCGGCGACGACCGCCACGATGTCCTGGAGCTCGTCGGTCCAGTGGAGGTTGATCTGCGCGTTGCCGGACGTGCCGACCCAGTGGAGGAGCGGGGTCAGCTGGATGTCGATCGGAGTCGGCGTTGGCGGCGTCGTCAGCGTGAAGCTCTGCGAGGCCCCGGCCGAGTCCCACTCGATCGGCAGCACGGGCGCTCCGCTGGCGCCGGTGACCTTGACCACGGCCGCAGCGCCGCCAAGCCCGGCCAGCACGCCGGGGGGAGCGGGCGCGAGGGTCAGGCTGCTGCCGAGGCTCGCCGTGATGACCGGAAGCACCCCGACCACCAGTGTCAGTGAAGTACTGGAGCCGGGGATGGTGATCGGGGCGTCGCCGTCCATCGGCGCTGTGAAGGAGATAGGCGCCGAAAAGGCGTGGAACTGCTCGACGTCAGGGCAACTGGGACAGCCGTCGAAATTGAAGGTCATGTCGCCGTCCAGCGCGTAGGTGACCGTGGAGCCGCCAGGAGTCGGCGTGTACCTGACGGAGACCGGGAGCGGCGCGTTGGGCGTGTTCAAGTCGGCCGGGTCGTAGGTCAGGGCGACGTCAGTGGCTAACCTGACCGCGACGTTCATCGTGCCGCTGAAGGCGAGCGCCCCGTGAAACAGGCAGATCCCGATCGCCTCGAGCAAGCACGGAGGATCCCCCACGCCGGTGTCGATGCTGACCGGAAGGCTCGTCGTGAAGCCGAGGTTTGCGTGCTTGGTGATCGTGACCGGGCCTGGGCTCGCATGGGCGATCGGCATCGAAACCACGCCGAGCGCGACCTGCAGGCAGAGGACGGCGAACATCGACAGGACTTTTGTCTTCGCGCGCATCAGATTCGTTCCCCCCGCGGAGCGCGAGCTCCGGGTGCCAGCCGACGGAGTGCAGAGATTGTGCGCGGCACCCAGAGGGCTGTCAAGTGTTCTGACTTGACAACTTCGGCCACGCGCATGCGGTTGCGGAAATCCTCCTCGCGCGTCCTTAATTAATGCGTGCCTTACGTCAATTAATGCGTGCCTTACGTCGAGGGGGCAAACGATCCCAGCTTCACGGCACCTGCCCGCGCATACGACGCGACCACGACCCCGCTTGGCGAGACCGCGCTCTCGAGCAGCGTGAACCCAGCCGGCATCGTCCCGTCGGCAAACAGCCGCTTTCCGGTGCCGAGAGCGACCGGGAAGGTCTTGAGCCAGAACTCGTCGACCAGGTCGTGCTTCACGCCGTCGATCAGGACGGTGGTTTTCCAGTCGAGGTCGACTGGCCGGTGTGAGACCACGTATTTGGTCGCGCTGTTGATGCTTCGGCCAGTCTCGTCGGTCACCTGGGGCCAGTAGGAAGCAAAGATCTCGTACGTCTTCCGGCCCAGGAGCAGGTCAAAGGGATGCCCCATCTGCTCCGCCATTGCATTGCCGACGAAATCATCGAAGTGGCCGACCGACCAGCCGCCGAACTTGAAATCGCCCGAGGTGTCTTCCTCGGGGCCGCCGGGTGCCTGCATCACACCGTCGAGCGTGATGAACGTGAGCACGATCAGCTTTCTCATGTCTGTTGCCTGGCCTCCTTCGTGATGGTTTCTGTCGATTAGGACGATCGCAGGGTCGAGAAATCATCGCTGCGGCTGCCGCACCGAAAATGGTCGGGTGTTGACTTTGCGCCCGGAAGACGCGACCTCCCTCGTGAGACGACTGTTCCGCAAGAGTGGCGCGCCGGCCAACCATGCCACGCTCGTCGCCGATCACCTCGTGGAGAGCAGCCGGCTTGGAGTGCATTCTCACGGGCTGATCCGCGTCCCGCAGTACATTCGCCAGATTCGCAGCGGCGAGATCGTGCCCACCGCCAGGCCACGACGTCTCGCCACGCGAGGGGCCGCGTCGTGGATCGACGGCGCTTTCGGATTCGGTCAGGTGGGCGGGATTTACGCCGCCCGGCAGGCCATCGCCAAGGCGCGCCGGCATCACGTCGGACTCGTGATCGCGAAACATCTGGGACACACCGGCCGTCTTGGCGCTTACGCCGAGCTCGCGGCGGCCCAGGGCTGCGTTGCCGTGGTCTTCGGCAGCGGCCCGCCAAGCACTCACATCGTGGCGCCGTTCGGGGGCATCGACGGCCGGCTCGCGACGAACCCGATCGCATTCGCGATCCCCAACGGCAGCACGCCCGTGGTGGCGGACTTCGCGACCAGCGCCATGCCGGAAGGAAAGGTGCGGGCCGCGCGAAACCTGGACCGCCGGCTTCCTGACGGGGTGCTGCAGGATGCCTCAGGCATAGGGACCGACGAACCGGCCGTGCTCTACGGGCAACCACGGGGGACGCTTTTGCCGCTGGGCGGCCCGCTCTTCGGTCACAAGGGTTACGCGATGGCGATCCTGGTCGAGGCGATGGCCACGCTTCTGGCCGGAGACGAGATCGACGATCGCTCGCGGGCGGGCGCCAACCTGACCGTCCTCGCCATCGTGGCCGACGGCGACCTGGCCAGTGCCGCCGACCGGATGGCCGGCTATCTGCGTTCGGCGCGGCCCGTGAACCCTGACCGGCCGGTCCTCGTCCCGGGAGATCCCGAGCGGGCTGCGCGCGAGCGGTCAACGGTCTCCGTGGACCGGCGGTCATGGGACGAGATCGGCGAGCTGGCGCGCGAGCTCAACGTCAAGATGCCTGACGCGCCTTAGGGCATTGAGTCGCGGCGCTGGGTCAGCCGCCTGGATTCCGCCACGATCTCTTCTGATGCCGCCGCGAGAAGCCTGGTGTCGCTCTGCAGGCCGAGCATCACGAACCCGACCTCGTGCCACTGCAGCGCGACCTCCGGCGAGCCGCACATGATTCCCGCGGCGACGCCACTCTTCTGGGCGGAGGCGAGGATCGCCTCGATCAGCCGGCGGTGCTCCGGATGGCTGCCCTCGTAGCTGGAGTCCAGCCCGGCCGAAACCGCCAGATCATTGGGGCCGATGAAGACCGCGTCGATTCCTGGGACGGCAAGGATCTCGTCCGCCCGGGCTACCGCGGCGACGGTCTCGACCATGACGACGCACAACGGATGCCGCCAATCCGGTTCCACATCCCGCGCTCGGATCGGGCCCATGCTTCGAATCCCGTCCGGCGCGTAGCGACAGGCGGCAACCGCCGCCCTGGCCTCGTCGACCGAGTTGATCATGGGCACGATCACACCGCCGGCTCCAGCGTCGAGTGCTTTCATGATCGAGCCCGGTTCGTTCCATGGCACACGAACGAAGGACGGAACTCCTCCGGCGGAGATGGCCTGCAGCATCGGCAGCATGACGTCGTATCCGATCAGCCCGTGCTGGGTGTCGATGCAGACCCAGTCGTGGCCTGACCGGGCCGCGACCTCGGCGGTCCAGGAGCTCGGAATCGTGCACCACGCGCCCAGGGTCGCTTCGCCGGCGTTCCACCGCTGTCGGAGCGAGCTCAACGCACCTTGGCCGCCGTCACACCGTTGACCACGTTCAACAGCGGCCGCCCGTCGAGGGCACGCCGAAGGTTCTCTCCCACCACCTCGATCAGCCTCGCATCGGCCTCGACGGTCGCGCCGGCCCTATGGGGAGCGAGGATCACATCGTCCAGGGATCGCAGGGGCGAGTCGACCGGCAGAGGCTCGACTTCGAATACATCGAGAGCAACGCCGGCGAGCTGCCCTGAGCGCAGGGCTTCGACAAGCGCGGTTTCGTCGACGATCGGGCCCCGCGACGCATTGATCAAATAGGC
>WNFV01028063.1_pt1 | contig 12407 bp, 11 predicted proteins | sample 5400101 | NCBI WGS metagenome assembly WNFV01 (sample SAMN13153361, study PRJNA577476) | soil metagenome | isolation source: 115 cm soil or saprolite under grassland replicate 1 | place: USA:California | collected 2016-06-15
CCCCGCGAACGTCGTGCATTCGTCGCGGCGGCAGAGGTCGGTGTCCACGCGCCCCGCGTAGTCGACGCCGCCCGACAGGCGGCTCGACAGCCACGAGCGGGGACGCCAGTTGGCCGTCACGCTCCCGATGAAGCGGTTGATGTCCTGCTGCACCGTCTCCGAGAAGAATTGATCGGGCGTGAACAGCCGGTAACCGAAGCGGCCGTTGTTTTTGTTCCCCGGCCCGCCGAACGCGTTGGACAAAAGGCCCGTCGTGTTGTTGTCGGTCTGCGGCAGGCGCTGGCTGCTCGAGATGTAGCCGGTGCTGACCGCGACATCCAGGTTGGGATTCAGCGTCGCCTGGAGATTCGCGCGCACGCTCGCCCGGCGCAGCGCGTTGGGCCGGTACTGCTCGTACGGCACTTCGCTGATCTGGCGCGCCGTGACGACGCGGCCCCACGCGAACGACGGCATGCGCAGGAGCCCGATCTCCTTCTCGTATTCACCCGAGACGAAGTACCGCGCGACGTCGGTGCCGCCCGAGACCTGCAGTCCGGTCTGCCCGCGCCAGCCCGTGCCGTTGGGACTCGCGTCCTTGTCCGCGAACAGGTTGAATTGGGACACGCTGTCCTGCACGCAGCGGAGCGGATCGCCCGCCGCCCGCACCGTGTTCGTGAGGAAGCACTGGATCCCGTTCCTGGGCTGCGAGCTCGAATCGGGATTCGTCGTGCGCGGGTTGGTGTACCAACCGCGGTACGCGATCGGGTACTGATTGTTGTCGTTGATGACGCCCAGCTCGTTGTACAGACTCCACGTGGGCGTCCCGGCGCGCCCGCGCTTCGTCTTGATCACGATCACGCCGTTCGCCGCGTCGGTGCCGTACAGCGTCGACGCCGACGGCCCCTTCACGACGTCGTACGACTCGATCTCCTCGGGGTTGATGTCGTTCACCCGGCTCGGGTTGGTGCCGCCGATCCCGATGCTCGACGAGTTGTTGTCCGAGGTCATCCGGATACCGTCGATGTAATAGATCGGTTCGTTGTTGAGCGACAGGCTGTTGGTACCGCGGATCCGGACCCGCGCGCCGCCGCCGGTCAGGGGGCTGGGCAGCACTTCCACGCCCGGCACCCGCGCGCCGAGCAGATCGTTCATGTTTGCCACCGGACCGTTCTGCACGACCGTGGGGGCGTCAACGGTGCTGACCGCGTTGGCAACCTCCCGTTTCGCCTGCTCCCCCGTGGCCGTGACGACGACCTCGTCGAGCGAGAACGGTTGCAGTTTGAGCGCCACGTCCTGCGCGACGATCTCACCGGCCGTGATCGTGACGCTGGGCGTCGCGGCCCCGTAACCGATCGCGCTCACCCGGAGCGTCACCGTCCCCACGGGAATGCGGCCGAGCGAGTAGTGCCCCTCGGCGTTGGTCTGCGTCGTCAGACTCGTCCCAACCACGCCGATCCGGGCACCGACGAGCGGTTGACCCGTGGCCTGGTCGGTGACGCGCCCTGCCACCGTGCCCTGTTGCGCCGGCGCAGCGGCCGGCAGGGCGAGCGCCGCCAGCAGCCCGGCACCGGCGAATAGGGGACGCACATTGATCAAGGTCATGGCTCTAACCCTCCTGCAACGGACAAGAGCGGTGTCGCAACACGAGGTGCGCGATGTGCAGCACGCGCGCCCCCGACCCGAAGGCCCGGGGACCGCGATACCTAACGCAGGAGGCGCTGGGAGCTACATCGCGCGTGCGCGGAGAGAGAGGTCCGGCAGAGTGTAGCGGTGACGTCGACTTGCGAGCGAACGAATGCTGAAAACATGGACGGCCTCTGGGTGTCGGTTACCTCGCCATCGTACGCTTTGTCGTGGGGGTCCGCAAGACCCCGGACTGGGTTACTTTTCGCGCGAATCCTCACCTCGCCGAGGCGCCGACATGTCCGGATTTCGTCCGCTGGCCGTCCTGCTGCTCGCGGTCGCCACCACCGGGGGGGGGAGGGGTGGTGGTGGTGACGCCCTCACGCCCCGCGCCAAGGGGTCGCCCAACGCCCCCGTCACGGTCTACGAGATGGCGGACTTTCAATGTCCCGCCTGCCGCGGGTTCGCCCTGACCGTCCTCCCGACCCTCGAGCGCGAGTTCGTCGCCACGAGCAAGGTCCGCTGGGTGTTCATCAACCTGCCCCTCCCCAGCGTGCATCGGAACGCGATCCCGGCCGCGGAAGCGGCCATGTGCGCGGCGCGCCAGGGGCGGTTCTGGCAGATGCACGACCTGCTATTCGAGCACCAAACGGAGTGGGCGGGGCTGGCCGAGGCCGCGCCGGCCCTGGTGGCATTGGGCGTCCGCGCCGGCGCCGACCGCGCCACCCTGAGCGCCTGCGTCGCGACCCGGGCCACGCGGTCCGAGGTGGAGGAAGACGCACGTCTCTCCGCGCGCGCGGGAGCGCGGGCCACCCCTTCCTTCTATATCGAGGGCGGTCTCCTGGAGGGAGCTCCCCGCACACCAGAGCCGTTCCGCGTGCTGCTCGACTCGATCTATCGGGCCAAGTCTAGGCGCGGTCCTTGACAGCCCCGGTGCCGACCGGCACCATCATTTCATATGGCCTCCGTTGCTCAACGGCTGCCCTTCCTGCTGCTGCTCTGGCCGATCACGCCGGCCGCCCAGGAGGTGGGCACGGTCGTGGGTATCGTCACGGCCGCCGACGCGACTCCGTTGGTGCAGGCTCGCATCAGTCTGATCGGCACCGGCCGCGTGGTGTTGACCGGTGACGATGGCCGGTTCTCCGTCGCACGGCTCCGCCGCGGCACGCAGATCCTCCAGGTCGACCTGATCGGGTATCAAACCGTGCTGCGCCCCGTCCTGATCCAGGCGGAGGACACCTTGCACGTGGAGATCGTCCTGCAAACCGAGGCGGTCGCGCTGGCCGCCGTGGAGGTCGGGGCCGACCCCCCGATTCCACCGCATCTGCGCGGGTTCTACGAGCGAAAAGGGCGTGGCGGCGGGTTTTTCTTGACGCGCGCGGAGATCGAACGGATGCAGCCGCGGCTCTTCACCGACCTGCTGCGGGACGTGCCCGGCGTGCGCCTCCAACCGGTGCGGGGCCCGTCGGGCGACAGCTATCAGGCGCAAACGGGACGCGGCACGATCCCATTGGGGTCCCGCTCCTGCCCGATGTTGTACTACATGGACGGCGTCCCGTTCCCGGTGACCGGCGACATCGGCATCAACAACCTCGTTCAACCGGAAGATATCGCGGCGCTCGAGGTGTACAGCGGCACCTCGCGCGTCCCGTTGGAGTTCCATTCGAGCAACGCCCACTGCGGCGTGATCGTCATCTGGACCTACGCGGGGGACCGCCGTCGGCGCGACTCGCTATGATCGTTCCCCAAACGCCAACAGGGGAAGCCGAGGCTTCCCCTGTGGCGCTGTCCAGACGGTTTAGAAGTTCGGGTTGTTGTCAATTTCGGTGATCGGCAACGGGAAGCAGACGTTGTTGCCGACGGGAGCAAAGCCCGGCTTCCAGTAGACGGACCCCGCGACCGGCACTCCGATGATGTTCGCGGGGTGACGCCGGAAGTCGCCCAGCCGTTTCCCCTCGAGGTAGAAGTCGAAGCCCTTCTGGGTGAAGAACTCCGTCAACACCGAGTTCGAATCGGTAGCGCCGCCGTATGCCGCCTGGCCGTTCGCGGTGCGCCGGGCGGCGATCAACGACAACTGCGCCGCCGTCCCCTGCGCCTCGGCCACGATGTAGTCCGCCTCGAGCTTCGAGGCCAGCCGCACCGGCGAGGTATAGTCCGGGTACTTTTGCTGAATCGCGTACGCGATGCCCCGGTCGGTGGAATAGGCGGCGTCCTGCGGGGCGAAGTCCCCCGTCGCCGCCGTGACCCGCCACGGCACCCGCGGCTCGGCGTTCTGCACCTGGGTCGGCGGCAGCTGCGCGCCGATCCGCCAGATAGGCGCCACCGCGATCGAGCCGCGGTCCCGGACGTAGAACCACATCCGGTTCGCCAGCCGGAATCGTTGGGCGAGGTCGTCCACGTAATTGAGGTTGTAGTTGAATCCCGCCGGCACGGCATTGGCCGCCGCGATGGCCTGGGGCAGCCGCCGCCCTGCGCAACGGCGAGTGTGAAGCGCGCCACCGCCGAGTCCAACATGTCAGCCGTGTTCAGCGCCGGCCCGGCCAGCACCGTGCCCTGGCAGAACTGTTCCGCCATGAACACGTACGAGAAGCCGAGGAAGAGATTCACCCGAGCGTAGTTGATGTTGGAGGCGGGATTCGGGAGCGTGGCGTTGAGCACTTTGTACGCTGCAGCCACCGTCTGGGACAGGGGGGACCAAACGTCGCCGTCGAGACTGCCGTTCTGAATCACGACGCTGCGCCGCCCGAACTCGTTCCGGGTCGGGAAGGTTTCGGACACGTCGGTTTCGCCCACGAACCACGACGAGTACACGATCAAGTGTCCGTAGGCGGAGGCGAAGTTCTCTTGTGCCGACCTCGCCAGGAGATCCGCATTGGCGACAGGATCCAGCAGGTCGTTGTCGATCACGGTCGGATTGTCCACCGCGAGCCACTTGTCGCAGCCGCCGAGGAAGAGAGCCGCGGCCGCCACGGCGGTCCCGGCAAATCGCTTGAGATTCCGCATCGGTCAGGCTCCTTTCAGAACGTCAGGTTGACGCGGACGATCCCCCGCCGCACCGGCGGCTGGGTGAAGAAGTCGTCGCGGTTGAAGGCGGCCCCCGCATTCGAGACCACCTCGGGGTCGTAGCCCTGATAGTTGGTCCAGAGACCGAGGTTCTGCCCGGACAGGGTGACCGACGCAGCCTGCGCGCGGAAGGCCCGGGCCACGGCCGCCGGCATCGTGTACGTCACCGAGACCTCCCGGAGACGGATGAAGTCGCCGTTCTGGATATACGCCTCCTGGACGTCGTTCACCGTCTTGGCGACGCCGGTCGGCGTCACGAACGCCGGCTGGAGCGGGTTCGGGTTGCCGTAGCGGCGCAACCGCTCGTGGCGGCTCAGGATGAGCGTGTCCAGGCGCAGGTTGCTGCGGACGAGCTGCGTTTCCCGGAAGAAATCCGAGAAGTCCCGGACTTTGTGGCCGCGCTTGGTGTCGATCGACCCGTAGATCCGGAAGTTGCGGAACAGCGTGAGGTTGGTCGAGAGGTTCGCTTCGAACGTCGGCAGGACGTTGCCGATGAACTCGCGCTCCTCGCTGACCGTGACCACGCCGGTCGCATCGTTGATGTTGAGGATTTTGTTGGCGACCCAGGCGCCGAGCTGCATCCCCGCCTCGACGCGGTTGAGGGTGCCGAAGGGCGCGATAGCGCCCATGTCGGTGACTTCATTGTGCAGCGTGTTGGCGCCGAGCCGGATGTCCCAGGACAGCTTGGGGGTCTGGATGGGCAGCGCCGTCACCGCGATCTCGAACCCGCGATTGACCATCGAGCCGATGTTCACGAACCGATTCTGCGTGTATCCGAGCGACGGGGGCAGCGGCTGCTGCAAGATCAAGTCCTTGCTGACCTTGTTGAAGTAGGTCACCTCGAAGCCGAGGCGGTCGTTGAATACTCCGGCGTCGATCCCGCCCTCGAACTCCTCGCCTCGCTCGAACCGCAGCCCCGGGTTGCCGGGGTTTTGTAGCACGGCGCCGGGGGAGACGATCGCGCCGTCGTAGTAGGGCACGGACGCCAGCGTCGTCAGAGCCGCCCCCGGCCCCGGAATCCGGCCGGTCGAGCCCCACGCCGCGCGGAGGCGCAGCGTGTTCAGGAAATCGAATCTCCAGAACGGCTCCTCGCTCGCGACCCACGACACGCCGACCTTGGGCAGGGTCACCCACTTAGCATCCTTCCCGAAGGACGACGCGTTGTCGAACCGCAAGCCGAACTGTCCAACGAGCCGGTTGTTCAGGGCCACCTGCCACTGGCCGATGAAGCCGATGCCCCGCTGCAGGGTCCAGTCCTGGCCGCCGGAGCGTAGCGCCGCGCCGCTCACGACGTTGTTGGAGTTAACGACCAGACCCTCGCCTGTCCCGAACACGAGCTCTTCACGCGTGTCGATGAGCTGGAACCCGAACGACAGGTTGGACACCACCCTCGGCGTCAGCTCGGTCTTCACGTTTCCGAGATAGTCGACGGTGTACCGCTCGATCCCCCGCCGCGCTTCCTGGATCTGTCCTGTGTTGATGGCGTAGGACCCCCGCGCGTTTTTCGGCAGGAAGCGCCGGTCCTCTTCCCGCACCCAATCGAACCCGGCCGTGAACCGGTTGGTGAGCCAGGGCTTGGGGTTCCAGTTGGCCGTCAGGGTCCCGATGGCCCGGTGGGTCTGGCGTTCGTTCTCGATCAACTTCATCGCGGCGACGTCGCGCTGCGTGCCGAACCAGCCGTTCTGGCCGCTGCCGTTCGTGGTCCGCGTGACCGGCGAGCCCAGCTGGGCATTGCCCATCCAACCGAAGATGTTGTTGTCGTTGTCCGGCAGGTCGGTCCGCGAGAGCGTCACGCCGACGCCGGCGTCGAGGGTCAGATTGGACCCGGGGAACCAGTTGAAGTTGAGCCGGCCGGATTTCCGCTCGAACCCGTTGTTCGGCAGGACGCCGTCCTCGGTCTCGTTGTTCAGCGACGTGTAGTAGCCATAGTTCGCGCCGCCGCCCCGCCCGCTCCAGCCGATCCCGACCGTTTGTCCGGCCCGGAACGCGTTTTCGCGCAGCAGGGGGTTATCGCTCACGAGCGCGTTTACCGGTTTCTGGTAGCACAGCAGGCGGGTGCTGTCCGCCACGTTGGTGGCGCTGCAGCGGCCGTAGTTCGTCAGCGGGGTGAAGTTGCGGTCGATCGTGTTGTACTCCACGCTGACGTTCTGACTGAAGCGGTTGGCGCCCGGGCGCCCCCGCTTCGTGATGATCTGGATCACCCCGGTGGACGCGTCGGCGCCGTACAGCGTCGCCGCCGCCGGCCCCTTCACCAGCTCGATGGATTCGATTTCGTCGGGATTGAGGTCGTTCAGCCGCTCATAGTTCTGGCCGCCCGTGAACCACTGCGCGGCGCCGCCGGACGCGACCCGGATCCCGTCGATGTACAGCAGCGGCTCATTGCTGAGCGAGATCGACGACGCGCCACGCACACGGATCTGGTTCGACGTCCCCGACGTCCCCGCCGCGTTCGTCACCGAGACACCCGGCACCCGCGACTGCAGCGCTTGCGCCACCGTCGTGACCGGGGCCGCCTCCATGAGCTTCGCGACGTCCACGTTCGAGACCGTCCCCGCCTGCGCGCGCCGTTGCTGGTCGCCCGCAGTGCCGGTGACGACCACTTCCTCGAGCGTGACGACCGAAGCCGCGAGCGCGAAGTCGCTCGTGGCCTCCTGGCCGGCGCTGAGCGTCACCTGGGACTCGGCCCGGCGGTACCCGATCAGATGCACCTGAATGGTGACCTGGCCGGGCCGGATACCCGTGATCCGGTAGGTGCCGCGGGCGTCGGTCGCGGCCTGCAGGTTCGTGCCCACGATCCTGATCCGGGCGTCCGAGATCGGTGCGCCCGAAGCGACGTCCGTCACCGTGCCGCGCACGACGGCCACATCCTGGGCCGCCGCGAGCCGGGGCACGAACGACGCCGCCCCGACCACTACGATGGCCATCCATCGCCTAACGTGAGTGAGCATCATCGTTCCCCTCCTTGGGGTTCCTCAGCAACCTGCATGCAGTGGTGACAAAGGACGAGAGCGCCGAGCGGACGCGGCGCGCGGGGCATTCCCAGACGCTCATCACCTCCCCGGCGAACCTCACCGGAGGGAGCTAAGCGCGTTGGAGCTCCGGACGCCGCCCACTACATCGCGAGGTGGCGGGAGGGGCGGCGAGATGGGAAGGAAACCGTCGAACGAGAGCTGGGCTCATGCCAACACTCCTTCTATCGAGGGAACTGAGCGCATCGTACGCCCAAACCCCGGGGCTCGCAAGACCCGCAACCTGGCCCCGCCCACCGGCCCCCGGTAGTATTCGGCTCACACCGCTCAGGAGGCCGCAGTCATGCCCCTCTTCCGTCCGCTCATGGTCGCAGTCCTGCTGTCCGGTGCCTGCATGCTCGAACCGGACGCCCTCCTGCCCCCCGTGCCACCCGGCCATGCGCTGGCCTACGTGAGCGGGGGCGTCTTCAACAACGGCGACATCTTCGTGCTCAGCGGCGACGGCTCGAGCGACCAGAACGTCACGCAGAGCGCGGCGTTCGACTTCTGGCCCGCGTGGTCGCCCGACGGCACCCAGCTGGCGTTCGAATCCGACCGCGACGAGGTGATTGCGACCGAGATTTACGTGCTCACGCTGGGGACCGGCGCGATCACGCGTCTCACCACGGACAGCGGGTTCGCAGACGCGCAGCCGGCCTGGTCGCCGTTGGGCGATCGGATCGCCTTCGTCTCGAACCGCGACAGCGCGGGGTTCGACATCTACCTGATGTCCCCGACCGGCGGGAGCGTGCGGCGGCTCACGACGGACTCGGGCGACAGCGTGCACCCGGCATGGTCGCCGGCGGGCGACCGGATCGCGTTCGCGTCCGACAGCGGGGGGGGAGGGCGCATCGACATCTACGTCATGGACACGCTGGGCGGGAACGTCGTGAATCTCACCCACGACGCCGCGACCGACCTGGCCCCGGCGTGGTCGCCCGACGGCCAGAAGATCGCGTTCCATTCCGACCGCGACTCGGTCGGGTTCGCGGTGTGGGTGATGGACGCCGACGGGACGAACGCGGTACGCGTCAGTCCCAGCTCCCCGGGGTGCGAACTGGCGGACTGGACCCCTGACGGGCTGCGCCTGGCGTTCGACTGTGACCGCGACATCTGGGTCGCGAACGCGGATGGGTCGGGCCTGACCCGGATCACCCGGACCACCAGCCAGCAACGCATCGAGTTGATGCCGCGCTGGAAACCCGTGCCGTGAGTCGCGCGCCCTATCCGTGCTTCAGCGCACGGATATAAAGCCGGGACAGTGCCTACGGGTGCAGCGTGATCGCAACCCCGACATTCGCGCCCGCGGGCTGCGACTCCGCACCGAGTTGGAACACGAAGTATCGCGTGACCCGCATCAGCGCGCCGCCCAGCGCGTTGATCCGGGTCCCCGATCCGCTGGGGTCCGAGATCCAATAGAATCCGAAGTTGCCGCGGGTCTGCGAGGCGTCGAAGTACTGGCGGTAATGCGTCTCCTTCGAATAACCCAGGCCACGGCATATACCAGCGCCCCGTTGACGGTCACCCAGTCGCTCTTCTCCTCGTACAGCATGTCGCCATAAGTGACCTCCGCATCATTCACGGTGACGCCCGGGAGGTAGTACAGATCGTCTCCCGGCGACTTGGTCGTGAGCTTGATGTCCGCGTACACGCCGGCGCCGCCGAACAGCTTGGGCGTGATCCCCAGCGCCGAAAACCCCACGAACGTGGTGGGGATGTTGGCGACGTACCCGAGCCCGAGGTGAGAGGAGGTCCGCAGCCCAGCCACGCGGGGGCGGCCTGCCTGCGCCCGCAGGACCGTGACCGGCAGCGACAGGCCGGCGAGGGTCAAGACCAATGCGATCAGCGCACGCACATGTGTGACCACGGGGTACCTCCCGCAGAGATTCGTGGGTCCCAGTCTACCGGCCCCGGCGCATGGTCACAAGGCGGCCGCGGCCCAGGCTTGCGGGGCCGCGCGGGGAATCGTAAGCTAAGGCTCGAGGGGAATCATGCGCGCGCTAGCCGCCGGGATCGCCTTTGCGTTGTGCGGAGTCACACCGTCCCTCGCCCAGGTCGTGCTCGAGGGAGACGTGCTGGACGACGTCTCCGCGCAGCGCCTCCCCAGTGCCCGCGTGCTGCTGCTCAACCGCTACAACAAGACCGTCGCTTACGCCGTCACGGACGCCGCCGGCCACTTTCGCTTCAGCCAGCGCGAGAACGGGTGGTATCGCCTGGAAGTCGCGGCGGTCGGCTACCGCAAGGCGCTCACGCCGTTCCTGTGGTGGATGCAGGATCACGCGTACGCGGCGTTGGAAGTCCGCCTCGCCCCGAACGTCGTGCTGCTCGCGCCGCTCGAGATCGTCGCGCTCTCGCCGCCGATCGTGAGCCCAATCTTGGAGAATGTCGAGTTCCGGCGCACGCGGGGGTTCGGCATCCAGATCACACGGCAACAGATCGAGCAGCGCCAACCTGCGCACGTCTCGGACATGTTGGTGGAGCTGCCCGGCGTATTCGCCACGCGCTTCCGGGGGTTGGGCAGCATTCCCCCCGAATTCCTCACCCCCGAGTCGCGGTGTGGGGTGATCGCCATCTGGACGAAACGCTACACGGAGTCGCGGCCCTGACGTGGCGCGCCGCCCTTTTACTGCTGGCCGCCGGGGCGGCTGGCTGCGTCGACTTGGGCGCGAACGACCGTGCGACCACCATCTGGGAGACGCAGCTCACGCCCGACCTGGCATACCCGGGCGTCTCCGGACAAGCTGCCGCCGTCTCGGATGCCGGTGGCACGGCCATCGGGATCGGCATCGAGGGCGCGGCGCCGGGGGCGCAGCATGCGTGGGGCTTGGGGCTCGGCAGGTGCGCGACGCCGGGTCAGCAGATCGGCTCCAGCGCGACCTATCCCGTCCTGGCGGTGAGTGACTCGGGCACCGCGGCGGTCGAGACGCATCTGGGTGCGAGGCTCGCCGCCGGTGGCGCGTACCACGTGGAGGTGCGCTTGAGCGCGTCGGATGCGTCGCCCGTGGCGTGCGGCGACCTGGTCGCGCGTTAGTCCGGCGGGGGCGGGCTCATGTGCACGACGATCGCGCCCTGGACGTGGCGGCCGCCGAGGCCCGGGAGCGTGGCCTTGGCCGTAGAGCCATCCAGGTACCGGATCTCGTAGATCCCTTCGATCCCCATCCGCTTCAGCGCATCCTGGTTGCCCAAGAACATCTGGTCCTGAAACACCACGACCTCGGTCTCCATCGAAAAGCTGCGCATGCCGCTGCGGACGACGAGCCAGCGGGGGCGGAGGCGCTGCACCGCTTCATACGCATCGGTCGCGCCGGTCTCGCGCAGCTCGGGGCCACTGAGGATGTCCGATCGCTGGGGTAACCCTGCGTCGGGACGCGGTGCCGACGCGCAGGCTAGGAACATGGGGATGGCGGCGGCGAGGGCATACCGAACACGGCTGAGCATGGTGTCATGCCTCCTGGGAGGGCTTGGCGCCACCCAACCTAGGGGCCGAGACGGCGGGCGGCAACCCAGCCCTTGCCCGCCCTGCCGCGCGTCCGCATATTCGAGATGCGACGCAGCGGGGAGAGCACAATGACCAAGAATCGTACGTGGATGGGGATGGTGTTGACGGTGGCGCTCGTGTTGGCGATCGGCTTCGCGGCGAGTTGCTACTCCAACAGCACGGGCCCGAAATACACCCCGCGGGACACGACCAGCAACGACACAACGCCGAAGAACCAGGGCTAAGGCCGGCCGCAGCAGTAACGCACAGGGGCCGCACCGTTGGGTGCGGCCCCTGGCGTTTTTCTACCCGCTCACGCGGGCCTCGTCAATACCCGTACGTTCCGACCGGCGCGCCGTACAGACCGCCCACGCCCCCGAAGTTGTACGGGGACTGCTGCAACAACTGCATCTCGGCGTACGGCACCGGGAACTGCAGGATGGTGCCCTGCATGAGGTCACCCCAGCCGCGGCCGTCGAGCCACCAACCGCTGCGCAGCGGGCCCGCGAACTGCGTCTCGAGCCGCTTCTCCCATTTGAACATCTCCCACAGATTGCCGCAGGTCCCGTTCGGGAGCTTCGGCACGCAGTTCGTGTTGGTCCCAGCCGCGTCCGTAGCCAGGAGACCGTGCGCCGTGCGTGTGGCGTTCACGAACGTCGCAACCGCCCCCAGGGCGTTGGCGTAGAAGTCCGCTTCGGCGATGAGGGCTTGCATCTCTTTCACCTTGACCAGCGGGGTGGCTCCCTCACCCAGGATGCCGTGCGTCGTGAAGAACGGTTCGTAGGTCTGGTAGTAGTACGACCAGCGCCACGTCCCTCGGTCGGGACGCTCCCAGATCCTCGAGCCGTCGCCGCCGATTGTGTTCACGCTGTAGTACGCGCCCGGGTTCGCAATCTGGGTCGCCTCGTCGGCCCCTGACGGCCAACGGGTGTCCGGCGTGTGCAGGATGAACGGCTGCTTGTTGAGCAGGGCCGTGTTGAACCAGGCCTGGTAGGCCCCGGACGTGTCCGCCATGCCGGCCACCCAGTTGTTCTGCATCTGCCAGCCGGGGGACAGTCGGTACTGCAGGGCATCGTCACAGAACTTGCCCAGGTTGCAGTCGGACACGTTGTTCCAGTCCGCGGTGACGCCGGCGTTGGCGTCGGCGCGAATCGCGTTCCAGTCTAAGGCCAGTCGTTCGGCCGGCGTCCGGGCCACGGCCGCGCGGAATCTCGCGGCGTCGGAGTGGGCCAGCCGCACCAGGGTTGCAGCGGACA
>WNFV01007668.1_pt1 | contig 12406 bp, 12 predicted proteins | sample 5400101 | NCBI WGS metagenome assembly WNFV01 (sample SAMN13153361, study PRJNA577476) | soil metagenome | isolation source: 115 cm soil or saprolite under grassland replicate 1 | place: USA:California | collected 2016-06-15
ACCTGCACGCTGGCAAGCTGGGGCCAGTGCTTGCGGGCGTGCTCGCCCAGCCGCTGCTGGAGTGAGCTCTTGGTGGATTGGGGGATCGTGGGCATGGGCCTATCGTGCCGCCTGGGCGGTCTGCCGCGCACCCTGGGGGGCGTCTGGTCGGGCATGCTTTCGCACACCCGTCGGTGTGATCCCAATCCAGTGGAGCTTGCCCATGCCCGCCGCCCGTGCCCGCCAGATCGTGCTGGCCGCCTGCGACCGTCATCGCCTCAAGCGGCTGGAGCGCAGCCAGACCGCCCCCTGGCGGCAGGTCCTGCGCGCCAAGATCGTGCTGCTGGCCGCCCGCGGGATGGCCAACCAGAAGATCGCTGCTCGGCTTGGCGTCACCGCCGACACCGCCCGCAAGTGGCGCGGCCGGTTCGCCGCCGATGGCATGGCGGGCCTGGCCGATCGCCAGCGGCCAGGCCGGCCGCCCCGCTTCACACCCTTGCAGGTGGCCGAGGTCAAGGCGCTGGCCTGCCAGCTTCCCGCCGAGCAGGGCGTACCGCTGTCGGTGTGGAGCTGCCCGGAACTGGCCCGCGAGGCCGTCACCCGGGGCATCGCCACGGCGGTCTCGGCGTCCACGGTCGGCCGCTGGCTGGCCGGCGACGCGATCAAGCCGTGGCAGCATCGCTCGTGGATCTTCATCCGCGACCCGGACTTTGGCGCCAAGGCCAGCCGGGTGCTGGACCTGTACGCCCGCCGCTTCCAGGGCCGGCCGCTGGGCCCGGACGAGTACGTGCTGTGCGCCGATGAGAAGACCAGTATCCAGGCCCGCTGCCGCTGCCACCCCACCCTGCCGCCGGGCAAGGCCCGCAGCATGCGGGTCAACCACGACTACGACCGCGGCGGCGCCCTTGCCTACCTGGCCGCCTGGGACGTCGGCCAGGCCAAGGTCTCCGGCCGCTGCGCACCATCGACCGGCATCAAGCCGTTCATGGCCCTGGTCACCCAGGTCATGACCCAGGAGCCCTACGCCTCGGCCAGGCGGGTGTTTTGGATCGTTGACAACGGCTCCTCCCACCGCGGCAAGACCGCCATCGACCGGCTCGCCAAGCGCTTCCCCAACGCGGTCATGGTGCACACCCCCGTGCACGCCTCCTGGGTCAACCAGGCCGAGATCTACTTCTCAGTGGTGCAACGCAAGGTCGTCTCGCCCAACGACTTCACCCACCTCGACCAGGTCAGCCAGCGGCTGGCCGGCTTCGAGCAGCGCTACAACGCCACCGCCCGGCCCTTCCAGTGGAAGTTCACCCCCGCCGACCTCGACGACCTGCTCACCAGGATCGACCAGCACTAGCAGCAAACCACCGCACCTGCTATTCCGGAGGCAGCGTGACCACCCCCGACGGACTTCCGGAGCCGACCACTAAGCATCGCCTCGCCGTCGTCGTCGGCCGTCTCCAGGGCGGCCTGCCAGACCTCACGCAGCGCCTCAAGCCGGGCTTTGCCGAGCGTGGCCTCGACCACCGCCGTCAGGGGGACGGCCTCGTCGGGATCCAGGACGCCGCCGTCCACGCGGCCGAGCACCAGCGCGGCGGCCTGCGCGGCCGCCCACGGCGTCACCGCCTCGCCGGGGACCTCGCCCTCCAGGACCAGCTCGGTGGCCGAGGCGCGCAGCCAGCGCCGGTCCCCGGGGCGACGGCCGAGCTGGCACGCCTCCGCGCGGGGCTCCTCCAGCAGCTTAGCCGCCGCCACCAGGGCGGCGGGGACGTCATCAGGAATCTGCCAGCGGGTGTGGCGGGCGTGGCCGGCCTCGTGCGACAGCACCCCCCACAGCACCGGGTAGCGCTCCCGGTCCGACAGCCGCCGCGGCCGGGCACGGGCCGGGTCGACCGCCTTGGGGAGCAGGTTGCCGTCGACCTCGATGGTGGCAAGCGCGGGTACGAAGCAGCCCGGCGAGCCGCGGCCGGCACCGGGGGCGGCCCGCACGATCAGATCGTCCCGGTCGGCCAGGCGGCCGATCTCGCGGGTGAGCCGCGACGACAGCCGCAGCCACCCCGCCTCGGCCGCTTCCACCGCCGCCGGCTTTGCGTCGGGATCTGGGAGCAGGTGCTGGCGCATCGGACTAGACCTGCCGGCCGAGCGCGAGCGGGGTGAACTGGCGGCCGAACACGCTGCGGACGACCTCGGCGACCACGTCGCGGTCCTCCTCCGGGGCGAGCCCGATGAGGTTTTGGACCGCGGCGTCCTCGCCGAGCACCGCCTCGACCTGCTTGAACGCCAGCAGCTCCCGAAGCTGCGGCGCCCAGCCGACCTCGCCGGCGCGCTGCCGGCTGGACAAGTTGCGCGCCACCCGCACCGCCCGCGGGTTGACCTTCAGGCCGGCGGCCAGGTCGTAGTCGGTCTGCACCTGGACCTGCACCCCGAACCGCGACGCCAGCGCCTCGGTCAGCACCGCGCCGGCCACCCCGGGATTGTGGCCGGCGACCACATGGAACCCGTCGCTGGCGGTGATCGTCTCGCCCTTGTGGGCCTTGACGCTGATCTGGCGGCGCCCGTCCATCGCGGGGTACACCACTGCCAGGACCTTCGGGGAGATCAGGGTGGCGTCGTCGACAAACAGCACCCGGCCCTCGGTCATGGCGACCACCAGCGGGCCGTCGACGAACTGGTAGCGGCCGTCGTCGGCCTGGGTGTACTCGCCCACGAAGTCGGCCACCGCCGTGTCGCCATCGCCGGCCACGGTGACCAGGTCGGGGAAGGCCGCCTCCACCAGGGCGGTCTTGCCGGTCCCAGGCGGCCCATAGAGCAACGAGGGCATGCCCGCGGCTCGCAGCGCCCGCAGCGCGGCGACGTCGGCGTGGTCGGCCAGCGCGCGGGGATGGTAGCGCTGCCCGTTGGGACGCACCACCGGCCCAGGCGAGACTTCGGACGGGCGCGGCGGACGGGGTGGGGGGGCCGGTGGCGGCGGGCTGCTCGCGGCACCTGCAGGCAGGCCTGCGGTCGCGGCGAAGCGGCGCGGGCGGGCGTGGGTGCAGGTGACCTTGCCGCGCTCGACCAGGGTGGTGAGCGCGTTGCCGATCGCGCCGGTGGACCGGCCGCCCAGCGCGCGGGCGAGCTCGCCCGGGGTGAAAGATCGGCCGAGGTGCTCGGTCAGGTGGGCGAGCACCATGGCGCGTAGCTCGCCCGAGCCGAGCCGGCGACGACCCAATGTCCCAGCCGGGCTGCTCGCGGGCACCGTGCACCTCCTTTGACCTGCGCGGATCTGAAGCCACACAGGGGATACCTCGACCGGCGCGCACACCTCAAGACCAAGGTCAACGACGGCTCGGCCGGGCCCCGCCGCAGCCAAACCCGGCCGGCTCGTGCGACCGCCGCCACGGCGCGCACGTCGGCCGTCGGGCGCCCTGGCGGCGCCACAGGCGGCGTTCATCCGGTGGACATGGTGTTCGGCCATGGTGGGGATGTCGGCGGCCCAGCGGCCGGCTGACGGCCGTCGGTGGCGAACGGTGGCAAGTCCGCCGGCCACGGGGTGGCTGCCTACGGCGGAGTGGGCGGCAGGCGCAGCGCGGTTCGGATGCTCGTGGTGGCCAGCGAGGTGGCGAGCAGGTCGGCGTCGAGGATCGCCTGGGGCGCTGTGGCGATGGCGATGACGTACAGGCCCGCCGTGCGGGCCGACCGGGCGCCGGCTGGGGAGTCTTCGATGGCGATGGTGGCCGCGGGGTCGGCGTCCAGGTGCCGGCAGGCCTCAAGGTACAGGTCCGGGGCCGGTTTGGGCCGCTGGACGTCGTCGCCGCCCACGATCACCTCGAACGCGTCGGCGAGCCCGGCGTCCTTGAGCAGCCCGAGCAGGTGGCGGCGTGCGGCGTTGGAGGCGACCCCCAGCGGCCGATGTCCCCGCAGGTCGCTGACGAGGTCGGCGGCGCCGGGTAGGAGCTTGGCGCCGTGGCGCAGCTCGGCTCGGGCCAGCCGGAGCGCTTGGGCGGCGAGCTGGTCGGCGTGGCCGGGCTGGTCGAGGAACTCCTCCAGCAGCCAGCCGACGGCGTCCAGCGAGCGGCCGAGCAGCGCCTGTCGTTGCCGGGCGCCGAACGGGGTGCGGTGGCGGGCGAACAGGCTGGTGTAGGCGCGGGTCCAGGCGGCCTCGGTGTCCAGCAGGACGCCGTCGCAGTCGAACACCACCGGGCCGGCGGGCGGCTGCCGCCGGAGGGCGGCGCCGGTCACGGGCGCTGCTCCCGCGGTCGGCAGGCGACGGCGCAGGCGACCAAGGGGAACGCCGGGTCGACGATGGCGAGGGTGGCGGGGGGAAGCTCCTCGGCGGCCTCGCCGAGCAGCAAGCCGACGCAGGCGCGCAGGTTCCCGAAGCCTTGCACGGTGACCGGGCCGCGCCAGTGCTGGCCGAGTAGGGCTTCCAGGCCGGCGGGAGTGTAGCGCCAGTAGTCGCTGGCGGGCAGGCCGACGCTGATGCGGCTCAGGCAGGGAACGGTGAGCAGCAGCGCGCCGCCAGGCGCCAGGGCCGCCTGGCAGTTGGCGAGCGTGGTGTGCGGGTTGGGGATGAACTGCAGGGTCTGGGTGCAGATGATGCAGTCGAACGCGTCGGCGGGCAGGCTGCCGGGCTGGCCGAGGTCGGCGATGAGCGTCGCCTGTTGGTTGGTGGGGTCGATGTCGACGACGGTGCTATGGCGGACGCGGTCGGCGCCGAAGCGGCGGGTGTAGGCAGCGTCTTTGACCTCGAGGACCGCGCCGTTGACCAGGTCGGTGTGGGCGTGGAGGAACCCTTCGAGGTAGTGGCGGTCGATCGGGGTGCCACGGTCGTAGCCGTAGAAGTCGCTGAGCGGGCGTAGGGGCACCCCCACCGGCTGCGCCTCCGGCGTCGGCGGGAACCGGGTCATGATCGGCGCCCTTCTGCCGCTTGGGACTGCGGCTCGAGCCAGCCAAGCGACGCTCGCCACGCGCCCGGGGGACGCGGGCCCAGGGTCTGCTGCGTTCGCGCGAACCGGGCTGCTTGCGCGACGAGGGACGGGCGGGGCTGGACGCCGTCGAGGACCATGCGCCGATCAGGTGGGAGGCCGTCGAGGAACCGCTGGTAGAACGCCTGGGTTGCGGCGAGCACCTGGGGGTCCATCAGGCAGGCCAGCACCGGCCCGCGGATGGCCTGGCGGGCCAGCGCCGTGGCGCGGTCGACGTGGAGGTAGATGTAGGCGTCGGGCTCGATGATCTCGCCGCGCCCGGCGGCGGTGGCGAACAGCTCGACGGCCAGCCGCGCGTCGCTTGGGACGCCAAGGCGGCCGATCGCGCGCTGGAAGGCGATGCACGACAGCGGGCTGCGGTCGCACACCACGACGGCGTTGTGGCCGGGGCTGGAGCGGATTGCTGCGGTGCGGCGCCGCTCCACGCCGAGCAGGTAGTCCAGGGCGGCGTGGACGTCGTCCAGGTCGCGGGCCGGGAACGGCGGCAGCGGCGCGAGGTCGGCGTACTCGGGAACAACCGTAACGCCCAGGTCCCGGCTGAGCGCGAGCGCCAGCGAGGTCTTGCCGGCAAAGCAGCATCCTTCGACCGCGATCACCGCGGGTCGCGGCCGGTGGATGGCGGTCGGGCGGGGTGCGGGTTGGCGCATCTCGATCTCCGTAAAGTCCGTGAGGGGAGCGTGATATGGTCGGCGCGGCCTTCCCCCTGTGTCTGACCGAGCGAGGATCCCGACCGTGCCGGCGTCCCGAGCGACCCGTGCCCGCGTTGCCGGGCTGGCCGCCAAGGCGTCCCCGCTGGTCGCGTTGACTGGCCGCTACGACCTGGAGGGGACGGTCACCGGCTTTCAGCCCTTGAGCGAGGGGCTGATGAACCGCAACTACCGCATCCACACGACCGCCGGTGACTGGTTCCTCAAGCACTACCTGGACGCCGGCCCCCGCCAGATCGCCTTCCAGCACCAGGTCACCACCGCGCTGGCCGGGGTGGGCCTGCCGGTGCCGACCCCGCTGCGGGCACGCTCGGGCGCCACGATGGTGACCGCTAAGGGCCGCCACTTCGCGCTGTACCCCTGGGTCGCCGGCCGCCACCGCCGCGGCTTGGAGCTGCCGCTGGCGGGCTGCGCGGCGCTGGGCCGGCTGCTCGGCCGGCTGCACACCCAGCTCGGCCGGGCCCTGCCGCCGATCCAGCAGACCCTGCTGGTCCCGACCGCCAGCGTGGCGCGGACCCTGGCTCGGATCGACGAGCTGCTCGGGCTGGTCCGCGCCCAGCCCGCCCCAGACGGCTTCGACCAACTGGCCGAGCGGCGGTTGCTGCAGCGCCGGGGGCTGCTGGTCGAGCTGGCCGGGCTGCGCCCATCGGAGGCGGACACGCTGCTGGTCGGCTACATCCACGGCGACTTCCACGCCCTCAACCTGCTGTACGCCGATGGGGAGAAGGACGGCGAGCCACTTGCGATCTTGGACTGGGACCGGCTGGGGGTGCGGCCCTACACCACAGAGCTGGTCCGCGCCGCGACCTTGCTGTTCGGCTACGACGACGAACGCGGATTGGACCTGGAGCGGGTGGGGGTGTTCATGGACGCCTACCGGCAGGCGTTTCCGTGGCTTGGCGTCGGTGAGCTCCGCTCGGCGGTGCACCGGCTGTGGTGGGAGCGACTGTGCGACTTCTGGATGCTGCAATGGCGCTACCAGCGCGGCGACCGCAGCTGCGACCACCTGTTCCCTGGCGCGGCGGCGCTGGCGGAATGGTGGACCGCTCACCGCGCGCGGGTCCTGAACGCCTTCGCCGCCGACTAGCCAGCCCGTATCGTGTCTCACAGGATGATCCTTGGCTCTCCCACCGCCTTGGTGACCTGGTCGAGCAGGCGCTGCAGCCGGCCGGTGGGCACCTGCGGCGGGTGGTCGGCGGCGAAGCGGGCACCGCAGCGCAGGCCCTCGCGCCAGTGGCGGCGGCGCTCACCGACGGGCGGGACGGTGTCGATCGATAGGGAGTGGACGATCCCCTGGCGGACGAACTCCTCGTACGTGCGCTGTGCCCACGCGGCGGCGCCCTGGCTGGCGCGGCTGTGGGCGGCGAAGAACGCGAAGAACGCGCCGAGCATCTCCGGGAAGAACGCCTCGGCGCTGGTACGGCAGCCGGTGTCCTCCCGCGGCGTGGCGGCCAGCGTGACCAGCTCGCCGAACCGCCGACCAAGCCCGACGACCTCGCAGGCGAGATCCTCAGGGGCCAAGGGGAAGCGCCCGGGGGCGCCCCACTTCAGGTGCGGCGCCGCCAGACGCGGGTCGGGGCAGTGGTACAGCATGCCGCCGGTGCGGGTGAGGGCGGCGGCGAGGGTGAGATGGTCGGAGTAGGAGGTGCGCCACGCCGACAGGTCCGCGAACCCACCGACGTCGCCGAGCATCTGCGCGTCGATGAGGCAGGTGCCGTTGACGAGCTGGACGGCGAACGGCGCCAGCAGCCCGCTGTGCCGGTCGAGCACCGGTGGGGTGGGCAGGTACTCGGCCGGGAAGCAGTGGAACCGGGTGGAGAACCAGGCGGTGCCGGCCTCAAGCCGGCCGATGTCGCTGTGCGGCACGACCTCGCGGGGCCGCAACGCCCGGTAGTAGAACGGCAGGGTGAGCGCGCACGCGGTCGGATCGTGGCCGCGGACCACGGTGAAGGCGTAGGCGGCGCCGGCGGCGTAGTGCGGGCCGAAGATGCAGTCGTCGTCGCCGAACAGCAGCAGGTCGCCGCTGGCGGCTTCGATCGCGGTGTTGCGCGCCGCGGCCGCCCCCTGATGGCGCGCAAGGCGGACGACAATCAACCGGACACCGGTCGGCCGCTGGGCGGCCAGGCGCTGGTAGTGGGCGAGGGTCGCGCTCGTGTGGTCGGTGGAGCCGTCGTCGACCACCACGATCTCCCGCAGCGCTTCGCCGGCTTGTCCCAGCAGGGTGTCGAGTGCCCAGGTGAGCGGGTTGTCGTTGAGCGCGGTGGTGGCGGGGTCGAACGGGCAGCGGTTGTAGGTGGCCAGCAGCGCCGAGACCCGCCGGTACGTGATCGGCAACTCGAGCGACCGCGTCAGCGGCTGTGCGGCCAGCCGTTCGCAGGTCCGGGCGAGCAGCGCGCTGGCCTGGGGCAAGGCCGCTGGAGGAGCGTCCGTGGGCGCCGCGGCCGGCGGTGCTGCCTGGGTGGTCATCATCGCTCGGTCTTGTCGTGGACGTATTGGGCGCCGGTGAGCCGCCGGCGCAGCGCACTGGCCAGGCACCACCACGGGCCGATGCTGTGGGTGAGGCAGGCCGCCACGCTTCCGCCCAGCTCCGCCACGGTCGGCCCGCTGTGGCGCCGGCCGCTGCGGTGAAGCTCCTGGCACAGCAGGTGGGACGGCAGGCCGATGTAGGCGGCCAGGGCCGCCAGGGCCGCCAGCGCGGCGAGCGGGCGGTGGCGACGGTCGACGGCGGGCAACGCCATAGTGGCGGCGACGGCTGGGGAGGTCGCCAGCCAGGCCAGCCCGCGGGCCAGCCCTTCGGCGACCAGGCTGGCACGCACGGCCGGGGTGGCGAGCCCGGCCGCGGCGGCCGTGCGGGCGAAGCGGGGGTATTCGACGTAGCTCCAGAACCACTGGCGCTTTTGCCGCAGCAGGTGCCCGACGGTCTCCGGGCTGTCGGCCAGCTCCAGGGCCGGCAGCGGGTCGATCGGCACGCCCGCGGCCGACAGCATGAACCCCAGCGCCAGGTCCTCGTTCATTGGCTCGGTCGGCAGGCCACCCCGGCGCAGGAACTCGTCGCCGCGGATGAACAGGCCGTGGCCGGTGCAGTGCCCAAGCCGCGGCCACCGCCGCCACGCCGGCCTGCCACCTGCGCTGCTGGCGGCAGTGCGGGCACGGCGGCTTTGGCGGCGCAGGATCGGAACTTCGTGCGCGAGTGTCCAGCGGGTCTGCAGCAGCGCCGCGCCGCGCAGTAGCGCGCCGCCCACGCCGCCGCCGAGCCGGTCGAGGTTGCCGACAAACAGAGCGGGCTGCTGCAGGACCATGGGCGGACCGCCAGGAGCGCCCGCCAGCCGCGCGATGACGCGGGTGGCCTCGTACAGCGTGGCGGGGTCGGGACGGGAGTCGGCGTTGTAGACGACCAGCCAGCAGTCGGCCGGGTCGGCGCCCTCCTGATGGGCGAGCCGGTCGAGCTCGGCGCGGGCGGCGAAGTTCACCTGGTGGGCCATGGTCCCGTCGGGCTGGGGGTAGTGGTAGTGGCGGATCACCTCGCCACGCGTTCGTGCGTCGGCGACCAGTCGGGCGGCGAGCTGGTCGGTCGTGTCAAGCTCGGCGAGCGCAGCCTCCGCGGCGGCCAGGCACGCGGCCTCGCCTGCGAGATTGGCGGCCTGCGCGGCGAACTGCTCCAGCCGGTCGCGGGGCAGCACCCCCAGGAACCGGCTGAGCACCGTGCTGGTCGGCGGGCGGCGGGCGAGCAGCCGGGCCAGCTCGGGGAGTCGCCGGGTGGCGGCGGCCCGCTCGGCGTTTTCTCGCTGGGTGGTCACCAGGGCCACCGACGCGCCAGGGCTGGAATGGGCGAGCCGCAGCAGGTGGGCGGTGGCGGCGGCCAGCAGCCGCTGCTCGCGCAGCACCGGCAGCAGCAGCACGAACCGCGGTGCGGGCGCTGGCGGGTTTGCGGTGGGCTCGTGCTGGTGGGCGAGCCAGGCGAGCGACCCGCTGGCCTTGGCCGCGCCGAGCACGCCCCGGTACAGGGTGGCTCCCGTCGCGGCCCAGCACAGCCCGGTGAGCGTAGCCGCAGCCCAGGAGCGGGTGGCAGGGGCCGGTCCGGTCATGGGTAGACCCTGCCGAGACGGAGGACCTGGAAGGCTTCGCGGTAGCCGCCGGTGATCATCGCGCCGCGCCAGCGGGCCAACAGCGGGCCGGCGTGGTCGATGTAGTCGGCCTGCCCGGAGCCCTTGGCGGTGGCGCGTTGCGACTGGTAGCAGGCCAGCGCCCTTGTCTTGCGGTCGATCAGGCTGGTGATGTCGGTGGTGTACTGCGGCTCGGCGATCGGGGTCCACACCTCGTAGCCGAGGATGGTCGGCACCCACACGGCGTGGTGCCGTGCTCGGGGAAGTTGCGGCTGCTGGCCATCCCCGCGGCCCGCCAGCACAGCTCGAACCCCTCGCGGTGGTCGAAGGAGGCCTCAGCCGGATGGGGCAGATACATCAGCGACGGCCGCAGCTGGCGGAGCAGGCCGATCACCATGCCGACGTGGGCGAGGTCGCGGGCGTCGATCGCGCCGTCAGGGAGGCGCAGGAAGTGCAGCTGCGCCGCAGCCACGCCGAGCACGCCGGCCGCCACGGCCGCCTCCTGCTCGCGCAGGGGGCCGCACTCGTTGGGCGGCAGGGTCGGGCTGCCATGCTCGCCCGACGACAGGTACAGCACCCGCACCCGGTGGCCACGGTCGACATGATTGGCGATGCTGCCGCCGCAGCCGAGCACCTCGTCGTCAGGGTGCGGCGCCACGATCAGCACACCTGGCGTCATCGGCTCCCCCTTGATGTTGTGCCGCTACCTTCGCCGGTTGGGCGGCGACCGCATGCGCCCTGCGGCCGAGACGGCGCGGCGGCGAGGAGGTCGCTGCAGGCGAACAGCCACCGGGCGGTCCTCCGGGTGCCCTCGAACATCTCCAGGACCGCCAGCTCATCGGCCGCCCACCACCCGAACTGCCCGGCAGCCAGCCTGCTGTCGGCGCGTTCGGGGTGGTCGGCGAGCGCGACATACCACGCGTCGACGTGCACGTGACAGCGGGGCTCGCGGTAGGGCTCGGTGCCGGCGGGGATGGACTCTTCGACGATCCACCACGGCGACACGAGCTGGCCGGTCTGCCCGGCGAGCGGCGCCGCGTCGGGCGGGCTGAGCAGGGTGACCGCAAGGCCTGCCTCCTCGGCGACCTCCCGGCGTGCCGTCTGGGCCGGGTGCTCGCCCGCCTCGACGTGCCCGCCCGGCACCATCCACCTCCCGTAGCGGGGATGGTGAAGTAGGGCCAGCCGCCAGCCGTAGGCCATGCGGGCGAACACGAACACGCTGGCGGTCAGGTGCTTGCGGTTCATTGGCGCATCGCCATCCGGCAGGCCCTGACGATGCGGCGCTCATCGGCCGCAGTGAGTCCCTCATGGCAGGGCAGGGTGATGATCGAGGCGCACAACGCCTCGGCGTTCGGGCAGCACAACGCTGGCGGCGCGAAGGCCGAGAAGACGGGGAGCTGGTACAGCGGCCGGTAGCCGTAGCGGACGGTGTCGGAGATGACCCCCTCGACCGCCAGCCTCCGTCCGACCAAAGCAGCGTCGCCGAGCTGCACCTGCAGCACCAGCGCGTAGTGGTTCGGGCTGGCACCGGCCACCACCGGCAGCGGGGCCAAGCCGGGCACCTCGGCGAGCCTGGCCAACAGCCGCCGCGCGACCCGGCGGCGCGCCTGCAGCCGGCCCGCCAAGCGGTCGAGCTGGGCCAAGCCGAGCGCGGCGGGCAGCGCGCCGAGCTTGTAGTTCAGCCCGAAGCCCTCACCGAACGCGCCGACCGGCAGCGCCAGCGGCGCGTCCAGCCGGGCGGGCTGGCCGAGGTTGCGCAGCGTGGCCAGCCGAGCAGCCACCCTCGGGTCGCCGGTGAGCACAAAGCCGCCCTCGCCGGTGCAGACGAGCTTGCGGGCGTGGGTGCTGAAGCAGCCGATGACGCCTTGGGTGCCGGCCAGCCGGCCGTCGCGGCCCAGGCGGGTGCCGTGCGCTTGGGCGGCGTCCTCGATCAGCGGCAGCCCCCACCCGTGGCAGGCTGCGACCAACTCGCCGTCGTCGGCCGGATAGCCCCACATCGGCACCGAGACCACCGCCTTGGTCCGCTGGGTCCGTTTGCGGTCGACGTCCGCCAAGTCGAGCGCGAACGAGGCCGGGCTGCGGGTGTCGGCGAACACCGGCCGGGCGCCGACCGCCAGCACCGGCAGGGCGGTCATGGCCGGCGCGGTCGGCGGCACGATCACCTCGTCGCCCACCCCGACCCCGAGCGTCAGCAGCGCCAAGTGCAGCGCCGCAGTGCCGCTGGAACAGGCCAGCGCAAACCGGGTGCCGAACCACTTGGACAGCGCCCGCTCGTAGTCACCGACCAGCCGCGCGTTGCCCGACAGGTCCCCGCCCCGGAGCGCGCCGGTCACGGCTTGGACCTCCGCGTCGCCAGCGACGACGTGCTTGGTGGACAGCTCGGCGGCGAGCACAGCGAGTTCATCGGTAGCCATGGCGACCACCCTCTCCACTCACGCCACAGCGGGCCCGGCCGACAGCGGGCAGGTCGAGAGGGCGGGCCTGCCAGCGGGCGGCGAGTGCCAGGCAGCGCCGCCAAGACGGCGGCCGGCGATAGCCCGCTGGGGCTTGGAAGCGCCAGCGGGCCTCATGCAACCCGACGTAGGCGGCCAGCACCGGCAGCAGGTCGACCTCGGCCGGCGACAGCGCGCGGCCGCTGCGGTAGCCGGCCAGCAGCTCG
>WNFV01008954.1_pt1 | contig 12400 bp, 15 predicted proteins | sample 5400101 | NCBI WGS metagenome assembly WNFV01 (sample SAMN13153361, study PRJNA577476) | soil metagenome | isolation source: 115 cm soil or saprolite under grassland replicate 1 | place: USA:California | collected 2016-06-15
GTCAACGCGCCACACCTGGTCGCCCTGGTCCGAGCAGGAGCCCGGTTCGAGAAGGGCAAACTCGTCGAACGACCCGACGACCAGACAGGAGATCAGCAAGTCGCGTAATACGCCGATCCACAGGTCTTGACAATTCCTCACGGTCGGTGGCGGTACGGCTGTACGGAATTTGGTCCGGCGACGAGGATCTACGCGTCAAGGGTTGCGTCGGCACCCTTATCAAGGCACTGCTGCCGGACCTGGCCACGTTGGGCTACGCGGAGTTCCTCCAGGGCAACCGGAAAGTGGCGGTCGGCGACCTGCAGACCGCCGCAGCCAGTGCGACATCGAACCCAGATGGATTCCTGGACCGCCTGGTTGCCGAACGGTCACGGCGGCTACAGAAGTGGGCAGCAATCTGCAAGGGCCTAGACAGCGGCGTCGGAGCCCTCGCGAGTGCGGTGCACCCGGGCTGATGCCGACGTGATCGACCGCCACGCTGCCCGCGGCCACCGGACTACGACCCGATGGCCCTTATCGCCTGGTTGTGGGCTCGATTCCTGCTACCAACACCCATAGCCCGGCTGTCGGATCACCGGATAGTTGCCGTCTGCAACGTTGCCGTATCCTTGCTGCACCCCCCGGGAGGAGCGACATGGCGCAGCGCATGGTAGTCCGGCTCACCGACGACCTCAGCGGCGCGGAGATCCCCGCCGGCAAGGGCGAAACGATCACCTTCAGCCTCGACGGCGCGTCCTACGAGATCGACCTGACCGCCAGGAACGCGAGCGTTCTCCGCCAGGCGCTCCGGCCCTATGTCGAGGCTGCTCGACCGAGCAAGGGAGCCCGGCGGCGCCCGGTCCGTACCAGGATCGCGGCCGACACTCGCACGGTGAAGCAGTGGGCTCGGGCCAACGGCTACCAAGTGAACGCTCGCGGCCGAGTGCCGAAGGCGGTCATCGCGGCGTTCGAAGCAGCCAACTAAGGCGAGCCGAGCCGGCTGCCGTTCACTGGCGTGCCCCGGCGGCAGTCCGGCTGGGTTCCGGGATGCACCGAGAGCGACACCTGGGCGGGCCGCTGCTACCCCGAGGTTGTGTCAGCCGAGTCGTCCGGCATGGATGACGACCACCATCACGGTGGTGTCGTCGACGTCGTACAGAACCCGATAGCGGCCGACATGGAGGCGACGGACATCCGGGGAACCGTACTCGGCGGTGCCGCTGGGGCGGGGTTCGTCGGCGAGCAGGTCGACGGCGTCGAGGAGCTGGGTGAGACCGTCGGGGTCGTCCTCGAGGAAGCCGGCAGCCTGGTTGAGGGCGCGCTCGCTCCACACGACCTGATACGCCACGCCGGAACGCTCTCCGAGTCAGGCCTGGTCAGGCGGGGTCGAGGCCGAGCCGGGCCCGGACCTCGCTGTGCGGCACGGTCTGCAGTGTCCCGGCGGTCTTCTCGGCTCGGTACAGTGCCAGGGCGAGGGCGTCTTCGAGGTCGGCGAGTTCTTGGGGGTTGATCAGCACCGCCGCAGGCTGGCCGTGGTCGGTGATGGTGATCCGTTCGCGCCGGGCGGCGGCCCGGCGGACCAGGGCGCCGAACTGGCCCCGGGCCTCGGTCATCGGCAATGTCTCACTCATGTACAGAACTGTACACAAGTGCGCGACGGATCCATGTCTAACGACCGCACGTCGGTGCGCCTTGCAGCAGACACGCGCTGCTTTGATGACCTTGGGGTGAGGGGACCGGTCAGGTCTGGTGCTCGCGGCTAGTCTGACGTCTCATCGCCGCTGGCTTCCTGACGGCGGGCCGGCGAGACGGTCAGTCGTGGGCATGGATTTGGGCATGAACTGCGGTCAACCAGTGCTGCTGGAGTCCACCAGAGTCCTCGCCGGTGAAACTGCTGCACGCTGGAGTCCTGTCCTGTCAGTGGGTAGCACGTGCCTACGGATCAGAAGCTCGGAGGCTCGAATCCTCGCGGCCGGCATTGCCGGACTTGGCTTTCGAGCGTCGAGAGCGCGCACAAGTCGTATCAAACGACTATTTAGGTCCAACGCGCTCAATTACGTTCGGTGCGAGCTGACAGGGACACGGCCGCTCAGCCCGGCGGACCAAGCGCCCAGCGCCCGCTGGGTCCTGACTACGGGCAACGCCGGAAGCCCCCCAACGCGAAGGCGAACCGCTGGGCGGAGACCCTTTAGGCGCGGACCCCTGCCGGACCTGGTGCCCCGGCTCCGCGGCCGGGGTCACGCCTCGTACAGGGTCTCGATCACGGTGGCGCCGTTGCGGCGCTCGACCCGGATGACGAAGTCCGTCACGTCGTGCAGCCCGTCGAGAACACAGACCTCCACGACGCTGTCTACGGGGGCCTTCCCGGCGCGTCGACGATCATCGAACGGAAACGACTCGATCGTCTGAAATGTGTCGCTGCCGCGCTTCGGTGCGCTTGGGAAGATGGTCGCGCCCGTGTTCATCCCGGCTAGACGAATCCTGTCACGGGCCGCGTCCACAAGCCGGGCGGTGTCGACGACGAGCACGTCATGGATGCTGTCGCGGTATGCGCGAGCCTTGAGTAGGGTCGTGAGCCGCCGCGGGTGAGCCCACAGGAAGACCCGGTCGTTCAGCGCCTCGAGCCACTGCTCGACAGTCATATCGGTCAGCGCCGGCACGAGGTTGTGCATCATCAGCGGCTTCTGGTCGCGGATGGTGACCTGGCCGACCACCGGATGGGTCAATGTGACCTTCGTCCTGCGCCGCTGACCCAGAATCGTCTCCCGAGTCGCCTCGTCCGGGCCGCACTCGTCCACCAGCTGGCGGGTGGTCCGCAACCCGATCTGCTGGATGTTCGCCCATGAGCCGCCCTCGGCCATGTGGTGCAGTTGCGGGTACAGGCGGACGAGGTCGGCCACGTTCATCGTCGTCGGCTCCCATGGGACGTCGGGGACATGAAGTACGGACAGGGCGAGCTGTGCGGGCGGCGCGCTGCGCGGATCGTGCTGCACAACGCCGGCTGCGCGTTCCCATCGCTCACCATCGGCGACGGTCGATGACCGACCGCGCGTCGAACCGGGTCGTGATGAGGCTAACCTGGACACCGGAGACCCGCTCGACCTCCTCGATGAACCTGATGGTGTCGTCGGTGAGCTGGTCATACCGCTGGGCGTCCCGGTTAGAGATGTCGAGGTAGTCGGCGAACGTAAGCGCGATGTCGGTGGCGCCATTCAGCTCCACGCTGCGACGCAGCAGCACCCAGTCGAACTCGGCGATGCGCCGCTGCCGATGCGACACCGACCCCTTCTCCGTCTTCTCCAGCTCCTCGATCGGGATGCCCGATCGATTCGCCAGCTCCTCGTAGGTGATCTCCTGCGACATCGGACCTGACGTCTTCCCATCCCCGTCCGGGTTCTGCACCCGGATCGGGTAGGTCCTAGTCACGAGGATGACGCGGCGGATGCGCCGCGGGCCGATGCCGGCCTCCGCTAGCGTGCCCGACGTGGTGGTGTCGCGACTCGTCACATGCGGGTAGTTGCCGTGGAACAGGCTCAAGCCCGTCCCCTGTGTGCCCTCGACGAGCACCCGATGACCGTTGCGGTACGCCTCCTCCAGCACCTCCCGCGCGGATCGGATGTACGGCGCCAGCTCCGGCACGTCGCGCGCCAGTCGGACCGGGGCGCTGATCCGGTCCGCAGAGCGACCGAGAATGCGGCGGGCTGCTGCAGCGCCTCCACCCTTGCCGGTAGACGCGATCTCGGCGACCAGCGCCTGCTCTGCGTCGAGGTCAGCCTGCTCGATAATCATGGCCTGCGGGTCGATGCTGAGCCGGTCGCTTTCGACACCGCAGTCGGCGATCTCCTTCGTCAGCACGTCGATGTCCAGTGTCGCGCCCGGACCCAGCAGCAGCTTTGCCCGCTCGTTCGCCTGCGTCCCCGACGGCAGAAGCCGGTGTGTAAACGGCGTCGGCAACGGCACCTTGTGCCCGGCGTTCGGGCCACCAACCCGCACCAGCAGGTCGTAGTCACGAGCCAGGAAGAATGCCAGGTTGCCCTTCCCCTCGCTGCCGTACTGACCACCGACCAGCACGTCGACCAGGCGTGCGTCCGCGTCCGGCAGCAGCCCGAGCGCGGCCGCAGCTCGGATCAGGACGTCCGCCTTGTTGCTGCGCTCGGTGTCGATCGCGACGTCGGCGTCGTTCTGGAGATCGGTGACGCCGTGCTCCGTCGGGTCCCGCGCCACCTCCTCGTACGAGGAGAGCTCCTTCAGCCCCGACGCGTCACCACGGAGCTGATACCGCTTCGCCAACACCTTCTCCGACGAGTACAGGTGCACATGGACGACGTCGGCGCCCAGGGCGTCACGCAGGTTGTCGATCTGCTCCTTCGTGCGGACCGAGTCCACGACGTACAGACCCGTCGGTTGGTCGTCGCCCCCAACCTCCTCCATCCGCTCAACGGCGCGACCGGCGACCGGCGCCCCCGAGATCTTCGCGGCGACAGCCTCCGCGACCCAGCGTCCCTCGGTCTCGGCATCCAGCTCGGCGCCGTACCGCTGCAACGCCGACCGCTCGAGCTCCAGGTCGACGCCGCGGCTCTCCGCGGTCAGCTGCAGCAGCTCCTTGGTGCTGATGTGCACCGCGTCGTAGCCGTCCGCGAGCCCCTGAGCCAGAGTCGACTTTCCGGCCCCGACCTGACCGGAGATGACGACAACCCGCAGCCCCCTCACGCACGCGCTCCCGGCCGACGGCCCGCGCCCCAAGCAGCGCCGGACGGAAGCGTGTACACGACGACGCTGACCCCTCGGTCGAGCATCGTCCGTTCGATTGTGGCCTGTATGAGGTCCCACCGACCGCCGGCCTGACCTGCGCCGATGCGCGGAATGTGCACCACCGCGCCCGTGCTCGCGGCCCGCGCCGACACCTTTTCCAGCGCCTCGGCCAATGCGACGTACGACAAGCGCGGCGTTGCGCTTGGACCGTATCCCTGCTGCGCGACCATGCTCGCCACCGTCACCATGTGCCCGGCGGCCGTTGGCACGTCCACCAAGTGCACGTTTCCCGAGGTGAGGTTCTCCGGCGATGCGATTGACCAGGCCCGGAACGCCTTCGCCGCATCCGGCAACAGCCGGCCGAGCGTTCCAGCGACCCCATACCGGCCCCACGTATGCGCCGAGTCGGACACCACGTGTGCGATGACGACCTTGCCGTCGGTGGCCTTCTCCGGGTCGTCCGGACTGCGGAGCACGTCCGCGAGGTCCCGGGTGACGAACCGGATGCCGTCGGCTGCGGGAGCCGCCGCGTCCGCCGGTTCGACGAGCGCAAGCACTCTCGGCAGCCGCCACCGCGGGTACGGCGGGATGCCGACGGCCTGCACCGCCGTGTCCTTGTCGGGCGGCGGGAGCGCGACCTTGCCCTGCGCCGTCTGCCCGACCGCAATCGGGACAGCCAGCACCGTGTCTGCCGGCATGACCGCACCCCGGGCCAACGAACCTGTCCAGGCGCGCGACCCCAGCACGTACTCGCACCGCAACGGCGACTCCCGCGAATCCCACACCCGGCTGAACGCAGCCAGTGCCATCGGCCGGTCGGTCTCGTGGACGAGCCTCCGCAGCAGCGCCTCCGTGGACACGTTGAACTTCGCCCGCTGCGCCATCAGGAAGTCGATGTTCGTGTCCGAGTTCACCAGCCCCTCGATGGCGTCCGTCGGCATCAGCAGCTCCGCCGCCGCGACATTGCACAACAGCTCCAGCTGCCAAGAGTCGTCCTCAGCGAGCGCCTCGACCGCACCCGTGTGGGTGCGATTGCGAACCTCCTCGCTCGCATCCGGGAACAGGGCATGCGCGAGCTCATGCGCGACGCTGTACCGGAGCCGGCCCCTCGGCCGCGTCGGGTTGTACTCGATCACCAGAGCGTGACCGCTGGGCACGAACCTCCGCAGCGGCGCACCCTCCGTCTTCACCTCGGCGGAAGCGCCGCCGGATGAGTCGTCGACGCGACCCGCAACCAGGCGTGCGTCCGCGACATCGAAGTGCGGCCGCAAACCGATACCCATTAGCTCCGCAAGCTCGAAGGGATTCGTGGGCGTGCCGATCGCGCCGGCGTCAGCAGCAGCCAGCAGCAGCTCAGACACCAGATCGCTCATAACGGCGATCGGGTCACGACCTCCAGCCAGCTTCTGGAGCGATGCGTTCGTCCATCCTTGGGACACAGGTTCGGCAGACACGACCGCAGTCTATGAGCCAGCACGGACAAGACCCGGTCTAGCGTGCGAGACCCGGTCTCAGTCAGGTTGAAGGCGGCGGCCAGGTGTGGCCGACAGGTCAGCCGGCGATCGACGCGCTCGTCGTCTTTACCTCGTCTGGATCGAACAGTTCGAGCTGACTTTCCAACACAGACGGCACGTCAGGCGGACGATACCGTGCGGACTTCAACACCTTGCCGTCCTCACGCAGGACGGGGCGTCCGGCGTCGTCGAGCTTGCTCATGTTCGCGCGGTGCACCTCCCGCACGACGGCGTCAACGTCGATGCCGTATGTGATGGCGGAGCCGTACGCGACGTACACGATGTCCGCCAAGGCGTCGGCGATCGCGACGACGTCGCGGCGCTCGGTCGCGTCGGCGAACTCCTCGACTTCCTCGCGGAGAAGGCGAACGCGCAGCTGCGCGACTACGTCACCGACCTGCGCAGTTGGCAGTGGCTCCCTGGGTAGGTCGAAGGCCTCGTGGAAGTCGAGAACCTGCGCGAGAACCTGACCGAGTTCCGCCAGCGGGCGAGCCAGCGCCTGCGGGTCGTGACTGGTCATGTCGTCGACCCTCGCCTCGGGCGGAATCGTGACCACCAACTGCGGCCCGGGAAGGTCGACATCCAGGTCGAACGTGAGCTGCTCGCTCAAGCGCCCGCGGAACGTACCGTCCGGCTGCCGAGACAGAGTCGCCTGCCCGACCGCCTGCGGCGCGGAGGACCGGCGATGACCGCGCGGATATGGCTGCCTTCCTCGCATGATTAGTAGGTTGTCACATGAGAGTCCCAGGTCAACAGTCCTCTCTCGTCACCCGGGAGGCGTGTCGGCCGAATGCGACAACGCCGAGCCCGAATCCCGCAGGAGACACATGCTGCCGCGCTACACCACCAACGCCATGGCTGCCATCTGGAATGACGACGCCAGATACGCCCGCTGGCGCCACGTGGAAATCGCCGTCCTCGAGGCCAGAGTCGCACTCGGTCTCACGCCGTCGGAGGTCCTCGCCGCCGTCATCCAGGCGCCGACGCCGACAGGCGCCGAGGTGGGCGCCGTTGAGGCAGAGGTACGCCACGACGTACTCGCGTTCCTCTATTCATGGACCGACCAGATGGACCCCGACGTCGCCGCACACATCCATCGCGACCTAACCAGCAGCGACGTCGTCGACACATCGCAGGCTCTGGCGCTTGGAGCTGCGACCGACCTGATCGTCCTGCAAGCCAGGCAGCTCATCGTGTCATTGGCCGACAAGGCACTCGCCGGGCCACGCTGTGTGTGGCACGCACACACACGGCCAGCCGGCGGCCTTGGACGTCGTGGGACACCGGTTCGCCGACTTCGCGTTCGCCGTCCACCGCAGCGTCGCCCGGCTGGAAACCACCCGGAAGCAGCTGATGGTCGCCAACATCTCCGGGCCGGTCGGTACCGGCATCGGATTACCAGTCGATCTCGCGTCACGTGCCGCCAAGATCCTGGGCCTAGCTCTGCCGGAAGTCACGACCCAGGTCGTGTTCCGCGACACCATCGCAACCTGGGTCGCCGACCTCGCCTTACTTGCGGCCGCCTGTGAGGCCATCGCCACCGACGTCCGTATCGGACAGCACGACGGCGTGGCCGAGATGGCCGAGCCTCGCGGAGCGGCACAGGAGGGATCCTCCGCGATGCCTCACAAGCGCAATCCCATCAGCGCGGAAAACGTCGTTGGAGTAGCGCGGCTCCTTCGAGGTTACGTGCAGCCCGCCCTCCAGAGCATCGCCCTCTGGCAGCATCGCGACATCTCTCACTCATCGGTTGAGCGGGTGGTCCTCCCTGACGCGGCCGCGCTCGCCGAGCACATCCTGTGCACGGCCGTTCGAGTTGTCGATGGCCTCCACATCGACCAGCAGCAACTTCAGGCCAACATCGACCGCGCAGGGCCGCGTGTTGTCTCCAGCCGGCTCCTCGGCCAGCAACTCGATGCCGGCGCGCCGCGCAGAGAAGCCATGAACCGCGTGAGGGAGCGGGTCGATTCCGGCGACACCGCGATCGCGGAAGTCGAGGCAGCAGCCGCCGACGTGCTCGCGAGCGAGGCTCTGACACGTTCGTTCGCGTTCGTCGCCGATCTACGGGAACGACACGCCACGGCCCTCAGGTGATCGCTGAGCACGCCGATGTCGAGGATGTCCTGCTCGGCCGTCCAAGGGTGCGCCTGCGGCAATGCCGGGGCGGGCACACGCCGGCGGAGACAAGTGCACCGCACAGCGCGTACTCGCCGACGTTGTCGGCCCGAGCCTGCGCTGTACCACCGCCCGCATCGCCAAGGCCACCACCAGCTCGGCCGGTAACGCCCAGGACGAGGTCGGCCAGGCGGACTGAACCTCAGCGTGGCGCCCGGCCCCAGTAGCGTCTGGTTGGCGCCCGTTCTGCGAGTACTCGGTCGCTGGCACAGGCCGGCGGCTCGCACCCACTGGGCCACGACATCCACCGGCCCATCATGCACCGATCTGGCGGCGCGCTGCGCCGACACGGGTCGACCGCCTACGGCCACGCGTTCGCCATGCCTGTCTCGTCGCGGCTGCCGAAGGCAACGACTCTGTCAATGGTTCTGTCAATGAAGACGAGTCGAAACATGCCGAACATGACAGGGATGACAGCGGTTTGGGCCGGCCTGTCACCCTGCAGACAGCCCAGTTGGTGTGGAGCATCCAACTTTTAATCCGCGGGTTGTGGGTTCGATTCCCACGGGGCCTACTAAACCACCTAGTCAGGACATATTTTCGATTCATATACGAACCCGACGGGCTCAGTCATGACATCACCATGACGCGAGTTGGACCTGCTGCTAATCCAAGAGCGCTCCGGCCACGTGCTGACGGGCGCCGGTCAGCTGGCTCTAATTCGAAGGGCGTTCCATCAGCGGCTGGCGGATTGTACCGAGGACTCGGTGATCTCGATCACGCTTGAGCGAGTGCAGGAGGAGCTGCTCGGTCGGCCTGAGCCTGAACCGATGGCCTCTGGGAGCTACGTCGACCCCCGGCATTCGACGCGGCGATCTCCGCCTATGCGGCGGTTCGTCGAACGTCGGCGTGATAGCTACTGGACCATCGGCATCGCCGTGACGTTCGAAACCCAGCTAGATGGTTCGTCCCGGTTGATTCCGGTCGTCGACGGCTGGCCGGAGGCATAGGTGTCACATAGTTCGACTGCAGCCGCATCGACGTACTAGGCAAACTCATGTCGGTGGACTTCATCGACGACGACGCAGCCGGTGAGGGCTGGCTACCCGAGGTGAGCCGCGATGTCCTTGCCGGTGTGTTGAGGGTAATCGAACCAGTCCCGCAGAGCCGCCGGAAGGTTGCCTACAAGTTCCAATACCAGCGACCGAGGATCGCTGATATGACCTGAGGAGTTCCTCTTCACAAGCACCTCCGGAGGTGTCAGAAGGGATCCATCGGATTCCGTTGGGATCTGGCGTTGACGCGCCGGTCCTCGTGACACCCCTGGAGGTGGGGCCTCGCGGTGCCGGATGCGCTCGGCACCAAGTTGGGCCGGCTGGTCGCCGAGCATTTCGCTGATCCGCACCGGCTCGCCGGCCTTGGGGCGAGCCGGTTCATCCGCTTCGCCGCCGGCCAGGGGCTGCAGGTCCGCCGCCCGGTCGCGGACCGGCTGGTCGCCGCTGCCCGGGACGCCTTACCGCCGGCGGATGCTGCGGTGGCTCGGCAGGTCCTGGCCGCGGACCTGGCGCTGCTGGCCGACCTTGACACACAGATCCAGGCCGTGGAAACCCGGATGGGGGAGCTGGTATCTGCCAGCCCGTTCGCGCCGCTGCTCACCGTGCCCGGCTGGGGAGTGGTGCGGGCCGGCAACTACGGCGCCGCGGTCGGCGACCCGGCCCGCTGGCCGGGCCACCGGCAGCTCCACCGGGCCTCAGGGCTGTCGCCGGCCCAGTACGAGTCCGCCGGCCGCCGCCGCGACGGGACGATCAGCCGGGAAGGCAGTGTGCAGCTGCGCCGGGCGTTGATCGATCTCGGCATCGGGCTGTGGCTGCAGGATCCGGCCGCGAAACGCTACGGCCAGACCCTGCGGGCCCGCGGCAAGAAGGGCGGCATCATCGCCTGCGCGATGGCGCACCGGGCCAACAAGATCGCCTACGCCATGGTCCGCGACCAGACCGGCTACCAGTCCGACCGCTGGGCCTGACCACACGTCGGCGGCTTCCTCGATCGCGGCCAGCCCGCCGGAGCGCAGGACCGGTCAACCTGGAGCGCCCGCAGCGCAGCGAGGACGAACGAGGTTGACCGGGCCGAGCACCGGCACATCATCAGGCAGCGAGGAAACCCCGGAAGCGAGGTGACCACCTTCACAACCCGGCAGTCCAGTGAGACGCTGGACCGGACGAAGGGCCGGACCAGACGCCGTGATCGCTATGGCGGACCCGCAGGGGTTACGCCGCTACTAGTTTGGCGCCCGGCCCTTCGCCACCACGGCAGTCCGAACGACGCCAGATGACCATGATCAACCCAAGGTCGCATACGTCAGCGTGGACGCCCGGCACCGATCCCTAACCCCACCGCCCAGCCCCACACCGTCAACCAACCCAGCCAAGGGGACACATCAACCTGCCCCCGGCCCGTCTTGACACGACCCACAGCCAGCTAGCCCGGTGGCGACGCTGATCAGGCTTCTCGAGCTACACGACGTGCGAGAGTCACCTTGACTACCTGTGTCACGCTTTGGTTTGGAGCTGCAGCAGTAGCCCGCCCGGCACTAAGGATCCGGACCGTGTGCTTTGGCCGCCGGGATCAACAGCTACGACGGTCCGGAAAGGTGAGGAAGCCGTGTCATCGATCCTGGACCAGCTTCCCTATCCGTGGGTGGACCCAGTCGCACAGCAGTTGCACCTGACCCTGACCCGGCTGTACCCGACCCCGCAGCGCGCCACGTCGGTGGCCGAACGCGCCGGAGTAGATGTGTCGTTCCTCGACGCGCAGCAGGCTCCGGTGTTCGTTTGGCACGACATCCGGACTTACACGGAAACTAGTGGCCACTGCCCGGGATCTTTCGAACAAGCAGAATCCGCAACGCCCCTTGTTCGATGACTTGCTGGTCGAGGTGGCGCCACCAATTGACTCTGCGCCGCGGAATCCGGACGGCACACCCGTCTTCATTCGGAATGATGACTCGATCAGCGAGCCCGAGGCTCTGCTGTTCCGAGACGATCTTACATTGGAGACCGGTCGGCTTTCCGCGTTCATCCAAACCTTGCAAAGGCTCGGCCAGCTGGCACCAGCCGTCTGCAAGATCAAGACGGGGTTCCTCGGTGGCACTGGGACTGGTACCGGGTTCCGGATCGCGTCGGATCTAGTGTTGACGAACTGGCACGTGCTGCACGCGACGACCGGTGGCCATGCGCCGGCCGCCGAGGTCATGCTTGAGTTTGACTTCGAGGACGACGGTCACGGCGGCACGATCGCGTCGACCGCGGTGGCCGGTGATGTCACCTCGATCGTCACTGACATGTCCAATGACTGGGCGGTGATCCGGCCGGTCAGCCCGCTGGCCGACAGGTTTCCGATCGTGAAGTTGTCAGAAGCTGTCGATCCGATCAAGGGTGAGGGTGCCTATATCGTTCAACACCCCGGCGGCCGTCGAAAGCGCCTGGGCTTCGTGCGGAATCAGGTGTCCGATTTCGACGAGCGCGTGCTGACGTATCTGACCGACACGGAGCCGGGGTCATCCGGGTCTCCGGTGTTCAACGCCGCCGGCCAACTCATTGGATTGCATCACGCCGGGGGCACCCCACAGGCGATCACGGGTCGGCCGCCGATCACCAAGAACGAGGCGATTCGTATTCCAAAAGTCATCGAGGGCCTGCAGCAATGTGGCATCAGCACGCCATAGCCTGCAGCGAAACGGGCCGTACTCGCCGGAGACGATTAGCCGAGCAACGCGAAACAGAACTAGCACGATCACTCGTTCAAGCTCATTCGCCGCATCGTCGCATGACCGAGACCAACACCGAGTGAGGAAGCCGTGTCATCGATCCTGGACCAGCTTCCCTATCCGTGGGTGGACCCGGTCGCACAGCAGTTGCACCTGACCCTGACCCGGCTGTACCCGACCCCGCAGCGCGCCACGTCGGTGGCCGAACGCGCCGGAGTAGATGTGTCGTTCCTCGACGCGCAGCAGGCTCCGGTGTTCGTTTGGCACGACATCC
>WNFV01007675.1_pt1 | contig 12398 bp, 8 predicted proteins | sample 5400101 | NCBI WGS metagenome assembly WNFV01 (sample SAMN13153361, study PRJNA577476) | soil metagenome | isolation source: 115 cm soil or saprolite under grassland replicate 1 | place: USA:California | collected 2016-06-15
AGTGAGCCCCAACGAACAGCATCGGGGCCACACGTCAAACGCCGAACGGCAGCAGAGGAAGCCGCCCAAATGTTCGCACCCGTGCGCTCCGGTTCGGTGGGACCGATGGCGAAAGCCTTGCCTAACGCGGCCATGGTTCCGCCGAGTGTTGCCACGCAACGCTCACGCGTCGCCAAAACTGACAGCGGAACAGCCCGATTTACAGCGCTTTTGTAATGGGCGGTACTGGGCTCGAACCAGTGACCCCCAGCTTGTCGAGCGGGTTCTCCGGCGCCGGAGACCCCTCTCTCTCCCCCACTTTCCCTGCTCAGAGGCCCTTTCTGCTCTCTATGCGCGGCTTGGTTACGCGGGCGGTGTTCGAGTCGTTTGTGTGTTTTTTGTGCGTCGACGAACCCCCAATTTTAGTCTTCTGATTGGACGACGCTTCGGGCGTCGTGAGCTAATCCGAAGTACCGGCGCACGGCCAGGCGTGCGCTCAAACTTCGGCCTGGCTCTCGGCGCTCACCGTGACGGAGTCGCATCCGCTTCACCGTGTTCAGCGCAATGGGGTATTCCGGTCGCTCAAGTTGACGCGCGAAGTGCTGCAAAGACGAGGTTGAGGGTTGAGCTACGCGAGGTCGCTCGTAAGGAGCGAGTAGATCAAGGCGTCGGCGCGCCGCCGGTTTATGACGAGATGGAGCGCAGGTGCCCTTCGCGCCGGAAGCCGACTGCTACTACACACACCCGGCGGCTCGCCCGCCAGCGAACGGCAGCTACCTCCGCGCGGCCGACAGACGAACGGACTCGTCGTAGCCCCCTTCCCCTGGGTAGGCCCGGCGCACCCAAGCGCGTAACGGTCCGCCGTTATGAGCGCTTGTTCACCCGCGGTGACATGCGCCGGGTGAACGACGAAGTACTCCTCTTCCGTTGTTGCGGCCTGCCACTCCGTCTCTGTCATCGAGATGAGCCTGCGGTTTCGAAGCGACGTGCGACGCTGTTGGCCTCAGCGCGGATGAACAGTGGGATCTCGTCGAGCGGCGAGTCGACCGATAGAGCCTTGGGTCCATCGTGTAGTTCGCCACGCCAGGCTTCGCGCCACTTCCCGGGTGGCAGGTAAATCTCACTCGCGTCGCTCGCAGGCTCAAGCACCGGTGCCACGAGCAGTTCGTCGCCGAGTAGGTACTGGTGTGGGAAGCGCCAGATGTCGGCGTCGTCGGGCCAGTCGAAGAAGAGGCCGCGCATCAATGGCTTGCGCCTTTCGACGCTTACGCGTGCCTGCTCAGCAAGGTATGGGATCAGCCTGCGGCGTAGCAGCGCAAACTTCCGGAAGATCGGAATCACGCGCGCGTCGCCGGTGCGCTTAGCAATGTTCCATGGCGTGCGGTCGTCCGACGGGCGCTGGTGGTGGTTGTATTCGGAGTGGTATTGCATGATCGGGCAGAACGAGGCCATCGCCGCCGCGCGCAGATAAAGCTCCGCGCTCGGGATCTCACCGGAGAAGCCGGCGAGATCCCAGCCCCAGAAGAAGACGCCGCAAGCGCCCGCGGTGATGCCGGCGACGACTGAGGCGCGAAACGCCTCCCATGTCGAGTCTTCGTCGCCAGCCCAGTGGCAGGGGTAGCTGCTGGCGCCGGTGTAGCCCGCGCGACTGAACGTGATTGCTTCCCGCCCGACCTCGTCGTAGAAGTTATGGAACGCGGCCGCATACCGCAGCGGGAAGAGGTTGTTCGATGTGGCGCCGTCGCTGCCGTCGGCGTAACGCACGTCGCGGCCCCAGGCGTGCTCGCCCCCGTCGGTCTTGAAGCCGTCGATGCCGACTTCGTCGATGAGGTAGCGGCGCTTGTCCATCCACCATCGCCGCGCGTCGTCGTTCGTCCAATCGGGGAGGAGCGCGCCGCGGAACCACCAGCCGCGGTTGCGGTAAGGCCGGCCGCTGTCGGTCTTGACGGCGTAGCCGCGCTCGACCATGACCTCGCGATCGATCCGCGCTTGGACTTCCGGCGCTCGGGTGGTCTTCAGCAGCGGCACCTGCCAGAGCAACACCCTGAGGCCGCGCTCGTGCAGCTCATCGACCATCGCCTTCGGGTCGGGCCAGGCGCCGTTGGCGGGGAAGGTGAAGTCGGCCAGCCGGTGCGGCGACCCGTCGCGGTGGGGCTCGTACTGCGCGTCGCGGAAAGCAACGAACGTCATCTCGTCGCTCCAGGCTTCAATGACGACGACGCCGGCCGGGATCCCGTGCGCCTCGGTCGCGGCGACCTCGGCCAGCACACGCTCCTGTGTGTTCCACTCGTTGCCGCTCATCCACGGCTCGAAAATCCAGTCCGGCGGCAGCTTCGGCGGACCCGTGAGGTCGAGGAATTGCCGCAGGACGTCGTACGGGGCGCCGCTGAACAGGTGGACGGTCAGCGACGCCGGCCGGTCGCGCGCCAACTCGACCTCGACCCACAAGCGGTCGGGATCAGTGGCGCCGACGTCGAACCAGACGCGCCGCGAGGTCGCAACGTAGAGGCCCCAGGCCATGTCGGCGCCGAGTACGAGGGCGTAGGGCATCGGCAGGTAGGTGCGGCTGCCTTGCCCCTTGTACTGCTCGAAGACGACCGCGTCGAGCCGGCGGCTGCGCTGGTCGACGGCGTCGAAGCGCTCGCCGAAGCCGACGACGTGGTTGTCCGGGGCCAGTCGCAGGGCGAACCGCGCTCGAGCCGGCCCCTCGTCGCCGATCAGCCACGCGGCGCTCGCCGCGTCAACGACCTCGACGGGGTCGCCGTCGATAATCAGCTCGCCTCCGTCGTCGCGCCAAGCGGCCGGCGCTACCTCGAACCAGCGCGTCCGGCTGATTCGAGATGGCGCTTCGGCGCGGAAGCGGTAGCGAAGGCGGGCGGTGCCGACGGGGTCGAGGCGCGTGGCCCAGGAGAGGCGGCCACGGGCGCCGCCGCCGCCGGCCGCCAGATGCGACGCCGCCGCTGGCCGCGGCGCCAACTGGCTGTAGTCCGTGACCTCGTCAACTACTGCCGGGCCGCGCAGCTTGGCCTCGAGCTCCGCGCCGTCCGCGAACTCGACGATGACGCACCGCACGTGCTGATCGGTCGAGGCGCGCAGCTCGAGCGGCTGGCCGACGACCGGGTCGATCGGCACACGCTGGTCGGCCTCGAGGAGGTAGGGGTGACCGCGGCCGGCCGGACGGTGGCGGATCAAGCGGCGGCAACCGGCGGCTCGACAACGCCGAGATCGAGCGCCAGCGTCAGCAGCATCGCGTTCGACCAAAGCAGTGGCGTCGCCACCGGCCCCAGCGCTGATCTCAGGTCTCCCTCCCTCCGGCACGAGCAGGTTTCGCTCGACCTGTTCCGGGAAGTTGCCGTTCGGCGTCGCCTGTGCCGCGACCCACGCCAACTGCGCGCGCGTAGTCGAGTCGGACGGATCAACCGTCGCGAACCCAAATGATTGCCCATGTTCGAAACGGCGGGACAACGACGCGGTCGTGGCTGCCGTCGAGTTCCGCATCGAGCCGCTGAAACCTGGGCGCATCGTCTGGAGCCCCAAACAGGAAAGAAGGCGTCCCAGATGTCGCGCGCTCGACTGACAGTTGAAGGCCGCTCAACGGCTGACTGGGCGTCTTCGGGGCGTCCCATCGCTCATCTTCTTGTGAGGTCAAATCAATCAGGCTGATGAGGAGGCCGCGATCCGTTTGGATCACCCGCATCCATAGCGTCCCCGGCTCGCAATCCGTTCCCACAGGAACCGGGCCAGACAGCTTTACCTCCTGATTGTCACCACCTGCGTGCGTGCGGGTTACATCGACCGCGCCACGATCGAACAGGAGGTCGCCGTACCGAACAGCAAAGTCGAAATAGCGACGGGCACTTGCCTGACTTTCAGCGTCGAGTCGCTTGTGCGAGACGTAGTAGGCCTCCGTCAGCGCCGCCTCTTCTTCCCCGTGTAGGAGGACCGTGCCTCCATGAGAAAAGACGGTGGCAAGCTGAAGCTGCTCGGCCGCCGCCGCGCCGCGCCCATCTCGAGCGTACGCGGACAGGTATGCCGCAAGGATGACCGGCTTGTCCGGCGCAAGCGACTTTGCTTTCGTGACGAGCTCGGCAAGGTGCGTGAGGCGGTCGTGCGGCGGCCAAACCTCGATGTAGACGGCGTCTTGCTTCGCGCCGGCTGTCGTCCACGTCGGGAAGTCATTGACGTTGTTGAAGATGAGCCGCGTCCCCGGAACACGCGCGGCGACGGTGTCGATCAAAGCCGGGAATGCGGCGGCTAAATCGACCTTACTGCCGTCTCGGCGCAATGCTCGCTTAGGCGAACCATACTGGTCCAGATGGAAGCCGGCGAATCCGATATTCCGCGCCGCTTGAAGCTCCCGTATGAAATGGTCGAGCCACCGGTGGCTCGTCGGATCGACATTCCAGAGAAAGTCATCACCGAGCGTCCATGGTGATCCGTCGGAACGGTACAGCCCGTCTCTGCGCCACTCGTCCCAGTGTTCGCGGCCGACTGTGTAGACCGCAGCGTACCCGATCGGCAGGGACCCGACGTCATCGACGGCCTTGGCGAGTCGACGGACGGTGTTTAATGAGATCTGTCGCCCAAGCGCATCGGTGAACTCTTCGTCCGGGGGTAGAAGCTGCGCATGCCGGAACATCCAGTCGTAGAACTGCGTCGCGTTCAGGTGGAGGCGACGGATGTTGTCGACCACTCCGTCGGTCTCACGACCGGCTTCGTAGTGAGACACGAAGCCGTACCGCGGCCGATCTAGTGGATCGGCTAGCACGTCGAGAGCGGTCTGGGCATCATCCGCCTCGACGCCATACCCGCCAATCGGCTGGGGCGGAAACCGCACAAGGCCCTCGTCGCGTTGCGTCGTCTTGACATCGAGCTGGCGGTCGAGGTGCCAGAGGCTGATTGCCGTCGGAGCATGCGCACCGCGAACTTCGATTTCGATTGGCTCTTCAGGCGAGAAGGTCGCCTTTAGCGGCAGCAGCTCCATCAATCAGAGAGCGCTCTCGGCGATGAGGTACATCGCGTGCGACCAAAGCAGCGGCGTAGCGATCGGCCCCCAGCGATCGATCCACGGCTGGAGCATCGTTGGGTCCTGCGCATGCGTCGCGACCTGTTCGGGGAGATCACCGCTGCCGGAGGCTTGCGCACGCACCCATGCGTGCGCATCGCTCGACCCGCCTTCGCCCGCGACGGCCTCGTACCAGGCGAGCGAAGACGCCAGGAGGAGCCACTCGCCGCCGCCGTAGTAGCTGTCGCCGCGGTACCGGTACACGCCTCCCGTGGGCCCTCTCAGCTCAGTCTTGATTCCTTTCACCGTGCGCCGGATCCGCGGGTCGTCGTAACGAAGGACGCCGAAAGGAACCGCCAACCAGAGCAGGCTGCCGTCGAGGCGTTCATCGGCAGGGCCGCGGCCGAACCGGTCGCCATGGAGGAACGTCTCAACGACCGCCGTCCGGACGGCGCTTGCCTCCGTGGCCCAACATTCGTCTTCAAGCAGGCGCGACACGGCCGAGAGGCCGCCGAACGCCGCAGCGAGCGTCGAAGCGTGCTCGCCGCCGTCGAACTCTTCCCAACAGTTCCAGCAGCGAACACGCCAAGTCGCTTGTAGGTACCGCGCGACGAGTTCGATTGCTGCGCTTTGGCTCTTCGACGGCGGCTTTCCGCTCAAATGCTCGGCGAGAGCCCAAAGCCAGATGCCGTAGCCATCGATTTGAAAGTTCGGCCAAGGCTCGGATCCGTCCCGCTCGATCAAGCCATCAAGGGTGTAGCGCGCCGGCGGCATGCTGTCGGGCCTCGGCTCCTCGCAGGCAGCCACTCGGGTAATCGCCGTCTCGATCAGCAATCGATTCGATTCGATGCTTCGGGTCGCCCACTCGTGAAAGGCCTTCGCATGCTCACGCTCGCCGACAACGTCGAGCGCCCCTGCGCAGAACGCACCATCGCGCAGCCAGGCGTATCGATAGACGGGGAAGTTCGGACTTGCGACAAAGGCACCGCTTCGGGCCTGTCCGTCCTTTAGCACAGCAATGCTGCGCGCAGCGACCCTGTCGCGGCTTCGGATCACCACTAGGCCTTGAGCGCCCCGGACGTGATGCCGCTCACGAACTGGCGCTGGAATGCGATGAAGATCGCGATGACGGGGACGACCGCAATTGCCGATGCTGCGAAGACCAGGCCCCAGCTCGTTGAGTGCTGACCCTGGAAGAGCGCAATCGCAATTGGCAACGTCCGCTTGTCAGGATCGTTGATGATCGTCAGCGCCCACACGAACTCGTCCCAGCTCGCGAGAAAGGAGAAGATCGCGACCGTTGCAAGTCCCGGGCGCGAGAGCGGGATGATCAGTTTCCAGTAACGCTTCCACGGCCCGGCGCCGTCGATGACCATCGCCTCCTCAAGCTCTCGCGGAATGTCTTGGAAGAAGCTCCGCAACAGGAACGTGTTCAACGCGAGTGTTCCCCCCGTGTAGAAGAAAACGAGACCGGAGAGCGAGTCGAGGAGGTGGAGGTGCTTCGCGAGCAGGAACTGCGGGATGATCAGCATCATCGTCGGCACCATCAACCCGATCAGCAGCAATCCGAACAGAAGCTTTCGCCCCGGAAAGCGGAAGCGCGCGAAGGCATAAGCCATCATCGACGACAGGAGAACCGCCAGCGCGGTCGTCACCGTCGCAACGAGCAGTGAATTGAAGAAGTAGTGCCCGAACTTGTTCGACGTCCACGCTTGGACGTAGTTCGCGGAGGTCGGGTGGTGCGGGATGAATTGCGGTGGAACTTCGAGGACGAACGCATTCGGCTTGAACGACGTCGCGAGCATGTACGCGAACGGCACGACCATAACCGCCGCCCCGAGAAGCAACAGGCCGAGACGCACGGACATCAAGGCGCGCTCCCGCCGTACGCTGCCGACAACCATCAGCCAACCTCGCCAGGACGTCTAAACAGGCGCAGCTGCGCAACCGATAGCACGAGCACGATCACAGTCAGCGTGAAGGCGACTGCGGACCCGTAACCAAAATCAAGGAACGAGAAGGCCTGCTGGTACATGTACGTCAGCAGCACCTGCGTCTCGTCTAACGGGCCGCCACGCGTCATCAGAAGCACCGAGATGAAGACATTGAACCCGCCGATGACAAGCATCACGAATACGAACGCGACAACCGGGCGAATCGCCGGGAGCGAAACCGCCCGAAAACGCCGCCACGCGCTCGCTCCGTCCACGGCAGCCGCCTCGTGAAGCTCGCGTGACACGTGTTGCAGGGCAGCAAGAAAGATCACCATCGACCAGCCGATCCCTTTCCAAACGCCAAGGACGCTGATCGCTGCCATCGCCGTCCAGCGGTGCCCGAGCCAGTCGATGTTGTGCGGCGTCACGTGCATGCCGTCATGCAGCACCCAATTGATCAGCCCCCCGTTGGTGAGGAACAGATAACGAAACAGGAGCGAAACGACGACCCAGCTCGTAACAACGGGTAGGTAGTAGATCGTCCGGAAGAACGCTCGTGCCGGCATCCGTGCGTCGAGGAGAACGGCTACAGCCATCCCGATGACGATTTGGGCCGGAACCGTGACCGCCATGTAGACGCCGGTGTTCGTGAGCGCCCGCCAGAAGATCGGGTCGTGAATCGCCCGCGCGTAGTTATCCAGTCCGATGAAGTCGCTTGCGACGCCTGGAACGAACGCCCACTTGTGGAGGCTGATCTGGAACGCGCGCGCGATCGGATAGAGCACGACCAGCCCGAAGAGCAGGAAACCCGGCGCAAGAAACAGGTACGGCGCCGCTCCCTCGTGGAAACCGCTGCGCGAACGCGAGACCTCCCGCAGGCGCAGCGCCGGAGCGCCGCGCCTGACGGAAGGGGAGGAGGAGCTAGAGGAGTCGGTCAATCTGCTTGGCGGCATCCGTCAGCGCCTGCTTCACTGACTTGTCGCCGCGGAAGGCCTTCGCGACCTCCGTCTCGAGGATCTTGTCGACCTGGGGCCACTTCGGCGTCGGAGTCCGCGGCCGCGCGTTTGCGATCTGCTTGAGATACGTCGCGTAGTACGGATGGATCTTCACCAGCCATCCCCTTGAACTCTTTAGAACCGGCATCTGCCCGGCCTTCGCCATCGCCGTCTGCGCAAAGGGGTTCAACATGAAGCGTAGGAACTGCGCGGCGGCCGCCTTGTTCTTGGACGACTGCGTCATCACGATGTCCTCGCCGCCCACGACGCTGACGCTCCCGCCCGGTCCAGCCGGCACCCGCGCCCCCGCGATCTTCGTGTCTTTGAAGGCGGCCGCGAAGATGGCAAACGACCACGGCCCGTCCAGCATCGACGCGTACTTGCCCTTATTGAGGCCGTCATAGGTACCGACATCGCCGTTCGGATCGACGATGATCTTCGGCAGAGCGCCGGCTCGATAGAGGTTGACGAGCATCTGCACGGCGGCAACGCTCTTCTTTCCGTTTAGGTAGCCGGTTGCCTTCGTGTAGCTCTTGTTCGTCAAGCTGCCGCCGCCAGACCAAATCCACGGCAGGACGTTCCAGCCGGACGTGCCGCTCTCCGCATAAAGGTAGACCCCCTTCGACCGCGCCTTCAGCGTCATCGACTGGAGCTGCTTGAACGTCTTCGGCGGCGAACGGAAGCCAGCCGCGGCAAGTGCCTTCGGGCTGTACACCCAGATGCGGGTGTTGGTATCGAGCGGCAAGCCGTAGTAGTGGCCTTTCCAGTAGTTCGTCGCGAGCGGCCCTGGAAACACCTTCTTCCGCAGCGACTTGAAGTCCCGGAACTGCTTGTCGAGAGGAGCGAGGACGCCGAGGTTCGCAAGCTCCGGGACCCAGATGATGTCCGAACGGACGAGATCAGGGAGCTGCCCCCCTGCGACCGCAGTGACGAGCTTCTGGTGGAGATCGTCGTACGGAATCGTCACGTCCTTGACATCGATTCCCGGATGGCTCCGCTCAAAGGCAGGGATGACCATCTGCTCGAGCGTCTTCACCTCTGGACCATCGGAGCTATACGCGGTCCAGAAGGTGATTGTCGTCGCCTTGGCGGCACCCACGCGCGCGTCGGCTGAACCAACTCCGCACGCGAAGGCGCTCACCATCACAAGCATCAAGATGAATCGAGTTGCACGCATGGTTCCTCCTATGGGAGAGACAGCCGCGAGGGGGCGTTTACCGTCGCAGGCACCGATCGTTGGGACACCGCTAGACCGCGATCAACCGACCACCTCCGCCGTGGGCGCTTCCGGCGGAAGCCAGGCGCGAATCGACGTCTCCTGCTCGGCTGCGTCGAATGACGGTGCGAACGTCGCGCGCAACACGAGCGTCGCTGCGCCGATCGCCCACTTCGCGTCGTCCCACGGGTCAATCTCCACAGCTACACCAGCGAGCGGCGGAAATACGCTCGATCGAAAGCATCGATCGAACGCTGCTTCGAGATGGACCCACGCCCGGGTCCCTTCGCCGCTGATCAGGACGAGCTGCGGACCCAGGACGTTTACCACGTCAGCGACGTGGCGGCCGAGGATCTTGCCCGCCTCTGCATAGATCCGGCGCGCAGGCGCATTACCGGCGTCGGCGAGTTCGATCAGACGATCCACACCGTCGCGATCGGAGAGAACGCCCTCGGCGCGACCTTTCGCCACGAGCGCAGGATCCGCGACGAGCGCTTCGAGGCAGCCGGCTTTGCCGCAGGTGCAGAGCGGCCCATCCTCGACAGCCGTTACGTGCCCGAACTCGCCCGCGCCGCCCCGGTAGCCGCGATAGATATCTCCGCCGGCAACGATCCCCAACCCAACGCCGCGCCCAATCGTGACTGTGACGAAGTTGTCTACGGCGTGACCGCGACCATACAAACGCTCGGCGATCGCGAGCGTGTTGACGTCGTTGTCTACAACGACCGGAACGCGCAAGCGCTCTTGCAGCGCGTCAGAGAGCGCAGCGCGTCGCCAGCCGAGAATAGGTGAGTCGACGACGCCCGCGTCGTCCACCACGCCCGGAACGCCTAAGCCGATGCCGAGGAGCGGGGACTCACTGTCGGACGCGCGAACCCACTTGGCCAAGACCTCCGCAATGTGCTCGGGCGAGGCGGATTTCGCGAGGTCGAGCTTCTGCTCGAATGTCTCGAGCGCGTCCCCGTCGAGGTTCACTCGTACGCCGACGACGTGGTCAGGTGCGACCTTCGCCCCAAATGCCGTCGCGGCCCCCCCGACCAGTTGGAGCAGAAGCGCTGGTCTCCCCCCCCGCGATGGGGCACGATCCGCGACCCGTACGAGGCCGCGGTCGAGCAACTCTCGCGTGATCGAGGTGACCGTCGCCGGGCTCAGGCCGAGTCGCTGGGCGACTTCATTGCGGGCGATGGGCCCTTCCGCCCCGATCAGACGCAGCACAGCTGCGCGGTTCAGATCGCGTGTCAGCCCTGTGAACCCAGTGCGGTATGTCAAGCGGTCCCTCGCAGCGCCGTCGCAGGCATCTGCTCGATACTAAATTTAGTCCCCGTAAAAAGTCAACCGCGTGCCTCCGGCCCGAGCCGTGGGGTCAGGGATCTCACGAGCTAGACAATCGAACCGGGGCTCCGTCGAGACATCCCCGAGGGCGCCACTCGCCAAAGGCAGGTGGCCTCCTCTTCGATCCATCCATCGCCAGACGCACTCGGATCGTGTGCGTTTTTTGTGCGTCGGAGCCAGCGGAAGCTGCCACCGCAGGCAACAGTATATCCCGCTTTGCAGGGACTTTCTAAGAATGGGCGGTACTGGGCTCGAACCAGTGACCCCCAGCTTGTCGAGCCCGGTCCACCCTTCGCATGCGTTCGCGCCCGCTGCCTCCTTCACGCATGTTTGCAGCGGTTTTCCGGGGTCCAGCGCGGCAGCGTTCGAACGCTTTACTCCGCGTTTTCGGTCACTCCTGTTAGCACGCGTTAGCACCGCCAGTTTGAGGCGCCTGCTCCGGTGGCTCTATGGAGCGATGAACCCGCAGCCGTTCGCACATACTCTCGACCAGCATTTTAACCTAGGTCTCCGGCGTGCGGCCGGTGAACGCAAAACGGCAAAGGAGCAGGCGATAAGCACCGAGGCTGGCGATCTCTTGACGACGGAGACGTCCCCGTATCAGATCGGCGCGGGGATCGACCCGGGCTTGCCGGTTCGCCTCATGGTCGACCCGTCCTTTCTCTTCTCAGAAGACGGGCTCGCTTGGCTCGAGGACGACGAAACGGTGCTGACGGGAATCACCGTCCCTGGGACCTTCATGGAGTGGCTCCGGGGCGAACGTGACCTCGACGAGTCGCTGTTCGTCGCGCCCGACGACCTCGAAACGGTCGGCGAGCGTCGCGACAGGCTCTTCGCCGTCCTTCGCGGCGTCGAGGAGTTCCGCAGCGAGGCACTGACCCTGGACGAGGCTGAGGCGGTTCGACTCGCTCTGCTCGCGAGCGGCGATCCGCTGGCCGAGCTCTACGCCGACGAATGGTCGTTCCTGCAATCGCAGTCGTCGATGATCGCGAAGCTGAGGCACCCGCTCGACGCCTTTCGCGACGCGGGCGCCGTGATCGTCGAGTTCGGGCGCAGGGCCGGTCGGCACTTCGTGGAGGAGGTCATCCCGGCCGAGCACGTGCCGGCCGTCCTCACGCGCGGGCTCATGGTCAAGGCGGCGGTGAAGTGGATCATCATCGGCGGCGCAGCCGTCGGGGGCGGCACCCTCGGCGGTATCGCCGGAACCGCGATCGGAGGCCCGCTCGGCGGATACATCCTTGAAGAGGTCGGGCGCCATGCCGCCGAGGAGATAGCTCAGGCGGCCGTCGTGGCGATCGATCCGTAAGGGAACTACGCCGCGTTCCCGAAGGAACTACCTAACCTCCTCGATGATGCGCACCTCTGGCACAAGTGCCGAAACAGCACATGACCTGGTCTGTAAAACAAAAGGCTCCTGCTTAACAGGGCCTTTGTACTAGCGGGGGCAGGATTTGAACCTGCGACCTCCGGGTTATGAGACGCGTCGATCTAGGTCACGTGAGGTGAGATTGGCTTGCCTGAGCCTGAAGGGTGTCAAAATCAGATTCATTCAGGCTGCGGCTCTGTAGTACTCATGTATGAGGCCGCCTATGCGGTCACGGCGCTCGACGGCGCCGCTGGCGCGTGACTTGAGTTGCGGCGCTGCGGGCGGCTCGAGCGCGAGTCCGCGATGCGGGCGTTCGCTGTTGTAGGGAGATGAGACTGCGCGCGTGGAGTGTCTGTGTCGTCCGGCCGTTGTCGTAGCGTCGGCGCGTTCCGGATGCCAGGGGCTTCAGGGAGACGCAGGTTGGGCAGGCCGTCGATCATTATGGGCTGTGAGCCCGCTGTTTGTAGGTGGCCGCCCCTGCGACTGTCCGGGTGTGCCGTGCGCACGGATCCGTAGTTGTCGCGTCGCCCGCCTCGTCTCCGTCAGTCGTGAGCGAGAGTGGAGGTGGTGT
>WNFV01013013.1_pt1 | contig 12397 bp, 13 predicted proteins | sample 5400101 | NCBI WGS metagenome assembly WNFV01 (sample SAMN13153361, study PRJNA577476) | soil metagenome | isolation source: 115 cm soil or saprolite under grassland replicate 1 | place: USA:California | collected 2016-06-15
AGATAAACGGCGCCAAGCCGGTTCCCGTCCCGACCAAAATCACATTCTTAAAGCCGGCCGCCCGCTTGTCTAGCGTAAAGTCTCCCGCGATCTTTTCGTAATAGATCATCTTGTTGTCTACGTCGGGGCCCATACGGAACATCGACTCGGTAAGCCTTCCCTTTACGCCCTTTTCATCGATCTCCAGAATAACGTAAAACTCCAAGTAGCCTTTTTCCTCGGTCTCAAACGGTGCGGAGGCGATCGAATAGGAGTGAGTAACCGCTCCGCGCTTGGGGATGCCTTGCGTATCGAGAACAGTCAGATATTGTACTTTGCCTCCATCTCCGACAACTTTCTTCGTCAGCCTGCAATCACTGCGCTGCAAGGCCATGTACTGACCGGCCTTATAACTCGGAAATTTGCTGGCACCCTCCGGCACAAGACGAAAGACCGCCAGTATGTCGGAAGAATATCGCCAGTAATTTGCGGTTCCGACCTTCTTTTCAGCCATACCACCACCCCTTATCCAAGTGATAACCCGAGGGTAAGACGAACTCCTGTTGTCGATGCTCCCAACTCAGCAAATAATTATAGAAGTTCAATTCTGATTGGAGACCGGCCGGTCCTAAAACCTACCCGGACCAAGCGGCAAAAATCTAAGAGGATTCTACTGAAGTTCCCTTTTGCCTTCGTACTCTAACTCTGTGCCGCGCGAATCTTTGTGAGTGAAAGAGACCAGCTCCCAAGAGCCATCCTCGAGAGGTCCCTTCAGAATATAGGAGTTCTCGTCACTCCCGAGCACGCGGAAATAGCAGGCCTGCTCGCCGTACCATCGATCGACGCATGCTTCTACCTGAATGGTTCGGGTCCCTAGTGTAAACCGGGTTGGGCTTTCCTGCCCCTTTGGGTCGGCGTAAGATTCGACTTTAATTTTCATCCGCAGCTCGCTTTTTCCCCGGAAATGGAAGAACGTAATATAACGTAAAATTTTTCATTTTCAAAGGAGCAATATGGAGACGATCGGCCAGCTAAAGAAGGATGTAGTCAGTGCCTGCCGTATCCTCACTCGCCAGAAACTCGTTGAAGCATTCGGCCATGTCAGCGCTCGTATCCCTGCCACCGACCTTTTCCTAATGACGCCCCGAATCAGTCTCGACTTAGTCACGGAGAGCGACCTTCTCACGATGAATTTGAAAGGTAAAGTCATCGAAGGCGGCCAGATTGCGCCGTTCGAAGCCTGGTTGCATACCGCGATCATGAGGTCGAAGCCCCGCGTAAACGCGATCACGCGCATTCATGCCCGCATGGCTAACATCTTCTCGGTGACCGACCGCAAGCTCGAGCCGGTGCACAATCACGGCAGCTTTTTCGCCGGCGGCGTGCCGGTCTTTTCGACCCCGGATCTGATCTCGACGGCAAAATTAGGTGATGAAGTGGCTCAAGGCCTCGGCGATAAGCCGGCTATCCTGCTCAGAGGCAATGGCCAGGTCACTGTCGGCAGGACTATTCCCGAAGCGGTCATGATGGCGATCTACTTGGAGGAAGCTGCCGAAGTTCTCTATGGCGCGCTGCAGATTGGCGCACCGATCCCTTTGACGTCGGGCGAATCAAAGCAACGCCAAATCGAAGCCCTGCCACCTGTCGACCTGGAGCGAGCGTGGAATTTTTTCAAGCGCCGCGCGGAGAACAGCTAATGCGGCGTATGACACTGACGAACTTACTCGAATTGGCGTCCGGCCGCACCAGGAGGAGCGGGTTTGAAACCCGCCCGCCCCTACACGCCGGATGTTGGTTAGGCGGTCACGAATCGTCCGAGAAACTTGTGAAATGAACTACCCCGCAGCAAGCTGACGGGGTATCAGAACATAGCGATGAGATTTTATCCCAAAGGCGTCACCCCCGAATGTTTTAATCGGGGGTCCAGTCCCGGTCTCGCCTCAATTCCCGATAGAAGCATTCGGGAATGACGGACTCTAAGAGATCTCGAAATAGCTCTTTACGTAGCAAGCTGCGGGGAATCAAACCCGCAGTGATTAAAAAAACACGGCACCCAGAGTGTGAGCGCCGTGCTTAAAGGGTTCGAGCGCGCGACTATTTGCCGGCGACTTCGAAGTTAACCTTCGCTTCTTCTTTCGCCTTGACCGTCACCTTTTGCGTGTTCTTGCCAAGTTTTTCGTGCCAAACTTCGACCGTGTAGCTGCCCGGGGGAACATCGGTCAGTTTGAAACTGCCCGAGTTATCGGTCACGGCGAAGTAAGGAGTTTCCGTGGCCACGAGCCAACCGTGCATCCAGCCGTGCACGTCGCATTTGACTTCAATCACTTCGGGCTTATCGACCTTTACTTCCAAAGTTTTTTTGAATTTCGGCTGAGCCTGGTTAAACGGGCTGTTCACCTTGCTGTAGGAGTGCACGTTGTGGAGAATCCCGTCGGGGTTCAAGATCTCGATGGCGGATCCGGCTGGAAATGCCAAAACATGCGGATGATATTCGCACTCCTTTTGATCGAGAGTGACTTTCTTGACTTCGATCTTCTTGCCCTTTTGAATGTCCGTGATGGTCACCACGGCATTTGCCAGATTGCCATTATTGACCACCAACGACTGGTCTACCTTCGGCGTCTTCCCGCAAACTTCTTTATCCTTGCTAACATCCAATTTCTTTGGTGCGGGAGCGGTCCCTTTGAATTTCACGGTTCCGGAAATGCTGCCGCCGTCCTTCACATCGCCGCCTTGATAAGCCGCCATAGCGGTTATCGGCAAGGCCACCAGAGCCGCCGACAAAACTATTGAGCCCAGTTTTTTCATAACTACCTCCTTCACCATAAGCCTAACATTTAATTTGACGAAATTTTAACACCGGTTATTCACTATTTCACCGGCTTGGCCTTCGCCACCACAGCGGGCGCCGTCGGCGCTGGAGCACCTTTGCCGATACTCATCAAATAATCCCGCAACGCCTCGATCTGCAAATCCTCTTTACCGCCTAAGATATTGTCAGGCCCGCCGGGATAAAAAGACGGCATTTTAGTTCCCGGCTGAACTTTTTGCGGATCCTTGAGCCACTTCAAGATCCAGTTCGGATTCAATCGCTGGCGCGCCAGCGTCAGATCGGGCGCCCATCCCTCCACCGGTCCTTCAGGTTTCTTGTCCCCTTGTTGATGGCAGCTGAAACAATTGAAGTAATCCTTCGAAACGAGCTGCTTCGCCGCATCGATATGTTCCGGCGGAATCTTCTTATCATCGATATACGCGAACGGAATTTCCACCTTCGAAAGACCATTAAAATAGCTTATCAGTTGGTTCGTATGTTCGTCGGAGAGACCGAACGTAGGCATCCGAATTTCAAGCCAAGGACGTATCGGTATGGGCGCCTTCAAGAAGCCAAAAAACCAGTTCGATTGTACCTTTTCGCCCTCGCCATTGAGCACGGGCGGCGCCAGCGTTACATTTTCCTGATAGTATTTGCGAATGAATCCGCCGCGCTTTTCAATCTCGTGGCAACCGACGCAATTATACTGCTGCATCAGGCGACGTCCTTCGACCACTTGTTGCACTCGTAGCCCCTGGTCCGCCAGATATCGCTGATTGACTTTGCGCTCGCGGAATCCGCCGAGCAACATGCGCAGAGCCTTGATGTCCTCATCGGCAAGATCGAACTGCGGCATCACCTGCTCGATTCGTTCCGTCGCATAAATGCGTGGTGTTTTCAGTTTGTTATAGGTCCAGTCATCCCAGGTTTCCTTGATATCCGTTCGGTTGCCAAAGAAAAGTTCCTCTTTCGGCTTGGAACCAAAAGTACTCAGTTCGGCGCCGATGCGCGACTCCTTCTCCATGCCTTTGATTTCATGGCAACCGAAAGCTTTTCTTCAATTCCTGTCACGGCATCCGACTTGGCGCCCAAAGTCATCAGGTAAGTCGTAATTGCGATCGCTTCATCGTCAGTCAGACGCAGACTGGGCATCCGAGTGTCGGGCGAAAAACCGCGTGGGTTTTTAAGCCAATGGTAAACCCACTGAGGCCCGACTTTGGCGGCGATGTCCTTCAAATTTGGAACCAGATCTTTTTCTTTGCCCAGCGGCGTGGAAAATTCACCTTCGGCAAAACCGTGACAGCCTTTGCAGCCGATGGTTTCGACGAGCTTTTTACCTTTGCCAACCTGGTTTTGATCACCCTCGCGAAATCCCGCAGGGATCGGATGCTCCTGTGTCCACGTGTCGCCTTCTTCCCTGGACTGCGACCAGATGAAAGATGCGATCGCAATCGCATCGTCCTGTTTAAGATCGAAATTCGGCATCCGCGTGCGCGGGCGGAACTTGTGCGGGTTTTCAATCCAGCGCACTATCCAGCTGGGCTCGACCTTGGCACTGATCTTGAGCAGACTCGGCGCAATCTTCGGAATATTTTCGTAGCCCTTGACCAGATGGCATCCCGTACAGCCGATCTGTTCGAAAAGCCTCTGACCTTCGGCGAGGAGCGGCGCATCCTCGGCAAATTTCTGCACGTCGAGATGACAAGATGTACAACTCGACTGGGCTTTGGCACCGCGCAGCAACGGGGCCTCCCACAGATGAAATTCGCCGTGGGCCTGTTCTTTACTGTTGACGGCGACGCCCTGGCCTTCATGGCAGCCGGTGCAACCGAATTTTTCCGGTGGATGAGCGTTATCGGCCAAGAGAACTTCGCGCCGCGGATGCGTCTTAAAAGGATGGGCTTCTTTTTCGAAACCGGGGCGATTGATCGCCAGATGGCAAGTTTGACAACGATCGACGCGCGCCACCGGCTGATCAAACCGGTTGCGGTCGAACTCGTCTAGGGACACTTGCTGAATTTTAGGAATCTTGCAACAGAAGGAAACCGGCCCGAGTTTGAGCATGACGTTTTCCATCACCCGGATCCATTTATCGCGCTCAGCCGTAATCTTGCCGAGCTCATCCTCGATCTCTTTAGTGGTCGAACGGATCTTTTTGATTTCCTCTCTGAGCTGCTCGCGTCGCGCGTGCGCGGGCTCTAGTTGCTTATCCAACTGGGCCTTCCTCTTGTCGAGCTCGGCGATTTCTTCTAGATAGGGTTTCGGATCGCGTTTTTGCTGGACTGCGTGATCGTGTTCGTACCAGGCTTCTTCCAATTCGCTTTTAACGTCCTTAACTTTTTGATCGATCTCTTGGAATTTAACCGTCGCCTGCTTTTCTTCGCTTTCCAGGGCCTTGAGTTTCCTGCCTAAATCGCCGTTGGATAGACTCGACTGGCGTTCGGCGAGCTTCTTAGCTATCTCTTGATACTTCGAATCGGCCTGGAGTTTTTTGTCTTCTTCAGCGTAAGCTGCTTGGGCTTTGCTATAGTCCAGACGAAAAAAACGCGCCTGGATGCCTTTCCACGGCCGCCGCGTGACGTTGTCGTCCAAAAACGCCCATAAAGACAATGCCACGAGCAAAGCGACGCCGATAACAAAGACACTGCCGTAGGATTTTTTCTCTTCTTGCTGGTCGACGCCTCGTTCCGCCATCCCGACTCCCTTATGCTGTCTTCCGCTCCAGCGTGCGGCCCAACGAAAAAACCCCGACACCGATTAACGCCAGTACGATTTCTTCAGCCATCGAAGAATTTTTCATGATGCCCACGAACAGGGCATAGCCGATATCGGCAAGCCCCAATGCTTGAAGAATCTTCGCCACGTAGAACATTTAAATGTTGATCCAAGGAGTGACTAAGACATACTTGACATTGAACAGCAGTCGCAGGGCCATTTTTGCGGGAAGCGAAAACATCAAAGCAATGAGCGCCGCCACGATTGAAAAACGCACCATGCCCCAGCGCTCGAGAAATTCTTTGCCTTTGATCTTTAGAACGAAAAGGTAAAACCCTGATATGGCAGCGACAAAATAACCGCCGATCATCACCAGACTGAACACCGCCGACCACCAGTAATTGCGAAACCCGACGAGATAAGGCAGATCGACGTTGGTCAGCGCCACGACCTTATGCGGATCCCATTTCTGCCACGGCCAGAATAGGTTCCATCCGGGACCGCGAAAGAAAGTTCCGATGATGATCATACTAACCCAGAGGATGTGGAATCCGAAAACAAAAGTGAGGATCTCCCATTTGCGGTCCTTGAAACAGTAGTAGCCGTTTCCTTTTGGATTGATATCGATAAACGGGATCACCATCAGGCCGACAATGATGAGACTCGGCAGCACAACGCCTGCGTGCCAAGGATCAAAGTAAACCAGCATCTCTTGCAAGCCAAGAAAATACCAAGGCGCCTTCGACGGATTCGGCGTGCGCGTCGGGTTCGCCGCCTCTTCCAACGGTGCGTCGACCACCAGGGCCCATAAGGTCAATCCGACGAGGACAAATAGCGCGCAAAGAAACTCCATGCGCACCAGGTGCGGCCAAGTATGAACCTTGTCATCAACCGGAAGTTTTTTTTCGCGAGCGACCTCTGCCATTTGCGTGCCTCGAATTTGAATTGCCTATAGAGAGGGACCGGAAAAGCCGTCACGGCGAATGCGCCAGAAATGCACGGCCATTAGAATACTGGCGACGAGCGGGATAAAGATGCAGTGCAAAATATAGAAGCGCAGCAGCGTGTGCGGGCCGATTTCGCCGCCGCCGAACAAGAATGCGCGAGCGTCGTAGATCGGATTGGCGCCGACGAAATCCGCGAACGGACCTTCGTAGCCCAACAGCGGCGTAGCGCGCGCCATGTTGGAACCGACGGTAACGGCCCAAATCGCCAGCTGATCCCACGGCAGGAGATAGCCGGTAAAACTCAAAAGCAGCGTCAGCACCAGCAAGAGCACGCCGACGATCCAGTTAAACTCGCGCGGCGGTTTGTACGAGCCGGTGAGAAAGACCCGAAACATATGCAGCCAAACGAACACGATCATCGCGTGGGCCGACCAGCGATGCATGTTGCGCATCAGCATGCCGAAAGGCATATCGAATTCGAGATACTTCATGTCCGCGTAGGCATACTCGGCCACAGGGCGGTAGTAAAACATAAGGTAAATACCGGTCACCACGGTAACCAGAAACATCAAGAACGTGAGACCGCCCATGCACCAGGTAAAACGCATGCGGACCGCATGGCGGCGCACCTTGGCGGGATGGAGATGAAGAAAAACGTTCGCGGTCACCATCATTACGCGGTTACGCGGCGTGTCTTCGTAACCGTGGCGAAAAATCGATCTCCAAACGTGACTCTCAACGATATCGGTTTTGATCTTATCGAAAAGGCTCATGTGATTATCCGTTAAACCTTGATGACACTGTCGGCATACTGTTCATCGGGCTCCGTGCCGGGAGCCATTTTGAAAACTTTGCCCTTATCGACGACGAGCTGGCCGTCGTCGCCGACCGTCACTTTGAAGCGGTCGAGCGGCCGCGGCGCCGGCCCTTCGAAGTTCAAGCCGGTTTTGAAGAAGCCGCTACCGTGGCAGGGGCACTTAAATTTATTTTCAGCGTTCAGCCAGCGCGGGGTGCATCCAAGATGGGTGCATTTGGCGAAAATTGCGTAAATGCCCCTTTCCTCGCGCACGATCCAGACGCGCTGATCCTGCTTGTACTTCTCGCTGACCTCCCCGACCGCATAATCGGAAGGAAAACCAGCCTTAAAGCTTGAAGGCGGCTGGAACAGCACGCGCGGGAACGCCGAGCGGATAAAACCTAAAAGAGTCAAACCGCCGAAGATGCCGACCCCGCCCCATCCGAGCCGCGTAAAAAAGTCTCGCCGCGACCAAATTCCTCGTTTCTCTTTCGCCTGCTCTGCCATAATCTATCCTTTAAACCAGCTGATCAGGGCGCCCCAAACTACAAAGATCACCCCACCGAGCATCAACACCAACCCGACCGGCCCAAAAATAAATGACAACCCGGCACCCAAAACAAATAACAGTACGCCGGTTCCCAGGGGATTGAACGGCGCCGGAGCCGATCCCGCCGCGCCTGCTTCATCGGCGCCCTTGTGGATGAACTCCTCGCGGATAAGCGCGAATGCCAGCTCTTTGAGATCCTCGCGCCGTTCAGGGTCGGCCCCCTGAATCAGACGACCAAGCTCTTGAGCTAACCTTTCGATCTCTTGTTCACGCGCTTCGGGCGCTAAATTGGCAGGATCAGATGTCACCTGAGATTAGAATTGTTGATTATTATAGAAATTTTTCTTTGTCAACCAATACACCGTCGCACGCTGCCTATCGGCTGAGCAAAACCATGGCGGTTACGGCCACCCCTTTGCCTTGGCCAGTCCAACCAAGCTTCTCCGTAGTCGTTGCCTTGACGCTTATCCTGCTTTCGGCAACGTTACACAGGCTGGCAACGCTTTTTCTGATCCGCGAGTAGTGCGGCGAAAGTTTGGGTCGCTCGGCAACCACGGTCACGTCGGCATTGACGAGCTTAAAACGCATCCGGCGCATGATGCGAAGCACCTCCGCCAACAGTTTGCCGCTCGCGATGTCTTTGTAGCGGGGATCGCTATCGGGAAAATGCGTGCCGATATCGCCGTCGGCCATGGCGCCAAGAAGCGCGTTCATCAGCGCATGCAATACCGCGTCGGCGTCCGAGTGCCCGGCAAGGCCTTTGCTGTGGGGAATTTCGACTCCGCCTAAAATGAGCTTGCGGCCGCGGCGAAAACGGTGGACGTCAAAGCCGTGACCGATGCGAAATTCCTTTGGCATGACTGAGAACCTTGATCCTTTTTACTTCACGCCGGCATCATCCCCCGAAGCTTAGGAACAATCAATCGCCTGCCGTCGGACCGCCGCTCGAATCCATTGCCGAATTCATGGTAGTGGTTCATTTTCAATCCACCATGACCTTAAAATTGAGAAAGATTCCTCGCTTTGCTCGGAATGACGACTACATAAGCCATGTGTCATCTCGAACAAAGTGAGAGATCTTTCCCAAGCTGAACCATTCCCAAATTCATGCATGGCTGGAGTTGATTAACACCTTGGGGTATAATCCGTCGCAAGCAAGAATCAATGCTATTACGAATGCTCTTTATCTTCCTGTTGCTATTCGTCGCGCTGCCACTTTACACGGTGCTTTCCGGACAAGCGCCGTTGGGTCGTGATTTCCGCACCGCTGATCGTTCCAGCGCCGGCATCGCACCGAGTGCTGAGACTACTGCCGAAGCCGTCGTGCAAGTCTATTACGCGCGGGCGCTCAACTGGCGCGGCATCTTCGGTGTCCATACCTGGATTGCCACCAAACCGGAAAATGCCGCCGAATACACCATTCACCAAGTCATTGGTTGGCGCTTATATCGCGGTCTTCCCGCCGTGGCTTCTGCGCCGGGAATTCCGGACGGTCGATGGTTCGGTAACGAACCCACGCTCGTCACCGAGCTCAGGGGCGAGTCTGCCTCCCTTGCCATCCCCAAGATCATCGCAGCCGTCGCCAGCTATCCTTATCCGAACGAATACAAGGTTTGGCCGGGCCCCAACAGCAACACCTTCATGGCCTATATCGGGCGACAGGTGCCCGAACTCCACATGGATCTTCCGGCAACAGCCATTGGCAAAGACTATCCAAGCAACGGCTCTTTGCTGGACCGCACGCCCAGCGGCACGGGTTACCAGCTCTCGATGTTGGGAGTGCTGGGGCTGTCGATGGCCCGTGAAGAAGGCGTCGAACTGAACTTGCTCGGCCTGAACTTCGGTATCGATTTTTACAAGCCTGCTTTGAAGCTGCCGTTCATCGGCCGGATCGGCGCTGGCGAACACTAAGCGGCTAGCATTTCAAATCTGCTGTGACGACAAACCACTGTCAGCGCCTTCCGGGCCACTCTGGCGGGATAAGGCGCTTCATGCGGCGAAATCATTCGATCTCGTCGGTTCTCGTTATCCGTGATTAGATCCGAATCCGCTGAGCGTCATTCACGAAACCTGCTACCCTCGCTTGCAGACGTTATCTTTTTGGGAACCCTTTTTTTTCTAACCTTGAGCGGTGATGAAAGACTCCTGGGGGATGCCGACACCGGCTATCATGTGCGCGCTGGCGAATTCATCATTAATAATCTTCGGATTCCACAAACAGATATTTTTTCCTATTTGATTCCTTCCATACCATGGACTCTTCACGAGTGGCTGTCGGAAGTGATAATGGCTGTCGTCCACAGGCAGGCAGGTCTTGCCGGGATCGTCGTTCTTTTTTCCCTCATGATCGCTCTAAATTGCTATCTCGTGTTCGGTTTGGTCCTCAACCAGCGCAGTAATATTTTGTTCGCCGTTGCGGCGACGATCCTCGTGGCTCTAGCCTCATCGTCAAATTGGCTCGCCAGGCCACATATCTTTACGTTTGTTTTCTTTGTGACGTGGTACCATTTATTAAATAATTATCAGTACCGGGAGCGAAACTATTTGTTCTTGATGCCTCCCATGATGCTTATATGGGTGAATTTGCACGGGGGGTTTATTCTCGGTTTAATCTTACTGGGAATTTATTTGTTCGGTAACCTCGCGAACTATTATTACGCTTCAACTAACGAGAGCACCCGATGGCTCAAGCAGAGCCGATCATTAGCGATGATCCTGATCGCCTGTCTTCTCGTAACATTAGTCAATCCCTACGGCTATGAGACTTTATTGTTCCCCATTCGTGTGGTTCAGGACAAATTTCTCATGGATCATATTGCCGAATACTTGTCGCCGAATTTTCATTTCAGCAGTGTTATGCCCTTTGAAATCATTCTCCTGACAACGATAGGCGTATTCGCGATTTCCGGAGCGAAGCTGGATCTTCTCGAACTCACATTGATGCTGCTCTTTGGCCACATGGCGCTTTTCTCCTCGAGACACATTCCTCTTTTCGCAGTCATTGCAGGACCCATTGTGCTCAAGCAAGCGCAAATATCCTTTGATCACATGGAAGGGGCTTTTATTTCCAAGGTGAAGCGAAGGATCGACAACATTGCCAGGATCGATCGATCGACTATTCGCTATGTCTGGCCAATCGTTGGCGGGATAATCGCTTTGACACTCGTTAGATCCGGAACGATTCAGTATGATTTCAATCCCAAATATGTGCCCGTCAAGGCCGTTGAATTCATTAAGAAGGAGTACGTCGAGGGAAACATGTTCAACAACGATGAATTCGGCGACTACATCATTTACGCCGCATGGCCGAAGTATAAGGTTTTTATCGACGGCAGGACCGACATGTACGGAGCCGCTCGCGTAAAAGAGTACCTCAAAATTTCTCAGGCCGAAGCTGGCTGGGAGGACGTTGCTGCGAAATATAAGATCACCTGGGTCTTGCACGACCCCAGTTCCGTTTTGTCGAAGGTGCTGCTTGAAAGAAAAGACTGGAAGCTTATTTATTCCGACCAAATTGCCAATATTTTCGTAAAGGCGGTTCCCGAGTATGATGAGATTATTAAGAAATACGGCGCCACCAAGCCATTCGCTTTGGAAAATAGCTATGCAAACTAAGCCTAAGAACTACACTTTCATGCATAGTGTCGGGTCTTTGAGACTGGAGTCCTTTCGTGCAGGTGAATGCCGAAAACTCCTTGTGCGGACAAGTGGAGGTCCATCTTGGAAGTCAAAGTAGGCGTGATCGGCTTGGGCTATTGGGGTCCGAACCTGGTGCGGAATTTCAACGCATCTTCCGACAGCAAGGTCGTTGTCTGTTGCGATCTCCAGCCCGATCGTTGTCGAAGACTTGCAGTGCAGTACCCGAATTTCAAATACTCACAAAAGATCAGGGACGTGATCGACGATCCGGATGTGAACGCGATTGTGATCGCCACTCCGGTCAACACCCATCACGCGCTCGCCAAGGAAGCACTGCTTGCAAAAAAACATGTTCTCGTCACAAAACCGATTACGGACAACCTCGCGCAGGCACAGGAACTAGTCGACCTTGCCGACAAGATGAAAGTCGTTTTACAAGTGGATCACACCTTCATCTATCATCCCGCCGTTGAAAAATTAAAAGACATCGTCGCAAGAGGCGAGCTTGGCGAACTTTATTATTTCGACTCCGTTCGCATCAATCTTGGTCTTTTTCAGTCAGATGTTTCCGTCCTTTGGGACCTGGCCCCTCACGATATTTCTATCATGGAGTATCTCATCGAACGGCCGGTGGAATGGGTGCAAGCGATCGGCGCTTCTCACGCCGGTCATAAATCGGAAAGTATGGCTTATATCACGGTCCAGTTTGCCGACAACATCCTGGGACATTGCCACGTCAATTGGTTGGCCCCCATGAAAACTCGATTGGTCATGTTAGGCGGTTCCCGCCGGCTGGCTGTTTATGACGACAACCTTGTCACCGAAAAAATAAAAATTTACGATAAAGGAATCACCCGAACCACGATTGAAGGTCTTTACGATGCTCTCGTGCAGTATCGAAACGGCGACATGTACGCGCCGGCGATAGAAAATAGTGAAGCGTTAGGACGGGAGATCAA
>WNFV01018329.1_pt1 | contig 12397 bp, 16 predicted proteins | sample 5400101 | NCBI WGS metagenome assembly WNFV01 (sample SAMN13153361, study PRJNA577476) | soil metagenome | isolation source: 115 cm soil or saprolite under grassland replicate 1 | place: USA:California | collected 2016-06-15
GTTTGGCATGGGAGAAAAGATAACGGCGTGGGCTGTAGGATGTGGGATGTGGGTCCACAGCCAACACCCCACATCCCACGATTTTTGCAGTTATCGCGGTCTTATCGCGTCCCGAACAATGTCGTCGACCGCAAACTTGACGAACTCCGCGCGCTTGTCGAGGCGGCGCTGCGTCTCCGCGCGAACTTCGCTCAGGCGCCGCTCGATATCCTTGATTTCGAAAAGACGCAGCTGATTCTCGTAGTCAAAATGCGCGGCAATCACCTTCTCGATCTGACTCCGCATGGACTCGCGCTGCGTGTCCGCAGAAGCGCGGTAGGCGCGCTGCAGCGTGCGGGCCATGTACTCGAGGCCGAACATTTGCGTAACGAGCGCCGCTCGTGTGCTATCGCGCCGCACGAGATTCTGGACCACGTCGAACTGCACTGTGAGCTGCGCCACCTCCTGCCAGTATGCTCCCAGGTCGTTGGCTTTCAGCGACTCGAGCCAGGCGACGTTTGTTTCCACCGAGCCCTGACCCCGCTGCATCGAAATCACGTTCAGGAACGCGCGGGCGGCAGCCTCGGCTTCGCGGGGACGCTGCTCCGCGATCCGCTGGACCTGCATCTGTATCGCCTGCGGATTGGGCATCGGGCCTTGCTCCTGCGCGCGGACGGCGCTCGCCGTCAGCAATAGGCCCGCGGCGGCAAGCAACGACCGGCTAATTCGGTAACGCATAAGACCGCTCCTGTTCGAGTCGAGTGAGTCGGGCGTCGATATCCACCATCGCGGTTCCTCCTGCGACGTAGCCTGCAGTCGCTGACCACATCGTCGTGGGATTCCAGCCGCGCGCGGCCGCATCGCCGGGCGGTGCGGCCCGCATGATGAGCACGCCGGCGACAACTGCGGCCGTAGCGAGCGCACCCCATACAGCCCATCGGGCGACCGGTCGCCGCAGTTTTGGCAGCGCCACGTCGAGCGCCACGCGCGCGCGTTCGAAGTGCGCCAGCTTGTCTCCGCACGTCGAGCACGCAGCGACATGGGACTCGATTTCGCTCATGTCCGGACTTGGAAGCTCTCCGTACCCAAGGAGCAGCAACTGATCGTCGGTCGGATGATTCATCGATAATTCTCCAACGCCGCGCTGATACGGGCGAGCGCGGCGCGCATTTGCGTGAGCACGGTGCCAACCGGCCTGCCGAGCCGGTCGGCGATCGCCTGAAACGTGAGGCCGCGCTGCTGCCGGAGCTCCACCACCTCGCGCTGCGCAGCGGGGAGTGCCCGAACCGCGTTGCGGACGGCGGTTTGCAGCTCTCGCTCCAGCAGTCGCGCGTCAGCCGCAGCGGCGACTGCGGGGTCTCCCGATGCCAGCGTCACCGCGGCGCGGCGCCGGACGAGCTCGCGTCGCAAGTGGTCGTGCCAGACGTTGGCCGCGATGCGGAACAGGTAGCCGCGCGCGTTGCCGTTCAATGACAGCCGTGGGGTTGCGATGACCAGACGTGCGGCCACTTCTTGCAGCAATTCCGCGGCCAAATCCTCGTCGCGGCAGCGCGCCCCGAGGAAGTTCCGGAGCGCCGGCTCGTGTTCGGCGAGGAGTTGATCGGCAGCGATCATGGCCATGGTTACCTAAGAGTACGCGCAAAGGGGGTTATTATTTTCTCTTGTGACTACCACTCTCCGATCCCTCCTGGATGACGGCCGCGTGCATGTCTTCGACGGGGCCATGGGCACGATGCTGTACGGCAAAGGATTCTTCCTCAACGTCTGCTACGACGAGCTGAACCTGAAGCAACCGCGGCTCGTGCAGGAAGTGCACGCGGAATACGTGCGCGCCGGCGCCGAGATCCTCGAGACCAACACCTTCGGGGCCAACCCGCTCAAGCTCAACAGCTACGGCCTGGCGGACGAGACGGAGAAGATCAACCGCACCGCCGCGGAGCTGGCGCGTGCCGCGGCGGGGGGCAAGGCAAGCGTCGTGGGCGCGATCGGGCCGCTCGGCATCCGCATCGAGCCGTTTGGTCCCACCTCGACGCTCGAGGCCCAGGCGCTGTTCGCCCGGCAGGTGCAGGGCCTGCTCGGCGGCGGGGTCGACGGATTCATCCTCGAGACATTCAGCGACATGGACGAGATGCACGCGGCGCTGCTGGCGGTCCGCGCGGCGTCCGACCTGCCGGTCGTCTGCCAGATGACGGTCGGCACCGATGGCCTCACCTACTACGGCACCGATCCCGACACGTTCACCAAACAGCTCGCGGCGTGGGGCGCGGATGTCATTGGAGTGAACTGCTCGGTGGGACCGGCGGGCGTGCTCGAAGCCGTGGAGAAAATGGTCAAGGCGACGGAGCAGCCGGTTTCCGGGCAGCCGAACGCCGGTCTGCCCAAAGACGTCGGGGACCGCAAGATCTATCTCGCGTCACCCGAGTACATGGCGAGCTACGCGCGGCGCATGATCGAGGCGGGCGCGCGCTTCGTCGGCGGCTGCTGCGGCTCGACGCCGGAGCACATCAAGAAGATCCGTGACTACGTGGCCAGCGTCGTCCCGCGCCAGCCGAGCGTCGTCGTGTCGCGCACGCAGGTGCAGGCGCCGGCCGGCGTCTCGCCCACGCCGCTCGCCGAGAAATCACGGTGGGGGGCGAAGCTCGCGCGCGGCGAGCTCGTCACCAGCGTCGAAATCGTCCCGCCCAAGGGCGTGGATCCGAAGCCGATGCTCGAGCAGGTTCGCGCGCTGAAAGCCGCGGGCGTGGACGCCGTCAACGTGCCGGACGGGCCGCGCGCGCAGAGCCGCATGGGCGTGCTGCCGTCGGCGCTCATGATCGAGCGCGAAGTCGGAATGGAGACGGTGATCCATTACTGTTGCCGCGACCGCAACCTGCTTGGCATGCTCTCCGACATCATCGGGGCGCATGCCGCGGGGCTGCGCAACATCCTGATCATCACCGGCGATCCGCCCAAGATGGGACCGTATCCCGAAGCGACGGCGGTGTTCGACATCGATTCGATCGGGCTCACGAATCTCGTCTATCGCCTGAATCAGGGACTCGACCCCGGCAACAACCCGTTGGGCGGCGCGACCCGCTGGGCGATCGGCGTCGGCGTGAACCCCGGCGCGGTCGACCTGGATCGCGAGCTGTCGCGGTTCGCGTGGAAAGTGGACGCAGGGGCGGAGTTTGCCGTCACGCAGCCGGTGTTCGACGAGCGCCAGCTCCAGGCGTTCTTGAAGCGCGTCGAGCAGTTCAAGACCCCGATCGTGGCAGGGATCTGGCCGCTCATAAGCCTGCGGAACGCCGAGTTTCTCGCGAACGAGGTGCCCGGCGTGTCGGTGCCAGACGACGTGCTCGCGCGGATGCGGAAGGCGCAGGAGAAAGGCAAAGAAGCGGCGCTCGCCGAGGGCGTGGCGATTGCGCGGGACATGTTCTCGAAAGTGAAGCAGATGGTGCAAGGGGTGCAGGTGAGCGCGCCGTTCGGGCGTGTCGAGATCGCGTTGCAGGTATTCCAGTAGACGTCATCAGGGGCCATGCCGGAGCTCCCCGACATCACGATCTACCTCGAAGCGCTGGCTCCCCGCATCGTCGGCCAGCCGCTCGAGCGCGCGCGCATCGTCAGTCCTTCGCTCCTGCGTACCGTCGACCCACCGTTGCGCGCGGCGGAGGGCCGCAAGGTCGTCGGACTGCGGCGCCTGGGGAAACGCATCGTCTGGGAGATGGAGAGGAGTGTCTTTCTCGTCTTCCACCTGATGATCGCCGGCCGCTTCCGGTGGCGCCCGGAAGGCACCAAGCCGCCCGCCAAAGTGGGCCTCGGGTCATTCGACTTTCCAACGGGGACGCTGCTGCTCACCGAGGCCAGTCCCAAGAAACGGGCGTCATTGCACGTCGTGCAGGGTGAGGCCGGCCTCGCGGCGCACGACCGCGGCGGGCTGGACGTACTGGCCGCCGATGTCGCTGCGTTCAAGACCCGGCTGCAATCCGAGTCGCATACCCTCAAGCGCGCACTCACCGATCCGCAGCTCTTTGACGGCATCGGCAACGCGTACTCGGACGAGATCCTGCACGCAGCGAAGCTGTCGCCGTTTCAGCTCTCGACAAACCTCTCGGATGAAGAAGTGGATCGGCTGTACGTCGCCACGCAGCGCACGCTGCGCGAGTGGATCGATCGATTGCGCGAAGAGGCGGGCGGCGATTTCCCCGAGAAGGTGACGGCATTTCGGAAAGAAATGGCGGTGCACGGCAAGTACAAGGAGCCCTGCCCCGTCTGCGGCTCACCCGTACAGCGCATTCGTTACGCGGCCAATGAAGCGAACTACTGTGCGACCTGTCAGACCGGCGGCCGCGTGCTCGCCGACCGGTCGCTGTCGCGGCTGCTCAAGGCCGATTGGCCGCGATCGCTCGAGGAGTGGGAAGCGAAGCTGGGACGATGACGATCCGACGAGCACTGAGCGCCGACGCCGAAACTGTCGGCCGCATTCACGTCGAATCGTGGAACGTCGCGTACCGGGGCATCATGCCGGACGACGTCATCGCGCGAACCGACCTCGCCTATCGAACGCAGTTCTGGGCGGAGCGGATCGCCGATCCCGATTGGCCCGTATTCCTGATCGAGGAGCAGGGTGAAGCCGTGGCGTTCTGTCAGATGATCCCTACCAGGGATGCCGACGATGACGCCGCGCGCGTCGGCCACATCACGTCGCTGCACGTGCTGCCGAACCTGCGGGGACAGGGATACGGTCGCAGGCTTCTGGATCACGTGCTCGCGGAGTTCTGGCGGCGGGGGTTTGCCGAAGTGACGCTGTGGGTCCTCGAAGAAAACCGGAATGCCCGGTGGTTTTATGAGAAGTTCGGGTTCCGTCTGGATGGCGGAAGTCGAAGATACCCGCGGACAAATGTCCCCGAGGTACGGTATCGGATCGGTTTGAACCGTGCCCTAAAGGGCCGGCTCGGCAAAGACACGCGTCCTTAAAGGACGCCCGTAGTGGCCGAGCAGGCGCTTCAGCGCACGGTTAACTTCCAGTTCCCCTTCACCATCAATCGGAGTTACACCGTGCGACGTGTTCTTTCCGTCACCCTCCTGGTTGCCGCCTCCGTCACCACCCGGGCAACCGCGCAGTTCCCGCAACCCTCCGGCTTCGCGGTCGACGACCCCGTCCTGCGCCGCATCTGGGCGATCGAAACCGACAGCTCGCAGCTCCCGCACCTCGCGCAGGTGCTCTTCGACTCCCTCGGCCCACGGCTGACCGCGTCGCCCGGCATGACCGCGGCGCAGAATTGGCTGCTCGCGACCTACACGGCGTGGGGAATCACGGCGCGCAAGGAACAGTACGGCACGTGGCGGAGCTGGCGCCGCGGCAAGACGCACATCGATCTGGTCGCGCCGCGCGCGCGCACCCTCGAAGGCACAGCGCTCGCCTGGAGTCCACCGACACCGCGCGGCCGCCCGCTACGCGCCTCCGTCGTGATTCTGCCGGACGTCGCTGACAGCGCCGCGCTCGTCGCATGGCTGCCCCAAGCGCGTGGCAAGTTTGTGCTCATCGCAATGCCGCAGCCGACCTGCCGACCCGACGACAGCTGGGAGAAGTGGGCGACGCCGAGCACCGTCGACTCGATGAAGGCGCGGCGCACCGCTGCACAGCAGGCGTGGCAGCAGCGCCTGCAACGTACCGGGTACGTCACTGGCGGCGGCGTCGCAGGGGCCGCCGGGCTTTCTCGACGCCTCGAGGCAGCCGGCGCCGCCGGCATCATCGGCAGCTTCTGGTCGCAGGGCTGGGGCGTCCAGAAGATCTTCACGGCGTATACCGACCGCGCTCCCGTGCTCGATATCGCCTGTGAGGACTACGGACTGTTGTACCGGCTCGCCGAGAACAAACAGAGTCCGATCATCGAAGTGACCGCCGAGTCACAGGCGCTGGGTGAGGTTCCGGTCTTCAACGTCGTCGGCGAGATCAAAGGCAGCCAGCTCCCCAACGAGTACGTCATGCTCTCGGCGCACTTCGACTCGTGGGACGGCGGCTCGGGTGCGACCGACAACGGCACCGGCAGCATCACGATGCTCGAGGCGATGCGGATCCTGAAGCAGGTCTACCCGAATCCGCGGCGCACGATTCTGGTGGGCCATTGGAGCGGCGAAGAGCAGGGCTTGAACGGCTCACGGGGCTACGTGCACGATCATCCCGAGGTCGCGAGCGGACTGCAGGCGCTCTTCAATCAGGACAACGGCACCGGCCGCGTCGAAAACATGAGCGCGTCGGGATTCCCCGATGCGGCCGCGAGTCTCGCGCGCTATCTCGCCCGCGTGCCCGCCGACATCACCCGCAACATCAAGTTCGGCTTCCCCGGCGCGCCCTCGGGCGGCGGGACGGATCACGCGTCGTTCGTCTCCTGCGGCGCGCCGGGATTCGGTCTCGGCTCGGGCGATTGGGATTACGGCCGTTACACCTGGCACACCAACCGCGACACCTACGACAAGATCAGCTGGGACGACGTGAAGAACAACGCGGCGCTCGCGGCAATGCTCGTGTATCTGGCATCCGAGGACACCGTTCGCATGTCGCGCGAAAAGCGGACCGTGTTTTCGTTGACTCCGGGCGGTCAGCCGGGCGCGTGGCCGGAGTGCCGTGACGCTCAACGGAGCACGCCCCCACTCGTGCCCGCGCCACCGCCACCTCCAGCCGCAAGGCCGTGAGCTTCGCGGATCATTTCTCCGGCGTCTCCGCCGCCTATGCGGCCTTCCGGCCGCGCTACCCGAACGCATTGTTCGACTTCCTGGCGCAGGCAGCGCCGGCGCGCGATGAAGCGTGGGACGCAGGCACCGGCTCGGGCCAGGCCGCGATCGGGCTGGCCCGCCACTTCAAGCTCGTCGTCGCGACCGACGCCAGCAGCAGCCAGATCGAGCACGCCACGCACAATCCGCGAATCGAGTACCGCGTCATCGGTCGACCTCGTCACGGTGGCGCAGGCGCTGCACTGGTTCGACCGCGCCCGATTCTGGACCGAAGTTCGGCGTGTCCTTCGGCCAGAGGGCGTGATCGCGGTGTGGACGTATGTGATGCTCGAGATCGCACCGCAGATCGACAAGATCGTGCGCCGCTTCTACAGCAACGTCGTGGGTCCCTATTGGCCGCCGGAACGGCGAATCACGGAGGAGCGTTACCAGACCATCGAGTTTCCGTTCGCCGAATTTACCGCACCCGACTTCGTGATCGAGCAGCCCGTGACGCTCGACGACGTCGCCGGGTACGTGCGCACCTGGTCGGCGACGCGCGCGTTCATCAAGCGCCACGGCGAGGACCCGGTGGCGCGTCTCGTCAGCGAGCTCGGACCGCTCTGGGGCGATCCGCGACAATCACGGTTGGCACGCTGGCCGGTGGCCATGCGGGTGGGGAGGATCGAATGAAAGACTGGATCACCAATGTCATCACACGCGAGCTGAAGGCGCTGCGCCGCGAGATCGAATCGTATCCGAGCGACGAAGACCTGTGGGAGATCCCGGCCGGGATCGCGAACCCGGGCGGGAATCTCGCGCTCCATCTCGCCGGCAATCTCCAGTACTTCCTCGGCAATGTGCTCGGCAAAAACGGTTACGTGCGCAATCGCGACGCCGAGTTCGCCAGCCGCGACATTCCGCGGGCCGAGCTGCTGCGCGAGATCGACAACGCGATCGCGGCCGTGGAAATGGGCATGAGCACGATCAGCGAGGAGGATCTCCGCAAACCGTTTCCCGAAAAGGTCGGCGGGGTCAGCTCCTCTACGGGCGCCTTTCTCGCGCACTTCGCGACGCATCTCGCCTACCATCTTGGCCAGGTGGATTACCACCGCCGCATCATGACCGGTGAAGGCAAAACGGTGAAAGCGATGGCGCTCACGGAGCTCGACGGGAAGTCGCCGTGAGCACCCGCTTAGAGGAACAGGCGAGGAAGCCCCCGCACCAGTAGATTATTCACTGCCCACAACAAGGACATCGTCGTGGTCATGACACTCGTTCTTGCCGCATTGCTGCAGCAGCCGGCGGCGCCTCCCGCACCCCCACCGGGTCCGCCGGCGCTCGAGGTCGGCGTCGTCGCGCCGGACTTCGCGATCCCCGGCGCAACGCGCTACGGGACGCTCAAGCACCCGGTGCGGCTCAGCGACTACAAGGGGAAGACGGTCGTCCTCGCGTTCTTCTTCAAAGCGCGAACGCGTGGCTGAACGATCCAAATGAATGCGTACCGTGATCAGTACGCACAGGTCTTCAAGAACGGCCGCAACGTCGTCCTCCTCGCCATCAGCGCCGATGTCGACACGGCACTCGCCTCGTGGGCGCGTGACGCGGATTACCCGGTCCTGTTTGGCAGTGATACCGGCTCAGCGGTCGGCAAGGCATACGGGGCGTTCAATGCCCAGTACAAGGTCGACAACCGCAATCTGTTCGTGGTAGGGCCGGACGGGAGAATCGCCTATCGGGCGACGCCGTTCCGGGAGATCGATCCGACGAGCTACACTGAGCTCGGGGCCGCGATTACTAAACTCGTGCCTGCGGATACTACTGGACGCTAACAGGGCGGCAATGGCGGCAGGGCGGCAGAGTTCTACTGAGGACTCTTTGCCGCCCTTGGCGTCTCTGCCGCCCGTTCGATCGCCGCCTCGACATCCTGGTCCGCCCCGACCCCCGTGTAGACCACCCGCCCCTTGGCATCGAGCACAGCGATGTACGAAGTCGAAGGTGCCTGGAAGGCCCGGACCGCCGCGCCATTCCCATCCCACAAGAACGTGAACGGCATCGGATGCCGCTCGAGATGTCGACGCACGGTGTTCTTGCTCTGATTCACCGCGACCGCGACGACGAGAAACTCCGCGCGATCACCGAACTTCCTTTGCGCCGCTTCCATCCTCGGCAGCAGCTCGGCGCAGATCGGGCACCACGTCGCCCAGAATTCGACGATGACAGGCTTCTTGCCGATCCACTGGGACAACGGAACGGAATCGCCGTTGAGATTCTCGAGGGTAACCGGAGGAGGTGTTTCACCAACTGGGATGCCAATCACATCCTGCGCGCGCAGCACCGCGGGTGCAAGGAAACACAGTCCCGCGCACAGCGCACCGCGCACCGCGCACGCCTTCACCATACTTGGCCAGCCTTTACGAAATAGTATTCAGCCATGAGCAGTAGAACCACGCCCGCGGCCTTTTTGATCCACGCCATCCACGCGCCGGCTCGGGGCAGCGCCGCGAGTGCCCCAGAGAAGAGCCCGACGACCACCAGCAGCGCCGACATGCCGAGCGAGAACACGAATAGGTAGACAAACCCGAGCACGGCGCTGTGCGTCGTCGCGACCCAGGTGAGCACCGCGGCGAATGCCGGTGCCCCACACGGCGCCGCGACCAGACCCGACGTCGCACCCAGGAGAAATACGGCCGGGTAGGAGCCGCCGCCAAGACTGCCCGCCCAGGCGGAGAGGCGGGCGGGCAACCGCACGGGAATCACCTCGAGCATCGCGAGGGCAAAGACGAGGAGCAGGTTTCCGATGACGAGCCGGGCCCAGAAGCTCGCGCCGATCGTGCCGAACAACGATCCGGTCATCCCGGCGATCATGCCGAGCAGCGCGTAGAAGAGCGCGAGCCCGCACACATAGGTGAGCGTCAGACCGACGGTGCGCCGGCGCGTACGTCCTGCAACGTTGACGCCCGCAAGCGTTCCGGCAGTGATGGGGATCATCGGGTAGATGCACGGATTGAGACTCGTCACCACGCCGGCGGCGAACAGCAATCCCACGGCAACGAGCGGTTGATTCTGCAACGCCTCGGAGATTCCCACGGGCGAGATAATAACTACTTTCCTGCGCGTGGGACGAACCGCACTGCTTGCCGGCGCGACCGGTCTGGTTGGTTCTCATGTGCTCGAGCTGCTCCTCGCCGATGCGCACTGGTCGCGGGTTGTAACCGTAGGCCGCCGCACTACCTCATACCACCACGCCAAGCTCGAGCAGCGCGTCGTGGACCTCGGCTCGCTCGAAACCGCGAGCGACTTGCCGCACGTCGACGACGTCTTCTGTTGCCTTGGCACGACCATCAAGCTGGCGGGGTCACAACCGGCATTTCGCCTGGTCGATCATGCGTTCGTCGTAGGATTGGCGCGCGCCGGACTGCGCGCGGGCGCCACGCAGTTTCTCCTCGTCAGCGCCATCGGTGCCGATCCCAGGTCCCGCGTCTTTTACAGCCGAGTCAAAGGCGAAACGGAGGCGGCGATCCGAGCGCTTCCCTACCAGGGCATCCAGATCTTCCGCCCCTCTCTGCTGCTCGGCGAGCGCCCCGAGTTTCGGCTCGGCGAACGGATCGCGATGCTCGGTGCACCGGCGCTGCCGGCGCTGCTCTTCGGCAGGCTGCGGCGCTATCGCCCCATTCACGCCGCCACGGTCGCGCGAGCGATGGTCGCGATCGCGCGGGAAGCGCCGCGCGGTCCCAACGTGTTTGAGTACGACGCGATGCGCGCCGCCACAAGATGAAGGCCGATCCGTTCCTCGCGGCGGCTATCGCCGAAGCGGAACAGGGATTGCGCGAAGGCGGCATCCCGATCGGATCGGTGATCGTGTCGCAGGGCAAGATCATCGGTCGCGGCCATAATCGCAGGGTTCAGAAAGGAAGCGCCGTGCTGCACGGCGAGATGGACGCGCTCGAGAACGCCGGCCGGCAACCGGCGTCGGTGTATCGCGAGGCGACGCTCTACACCACACTGTCGCCGTGCGCGATGTGCAGCGGCGCGATTCTGCTCTACGGGATTCGGCGCGTGATCATCGGGGAGAACAAGACGTTCAAAGGCGAGGAGGAGCTGCTGAAGAGCCGCGGCGTGTCACTCGAGGTGCGTCAGGATCCGACCTGCATCCGCATGATGACCGAGTTCATCCGGACGCACCCCGAGTTGTGGAACGAGGATATCGGCGTTTAACGAGCCGTCAGCTTTCGGCCATCAGCCGTCAGTCGTCGGCTCAACCCAATCAACATCCGCTTCACCTCATTGACGTTTGCATCGAGCTTCGTGTGATGATCTCGCGAGAGGTATTCCAGATCGACGGCAAGTAACAGATGCTGCTCGAGTTCGCTGGCTGACGCGAACGCGATCTGCACGAACCGGGCAAAATCCCTGTCGCTCTTTCGCGCGGAACCTTCGGCGACATTCGCGCCGATTGACACAGCGCAACGGCGCATTTGTGAGATTCGCGTAGGGGCGCAGCATGCTGCGCCCCTGCGGTACCCGGGGTACCTTTCGAGCCATGCGCCCAATCCTGCTGTCCCTCATAGCCCTTGCACTAGCTACCCACCTCCACGCTCAGGCAAGCCGGCTCGACGCTGAAGTCGACCGCAGGGCCGCCCAGGTTCAGGGGAAAGTCGTGGCCTGGCGCCGCGACATCCACGCGCACCCCGAGCTGTCCAATCGTGAGACGCGCACGGCCGATCTCGTCGCGCAGCATCTGCGCTCGCTGGGGCTGGAAGTCCGGACAGGCGTCGCCCATACGGGCGTGATCGGCGTGCTACGGGGCGGCAAGCCGGGTCCGGTCGTCGCGTTACGGGCCGACATGGACGCCCTGCCGGTGACCGAAGAAGTCGACGTCCCCTTCGCATCGAAGGTGCGCGCCACCTACAACGGCCAGGAAGTCGGCGTGATGCACGCCTGCGGGCATGATACGCATGTCGCGATGCTGATGGGTGTCGCCGAGGTACTGGCGGGAATGCGCAACGATCTGCCCGGGACGGTCAAGTTCATCTTCCAGCCCGCCGAGGAGGGCGCACCGGCGGGCGAGCGCGGCGGCGCTGCGCTGATGATCGAAGAAGGCGCGCTCGACGATCCCAAGCCGAGCGCCATCTTCGGCCTCCATGTGTTCCCGTATCCGGCCGGCGACATCCGGTACCGGGCGGGAGGGATCATGGCGGCAGCAGATGCCTTCCGCATCGTCGTCCGGGGGCGTCAGACGCATGGCGCGCTGCCCTGGGCGGGCATCGACCCCGTCGTCGTCGCGCCATCAATGGCGGCATTCGCTTCAATATCATTCCCGACAGCGTCGTGATGCTCGGAACGATCCGCACGTTCGACACCGCGATGCGCAGCGACATCCACCAGCGGGTCCGCCGTACGGCCGAATCGATCGCGCAGGGCGCCGGCGCAACCGCGCAGGTCGTCATCGACAGCGCGACCGCCGTGACATACAACGATCCCGCGTTGACCGAGAAAATCCTTCCGACGCTGCGTGAAGTTGCAGGCGCGAGCCATGTCGCGCTCGCGATGCCGATCACGACGGCGGAAGATTTCTCGCGCTACCAGCAACGCATTCCGGGCGTCTTTTTCTTCCTCGGCATAACGCCGCCCGGGACCGATCCGGCCAAGGCGGCGCCGAACCACTCGCCAAGGTTTTACGTCGATGAGGCGGCGTTACCGGTGGGCGTGCGCGCGATGGCGCATC